>OMNT01001392.1_pt1 | contig 22637 bp, 16 predicted proteins | sample 1672551 | NCBI WGS metagenome assembly OMNT01 (sample SAMEA3136698, study PRJEB25190) | human gut metagenome
CCATTGCCGACATGCGCTTCAGCTTCATTCAAAAAGTGTGCGGCGCCGCGGTCGTAAAGCCGAAGGAAAGCCGCGAGCACGCAAGAAGTGTGGCGATAGACCGCGTTTTGACCGGCAAATACACGGCAATACCGGCGTTTATCGGCATTATGGGTCTTGTATTCTGGCTGACGTTTAACGTCATCGGCGCGTTTTTATCGAGTTTACTGGACATGGGCATCGGCGCGCTGACGGATATTGTCGACCGCGGCATGACGGCAGCGAACGTGAACCCTGTTTTGCACTCGCTTGTCATCGATGGTATTTTCACCGGCGTCGGCAGCGTTTTGAGCTTTCTGCCGGTCATTGTGACGCTGTTTTTCTTCCTCTCCATGCTGGAGGACAGCGGATACATGGCGCGCGTGGCGTTTGTTATGGATAAGTTATTGCGCAAAATCGGACTTTCCGGCCGCAGTGTGGTGCCGATGCTCATCGGCTTCGGCTGCACCGTTCCGGGTGTGATGGCGAGCCGTACGCTGCCTTCCGAGCGCGACCGTAAAATGACGATTCTGCTCACGCCGTTTATGAGTTGCTCCGCAAAGCTGCCGATTTACAGCTTTTTTGCGGCGGCGTTTTTCCCGGGCAAGGGTGCACTTGTGATGGTCATTTTGTATTTCACCGGCATTTTGGTCGGTATTTTGATGGCTTTGCTCATGCGCGGCACGATGTTTAAGGGTGAGGCCGTACCGTTTGTGATGGAGCTGCCGAACTACCGCATGCCGGGCGCGAAAAACGTGGCGCAGCTTTTGTGGGAAAAGGCGAAGGACTTTTTACAGCGCGCTTTTACGGTCATTTTTGTTGCGACCATCATCATTTGGTTCCTGCAAACGTTTGACCTGCGCTTTAACATCGTTTCCGATTCCAAAGACAGCATTTTGGCGGTCGTCGCCGGGTGGATTGCACCGATTTTTGCGCCGCTCGGCTTTGGCGACTGGCGCATCTCTACGGCACTCATCACGGGCTTTATGGCAAAGGAAAGCGTGGTGTCTACCTTGACGGTGCTGTTCGGCTCCTCCACGGCGCTTGCAACGCTGCTGACGCCGCTTTCCGCCGCAAGCCTGCTTGTGTTCTGCCTGCTGTACACGCCGTGTGTGGCGGCCATTGCGTCCGTAAAGCGCGAGCTTGGCGGTAAGTGGGCGGCAGGCGTCGTCATCGGTCAGTGCGTCATCGCGTGGCTGATGGCGGGGCTTGTGTACGGCATGGGGTCGCTGTTTATATGATGGATAAGCTGAACATAGGCACGGTTCTTGTGTTCCTTTTGCTCGTCATAGCGGTGTTTTTTGCTGTGCGGGCAATTCAAAAAGGAAAGACCGGCGGCTGCGGCGGGGACTGCACCCACTGCGCCGGCTCTTGCGCAAAGCCGGAACAGAAAAACAAAGCATAAAAAGAACAGAGCATAAAAAAATCTCCTGCTTCCCGAAAGAGGCAGGAGATTTCGTTATCTTAACTTATTCGTCTTCTTCGGAGACGCCGTGCTCGTGTGCTTCGTCGGCATCCTTGATCTCGCCCACGATGGGGGTGGGGTCAATGCCGCGGCGGCGGTAGTAATCGGAGACCGCAGCCTTAATGGCCTGCTCGGCCAGAACGGAGCAGTGAATCTTGATGGCCGGAAGACCGTCCAGCGCTTCCATGACCGCCTTGTTCGTCAGTTTCAGAGCTTCCGGGATCGTCTTGCCTTTTACAAGATCGGTCGCCATGCTGCTTGTCGCGATGGCCGCGCCGCAGCCGAAGGTCATGAACTTTACGTCCGTGATGACGTCGTTATCGACCTTGATGTACATGCGCATGATGTCGCCGCACTTCGGGTTGCCGACTTCACCGACACCGTCTGCATCTTTGATTTCGCCAACGTTGTGCGGGTTGGAGAAGTGTTCCATTACTTTTGCACTGTATGCCATATCGTTTCATTTCCTTTCGTACATTCGTACCGGATTATTTTAAAATTAAGAGATTGTGCGGCCGTGGATGATCGCATCCCACAGCGGGCTCATGGCGCGCAGACGGTCGATGATCTTCGGGAGCACCTCGATGATGTAATCGGCGTCGCTCTCGTCATTCACGTCGCTGAAGCTGAGACGCAGGGAACCATGGGCAACCTCATGCTTAAGGCCGATGGCAAGCAGCACATGGCTCGGATCGAGAGAACCGCTGGTGCAGGCGCTGCCGGAAGAAGCGCAGACACCCTTAAGGTCGAGCATCAGCAGCATGGATTCGCCCTCAACGCCTTCGAAGGAGAAGTTCACATTGCCCGGCAGACGATGGTAGCGGTCGCCGTTCAAATGGCTGCGGTCAATCTTTGAAAGCTCCGTGATGAGCTTATCCTGCATGCGGCGCAGCTTTGCGTTCTTTTCGTCCATCGTATTAATGGCGTTCTCGAGCGCAACGCTGAGGCCGACAATGCTTGCAACGTTTTCGGTGCCGGCGCGGCGGCCGCGCTCCTGTGCACCGCCATCGATGAGGTTCGGCAGGATGATGCCCTTCTTGATATACAGCACGCCGACGCCCTTCGGGCCGTGGAACTTGTGGCCGCTGAGGGACAGCATGTCAATGTTCTGCTCTTTTACGTTGATCGGCACATTGCCGACAGCCTGTACGGCATCGGTATGGAACCAAACGCCATGCTTTTTGCAGATTTCACCAATCTCCGGGATGGGCTGGATGGTGCCGATCTCGTTATTGGCATACATGATGGTGACAAGGCCGGTCTTATCGGTGATGGCAGCCTCGAGCTCTTCCGGGACGACGATGCCGTTTTCATGCACGTCGAGGTACGTGACCTCAAAGCCCTCTTTTTCGAGCGCTGCGCAGGTGTGCAGCACCGCGTGGTGCTCAAACTTGCTTGTGATGATGTGGTTTTTGCCCTTTTTCAGCATCTTGTGCGCTGCGCCCTTAATGGCCCAGTTGTCGCTTTCGCTGCCGCAGCTTGTGAAGTAGATCTCATTCGGCTCTGCACCGAGACATTTTGCTACTTTTGCACGTGCTTCCTCAAGCGGCTTTTTTGCAGCCGTGCCGAGCGCATACAGGCTTGACGGGTTGCCGTAGCATTCGGTGTAGTACGGCAGCATAGCCTCAAGCACCGCGGGGGAGACGGCAGTGGTAGCGGCGTTGTCCGCATAGATGATCTTCTTGCCGTTGTTTTCCATAGCTTTATCAGTACCTTTCGGATAGTGTTTTTTGTGAGGGAACAGAAAACGCATTTGGGGTCGATCGGTCGGGATACGCATATTCTTTCCTCAGCGAGATAAATATACACCAAATTGGTATACTTTTCAATAGGGAAATTCCAGAAAGTCAAAATTTTTCTGAAAAAGCAGGAAATAAAGACCCCGGACGAGAGTTTTCCGTACAAAATGGAAGAAAACGGCGGCCGTTTTTTGAAAACCGGCGTACAGAACACAAAAAATCGGGAGAATATGGGAATAGAACCTCTGCGGTGTGTCCAAACTCCGTACAGAGCGAAACGGCACGCGGCTTGACAGCACGGGGAGAATAGCGTAAAATAGAATTATCTTTTTGTGTGCGGGTATTTTTCGCATGCGTGAACGGCTGACACTTTGCACGTAAACGGTACGTGTAACGGATAATGAAAAAAACGCTGCGGTGTTTTGATTTACATGTGTTGAACGGAAAAAACAGAAGAAAGAAAAGCAGAAGGCGGCGCGGACTTGCGTGCGTTTTATTCTGCTCATGCCGAAAGGCGACACTGCGCAGAGCATCGGTTGGTGCTTTTGTATACCTTATTTTTGCGTGAATTGCGACAGTGCGCCTGTGTTATTTGAAAGGAAGGTCAATTTGGCAGAAAAAAGAATCAGAAAAATGACGAAATTAACGTCGCTCGGCGACGCGCCTGCAAAGCAGCAGGACCAGCCCCTCAGCGGTGCAGGGGAAAGCTTCATCGGCAAGATTTCCGGCCCCATCGAAAAGCCGGTGAGACGCCAGAAAACGCGCAGAACGGAAAACGCGCAGGTAAAAGAAGAAGCGGCACAGCAAACCGTGAGCGAAACAAAAGAGACGAAGCCGAAGCGCACGCGTACCGCGCAAAACACGGACGCACACAAAAAGACGACGAAAACGGTAAAATCGGCCCCAAACGGTGAAAAAGCACCCGCTAAGACAACAAAAAGCACGCAGACGAAAAATAACAAGGGCAGGGGCAGGCGCACAAAGCAGAAGCCCTCTGTGCGCGCGTATTTCCTCGGCGGCTTAAATGAGATCGGCAAGAATTTCACGCTGTTTGAGTGCGAAAACGACATGGTTATCGTGGACTGCGGCCTTGCCTTCCCGGACGAGGAAATGCCCGGCATCGACGCGGTTATTCCGGATTTCACATTTGTTGAGAAAAACAAGGACCGCATCCGCGGTATTGTCATCACGCACGGTCATGAGGACCACATCGGTTCCCTGCCGTATTTGCTCAAAAAGATCAATGTGCCGGTGTATGGCACGGCGCTGACGGTGGCGCTGATTGCGAATAAGCTCAAGGAGCACAACCTCGGCTATGTGAAACTGAACGTCACAACGGCGGGCTCGCACATTCAGCTCGGCTGCTTCGACGTGGAGCTTATCCACGTAAACCACTCCATTTCCGACGCTGTGGGTCTTGCGCTGCACACCCCTGCGGGCGTCATTGTCCACACGGGCGACTTTAAGATCGATTTCACCCCCACGCAGGGCGGCATGATCGACCTTGCGCGCTTTGCGCAGCTCGGTCAGGAGGGCGTTTTGCTGCTGATGGCGGACTCTACGAACGCAGAGCGCCCCGGCTACACACAGACGGAGCAGAAGGTGAACGCGACGTTTGACGCACTCTTTGCCCGCGCGGAAGCGAATAAAAAGCGACTCATCATCGCGACGTTTGCGTCGAACATCAGCCGCGTGCAGCAGATTATCAACTGCGCGGAAAAGTACGGAAGAAAAGTGGCGCTTTCCGGCAGAAGCATGGTGAACGTCATGTCCATTGCGAGCGAGCTCGGTTATCTCAAAGTGCCGGACGGTCTGCTCATCGACCTCAACATGATCTCCCGTTACACGAAGGAGCAGATTGTGCTCATCACGACGGGCAGTCAGGGAGAGCCGATGTCTGCACTTACCCGCATGGCGTTTGCCGACCACCGTCAGGTCGCGGTCGGTGAGGACGACATGATCATCATTTCCGCGCGCCCCATTCCGGGCAACGAAAAGATGGTCGGCACCGTTGTAGACGAGCTTTTGAAGCGCGGCTGCGATGTGGTGTACGAATCCATGTACGAGGTGCACGTTTCCGGCCACGCGTGTCAGGAAGAGCTGAAGCTTATTCAGGCGCTGACGAAGCCGAAGTACTTCATCCCGGTGCACGGCGAGCAGAAGCACCTGCGCAAGCATGCGGGCGTGGCCGTCAGCATGGGCATGCCGCCGGAGAACATTTTCATCGGCGATGTCGGCAGCGTGGTGGAGATTAATGAAGACTACATGAAACAGCTGCCCGATGTACAGGCGGGCGCGGTTATGGTGGACGGCCTCGGTGTGGGCGACGTCGGCAGCATTGTGCTGCGCGACAGAAAGCACCTTGCGGAGGACGGTCTCATCATTGCGGTGTGCACGATTGAGGCAGGCTCCGGCAGAGTTGTTTCCGGTCCGGATATCGTATCCCGTGGATTTGTGTATGTGCGCGAGAGCGAGGCGCTGATGGACGAGGCGAGACGGCTTGTCAACAGCACGATTGAGCAGTGCGCGGACGAAAACGTGCGCGAGTGGAGCGCCATTAAGCTGCGCGTGCGCGACAACCTTTCCAGACTGTTATATAACCGCACAAAGCGCAGCCCAATGATCCTGCCGATCATCATGGAAGTTTAAATTCAGTTTAAGTTAGATTAGTTTCTTGGGGGTTCCCCTCAGAAGGAGAGACGGGAAATGAACAAGCGACGCATCTGGGCGACCTCGCCGGTCTATTATGTTATGGCAGCGGTCATGTTCATTATGGCGTGCTTCAGCTATACGCAGAATAAGATTTTGTTTGCGGTGGAGATCACGGTTTCCGGCCTGTGTTTGGCAGCGGTTATCATGACCGACCTGCATTACCGCGTGCATGTGTACACGGCGCTCAGAGCTGCGAGGAAGGTGCTTTCCGCCGATGAACAGCGCAACCTCGGGCAGTTTGCGCTGCCCCTTGTGGTGCTGGGCTCGGCGGGCGACATCGTCTGGACGAACGAGCGCTTTCAGGATTTATTCACCGAAAACGGCGAAGGCTGCGGCGATAACATTGCGGCGTACATTTACCCGAAGACTTTGCGTCAGATTTTATCCGAAAACGGAACCTCCGTTTCCTACGGCGACCGCGAGTTTACGGCCTACGGCCTGCGCACCGAAAGCGGCAGTGTGCTTTACTTTGTGGACGACACGTATTATAAGCAGATTCAGCGCGATTATCACGAAAAGCGCACGGTCATTGCGGTCATCTCGTTTGATAACCGCGAGGAGCTGACGCGCGATGCCTCCGGCAGTGAGGATTCCCGCATCACGTCCGAGGTGGAATCCGTCCTGCGCAGCTGGGCGATCGACACCATGGAGGGCTTTCTGCGCCGCATGACGAACGGGCGTTATATGCTCATTACGGACGACCAGCACATTGAAGAAGCCAAAACGAAGCGCTTTGCCGTTTTGGACAGCGTGCGCGCCGTGAAGGGTGAGAATAACATGTCTGCCACGATCTCCATCGGCATCGGCCGCGCGGGCGTAACGGCGACGGAAAGCGAACTGCATGCCCGTCAGGCACTGGAAATGGCGCTCGGCCGCGGCGGCGACCAGGTGGCCATCTACCAGCAGGACGGTACATACGAGTTCTTCGGCGGCCTCTCCAAGGGTGTTGAAAAGCGCGACAAGGTGCGCACGCGTGTTATTGCCGCGACGCTTTCCGACCACATTAAATCGAGCGACCATATTTTCATCATGGGGCACACGAACTCCGACCTTGATGCCGTGGGCGCGGCGGTCGGCATGTGGGCGGCTGTGACGAAAGGCCTTGACCGCCGTGCGAGCATTGTGATCGACAAGGGCCGCTCTATGGCGACGACGCTTATCAACGCGTTTGAGCACCAGCCGGAGTATGAAAATATGTTCATCACCCCGCAGGAGGCGCTCGACCGCTGCACGCAGCGCTCGCTTCTCATTGTGGTGGACACACATTCCACCTCGTTTGTGGAGAGCCAAGAAGTTTTAAAGGCCATTCCGCGCGTGGTCGTCATCGACCACCACCGCATGATGGTGACGCACATTGAAAACGCGATCATCTTTTACCATGAGCCGTACGCCAGCTCGGCTTCCGAAATGGTGGCGGAGCTCGTGCAGTATATCAACAGCTCCGCGCTCAATAAAAAAGAAGCGACGGCGCTGCTTTCCGGCATTATGCTGGACACAAAAAACTTCGTTTTGAAGACGGGCGTGCGCACATTTGAAGCTTCCGCCTACTTAAAGCGCCGCGGCGCCGACACGGTGGAAGTGAAGAAGATGTTTGCAAATTCGCTTGATACCTATAAAGAGCGCTCTCAGCTTGTGGCAGGTGCAGAGGTTTACAAGGGCTGCGCCATTGCGTGCTCCAACTGGGAATTCCCGAATGTGCGCATTGCGGCGGCGCAGGCGGCGGACGAGCTGCTGTCCATTCAGGGCGTGCGCGCGTCGTTCGTCATTTTCCGCGTGGGCAATGAGATTGCCATTTCGGCACGAAGCCTCGGCGACGTGAACGTGCAGATTTTGCTGGAGGAATTCGGCGGCGGCGGTCACCTCAACATGGCGGGCGCGCAGATTAAAAACAGCACCACGAACGATGTGCGCAAGGCACTCATCCGCGTGCTGGACGAAAAGCTTTCCGAAGCGACGAAAAAGAATAACTAATGCGGCAAAGCGGCGCGAAGCCGTTTGACTGCTTTAGCGATAGATTTAAACGATAGGAGATACGACCATGAAAGTTGTACTTTTAGCAGATGTAAAAGGTGTAGGCAAAAAAGGCGAGCTCATCAATGCAGCAGAAGGCTACGCACGCAATTTTCTGCTGCCGCGCAAGCTTGCAAAGGAAGCGAACGCACAGGTGATGAACGAGCTGAAAAACGCCGAGGCCTCCAAGGCATATAAAGTGAAAACCGAGACCGAAGAAGCGCAGCGTATTGCGGAAGCTTTGAAGGACAAGACCGTCCGCATCACCGCAAAGGCGGGCCAGGGCGGCAGACTGTTCGGCTCCGTCACCGCAAAGGAGATTGCGCAGGAGATTAAAAAGCAGTACGGCTTCGACATCGACAAGCGCAAGATCCACCTCGACACCGACATCAAGGCGTTCGGCGGCTATCACATTGAGGTGAAGCTCTATAACGGCATCACCGCGAAGCTGGCGGTATCGGTGACCGAAGCACAGTAAAAGCCTGATTTCCTTGATGCGCAGCATTAAATTTTGCAATGACTAAAAGTCGTTTACGATCAGAAAATCGTTTTCACTTTGAAGTAATTTCACTCAAAAAAGGGTGGTAAAAATGCCGGAAGATAATTTTCAACTGAATACGCCGGCACTGCCCGGAACGGTGATGCCGTTCAGCGCAGAGGCCGAGCAGGCGGTGCTGGGTGCGGTGTTGCTGGAGCCCGACTGTCTCTCGACCGTGGCGGAAATGCTGCCGCGCGCGGACTATTTTTATCAGGTCAATAACCGCACGATTTACAGCGCGATGCTTGATATGTTCACGGCAGGCCAGCCGGTGGACCTCGTCACGCTGCTGGAGCACCTGCGCGAAGAGGAAAACTTCGATGAAGGCAGCGGAAAGGTGTATCTGATGCAGCTTGCGCAGCTTGTGCCGAGCGTCTCGAATGTGGAGCGTTACTGCACCATTGTGCGTGACCGTTACGATTTGCGTATGCTCATTCAGGCGGCGCGCGGCATTTTGGATGACGCCATGGAGGACACCGGCGAAACCTCGCTCCTCTTGGATTCCGCCGAGCAGCGCATTTTTGACATCCGCCAGGGCAAGGCGTTAAAGGGGCTTGAGCGCCTGAACGAAGTGCTGTTTGAGACGTTTGAACGCCTTGACCGCTTGAATTCGCCGGACAAAGACCTGTACCGCGGCATCCCTACGGGTATCCGCGAGCTGGATAACACGATCACGGGCCTGAACCGCTCCGACCTTGTCATCATCGGCGCACGACCCGGCATGGGCAAAACGAGCTTTGCGCTGAACATTGCGCGCCATGCCGCCATCACGGCAGGCAAGCGCGTGGCATTTTTCTCGCTGGAAATGAGCAAGGAGCAGCTCGCTTCCCGTATCATTTCCACGGAGGCACTCGTCGGCGGCACAAAGCTGCGCACGGGCGACTTGACGGAGGGCGAATGGACGCGCCTTGTGGAGGCGGGCGATATTCTCTCTAAGGCTGATTTGTACCTCGATGATTCCCCGGGCATTACGGTGCCGGAGATGAAAGCAAAAGTGCGTCGTTTAAAAGACGTTGATCTTGTCATCATCGACTACTTACAGCTGATGAACAGTGCAAAGCGCATTGATAACCGCGTGCAGGAAATTTCCGAGATCACGCGAAGCCTCAAGATCATGGCGAAAGAGTTGAATATCCCGGTTGTGACATTGGCGCAGCTTGCCCGTGCGGGTGAAAAGCGACAGGAGCACCGCCCGGTACTTTCTGACCTTCGAGATTCCGGCTCCATCGAGCAGGATGCCGACATCGTGCTGTTCCTGTACCGAGACGCGTACTACGCGAACGAAAAGGCTTCGCCCGAAGACGTGGACAAAAACAAGGCCGAGGTCATCGTGGCGAAAAACCGTCACGGCGATCTGCGCAGCGTGCCGCTGCACTGGCAGGGTGAGTTCATGCGCTTTACATCGCAGGAAGTTGTGCGTCATGAAAGCTGAGGACATCCTCGCCCGCGTGCGGTATGATCTGCCGGAGACGGGAAAAATTGTCGTGGGGCTTTCCGGTGGGGCGGATTCCGTGCTGCTGACGTATTTGCTTGTACAGAAGTACGGCGCGGAGCGTTTGCTTGCGGTGCATGTGCACCATGGCATTCGTGGGGCGGAAGCCGACCGCGACGCGGAATTTGTGCAGAACTACTGTAAAGCACTTAAACTTCACTGCAAGGTGATCTATAAGGATATTCCCGCGCTTGCGGCCGTAAGCGGCGAGGGCGTGGAGGAATGCGCGCGGCGCGTGCGCTACGCGTGCTTTGCGGAGGAAGCAGGGGGAAACGGGTGCATCGCCACGGCGCACAACGCCGACGATAATGCCGAAACGCTGCTTTTGAACCTGACGCGCGGCATGGGGCCGCATGGTGCAGGGGGCATTCCGCCGCGGCGCGGCAGAATTTATCGCCCGATTTTGAACATTTCCCGCGCAGAGGTGGAATATCTCTGTAAAGTATATCAACTTGACTACGTGACGGACTCCACGAATTTGACGGTGGACTACACGCGCAATAAGCTGCGCCACAGCGTGCTGCCGGTGCTGAAGGATGTAAACCCGCAGATGACGCAGGCGACGTCCCGCTTTGCGGAGAGCATGCGGTTGCAGAATGAATTTGTGTTTGCGTGCGCGAATGAATTGCTCTGTAAAGCGAAAACGCCTTACGGGTATGACTTGGAAATTTTGCGGAGCGCGCACGAGGCGGTGCTGCGCGCGGCGCTGGAACTGCTGTTATCGTCTTACGGGCGGCTCTCTTATGAGCACATCTGCAGGGCGGCGGGCTGCGTTTTCATGGGCGGCAGTCTCTCTTTGCCGGGGGACATCGTGCTGGAGGCGAAGCAGGACACGCTCACGATACGAAAAAACCGGGAGATAAAAGACCGGAATGTGTTTTCTGTTCCGTTGAGAGCGGGCGAAAACGTGCTTCCGAACGGGAAAACGCTGTTTGTGGAGAAAAAAATTCCCGAAAAAGAAGAAATCGACCGGAAAGTTCATAATTTGTTATTCCAAAACTTTTCGGATTGTGATAGAATTACGAATGTTCCGAGAGTACGGACGCGGCGCGCGGGCGATGTTTTCAGACCCGCAGGGCGCGGCGTGACGAAATCGGTCAAAAAAATCCTGAATGAACTGCGCATTCCGGCGGCGGCGCGCGACTGTTTGCTGCTGCTTGAAAAAGACGGTGAGATCATCTGGATCGAAGCGGTCGGCGCGGCGGAGGGCTATGCGGCAAAGCCGAATTTCCCGGCACTGGAGCTTACGGTGACGGACACGGCAGGCATAACCCGCATATAAAGCGGAAAGAATTTTGAGGAAAGGGTCATCCGAATGGAAAACACAATGTTAAACGATATCAAGGAAGTTTTGTACAGCGAAGCGTACATCGACAGCATGGTCAAGCGCGTGGGCGCGGAAATTTCCCGCGATTACGCCGATAAAAACCTGCTGCTTGTCAGCGTTTTGAAGGGTTCTGTCGTCTTTATGGCAGACCTTATGCGCGCCATTACGATTCCGGCCCGCATCGATTTCATGTGCGTTTCGAGCTACGGCTCCGGCACGAAGACCTCCGGCGTTGTCAAGATCATCAAGGACCTCGACATCAACCTGAAGGGCTATGATATCGTGATTGTTGAGGATATTCTCGACAGTGGCAAGACGCTGCACTACCTTGTAAACCTTTTGAAAAGCCGCGAGCCGAACAGCATTGAGATCTGCACGCTGTTCGATAAGCCGGAGCGCCGCGAGGTGGAGGTCTACGCAAAATACAAGGGCTGCGATATTCCCGATGCGTTCATCGTGGGCTACGGTCTCGATTTTGATGAGAAGTACAGAAACCTGCCGTTTGTCGGCGTTTTGAAACCTGAAGTCTACGGTGAAGTCTAAGCTTCCGTTTTGATAAAAAAGTTTCTGTTTCTATTTAAGGGTACGCTTTGTATCCAATTTGATTTCCGGGAGGTCGGAACTTGAACAGCAACAACAAAAAAATCATTCGCAATCTTTTGATCTACCTCGGCATTCCGATTTTGCTCGTCGTGCTGCTTTTGCTCCTGTTTGACCGCGGGGCAGACCAGACGGGGCTGAAATACTCCGATGTACTGTCTTACTTTGAAGACGGCAAGGTGAGCGCATACTCGCTGAACCTGGGCACGGGCGAGATGAAGCTGACCGTGACAGAGGACAGCAGCAAAAAGGAATCCGTTGTGCGCTACACGGTGCCGAACGTGAACCTGTTCTACAACGACGTTTCGGACTACATCAAGTCGTATAACGAGGAACATCCGAATAACCGCATGACGCAGGATGTCATCCGCCCGGCGGAGACGAGCTGGCTTGTCAGCCTCATTCCGACGTTGCTGATGATCGCGCTGCTTGTGGCGTTCTGGGTATTCATGATGAAGCGCATGGGCGGCGGCGGAGCCGGAAACCAGATGAATTTCGGCAAAGCGAAAGTCAAGCAAATAAACGACGAAAAGCGCCGCACGACGTTTGCGGACGTGGCGGGCGCGGACGAAGAAAAGGAAGAGCTGCGCGAAATTGTGGAGTTCTTAAAACGTCCGAATAAGTATAACGAGCTCGGTGCGCGCATTCCGAAGGGCGTGCTGCTCGTTGGCCCTCCGGGCACCGGTAAAACGCTTTTGGCGCGCGCCGTTGCAGGCGAGGCCGGCGTGCCGTTCTTCTCCATTTCGGGTTCCGACTTCGTGGAGATGTTCGTCGGCGTCGGTGCATCGCGTGTGCGCGACCTGTTCGACAAAGCCAAGAAAAACCACCCGTGCATCATCTTCATCGATGAAATCGATGCCGTGGGCCGCCAGCGCGGCGCGGGTCTCGGCGGCGGCCACGACGAACGTGAGCAGACGCTGAACCAGCTGCTCGTCGAGATGGACGGCTTCGGCGCGAACGAGGGTGTCATCATGATCGCGGCAACGAACCGCCCGGATATTCTGGACCCGGCTTTGATGCGTCCCGGCCGTTTCGACCGCCAGGTGATGGTGGGCTACCCGGATGTGCGCGGCAGAGAGGATATTCTGCGCGTACACGCAAAGGGCAAGCCGCTTGCACCGGATGTTGACCTTTCCACCATTGCAAAATCCACCGCCGGCTTTACCGGTGCAGACCTTGAGAACCTCTTAAACGAAGCGGCGCTGCTTGCGGCCCGCAAGGACCACAAGTCCATCACGATGGAGGAAATCGAGGAAGCGACGATCAAGGTCGTTGTCGGCACCGAAAAGAAGAGCCGCGTGATGACAAACAAAGAGAAGAAGCTGACCGCGTACCACGAGGCAGGACACGCCATTGCGACGTACTTCTGCGATTCGCAGGACCCGGTGCACCAGATTTCCATCATCCCGCGCGGCATGGCAGGCGGCTACACGATGCACCTGCCGACGGAGGATAAGTCCTACCAGAGCCGCAACGAGATGCGCGAGGAGCTCATCGTGCTGCTGGGCGGCCGTGGCGGAAGCCTTGGTGCTTGACGATATTTCCACGGGCGCATCGAACGACATTGAGCGCGCCACGAAGATCGTCCGCGCGATGGTCACAAAGTACGGCATGAGCGACCGTCTTGGTCCGATTACGTACGGTGCGGACAGCAGCAATCCGTTCCTCGGCAAGGAGATGGGTCATGTCTCGAACTATTCCGAGGAGACCGCCGCGGAGATTGACGAGGAGATTAAGTCCATCATCTGCGACGCGTACGATAAGACGAAGAAGGTGCTCTCCGAACACATTGACCTGCTGCACCGTTTGGCGGGTGTGCTGTTTGAGCGCGAAAAGCTGGACGCCGACGAGTTCCTTGACGTGATGAACGGCAAGCTGCTGCCGAGCGCACAGACTGCCGCTGCGGGCATCATCCCGGCAGAAGCGGCAGCGCCGGAAACGACAGAGCTGCCGACTGAAGCGCAGACGGAACCGGACGCGAACACGAACGAATAATTTTTGACGAAAGGGAATGTGCTCATTTACATTCCCTTTACGTTTGTTTATGGGCAATCCCGTGCGGGTATTATTTTGCCCGCTTGAGGAAAGGAACATGGTGAATGGCTAAAAAGCAAACCTACGGCAACGACAGCATCAAAAGTCTGAAGGGCGCGGACCGTGTACGTCTGCGTCCGGCGGTCATATTCGGCTCAGACGGTCTCGATGGCTGCGAGCACGCGATTTTCGAGATCCTCTCGAACTCCATTGATGAGGCGCGCCAGGGCTACGGCAAGGAGATCACCGTCACGCGCTATGCCGACCATTCCGTTGAGGTGGAAGACCACGGCCGCGGCATCCCGGTGGATTACAACAAGCGCGAAGAGCGCTACAACTGGGAGCTTGTGTTCTGCGAGATGTACGCGGGCGGCAAGTATAACAATAATGACGGCGGCAACTACGATTACGCGCTGGGCCTGAATGGTCTCGGTCTGTGCGCCACGCAGTATGCCTCCGAATACATGGACGCGGATATTCGCTACGACGGCTTCCGCTATACGCTGCACTTTGAGCACGGTGAGAACGTAGGCGGACTCAATAAGGAGCCTTACGGCAAGAAGGCCACGGGCTCGCGCATCCGCTGGAAGCCGGATATCAAGGTGTTTACGGACATTGACGTGCCGGCGGACTATTACACGGACATCATCAAGCGGCAGGCCATCGTCAACGCGGGCGTGAAGTTTATTTTCAAAAACGAAGTTTCGCCGCGCAAATTCGAGACGACGGAATTCTGCTACGAAAACGGCATTTTAGATCATGTGCGCGAGCTGGTGGGCGAAGATGCGCTGACCTCCGTGCAGTTCTGGCAGTCCGAAAAGCGCGTGCGCGACCGCGAAGACCTGCCGCTTTACAATGTGAAGATCAACGCCGCGGTAGCATTTTCCAACCGCGTGCATTTGACGGAATACTACCACAACTCGAGCTGGCTGGAATACGGCGGCGCGCCGGACAAGGCCGTGCAGAATGCGTTCGTGTACCAGATTGACGCGTATTTGAAGCAGAACGGCAAGTATAATAAATCCGAAAGCAAAATTAAATTTCAGGACGTGGAGGATTGCCTTGTTATCGTCATGTCCTCGTTCTCCACGATGACCTCCTATGAGAACCAGACAAAGAAGGCCATCAACAACAAGGGTATTCAGGAAGCGATGGTGGAGATGCTCCGCCATAATCTCGAAATTTATTTCATCGAAAACCCCATTGAGGCGGAGAAAATCGGCGCACAGGTGCTTATCAACAGGCGCTCCCGCGAGGACGCCGAAAAAACGCGCCTCAACTTAAAGGGCAAGCTGACGGCCAAAATGGATATCACGGGGCGCGTGGCGAAGTTTGTGGACTGCCGCAGCAAGGATGTTTCCGAGCGTGAGATTTTTATCGTGGAGGGCGATTCCGCTCTCGGTGCGGTCAAGCAGGCGCGCGACCCGAACTATCAGGCCGTGATGCCGATCCGCGGCAAAATTCTGAACTGCCTGAAAGCGGATTACGACAAGATTTTCAAAAGTGAGATCATCACCGACCTTATTAAGGTGCTCGGCTGCGGCGTGCAGGTAAAGTCGAAGGCGAACAAGTCTATTGCGTCGTTCGACATCAACGCGCTGCGCTGGAGCAAGATCATCCTGTGCACCGATGCCGACGTGGACGGCTTCCAGATCCGCACGCTGCTGCTGACGATGCTGTACCGTTTGACGCCGCAGCTCATCGAAGAGCACAAGGTGTTCATTGCGGAATCGCCGCTTTATGAAATTACGGCGAAGGACAAGACGTATTTTGCGTATAACGAGCGCGAAAAGGACGAGTTTTTGACGCAGCTTGAGGGCCAGAAGTTTACGATTCAGCGCTCGAAAGGTCTGGGTGAAAACGACCCGGACATGATGAACCTGACGACGATGAACCCGAAAACGCGCAGGCTGATTCAGGTGAAGCCCGGCGATGCCGAAATGACGGCGCAGATGTTTGATATCCTGCTGGGCGATAATCTTACGGGCCGTAAGGACTACATTGCGACCCACGGCAGCGAGTACCTCGATGACCTCGATATTTCTTAAAGCTCTGACGAAAGGAAGCGTAAAGCATGGCAAGAAAAAAACAGCCGAAAAGAGAGAATACGCCGAAGATGCAGGGCTTTATTGCGGGCGCGGGTGAAATTCAGGCGCAGGACATCAACGACACGCTGCGGCAGAACTACATGCCGTATGCGATGAGCGTTATTATGTCCCGTGCCATCCCGGAGATTGACGGCTTTAAGCCCTCGCACAGAAAGCTTCTCTATACGATGTACAAAATGAACCTGCTCGGCTCGGCGCGCACGAAAAGCGCGAACATCGTCGGTCAGACGATGAAGCTGAACCCGCATGGCGACAGTGCGATTTACGACACGATGGTGCGTCTTTCCCGCGGCTACGAGGCGCTTTTGCACCCGTATGTGGACTCTAAGGGCAACTTCGGTAAGTTTTATTCCCGTGACATGGCGTGGGCGGCTTCCCGTTACACGGAAGCGCGCCTTGACCCCATCTGCCGCGAGCTGTTCCGCGATATCGACAAGGACACCGTGGATTTTGTCGACAATTACGACAGTACGATGAAAGAGCCAACGCTGCTGCCGGCGGCGTTCCCCTCGGTGCTCGTCAACGCAAACACGGGCATTGCGGTCGGCATGGCGTCGTCCATTTGCCCGTTTAATCTCGCCGAAGTGTGCACCACGGCGGCGGAGCTCATCCGTGACCCGAAGCACGACGTTTTTACGACGATGCAGGCGCCGGACTTCCCGGGCGGCGGGCAGATTATTTTCGACCGCGCGGCGATGGAGCAAATCTACAAAACAGGCCGCGGCAGCATCAAGGTGCGCTCGCGCTACACGTATGATAAATCCGCAAACTGCATCGATATTACCCAGATTCCGCCGACAACGACCATTGAAGCCATTGTGGAAAAGGTCATCGACCTTGTGAAGCAGGGCAAGGTGAAGGAAATCACCGACATTCGAGACGAGACGGGTCTGGACGGACTCAAGATCACGATCGACTTGAAGCGCGGCGCAGACCCCGATAAGCTGATGCAGCGGTTGTTCCGCATGACGACGCTGGAGGACAGCTTCTCCTGCAATTTTAACGTGCTCATCGCGGGCGTTCCGCGTGTGCTGGGTGTGCGTGAGCTCTTTGAGGAGTGGACGGCGTTCAGAATGGAATGCGTCCGCCGCAGAACGCACTACGACCTCACGAAGAAGAAAGAGAAGCTGCATCTGCTCTACGGCCTCAAGGCAATCTTACTCGACATCGATAAAGCCGTGCGCATTGTGCGTGAGACCGAGGAAGAAAGCGAAGTTGTGCCGAACCTCATGATCGGCTTTGGCATTGACGAAATTCAGGCCGAATATGTAGCGGAAATCCGTTTGCGCCATTTAAACCGCGAGTTCATCTTAAAGCGCACCGAAGAGGTGAACAGCTTAGAGGAAGAAATTCGTGACCTTGAGGCAATTTTGGCCTCAAAAACGCGCATTAAGATGATTATTGTGCGCGAGCTGAATGAAATCGCGCAGAAGTACGGCCAGCCGCGCCGCAGCCATATTTTGTACGCGGAGGAAATTGCCGAAGAAGAGCCCGTAGAGACTGTGCCGGATTACCCGGTGAACCTGTTTTTCACAAAAGAAGGCTACTTTAAGAAGATTACCCCGCTTTCCCTGCGTATGGGCGGCGACCAGAAATTAAAAGATGGAGACGAGATCGCTCAACAGATGGAATCGACAAACGCGGCAGAGCTTTTGTTCTTCTCCGACAAAGCGCAGGTCTATAAGCTGAAAGCGGCGGATTTTGCCGACACCAAAGCGAGCGTGATGGGCGAATATGTGCCTGCGCGCGTGCAGATGGACGAGGGCGAAAGCGCTGCGTACATGGCTGTAACGACCGACTTTAAGGGCTATATGCTGTTTGTTTTCGATAACGGCAAGGTCGCCAAGGTGGAACTCTCCGCGTACTACACGAAGACGAACCGCAGAAAGCTTATTAACGCGTATTCCGACAAGGCCCCGCTTGCGGCGGCGCTGCAAATTTTGGAAGACTGCGATGTGCTGCTGACGTCCTCAAGCGGCAGACGACTGCTCATGAACACAGCGCTCATCGCCCCGAAGACGACAAAGAGCACACAGGGCGTGGCGGTGATGAACCTGAAAAAAGGCCAACGCATTACGGACGCGCATATCTACCAAGAAGACGAGCTGCAGAACCCGTCGCGGTACAGAAAGAAGATTCCGGCGCTCGGCGCACTGCCGAACGGAGAGGAGGGCGGCGAGCAGATTTCGCTGTAAAAAATCAGCCCTCCGGCAAGACCGTTTGGCGTTCCGTTTGTGCAGACGTGTGGCCTGCGCGGCGGAGCGTTCAGTCCTACTGAAGGGCGGGCAGCATACAGTCCGCACCATGGACTGCGCCGCCCGCCCGGGAAAGGCCCCGCTCGTGTGACGCGAAAGTGCGGTTTTGCCGCACGGTCCGTTTTGGCGCGCACAAACGCCTGACTGTGACTGCCTTGGTATCAGTATGGACGTAGGACGGCGGAATATGCAGGAAAAAAGCAAAAAATCCTGTTGCAAAATCCCGCTTTGTATGGTATCATAATTAAGCTACGAATAAAATTAGCGTTAAGTCTCTTGAAGAGGAGGTAAAATATATGGGTGCTGTTGAAATTATTTTCGGTATCGTTCTGCTTCTTTTCGCACTGGCGATCATCGTTGTCGTACTGTTGCAGGAAGGCCATCAGCAGAGCCTCGGCGCGATTACCGGCGGCGCGGATACGTTCCTTTCCAAGAATAAGGCGCGTTCCATGGATGCGTTCCTTGCTCGTTGGACAAAGTTCATTGCGATCGGCTTCTTTGTGCTGGTCCTTGTGATCAACATCATTATGTATTTCACAAAGTAAGTCAATACTTGCGGAAATGCGCCTCGCTTTTCGATGGGTCTCCATTCGGAATGCGGGGCTTTTATTTTTATAAATCAGGCTTTAGGAGGGAATATCATGTTTGAAGAGATTGAACGCCTCACCCGCGCGCTGTGCGCAGAGCACGGCACATCCGGCTGTGAGGGCGACGTGTTCAAAGTTGCGAAAAAGGAGCTCGGCTTCTGCAAAGAGGTGTGTGAGAACGAGCTTGGCGGTGTTGTGGGCATTTTCGGCGATTTGAGTTCTAAGCGCCGCATTTTGCTGGACGCGCACATTGACCAGATCGGTATGATCGTGACGGACATTGACGAAAACGGCTTTCTGCATGTGACGAATGTGGGCGGTGTGGACCGCCGCACGCTGCCGGGCAGCCCCGTTACCGTGTTCGGCACGGAGACCGTCACGGGCATCGGCTGCACGCTGCCGCCGCACCTTGCAAAGGGCGATGATAAGATAAAGCCCGTTGCGGAGCAGTGCATTGACTTAGGGCTTCCGAAAGAGGAAGTGGAGAAGCTCGTCGCTGTCGGCGACCGCGCCGCACTGACGCGCCCGCTGAAAAAGCTCATGGGCAACCGCATCACGGGCACAGCGCTCGACGACCGTGCGGGCTGCGCGTGCGTCATCCGCGCCGCACAGCTTGCAAATGAACAGAACCCCGATTGCTGCGTTATGGTGCTGTGCTCCACAAAGGAGGAGGTCGGCGGGCAGGGCGCGCAGGTCTCTGCGTATGCACTTGAGCCCACCGAGGCCATTGCCGTGGACGTTTCGTTCGCAAAGCAGCCGGACGCGGAGAGCATGCTTACCGCGGAGCTCGGCAAAGGGCCGATGATCGGCTTCTCCGCGGCGCTGGACAGAAAAATCAGCAAAAAGCTTGTCGAGCTCGCAAAGCGCGAAAATATCCCGTATCAGCTGGAAGCCATGGGCGGCAGAACGGGTACGAACTGCGACGAGATCAGCACCACCCGCGGCGGCGTGCGCACGGGGCTCATCTCCGTGCCGCAGCGCAACATGCACACCCCGGCGGAGGTCTGCGATTTTGAGGATATGGAGAACATTGCAAAGCTCATCGCGGCGTATATCACGGATAAGGAGGCGCAGCCGAATGCTTAACTATGAAATTCTGGAAAAGCTTACCCGCACCATCGGTGTTTCCGGCGAGGAAGACGATGTGCGCAGCGTGATCTTAAGTGAAATTGAGCCGTATGCGGACGAGATTCACATTTCGCCGCTCGGCAACATTCTGGCGTTTAAAAAGGGCGAAAAGCGTCCCGAGAAGAAGCTGATGCTCTGCGCTCACATGGACGAAGTGGGCTTTGTCATCACAAACATTACGGAAAACGGCCTTTTGAAGTTCACGACGGTCGGCAATATCCGCCCGGAGGTGCTCTCCGGCCGCGATGTGCTGGTGGGCGGCAAAACGCCGGGTGTCATCTGTGCAAAGCCGGTGCATTTGCTCAAGGGCGACGAATTTGAAAAGCCCGTGCCCGTGAACGAACTCGCCATCGACATCGGCGCAGATACACGTGAGCAAGCCGAGACATTGGTGCAGATTGGCGACAACGCGTGTTTTGTGCCGTTCTTTGAGCACGTGCACGGTACGGTGAAGGCGAAGGCGCTCGATGACCGCGTGGGCTGCTTTGCGCTCATCACGCTGATGCAGCGCCCGCTCGAATACGACACGTATTTCGTCTTCTCCACGCAGGAGGAGATTGGCCTGCGCGGCGCGGGCACGGCGGCGTATATTCTGGAGCCCGATGCGGCGCTTGTGCTGGAGGGTACGACGGCGGGCGATATTCCCGGCGTGAGCCCGACGGACGCAGCGTGCAAAATGGGCGGCGGCGCAGTCATTTCCCTTACGGATATGCGCACCGTTTACCCGAAGGATTATTTCCGCCGCGCGATGGCGCTCGGTAAAGAAAACAATATTCCGGTGCAGCCGAAGACCGTGCGCGCCGGCGGCACAGACGCGGGCACCATTCACGTTTCCCGCGGCGGCGTGAAGACGCTGACGATCTCGCACCCGTGCCGCTATATCCACAGCGCGATCGCGATGACGACCGAAAAGGACATAGAGGCGGTTATTGACCTGATGGCGCTGATGATGGCGGAAATTTCCGGCGGCAAGCTGTAATGATCCGTCTTTCGGAAAATTTAGAAGTGCTCTCTATACCGTGCGTGAGTTCTCCGTTTGGTTGCCAAATCCGGTCTAAAGCGCAGGCGTATGGCTTCCATCAGTCGTTTGCGCAGTTTTGGACGGACGGGGAAGCTGCCTACGGAAAAACGGACGGCTCCGTCTGCATTGCGGGGGAGATCACCGACGCGGACGAGGCGCGTGCGTTTTTGAGTGCGGTGGGCACAAATGAAGTCGTGTGCAGCGCGGAGAATGCCGAAAAGCTGGGGCTAAACATCACCGAAAGCGGCGCAATTTTGCAAAAAGTGCTGCGAAATGAGGCTGTGCATCCTGCGGAGGAAATTTCTCCGAGAGAGATTTATGCTGTGCTGAAAGCAAACGGCATGGTGGGGGAGTTCGAGCCGTTTTACCTCGATTTATCCCACCGCATGCGGCACGGCACGGTGCGCTGCGCGGGTGTTTCGACAGATGGAAAGACCGTCGCCGTGGCTGCAGCAGTGCTCGGCGAAAGCGCGAGCCTCATTTCTGCTGTGGCGGTGCTGCCGAAATTTCACCGCAGGGGGCTTGGCACGGCGGTTGTCCGAAAAATGGAGCGAATGCTGCCGAGCGGCACGGTGTATATCCTGCGCGAAGAAAGCAAAAACGAGGCGTTTTATGACGCTTTGGGCTATAAACCGTGCGGCGTATGGGCGCAGGGAAAATTATGCAATTAAAATAATTCAGATAAAGGAAGGCTTTTGCGGTTGCGAAAGCGGGTTTACTATGTACGAGTTTTTTAAAATGGATGACCGCGTGCTGAAGGCGGCGGAGGAAGCGGAGCAGAAGGCTGCGCCGTACCTTGCGAAAATTTCCGAAACACAGCGGTATAATCAGGAGAAGATGCAGGCTGCGTTCATGCAGGCAGGTGTCAGCGAGAGCCACTTTGTGGCAACGACAGGCTACGGCTATGGCGACCGCGGCCGCGACGTGTTGGACGAAGTGTACGCGCGTGCCCTCGGTGCGGAGGACGCGCTGTGCCGCTATAATTTTGTCAGCGGCACGCATACGCTTACCGTAGCGCTTTTTGGCGTTCTGCGCCCGGGCGATACGATGCTGAGCGTTACCGGCATGCCGTATGATACGCTGCGCGGCGTGATCGGCATTACGGGCGACGGCAACGGCTCATTAAAGGAGTTTGGCATAAACTACGAGCAGCTTGACCTGCTGCCGGACGGCACGTTCGATTTTGACAGCATCCGCGCCGCGATCGGCCCGGCCATATCGCGCTGCTGCTTTGAGACCGGCCCGGAAGTGCCGGAGGCGGTGCGCGCCCTGCTCGGGAGCGATGCCGAGGGGCTCTGCCCGCCGGAAGAGGGCGTCGAGGGAAAATTCCTCGTCGATCTCAAGGAAACGAACCGCCGGAGACTTCTGCAGCTCGGCCTTGCGCCGGAGCACATCGATGTGTCGCCGGACTGCACGATGTGCATGCAGGACGTGTACTGGTCGCACCGCGCCACGAAGGGCCGCCGCGGCACGATGGCGTCGGTTATCATGCTTTGAGGTATCGCATTATGAAATACAGAAAGATCTTTGCTCTGCTGCTCGCCGCGGCGACGCTCTTCTCGCTTGCCGCGTGCGGCGAGACCGCTGCCGGGCCGGAGGCAAC
>OMNT01001393.1_pt1 | contig 22632 bp, 16 predicted proteins | sample 1672551 | NCBI WGS metagenome assembly OMNT01 (sample SAMEA3136698, study PRJEB25190) | human gut metagenome
GTCGATGAGGACTTGTGCGCCGCGCGCTTGTGGGGAATGAAAGTGGAAAGAAAGGTACACGAACTAAAAAACTTCCGATAAAGTTCAATAAACAAGGATGTGCACCGAAGGTTTCCAAAGGGCGAGCGGAAAGCCCTTTGGTCGCTCCCGCAGGAGCGAAATCCCCTGCAACATAATCCATATCGTTGCAAAATAACGCGCAAGCAGCGAACAAGCACATCAAAATCCCCCAGCCGGGGGACAGCAAGGCGTTACTTCCTCCGCCTCGGCAGCAGCGGCTGATTATCCACCTTTTGCGACAGCTTGTCCTGATTGAGCTTGAACACATCCGCCACCTCGCTGATGGTGATGTACGCGCGATCATCGAGGTCATGCACAATGTCCTTCATCCGGCTGATTTGGAAGCGGTTGACGACGAAGTACACAATCGTCATTTCCTCGTGCGAAAAACCGCCCTGCGCCGGGATGCACGTCATGCCTGTGCCGAATGCCTCGCCCAGCGCGCGGCAGATGGCGTCCGGGTTGCGGGTGACAATCAGCGCCGCTTTGCTGCGGTCGATGCCCTCGATTACAAAATCGACGACTTTCAGCCCGACCGCGTAGGCGATAATGGAATACAGGGGGAGAATCCAGCTGGAACGGAGCAGTCCGGCGAGGATGTACAGCACGACGTTGTAGCTCATGACGAACGTGCCGACGGTCATGCCGAGCTTGCGGGCGAAAATGACCGCCATGACCTCCATGCCGTCCATCGCGCCGCCGCCGCGGATGGCAAGCCCGCTGCCGACGCCCGAAATCAATCCGCCGAAGAGCGCGCAGAGCAGCAGGTCTGTCCCTGCCAGCGGCGAGGAAATGCTGACGTCAAGCGGCAAAGGCCCCTGAATCAGCCACGCGCCGAGGGAGTAGATGAACACGGAATACACGGCGTAAATGGTGAACTGCACGCCCTGCCGCTTCAGCCCGAAGAGGAACAGCGGCACGTTGAGCAGCAGCAAAATCAGCGACAGGCTGCACCAATCGGGGGTGATTTGCGCCAGCAGCATCGCCGTGCCGGAAATGCCGGAGTCATAAAGATTGACGGGATAAAGGAAAACACTGACGCCGAATGCGTTGATTAGACCCGCAACGGTCAGCATGACGAAGCGATCCCCGCGGAGGTGGAGGTTCTTGAACTGCTGGAGGAAGGCTGACCAGTGGGAAGCGAAGAATTTGGCGGATTTGGGCGATTTTTTCATGGAGGGGTGCGCGCTCCTTTCCGGATAATATAATATGATAGAATTATAACACAGAAAAATGAACCCTGCAAGAAGATTTGCACGGGCGCATCGAAATATTTGGCGGCGGAAAATCCGTTATCCTTCGAGCGAAATTCACAAAAATCAACTGATTCGCAACATAAGTTAAGCAATGATTCAACATTCACGAAACCAGCAAAAAAGGACATGGCAAAAACGTTTGTTTTTGTGTTACTATTTACATAGGCGGCGGGTGATCGAAAGGGGATCTACGCCGAATTTGGAATACAGGGGCAGCCTGTCTAATTCGCTTGGATGGGTGCTTTTGTGTTCCCCTGCTCCATTCATTTTCCGTAAAAGGAGGATATCCATGTTCAAACGTTCTTCTGTCTGGCGGGGATTGACGCTTGTGTTTTCCCTGCTGCTGGCCATCTCGCTGATGGCTGGTTCTATTCTGGAGACGTATCGTACATCCGTTGATGCGTTTTTCAACACGCGCAGTCAGCTGACGGAGACCGAAGTTGACGAAACCGGCGAGGCGTGGTCGTACGTCTCCAAGTTTAAGACGGCAAAGGAAGCCTTCGAGGGCTTGAAGGAGTTTGCCATCCGCGAATCGCAGGAAACGGTTGCCCTGCTCAAGAATGACGGCAACGCGCTTCCGCTGAGCAAGGATGCGAAAATCACCATGCTGGGCGTGCGCAGCTACGCGCCCGTGTACGGCTCCTCCGGCGGCTCGATTACCGACGGCAATGCGACCGTGCAGATTTTCGACTGCTTCACCGAGCGCGGCTTCCAGCTGAACCCGTCCGTGCAGGCGGCGTATGCGAAGTATTTTGCGGATAAGACGTGGACGAAGCCCCGTTTCGGCGGAGGCATCATCCCGGAATATGCCGAGATTACCGCGTATAATGACCCGAGCGAACTGACGCTGGACGAGCTGACCGCCCTGAACGCTGATTTCCGCAAGGACTACGCGGAATACAGCGACGCGGCGATCGTCGTCGTTGGCCGCCCCGGCAGCGAAGCCGGCAATGGCTACTATCCCGGCAAGGACGGTCTGGCGGAAGGCGTCAGCACCGTCACCGGCAATATCCTTTCCCTCTCGGACGAGGAAATGGCGATGATTAACGAGGCGAAGGCGAACTTCGACAAGGTCATCGTGCTGGTCAACGCCACGAACCCGATGGAAATCGCCAACCTGAAGGACGACCCGGACATCGACGCCATCGTCTGGATCGGCTTCCCCGGCGCGTACGGCTTCTATGGCGTGGCGGACGTGCTCAACGGCACCGTCTCTCCCTCCGCGCACCTTGGCGACGTGATGGCGAAGAACAGCGCCCTCGCGCCCGCTATGGCGAACTACGGCAACATCCCGTGGACGAACGCGGCGGACTTCGCGGCGGACGCGAATGTCAACTCCTACCTGATTGAGGCGGAAGGCATCTACGCCGGCTACCGCTACTACGAAACCCGCTATGCCGATATTGTGCTGGGCAACGGCGGCGCGGAAGCCAAGGCTGGCACCTACGCCAACGCTGACGGCACCGTCGCCACCGAGGACGGCACATGGGATTACACCAACGAAGTCGTCTATCCCTTCGGCTACGGTCTGTCCTACACCACCTTCGAGCAGACGCTGGACAGCGTGACCATTGCGGATGACAAGAAGACCGCGACCGTCACCGTGACTGTGAAGAATACCGGCGACGTGGCGGGCAAGAGCGTCGTGGAAGTGTACGCAAGCGTGCCTTACACCGACTATGACCGCCAGAACGGCGTGGAAAAGGCCGCTGTGCAGCTGATGGACTTTGAAAAGACTTCTACGCTGCAGCCCGGCGCATCCCAGACCATCACCATGAAGGTTGATCTGGCGAACCTCGCCTCCTACGACACCAATGGCGCCAAGACCTACATCGTCGACCCCGGCGACTACTACTTCGCCATCGGCACGGACGCGCATGACGCGCTGAACAACGTGCTTGCGGCGCAGGGCAAGACTGTCGCGGACGGCATGACCGCTGACGGCAACGCGGCAAAGACCTACAAGTGGACGTGGACGGGCGATGTGGACAAGACCACCTTCGCCGTGGGCAAGAACGGCACGGAAATCACCAACCAGCTGACCGAAGGCGACTACGCCATGGATTACAACGCCTTTGAGCCCGGCACGGTGACCTACCTGAGCCGCGCCGACTGGAACGGCACGTTCCCCAAGACCTATTCCGGTCTGACCGCGAACGCGACGGTTTCCCGCTTGCTGAACAACGACCTGTATACCCTCAAGACCGATGACGATGTGTCCGACCTTGTCTTTGGCGACACCACGTCTACGCTCACCATCAACGACATGAAGAACGCGCCTTACGATGACCCGCGCTGGGAAGAGCTGGTCAACAAGGTTACGGTCGCGGAATTCCTTGATTTCTCCGCCAATGCGTTCCATAACATTCAGGGCATCGCCTCCGTCAACATGCCGCAGAAGGCTGCGGACGACGGCCCCGGCGGCTCTGACTCCCACTACCTGAACGAAGGCGGCTATCAGGGCGTGCCCTACGCGGATGCGGCGGATTACACCTCCGGCACGCGCGTTGCGCCCTCTCCTGTGAACCTCGCCTACGCTTGGAACAAGGAACTGGCGTTTGAAAACGGCGAAATCATCCTCGGCGAATCTACCCTCGTGCTGGATCTGCCGATTATGATTGGCCCGGGCATGAACATCCACCGTCACGCGTACAACGCCCGCGGCGTGGAATACTACTCCGAAGACCCGATTCTGTCCGGCTATGTCGGCAGCGCGGTGGTGCAGGGCGCGCAGAGCAAGGGCACGCTCGTCAACATCAAGCACATGGGCTTCAACGATCAGGAAATCAACCGTTCCGGCGTCGCCGTGTTCATGAACGAACAGAAGGCGCGTGAGTTGGAGCTGCGCAACCTGCAGCAGGCGTTTGAAGGCAGCGGCAAGCCCGCTTCCTTTGAGGGCGACGCGACGAAGGACAACACCTACACCTCCGGCGCGCGCGGCGTGATGACCTCCTACAACCGCCACGGCGCGGTGGCTGCGAGCGCAAACGTGGCGACGATGGTCAACATCCTGCAGGGTGAATGGGGCTTCCACGGCTACAACGTGACGGACTTCACCGGCGTTTCGCTCAAGGCTGCGCCGAAGGAATCCCTGATGGCGGGCACGACCAACTTCTGCGGCTTCGGCGCGAGCGTCGATTACTGGAACGCGGAAGCGCTCTCTGGTGACCGTGCGATGCTGCTGGCGATTAAGAACGACATCCACAATGCCCTGTACGCGCTGGCGAACTCCGCGATGCTCAACGGCGTGAAGTCCACCACCGTTGTCAGCACGGTTGAAGTCATGACTCCGTGGCGCGTGGCGTACACCGCCTGCGAATACGCCTTTGGTGCGCTGGCGGCGCTGAGCCTCGTGTTCTGGGTCGTGAGCAAGGCAACTTCCAAGGGAGGCAGAAAGGCATGAAAAAGACGAGCATTTTCGCCACGGTGACGGCGCTTGCCGCCCTGGTGATTTATCTACTAACGTCGCTGACCGGCTTTATGGCTGGCAAGGCGATGAACATCTGGCCCGTCGTGCTGACGGTCGCCGCCATTGTGCTGCTCTTCGCGGCAGACAAGATGAAGAAGCCCTCCGCTTTGAAGGACATCGTGATTGTGCTGACTGGCTTTGCGCTGATCGGCTGCATCTCCTTCTTCGCGATGGACCGCGTGAAGCTGGCGGCGGATGTGTGGTTCATCCCCGTCAACCGCCCCGCAACGGAAGATGTGGCGCTGTACTGCTCGCTGGCTGGCGTGGCGCTGTACCTGATTTCCTTCGTGACCGTGACGGTCAAGGCGTTCTCGCACAAGGAATAATCCCATCGTTTCGGAATGCGGGATAGGCCTGTATTCCGCCCCACCCGGAGCGCCCTGCTTCGGGTGGGGTTTTCGTGCAGAAAATACTATTTCCAAATGAGAACACGACACCGTATTTTCATTTGGAAATAGTATAAAACAATTTATTAGGAAGGATGATTTTCCCGATGAAAGCAACCGCTTGGAACACAGGCTGGCTCTTCCGCCATTTGGACAGCCAGGAAAACTTCGTCCCCGTCACCATCCCGCACGACGCCATGCAGGCGGAACCCCGCACGGAGCTGTCCGCAAACGGCATCAACGGCGGCTGGTACGAGGGGCGTGACTACGAGTACATCCGCCGCTTTACGCCGGATAAGTCCCTGCGCAACAAGACGCTGATGCTGGAATTTGAGGGTGTGTACCATCTGGCGGAGGTGTACCTGAACGGCGAGAAGATTGCCGAGCGCCCGTACGGCTACACGAATTTCTATGCGGATTTGACCGACCGCGTCCGCTTTGACGAAGAGAACGAGCTGCGCGTGATTGCCCGCAACAGCGATCAGCCCAACAGCCGCTGGTATTCCGGCGCGGGCATCTATCGCCCGGTGGTGCTGTGGACGGCGGATAAGCAGCAGCATATCGCCCTGAACGGCGTTCGCATCCGCACGGTGTCCATCAACCCCGCGACGGTGGAAGTCGCCGTGCGCACCGTCGGCGCGGGGCGCGTGTCGGTGGATGTGCTTGCGGGCGAAAAGCAGGTCGCATCCGCCGCCGCGGATACGACGGGCGAAGTCACCCTGACGCTGACTGTCCCCAACGCAAAACTGTGGGACGTGGAGCACCCGAACCTCTACACCTGCCGCGTCCGCTTCGGCAGCGACGAGGACTTGCAGACCTTCGGTATCCGCACCCTTTCGTGGGGCAAAAAGGGCATTCTGCTCAACGGCGAGCGCGTCATTGTGCAGGGCGCGTGCATCCACCACGACCAGGGCATCCTCGGCGCGCGCTGCTATGCGCAGGGCGAGGAGCGCCGCGTCCGCCTGCTGAAGGAAAACGGCTACAACGCCGTCCGCAGCGCGCACAATCCCTGCTCGAAGGCGCTGCTGGACGCGTGCGACCGCCTCGGTATGCTGATGATGGACGAGTACATCGACCACTGGTACATCCACAAAACGGAATACGACTATGTGCCGTACTTTGACAAGTGGTGGAAGCAGGACATCGCCGACATGGTGGACAAGGACTACAACCACCCGTGCGTCATCCTGTACTCCACGGGCAACGAGGTCAGCGAAACGGCGCAGAAGAAGGGCATCCAGCTCACCCGCGAGCTGACGGACTACCTGCATTCGCTGGATAATACCCGCCCCGTCACCTGCGGCATCAACATCTTCTTCAACTTCCTGTCCTCCATTGGCTTCGGCGTGTACAGCGACGAGAAGGCGAAGAAGGAAGCCGAAAAGGCGGAGAAGCTGCGCGCCGCCGGGGTGCAGCCGCAGAAGAAGAAGGCCGTCGGCAGCAAGTTCTTCAACGACCTCGCGGGTCTGATGGGCGACGAATTCATGAAGCGCGGCGCGACTTTGCACGGCTGTGACGTGCGCACGCGCGACGCGTTTGCCAACATGGACATTGCGGGCTACAACTACGGCATCTACCGCTACAAGCACGACCTGAAGAAGTATCCGAACCGGCTGATTCTGGGCAGCGAGACGTTCTGCAACGATGCGTACCGCTTCCGCGAGCAGGCGAAGAAGAACCCGCGTCTGGTGGGCGATTTCGTCTGGGCAGGGATGGACTATCTGGGTGAAGTCGGCGTTGGGTCGTGGGAATACAAGGCGTACGCGACGCAGTTCAGCGGGCTGGGCTGGACGACGGCGGGGTCGGGGCGAATCGACCTGAACGGCCGTCCGCTGGGCGAAGCGCTGTACACCCGCGTCGCGCTGGAGCAGGAAATCGGGCCGTACATCGCGGTTCGCCCGGTCATGTTCTCCGGCGAGAAGCATTCGCCGTCGGCGTGGAAGATGACGGACGCCATGCCGTCGTGGAGCTGGGCTGGCTGCGAGGGCAAGAAGGCGCACATTGAGGTCTACGCGCGCGCAGCGAAGGTCGCGCTGCTGCTGAATGGCAAGAAGGTGGCGGAAAAGCAGCTGAAGAACGACTGCTTGGCGAAATTCACCATTCCGTACCAATCCGGCACGCTGGAAGCCGTATCCTATGACGCGATTGACCGCGTACTGGGGCGCTGCAAGCTGCAAACGGCCGGGACGGACACGGTTCTGCGCGCCGTGCCGGAGGAAAAGAAAACGAAACCCGGCCGCCTGTGCTACATTCGCATCCGCTACACCGACCGTGCGGGCGAATTGAAGCCGATGGAACGCGGCATGGTGAACATCACGGTCAGCGGCGGCAAGCTGCTGGCGGCGGGCAGCGCGTGCCCCTTCCATCCGGGCAGCTACCTAACGCCGGAAACCGACACCTACTACGGCGAAGCACTGGCGGTGGTGGAAGCAGGCGAAAGCGGCGCGGTGGAGGTTTCCATCAGCGACGGCGAGCGCAGCGACACGGTGAAAATCCCGATTGCGTAAGAAAAGCTTCCTACTATAATAGTAACAGCCGCAGGTCGTATTGAGGACGGCGGCTGTTTTTTCGTGCAATTGTAAATTCTGTCGCCCAACATTGCCAAAAGCAGGAACTCCCTACGCCCACGGCGAATATATCAAAGGCGAACAAAATTCCTCACAACCCAAGCGACGCGAACGCGAAGAAAGAAGGAAAACGCATGAAACGCTTTCGGAAGTTTTTGAATGACCTGCGCGAACCGCTTGGTATCGGCATGAAACGGCTGATGATTGCGCTCACAATCATTCTGGGCATCGTGATTGTTACCGCCGCCGGGTGGCTGCTCTGGTCACGAATCGGGATGGCGTATGCGCGGAACAAGGTGTCGGACACCTATCTGCAAAATCAGCCCGCTTACCAGTCCTTCGTGGCGGACAGGGACGATTATGCCTATCGGGTGCGCTATACGACCTTTTACACGCCGTCGGACGCACTGACGGAGATGGGCGTTGAGAAAATCTATGAAGAGGTGGGCAGCTGCATTTGCTTTGAGCAGGCATGGCGGGCACTGGGAGGCATTCCGCAGGGGATACTCTACGCACCGGACACGGAGGAGGTGCCCTCGTGGTATCACCGGGTGCAGCTGGATAACGACTGGTATTATTACTGGATTCCGGGCTGATGCACGGCGGAATCTGACGTGCCATGAAGGAGGCAGCATATGAATCACTGCAAGCAAACGGTTTTTCTGATTCTACTGATGCTCGTCCTGCTCTTGCCGCTGGCATCGGCGGAGGGGCGCACGTTTATCACGGTGGATGGCTGCGTACCCCTCGAAATCCGGGAGGGCAGCGCGGTTACGGCGGACGAGCTCGTCATCCCGAAGTGGGGGAACGTCATCAATCCGCAGTTTGGCGACCAGATTTCCCCGTCGCTTACCAATGGCGACACGGTGGTGGATGGCGACATCAGCAGCCTGCGCGTGCTGCTCCTGCTGGCGGACGCGGACGGGAACAAGTATCTGCAAGCCGCCGTGTGGGACGCGGACAGCGCGACGTACGCCATCACGCGCAGTTCAAACCTGCCGGAAAATGCGTATCTGGACACCTATCACGAGGAGGATGCTATCTTTCTGTCAGTTGGATACGACACGCCGGGATTTGCCGAATCGGGTGATTTGGACGACCTTGCGTGGCTGTACATCACGGCGGAATGGACGGACATGGACGCGTGGGTCGTGACCGATGTGACGGACGGGTTCTCGTTCTTTGCGGATTACGACGGCGGGCAGTACGTCATCCGGGACTACTGGGACGAGAAAGTGCTGCAAACGATTTCGCAGGATGCAACACTGGACACATTTGATTTTGTGAATCCGTTCGCGGCGGAAATCGGGTGGATGGAGTAAGATGAACAAACTCTGGAATCTTGAACACTACTCGGCGGAGGCGCTGCACCGAACCGTCGTGCGCGACGGGCTGCGCATCCGGATTCATCCGCAGGTGCATCCGTTCCTGCGCCGCGAAGTGCATACGTTTGTCCGCTGGCTGCGGGCGAATTACCCGTTTCCGATTCGGGTGAACGTTTACATCCCGAACACGAAGAAAATCCGCGCGAACGACGGCGATTTGTGCTACGGGCGCTGCTTTGTGCCGGATGACCCGGATGACAGCATCACCATCGACGTCGCCGGGGGCTACGACTACGACGGCGACTTTCGGGCGCTGCAAAATTACACTTGGGCGACCATCTTCACGCTGGCGCACGAGCTGGGGCACTACTACCAGTACCTGAACCGCGTTTCGCTGACTCCGCGCGGGATTGAGTGGCAGGCGACGTACTACGCGCACCGGGTGCAGGAAGCGTATTATGACGCGGAGTGGGACGAGATGGACGAGTGGGCGGAGGAGGGCTGATGGCGAAGTTTTGGACGCGAAAGTCGAAAAGCCTTGGCATCATCAAGGGGGGGGATGATGTCCTCATCGCGCATCCGGCAGGAAAAAGTTCCCCGATTTTTCGCGCGCAAGTTGCTTTTCCCTTGCGCGAATCCGCCGATTATGCTATAATAGGTTTGCTGCCGGAAATTGCGTGCTTCGGCGGCAACTTGTGAAAGCCTTGAAATCACCGGGTTTCAGGCGCATGAGCCCATAGCTCAGTAGGATAGAGCGACTGCCTCCTAAGCAGTAGGTCGTGGGTTCGACTCCCACTGGACTCAATCCCTAAACAAGCAATTCTTTCTGGTTGATGCTCTTGTGTGCGTGTTGGCAAACGCACGAAGGACATCAGCTGGAAAGAATTTTTTGCCTTCTATTGGCAATTTGCTTTTTGCTCCGCTGCTGGCGTTGATGGCAGTTTTCCAACATTTCGCCTTTTTTGCCAGCACCGCTGTTCTGGCAAACGGGCGATTTGCCTAACATTCGCGTGCGCAGCGTGTCAGCAATTTTCTGCGCTCCACATTTTTTGGCATTATCTGTATGATTAGATGGATTCTCAACAGACAAAATAACAATACTTTTTAGTAATACCTTGATTTCCTGTGCATCGAATTATCAACTCTTCACATGCCCTGTTTCGCTATGTTGGGTGCGGTTAGACAAAGAAGCAGCCGTGTGCTGGAATGCAAACTGCCTGCCGCTTTTGATGGCAGCAAAAAACTCTGCGGGAGATTTCCGCAGAGCTTTTGAGGATATTGTGGTGTTCGTGATTATCCCAGCGTCTTGGCGAGCATTTTCAGCATAGCGACCATATCCGGATTGCTGAAAATTTTGAGCAGCACTTCTGAATTAAGCCCAGCCTGCTGTACTTGCTCTTCCACGGCTTTATCCTGCGGTTCCGGCACGATTTGCACGCCATTTCCGCCATAAAACGCCTGCTCAAACAGCTGCGCATTGTTTCTTCGACTTTCGTCCAGAATGTGCGAATACTGATCCGTTACCATTGTCGCCTGCGCATGACCGGAATCCCCCTGCACCGCCTTAATATCGCCGCCATTCAGCTTGAGTTTGTAGGTGATGCTGGAGTGCCGCAGACTATGGAAGCAGACTTGCGGGAGCTCGTTTGCCTCAATCAGCTGCCGCATACTCTTGCGGATGATGTTCGATTCCACCGGCTGACCACGGCTTCCCGCGATGACGAGGTTGTAGTCGTGGTACTCTGCACCCAGCTGCTCAATCAGCAAATCCTGCTCCATTTTCCACTTCGTCAGGTTTTCAGCAACCGTCTTGGGCAGAAAAATTTTGCGGATGCTGGCCCGCGTTTTCGGCTTTTTCAGAATCAGTACGGTATTGTTCTGCAAGCCGATTTCGGGGAATGTGGTCAGCACGTCCTTACTGTCGGTAGCTTCCATGCTGCGCTTGTTGACGCGCTGGAGTTGCTTGTTGACGACAATGTGGGCTGTTCCCGCCGCAATGCTCTCTTCCGAAATGTCTACGCAATCCCACGTCAGTCCGAGCAGTTCGCCAATGCGCAAAGAGCAGGAAAACGCCAGATTCAGGCACAGTTTCAGTCGCTCATCTTCGCAGCAGTCAATCGCGTGGAACAGCGTCTGCGAATCCCAAATGTCGCGCTCCTGCATTTCGTATTTCGGGAGGGTTGCAAACTTGGCAGGGTTCTTTTCGATGAGCTCCCATTTTTCTGCCTGATTGAAAGCGCTGTGCAGAAGATTGTGGATTTTGCGAATCGTCGGCGGCTGCACAAACTTCCCGGTATGGCGATACTTGTTGTCCGTCATCAAGGGAACCGCGGGCGTTTTCAGCAGTCCCTGATAGAACATTTCCAGCACCCGCGGCGTAATTTCCTTCAACCGCAGTTCGCCGAGTTTGGGGGCAATGTAGTGCCGAATCAGCCCGGTGTTTGATACTATTTCCAAATTCACCTGCGCCATCTGCTTGCGCCTTTTCCGCGCTTGCGTCCGCTCATTCCGCTTAGCGTAGCGCTGCTACGCTGCGTTCCATTCGCGTTAGCCAGCGCGAAAAATTCGCTTCGCATCTTGGCGCATTCTCATTTGGAAATAGTATGAGCTGTAACCGTTAATCGCCCACTTCGTCTTGCCGTAGAGCGAAACATACTCTTTCAGCAGTTCATTGAGCGTGTTGCAGGTCGGAAGGGTAAAATGATCAGACATAATGAAGTTATCCAAATCAAAGGGTCAAAAAAGCTGTCAACCCGGCTTATCTAAGCAGGATTGACAGCGGCAAATAACGCTTTATTTTACTTCAGGACGACATCAAAAGCGTTGTAGAAATAGAAGCGGCTCATCAGGGTCTGGTGGAGTTCGCCGGAAATGCTGTAATACAGGTTATTCTCAGCGGGATTTGTGCCATAGCTGAAATCGTCGGTATCGGCCACCATGGCGGAGATCAGGGCGGCGTTCACGTCGTACATCATGTCGCGTTTGCCGCCGCAAGCTGCGTAGATGAAGAAGCTGTCCTTAAAGTCCGCCTGAGCGTTGAGGGCGTCCTTGAGCAGCTGCATCTGTTCTTCCACAGGCATATCCAGGCCCATTTCCGTGGCACTGCTGATGTTGCCTGAGAAGGGCATGTACCACTTGGCATAGTCCAGGCTATGGAACAGCTGATGCCAGCAGGCGTAACAGCCACGGGAGAAGCCGGAGAAGGCGCGATGATCCCGGGAGGCGATGAAGCCCGCTTCATCCGCGGTTTCGGCATAGGTGCGGTAGACGCTTTCCACAGCGGGCATGATATCGTTGCGCATTTCCTTGGTAGAGAAGGCTTCCATGTCGATGGAACGGGTTTCGTAGTCGTAGTAGTAGGTGGGGAACACCATGATGAAGGGCGCAGTGACGCCCACTTCGATCATGTTATCCAAGGCGTTCTTGGCCTTTTCATCTCCGATGAAGCTGTCCTGGGTTTCGTTGGTGCCGTGGAGGAAGTAGATCACGTTGTAGCGTTCGGTGCCGTTTTCATCATAGCCGTAGGGCAGGTACACATTGACCCAACCGGGCTGCTCCGCGCCGTAGGTGGTGGTGGTGTAATCCAGGCGCACCACGGTGCCGGGCTGGGTGGATGGCGCGTCGTAGAATTTGTTGTCGTATTTCTTGAACACAGTCTCCGCGCCGATCACGTCGTCGGTGGTGATGACCTTCTTGTCCTCGGGCTTTTCCCGGCTTTCCGCCAAGGCGGGGAGGGCGCTCAGAATCAGTGCCAGCGCACACAGCAGAGCAATGAACTTTTTCATGGGGGAAATCCTCCTGTCATTCAGAATACGCATTTTATTTGGTTTTTTCGGAAGGGGCCTGGGAAACTTCGTTACGCGGCCTGCTTCTTGGCCTTCCTGCTGTCCAGGATAGCGATGACCAGGAACAGGGCGGCCAGCACGCCGGTGCCGATCTGGCCGTAAGTGATGGCGTCCTGCCACCAGCCGTGCACTTCTTCCACAATGGTGTTGAAGCCCATGCCGTTCATGGCGTTGGAGTTGGCCACGGTGTAGAGGATGTGCTTGGTGGCTTCCCGCATGGCGGACACTACCTGGGGATCGTCGGAATAGGTCTTGAGCTTAGCGGTCCATTTGGAGGCGTCGTTGCAGTCCCAGCCGTCGCCGCCCGCCAGCAGGCCCTGGATCACGTCCATGAAAGCGTTGTTGTTGGAGAAGTCAGTGAGCACGAAGCCGGGCATGCCGAACTCGCCGCGCAGGATGTTGGTGATGAGGTTGTAGTCACCGCCGGCCCAGGTAGCGCCCAGACGGTTGAAGGAGGTCATCACGCAGTAGGCGTTGGCATCGGCAATGGGATATTCGAAGGCCTGCAGGTAGATTTCGCGGGCGGCCTGTTCGTTGGTCCATACGCAGATACCGTCGCGGCCCGTTTCCTGATCGTTGAAGGCAAAGTGCTTGTTATATACGTACACGCCCTTGCTCTGGATCCCGGCGGTTTCGGCGGCGCAGGTCTTGCCGGAAATGAAGGGGTCTTCCGAATAGTATTCAAAGTTGCGGCCGGAATAGGGGGTGCGGTGGATGTTGGCCCCGGGGCCGTAGATGCCGGAGTAGGCCTTGCGGTTGGCCATCAGGCAGTCGTTGCCCATGGAACGGCCCACGGCTTCGGCGATGGCGGTGTCAAAGGACGCGGCCATTACGTCTTCGCTGGTGTAGCTGGTGGAGGAGGAGCCGCCGGTCAGGGTGGCAGTGATGCCCTGGGGGCCGTTTTCATCCTTGGTGGCGGGCTTGCCAACGGACTTGACCGCGGCAGTGGCATGGTAGGTCTGGCCGATCAGCTTGGTCATTTCGTTGAACTTCACCTGATCCATCAGGTCGTCCCAGGTGTAGGTCTGACCATTCTGCAGGGTGATGGAGCCGTCCAGCGGCACGCCGATGAAGTGGGCCAGGGTCAGTTCGCCTTCCTTGCCCAGGGTGGGCATGGTGCCCTTCTTTTCGGAATCGATGATGGTGTTCAGGGCTTTCACCAGCTCGTCGTTGGCGGCCATCTGCACGGCGGCCTTGTAGGTGTTGCTGGAAAGATCGGCTTTGGGCATGGTGCCCGCCCAGTCGGCGCGGGTCAGGTACTTGATATCGTTGCTGGCATCGGCGTCAAACTTGTTCAGGTCACCGTGATCCAGCTGGTTGGTGATGGCAAAGCCGGTGCGGGAGGTGGCGTAGGTGGTGGTGTCCTGCTTGGCCTGCTTGTAAACCACAGCCAGGTCAGCCCGTCCTTCGCCCACCATCTTGGCGGAGTCCACAGCGCCGTTCAGGGTATCGCTCTGGGCGGCCTTCTGCATCAGGATGTTGTTCAGGGCTTCGTGAGCGCCGTTGCCGGTGGCGAAGTAATAATTGCCCTCGTCCACGATATAGGTCTTGGCGCCGTTGGCGTCATAGGCGCGCATTTCGCTCTTGGCCACGGACACGTTTGCGGTCACGGTCTTGCCCGCGGGCACGTCGATCTTGGTGTAGCCCACCAGCTCCACGGCAGCCTTTTCGATGCCGTTCTGCTTGTCGTAATCGGTATAGGGGCTCTGCATGTAGATCAGCACCGCTTCCCGGGCATCCCGGTCAGAAGGGTTGGTGACATCCACGGTGAAGTCGAAGGTATCGCCGTTTTCCTTCATGTTCAGCTTGCCGTAAGAAAGATTGCTGTAATTCAGGCCATAGCCGAAGGGGAAGGCCACGGTCTTGGCATAATCGTAATCGCCCACGTTGGCATTGCCCAGCACGGCGTCTTCGTAGCGGGTTTCATAGTAGCGGTAGCCGATGTAGATGCCTTCCTGATAGACCACATAGTATTCGTTATTGGTCTTGGCGAAGGCCAGGCCCTTTTCCGCCGCGTTGGTGTAGGAGGTCACATAGGCGTTCTGCACAGCGGGAGAGGTGGTGTTGTCGTAGCAGTAGGTGTCTACCAGACGGCCGGAGGGATTGATCTTGCCGCTGAGCAGATCGCCGATGGCGCGGATGCCGCTCTGACCCACTTCGCCCACCCACAGGCAGGCGTCGATGCCGAAGTCCTCGCCGCATACGGCGGACTCGATCACGTCCAGCTCTACGGCGTTGGCGGTGTTCAGCAGCAGCACGATCTTTTTCAGGGAACCGGCGGCTTTCAGCTCAGCCAGCTTGCGCAGGATGTCCTTTTCCTCGGCACTGATGGAGAGCATGTTGCCGCCCGCGTCGGACGCGCCCACCACGGGCAGGTCCTTGCCCTCGCCGCACACACGGCCGATGACCATGATGGCGGCGTCGTTGTACTGGGAAACGGAATCCCATTCCGCGGCGGAGAAGGCGCTCAGGGGGGCTTCGTTGACGGCGAATTCTTCGTTCTTGAAGATGTAGTTATTCAGGGAACCGGCGGCGCTCTTCTGGCCGTAATCCTTGCCCGCGCCTTCCCGATAGAAGGCCCACAGGGTGGGGTTTACGGTAAAGCCGTCCTGCTCCAGGGCGTCCTTTAACGTCATGGCCTTGGAGGTGTCCATGCCGCCGGAGCCGGTGCCGCCGTAGACGAACCGGGCGGAGGAGGTACCCAGCAGGCTTACCTTTTCATTGCCGGACAGGGGCAGGGCATTGTTCCGGTTCAGCAGCAGCACAGCACCGTTGGCGACCACGCTTTCGCACACCAGGTCGGCGGCGGCAGCCTGGGCCGCGCTGTCCTCAAAGTCGGATACGAAGCGGGGCGGTAGATCCTCCGCCGCGTCGCCCACGATGGTGCTCCCCTCGATGCCCAGCACCATGTTGATGATGGTGGCGTAGTTATTGGCGATGGGGCCGGCGATCATAAGGAACGCGAACAGAAACGCGAATACGCCGCACAGGATTTTCCATATTAGCTTGCCCTTGGGCTTGTTGTTCTTGGCCATTGTAATTCTCCTTTGTTGTTAAAGTGCAGCAAGCGGAATCTATCTTGAGAAAGAAATCAAGAAGTATCGCTTATTGGAGTCCAGAGGGCGAAGCCCTTTGGCGCAGGTTTGGGGGCGCGGAGCCCCCAAAAAAGGCCGCCGCACTTTTCGCACGGCGGCCCAAGGAATTCAGGTCAGGCAAGCGGGATTATTCGGTGATGTTGAATACATCGATGGTGTCTTCCACGTTGGAGCAGGCAACGATCTTGTTTGCCAGGGTCACGTCGTCCAGGTCTTCGCGCAGGTCTTCTACGGTGATCACGGTGCCGGCGATGTTGTGGTTGGTGATGAAGTCGGCAGCGCCGTCGTCAGTGCCATCGGGGAAAGCGATGTCGCTCATTTCGTCGGTCCAGTTGAAGGTGTCCAGCACCATGGCATAGCCCAGCACGTTGCGGCCGAAGGATTTGCCATGCTGTTCAAAGTAGATGCCATCCAGGGTATTCAGGGTGATGTCGAAGTGGCAGGCTTCGTCGTCAGCGGATTCAGCGGAGGAATAGGTGCCAGAGTACACGATCAGCTTGTTGCCCTTCAGGCGGGGATCAGTGGTACCAAACACATATTCGCGGTAGAACAGTTCATAGTGGGTATCGTCACGGAGTACCAGGCTCAGGTCGCGGGTCCAGTACCAGCCAACCTGATCAATGAAGCTAACTTCGCTCAGGTTATAGGTGCTCTTGATGGGTTCAGCGGAAGCGATGCTCATCATGGACAGGGCCAGGATCAGGGCAGCCAGCAGGGCAACGATCTTTTTCATGGGGAATCCTCCTTCATTATCTCAACCTGCCTTGGCAGGTCGTCTTTGTGGTTATACTGTAACAAATGGGCGCTTTCATTACAAGGCGTACATCGTAACTGATGGATTTTACATCGTAATTGTGTTATTGAAACAATCCGTCCAGGAACGCGTTATAGAGATAATAGCGGCTGGTCAGGTCCTGGTGGATGTTGTCGGACAGGCAATAGAAGAAATTGTTTTCTTCGCGGCTCGGCCCATAGCTGAAATGGGGATCAGCCGCCAGGGTTTGGGCCAGGGCGTTGCAGTTTTCAAAGGCCAGGTCCTCCGCGCCGCCGCAGGCCATGTAGATGTAGAAAGGTTCTTCGTTTTTTTCAACGGCGGCAATCATGGCTTCCGTGTCCTGCATGGGGCCCGAGAAGGGAAGGAAAGAAGCGCTTACGTCCAGCATGTGGGGAAACAGCGCCCAAGTGGTCATGCTGCCCATAGAGAAGCCGCAGATGGCGCGATGATCCCGGGATGCCCGGAAGCCCGCTTCATCGGCGGTTTCGGCATAGGTACGGTAGGTGCTTTCCACCAGGGGCATGATTTCCTCCCGCATTTCCCGGGGAAACTGCTCCCAATCGTAGAGTAAATGACGGGCGTCGTAGTAATAGGTAGGCGCGACCAGAATGAAGGGCTTGGCAACGCCGGTGGAAATCATATGGTCAAAGGCGTTCTTGGTTTCCGGGTTGCAAAGAAGGGTGGTGGGGTCGCAGCCCCGGCCATGGAAGAAATAGATGACCGGATAGCGGTCCGTCCCATTTTCATCATAGCCATAGGGCAGATACACGTACATCGTTTTTTTGTAGGTTTTTTCGCCGTACATATTGGTGTTGTACTTCATCTTGACCACGCTGCCGGGCTGATCGCAGGGCGCTTCGTAAAATTCCCGGTCATAGAGCAGGTAGTGGGTAGGCACGCCCGCCAGGTCGCTTGCGTCCAGCACGGTGGGGGTTTGAAAGCCCGCCTCCTCAGCATATGCCCCCCACGCGCCGCACAGAAGCGCCAGCAGCAAAGCGAAAGACAAAATTTTCTTCATCACGATTTCCCTCCTGAATTCATAAAAAGGCAGGGGCAAAGCGCCCCCTGCCCATGGGTTGAGTGCGCCCGGCGGCGCACGTTTCTAAAGGGTGAAAGACCCGAATCCGCCCGGTAGCGGGAAGGAGAAAGTCGAAGGCAAGGGTGTCCGTCGTGAGGCGGAATCTGAAGGAAGCCGGATGTGGGAACAGACTAACCATGGGCAAACCTCTGGCCTGACGAACAGAAACCGCATAGAAGGCTATATGCGAGGGTAAGGCTGCCCAACAAGTCGAAGCCCAATAGCTACACGGAATCGCATGTGGTAAATGCGGCAGGTAGATGGAGGGAAAGAAACGTGTGGTACCCGGGGAGGTCTGCGCGGAATGCGCCGAAAGGCGTAACCACAGCTGCAAGGCTGCGCTGAACACGCAGAAGTCAGCCGAAGCCATAGTACCTTGGGGAAACTCAAGGGAAGGGCGGAACCAATACAAGCCGGAGTAATCGAGGGAAGGAGGACGGCATGAAGAACGCAGAAAACGTCAGGAGCTGCCTGCAAAGAGACAGCACGGAATGCGAAGGGTATGCAGGAGCGCAGAGTGCCGTTCAGCCGGGGAACGAAGAAACGGCAGGCAGAAGCCAGAAACTGCTTGAAGCAATTCTGTATAGAGATAACATGAACAGGGCTTACAAGCGGGTAAAGGCAAACAAGGGAGCGCCGGGAGTGGACGGAATGACCGTAGAAGAAGCGCTTCCATGGCTCAAGAAACACGGCAAAGAAATGACCGAAGCAATCCGAAGCGGAAAGTACAAGCTAACGGCGGTGAGACGGAAGGAGATTCCGAAGCCGGATGGAGGAGTACGCAAGCTGGGGATTCCCACGGTCAAAGACCGGATTGTGCAACAGGCAATCGCTCAGCAGCTCATGCCACAGTATGAACCGAAGTTTTCGGAAGGGAGCTATGGCTACCGGGATGCCATCTTCAAGATTCGGGGATATGCGGATGAAGGGTATGAATGGGCAGTACAGCTCGATTTGAGCAAGTATTTCGATACGCTGAACCATGAAAAGCTGCTGAACCTTCTGCGGGAAACCATAAAAGATGAACGGGTTATTCAGCTGATTAAGAAATTCCTGAAAAGCGGAGTGATGGAAAACGGCGTAAAGATTGCCACGACGGAAGGAAGCCCGCAGGGTGGCCCGCTGTCACCTTTATTGGCGAATGTGTACCTGAACGAATTTGACTGGGAATACGAAAGGCGCGGCGTGCCGGTGATTCGGTATGCGGACGACATCGTATTACTGTGCAAAAGTCAGAGAGCGGCGGAAAGGCTGCAGGAAAGCAGCATCCGCTATCTGGAAGGGAAGCTGAAACTGAGGGTGAACCGGGACAAAAGCCATATCGCCAGGGTGAATGCGACGAAGAACTTCAAGTTTCTAGGCTTCGCATACGGCAAAGGAAAGGATGGACTGTTCATTCGTGTCCCTCCCAAAGCCCTGCTGAAAGCGAAGAACAGGCTACGCGCAATCACCAAGCGAAACCGCGGAGTCAACGTCCGAAAGGTCATGCAGGAAATAAAGGTCTACATGACAGGATGGTTGAACTACTACGGGATAGCGTTCCTAAAGACGAAAATGCGGGAATGGGACGAATGGCTGCGGCACCGAATCCGTGCATACATCTGGAAGCAATGGAAGAAACCGAAGACCAAACGCAAGAACCTCATGAAGCTCGGTGTGCCGGAATACTACGCACATATGGCCGCCAACAGCCGCAGAGGATATTGGTTTACGGTGAACACGGGAGTCGTGACAAGAGGCATAACAAACGAAAGACTCACACGCGCGGGATTCTTTGAACTCTCCCCGGCGTATGAGTCGATTCAGTCTGCTTGTATTGGACGCGCCGTGTACCGAACGGTACGCACGGTGCGGTGAGAGGACGGGGGTTAACCCCCCCTCCTACTCGATTACCGCTTTAGCAGCCAATTCCACTGCGCGATAGGCGGATTGAAAACAAACAGAGTCTTGTGTAAGTTCCTGATGATCTTCCTGTCGTCATTCTCCTACAACTTTTCATGGTGAACTGACTTTTTTGGTTATGAAATTACGACTATTATATTATCGCAACCATTTTCATTTCATGATTAGCGATATGAAATATGACGTGAACAAACGAAAAAATCAATTCACGACGAAAAAATGATGCGAACATGCATGTCTGAAATGGTCGATAAATAGCCAAAACGATTGACGAAAGGTGTGGAACCTGATATAGTGCAGATAACGAGGTGAACGAACCTCAAAAGGAGGATGTTACCATGAAGAAAGTCATCAGTCTGCTGCTGACGGCAATGCTGCTGCTGTCGATGCTGCCCGCCACGATGGCGGAGGGCGTGGAGTACATTCCCGCGCCTTACGCGCTTGACGCGGAGAGGGCGGGACCGAAGGCGTATGTCGAGCCTGTGTTCTATGCCAACGGCGAGGGTGAACCGACCATCGGCGTCACCTATGTCGGCGTAATCAAGGCGGACGGAAAGTACTTCAAGGACTCGAACAACAACCACGAGCTGGATCCCTTTGAGGACTGGCGTCTGGATCCTGAAACCCGCGCAGCCGATCTGCTTGCCAAGATGAGCGTAGAGCAGAAGATTGGTCTGTCGCTGGCGCAGATGGTTCTGATGCCTGGCGCGACCACCTACGAGGCGGCGCTGGATGCAGACGGAAACGTGGACTTCAGCAAGCTGATGGTTGTCAGCGAAAAGGTGTTTGACGTTGCGATGGACGATCCGACGCGTGTCAACAACTCAACGGCGGAAATCATCGCCTTCAACAATCGCATGGGCGTTGTCCGCGTGATGTCGGACGTGGGCGCGGGCGTGCTGTACAACAACGCCACGAACCTGACGACCGAATACGCCGCTGCGGCGACGGGCGAACCCTGCATTCCGTTCACCCTCATTTCCAACCCCCAGAAGTTCCCCGGCGAACCCGGCACCATGGGTCTGGCGGCGGCGGTGATGGGCGACGTTGCCAACGGCGGCGACTACAGCCTGATTGAACGCTTCGCGGATCTGGATCGCCAGATTTGGGACGCGAAGGGGCTGGATCGTATGTATGGCCGTCAGATCGACCTGATTACCGACCCGCGCTGGGGACGCAACGTGACAACGTTCACCGAGGATCCCGCGGTGATGGCGAACATCACGGCTGCGCTGGTCAAAGGCTATCAGGGCGGCACCGACGGCTTGCAGCCGAACGGCGTTGGCCTGATCGTCAAGCACTTCCCCGGCGACAGCGCTTCCTATAACGGCTTCAAGTCGCACTACAAGACGGGTCAGTGGCGCATGTACCGCACGGAAAACGCCATGGAAAAGTACTTCCTGCCCGGCTTCCAGGCGGCGGTTGACTGCAAGACGGCGGGCATCATGTCCTGCTACAGCCGTCCCATGCCCATCAATGCCAACCAGACCTACCGCGGCGTGGACATCAATTCGGATTCTGTCGCGACCTCCTATAATGCGACCCTCCTGCAAACCCTGCTGCGTGATACGATGGGCTTTGAGGGCTTCGTCAACACGGACAGCAACATCCTGTTCGATATTCCGTGGGGTGTGGAAGAGCTGACGCCCCTTGAGCGTATCGCTCTGATGTATAACGCTGGTTCCGACATCATCGGCGACTGGTGGGGCAAGCCGATTGATTATTCTCTGGCGCTTGAGGCGTACAGCAAGGGCATGATTCAGGAAGAAGCCCTGACCCGCGCAACGACCAAGAATGTGGTCTCTTTGCTGGAATCCGACCGCTTTGAGAATCCCTATAAGGATTTGCAGACTAGTCTGGCTGCCGAAGCGGCTTATGCGCCCAAGGTGGAAACGCTGGCGCTCGAAATGTCCACGAAGTCGCTGGTTCTGCTGAAGAACCACAATAACGTTCTGCCGCTGAAGGAAACCGGCAAGAAGGTTTTCGTCGCTTCCTTTACCCGCAACGGCGAGGACGACAACAAGCTGGCGAACTGGAACAGAACCCTCACGGAAGCCGGCTATGTGATCGTTGAGAAGGCGGGCGAGGCGGATATCGTTCTGCTGGACGTGAAGCCGGACTTCCCCGCGAATAATGGCTGCATGAACACCCTTGACCTTGTTGAGGATCTTGAGGTCGCGGAGTATGACACCAACACCGGCATGAAGACGGGCGGCATGACGGATCTGACCACCCTGATGGACGTGAAGAAGATTAAGAAATACGCCAAGGCAGTTCATGCAAACGGCGGCGTCGTCATCTGCTCCCTGACCCTCAGCGCACCGTGGATTCTGACCAAGCTGGAACCCTACTGCGACGCGATTCTTGTGAACTTTGCCTCCGTGACCGAGCTGGCGGGGCTGAGCGAGCTTGTGACCATCACGGATCTGCAGCTTCAGGTGCTTTCCGGCGCTATCATGCCGACCGGTAAGCTGCCCGTGACGCTGCCCTCCTGCACCGCGGTTCTCGAGGTCACGGATACCGAGATCGACGGCGTGGTGTATGAGCTGTGCGCTTCTCCCAACGACGTGCCCGGCTATGACAAGGATCAGTACATTGCGCCCGAAGTGCTGGCGCAGTCGCCTTCCGGCAGCTATGCGTATCAGGATGAGGACGGCAATACCTACAAGGTATGGTTCGGTCTGACCTACTGACGCGATTCCCAAATTCCCAAAAGCAATCTGCCTGCGCGTTCTTATCGCGAACTTGTATGATATGCTATTTCGCAGGCAAATGCTGACGAAGGGGGCAATCTTCCCTCGCGGACTCCTTTTCCTCGGTCGCTGCTGATGCGCGACTTGGGCAGCGACCCGTTCTGTGCGCCGCCCCCTCCGA
>OMNT01001400.1_pt1 | contig 22554 bp, 20 predicted proteins | sample 1672551 | NCBI WGS metagenome assembly OMNT01 (sample SAMEA3136698, study PRJEB25190) | human gut metagenome
AAGCTTGCAGGCGTTCCGCTTTTCGTCATCGGTAAGCAGGCAGGTTTCCAGGATCACCTTCACCAGGGCTCCTGCTTTATGGGCCACTTGAACAATCTGGCGGATCTCATCCCGTACATAGTCCTCGTCTCCGCCCAGGAGCTTGCCGATGTTGATGACCATTTTCTTAAACACCTTCGGGGGCTTGCCGCCCTCGCCCACAATCGCCACAGGCAAAATCGTACAGTGCGTCTTGTACGCCAGCATTACCATACCCATTTTCGGGTTCAAAAGCTCGCCGGTCTTCGAGCGCGTACCCTCCGGGAACATGCACACGACCTTTTCTTCCTCCAAAAGGTCAATCGCCGTCTGAATGCCCTGTGCCCCGCCCGTGCCGCGGGAGATTGGGAACGCGCCGAGGCTCTTCAAAAATCCGCCGATGAGCTTGTTTTCAAAAAGCTCGGCCTTCGCCATATAGTGTAATTGTCGTTTCGGTATTGCGCAGCCAAGGTAAATCGGGTCGCCCATCGTCACGTGGTTAGAGCAAACGAGCAGCTTGCCGGTAAGCGGCATGTTCTCTCTGCCTATAATACGGTACGGGTGCAGAATTTTAAAGAAAAACAGCATCACGTACTTTGCAAGGAAATACCACCAGGAAAGGTGTTCCTTCGGCTTCTTATTTTCAGCCATGCTTCACGCCCGTCCTTTCTTCCACGATCTCCAGTAAGCGTTTCACCGTACCGTTAAAATCCAGCTCGCTGTTGTCAAGCAAAATGCTGTCCTCCGCTGCCTTAGATTGCTTTTCGTCTTGCTTGTCGCGGCGAATAACGTCCGCAAGCGTTTCTTCATAGCTCACGTCCACGCCTTTTTCCTTGAGCTCCTTGTAGCGGCGCTCGGCGCGCACCTCGGGCGAAGCCGTCAGGAAAATTTTCACCTGTGCGTTCGGCAAAATCGTCGTGCCGATGTCCCGGCCGTCCATGATGACGTTGTACTTTTTCGCCATATCCACCTGCGCGGAGAACAGAAACTTACGCACTGCCGGTACGGAAGCACACGCAGAGGCCGCCATAGAGACCTCCGGCGTGCGGATAAGGCCGGATACATCCTCCCCGTTTAAAATGACGTGCTGCACGCCGTCTTCGTATTTCAGATCGACCTGAATATCCCGGAGCTTCGGCTCCACCGCTTCTGCGTCTGCAGGGTCAACTTCACTGCGCAGCAGGTAAAGCCCCACCGTGCGGTACAGCGCGCCCGTGTCCACATAAACAAAGCCGAACGCCTTTGCAGCCGCTTTCGCCACGCTGCTTTTACCTGCGCCGGCAGGTCCGTCAATCGCTATTGCATACATAATATAACTTCCTTATATATAATGATAGTTTACAGATTTTCGCCCGCCGCGTGACCCGTTGCAAAGGCAATCTGCAGGTTAAAGCCGCCCGTGTACGCGTCCACGTCCAGAATTTCCCCCGCAAAGTACAAGCCCGGAATTAATTTGGACTGCATCGTCTTCGGGTCAACTTCCTTTACGGAAACGCCGCCCGCCGTCACAATCGCGCCGGAAAGCGGTGCAAAGCCGGAAATCTCCACCGTAAAGTGCTTTAAGACATCCAAAAGCACCGCACGCTGCTCGCGCGTGATGGTGTTGCACTTCTCTTCCGGCGGAATGCCCGACCGCCGCACGACAACCGGGATCATCTTTTGCGGCAATAATTCATCGAGCGAATTGCTGAAATTGCGGTTCTTGTTTTTCTCTAAATCGCGTAAAAGGCGCTGGTCAAGCTGTTCCGGGGTGAGCGCCGGCTTTAAGTCGAGCGTCACTGTGTATCTGCCGGGCGCCATATGACGCATATGCGCGCTCGCACTCAAAATCGTCGGGCCGGAAAGCCCAAAGTGCGTGAACAGCAGCTCACCGAAGTCCGTATAGACCGGCTTCTTTTTCTTTTCATTGTCCGTCACGGTCACGCCGCAGTTGCGCAGAGAAAGCCCCTGCATCGTCGGGCAATCCTCGTCATCAGAGGTCAGCGCCACCAAAGACGGACGCATAGGAATAATGGTGTGCCCCAGCTTTTCCGCCAGCCGCGCGCCGTCGCCGTTCGAGCCCGTGCCGGGGTACGAAGCGCCGCCGCACGCCAAAAGCACACTGGGGGCCTCAAACACATCGTTTTCCGTGCGCACGCCGATGACGCTGCCGTTTTCGGTCAGCACCTCTTTCACATTGCCCTGCCGAATTTCCACGCGGCACTTTTTCAGCTTCTTCCAAAGCGCATCCGCAATGTCGTGTGCATTGTCCGAGACCGGAAACACGCGGTTGCCGCGCTCCGTTTTCAGCGGCACGCCAAGCCCCTCAAAAAAGTCCATCGTGTCCTGCGGGGTGAAATTGTTCACCGCCCCGTACAAAAACCGGCCGTTGCCGGGCGTGGATTCAATCACCGTGCGCGGCTCGCAGTTGTTCGTTACGTTGCAGCGGCCCTTGCCCGTAATGCGGATCTTCCGCCCAAGCTGTGCGTTCTTTTCTAATAATAAGACGTGCTTGCCGCGCTCCGCCGCCGTGATCGCCGCCATCATGCCCGCAGCGCCGCCGCCGACTACGACTGCATCAAACATTACGTTCCTCGTCGGTCTTGTCTTCGACCTTCTCGTACACGCCGTATTCGTCCCAAATGGTCTCCAAGTTTAAGAGTGTATTCGCCACTTCGTCTTTCTTTTTAATGGCCACCGTCACAATAAGCGCGTTGATAAGCGCCAGCGGGCCCACAAGCGAATCGACAAATGAGACCATGTCGCTCTTTGCAAGCAGCACATGCTCCGCATACTTCGTCAGCGGAGAAAGCGTGCTGTCCGTAATGGCCACAACCGTCGCACCGCGGTCGGAAGCGTATTTCAGCGCCTTCACTGCTTTTTTGGAGTACCGCGGGAAGCTGATGCCGATAAGCGCGTCTCCCTCGCCGATGTGCACCATCTGTTGTAAAATCTGCGCTTCGCTCGTCGCGCTGATAAGCTGCACGGAATCGAACACCAAGGAGAAGTAGTACGAGAGGAACGTCGCAATGGCAAGCGAGCTGCCTGCACCGATGATATAAACCTTCTTTACCTTCACGAGTGCATCGGCCGCACGGTAAAACTCCTCATGTGAAATAGACTCCTTCGTGCGGCGGATAATGTCGATGTCCTGATCCATCGAGCTGTCAAGCAGGCGGTCAAGCGGAATGTTCGTCGAGGTCATTTCAAGGCGTTGCACGCTCGTCATGCGGTTGCGGATCATCTCCTGCATCGCCTGCTGAAGCGCCGGATAGCCGGAGTATCCGATCTCCGTCGCAAAGCGCACCACGGTCGATTCGCTCACACCGACCGTCGCGCCAAGCTTCGAAGCCGTCATAAACGCCACCTTGTCGTAGTGCTCCTCAATATACTTCGCGATCAACCTCTGACCTTTGGAAAACGATCTCGCATTTTGCTTAATGCGATTCGTAAGCTGGATATTCATGGGTGATTTCCTTTCTTTACGTTTCCTGACAGGAAATTTTACAGCACGAGTCGCCGCTTCCTGCAAAATTTCCTCCGTGCAGACGCGGCCGCATACCTGCCCCTACGGACAGGGCGCACGTATGCACGGTATCATAATGTTTATTTTAGCCGATATTCCTGCAAAAATCAAGGGATATTTTCGCTGTTTTCTATGAATTTCAAACCGTTTTTGCAGGAAACGCATCCTTTCATGCAAAGGCATGTCCGCGCAGCACGGATATACCTCTCCATTCTTTGTCATCCTTTACAAAAGAAGCTTGCAATTCCTTTCGTTTTGTTGTATTCTTATTCCGATTATTAATCGTTTAATTATGTTGATTTCCCACAACAGAATAAACGCACCCGTCTTTTGGAGGTCTTTTATGGAAAGTAAAACGCTCATTTCGTCCATTCGTGAAAATATCGGCAAGGTCATGGTCGGTTCCGAAGAAACCATCGACCTCTTGCTCACCGCGCTCATTGCCGAGGGTCACGTGCTCATCGAAGATGTGCCCGGCATGGGCAAGACCGTGCTCGCAAAGTCACTTGCAAAGTCCGTCAGTCTGGAGTTTAACCGCATCCAGTTCACGCCCGACCTGCTTCCCAGCGACGTTACGGGCCTCAACTACTTCGACCAGAAAGCAAACGATTTCGTTTTCAGCCCCGGCCCGGCATTCTGCAACCTACTCCTCGCCGATGAGATCAACCGCGCCACACCGCGCACGCAGTCGAGCCTGCTCGAGTGCATGGGCGAGCGCCAGATCACCGTGGACGGCATCACCCGCCCGCTTTCGGCGCCGTTTTTTGTCATCGCCACGCAGAATCCCATCGAAACGCTCGGCACCTATCCCCTGCCGGAAGCCCAGCTCGACCGCTTTTTAATGCGCATTTCCATGGCCTCTCCCACAAAAGAGCAGGAGCGCGCCATCTTGCAGCGCTTTATGAAGGAAGAACCGCTCGAAACGCTGCAAAGCGTCTGCACGCGTGAGGATATTCTCGCGCTGCAAAAGCAGGCAAAGGAGATTTACATTCACCCCGTCCTGCTCGATTACATGATCGACCTCGTGCAGACCACGCGCAGTTGGCCGAATATCGATATGGGCGTCAGCCCGCGCGGCAGCCTTGCGCTCGTCCGTGCCGTGCGCGCTTACGCCTTGGTGCGCGGCGGCGCATACGTCGTGCCGGAAGACATCAAGACCGTCGCCGTGCCGGTACTCGCCCACCGTTTGCAGCTCAGCGGCTCCGTCGGCTCCACCGATGCCCAGAAAAAGGCCATGACCGATGTGCTCTCCTCCGTCGCCCTGCCGACTGAGGACTGGTCAAAGTAATGTGGGCGCTCCTTCTGCTCCCGATCGTTTTGCTCGTCCTCTATTTTGCACAGCGCCTTTTGTTCCGCCGCCTGTGGGACGAAAACCTCACCGTACAGATATCCTTTGACCGCGATTACATTTTCTGCGGTGAAGAAGCGAATCTCGTCGAAACGATCGTGAACAACAAATACCTGCCGCTCCCCGTTTTGGAGGTCGGCTTCGATATGAGCCGCTGGGTGGTGTTTCAGGACGAAGAAAACTCCACCGTCAGCGATATGACCTACCGCCGCGACGTGTTCACAGCGTCCGTGCGCCAGCGCATCACGCGTACACTACCTGTCCGCGGCAAAAAGCGCGGCTATTACCGCATCGCGTCCACCACGGTCACGTCCTACGATTTTCTGATGACCGAAAAGCAGGTGGCGCATTTCCCGCAGGAAACGGAGTTCTACGTCTTGCCCGCGCACATTTCCGCAAGCCACATCCGCATTCCGTACAGCAAGATCATGGGTCTGCTCGTCAGCCGTCGGCGTGTGTACGACGACCCGTTCGAGTTTGCCGGCATCCGCGATTACCGCCGCAGCGACCCCATGAAATACATCAACTGGAAGGCCTCCGCGCGCGGCGGCACGTTGCTCGTCAATCAGCACGATTCCACGCTGTCCCAAAAGGTCACTGTCCTGCTCGACTGCACCGGCATCGGCAGCGCCGTGACGGATGCGTTAAACGAGACCGCCATCTCCATCGCCGCCGAACTCGCGGAGCGCATGCTCGCAGACGGCATCTCGGTCTCCGTCATCTCAAACGGCATAGACACCGTAGACGGCAAAATGCTCTCCACGGGCGAGCTCACCGGCCGCAACACCGCACTTTACCTGCGCCGCCGGCTCGCAAGATTGGAATGCCGCAACGACCTCACCCCCATGCCGCAGCTTCTCCGCACCCTGCACGACGGCGCACACGGCAGCGACCTCTACGTGCTCATCTCCAAGGAGCAAAAGCTGCCCGTTCTGCTGGATTTGGAAGCCTTAACGGAGGGCAGTGACGCCATCTGGATCCTGCCGGAAGACCGCAACATGCCGGAGCGCTACAAACTCACGGAGACCTCAAAATCCGTCGAAATCGTCCGCTGGGAAGTTTAACGGGAGGGGACAAAATGAAAGTTTTCAAAAAGCAAATTCCCGTCCGCCACATTTTATACGTCGTGCTCGGCTGGCTGCACGCCACCATGCTGTGTGTGCCGCTTTACGCGCTCGTTTTAAATTTTATCTCGGAGGGCATGACAAAAGACGTCATCCTGCAAAACATCCTGCGGGGATTTTTGATTCTCGCCCCCATCGCACTTAGCTGGTTCGCAATAAAATGCCTGCGCCGCATCTTTTTCTATATTCTCGCAAGCATCGTCATCACGGTACTCACCGGCCTCCTGTTCGATTCCGTCCTCATGGCCGTCGTCGCGCTGTTCATCTGTTTCATGCGGCTTTACGGCCGCCTGCACGGCGAAAGCCACTCTCTGTTTGACCACGCCGGCTATGCGGGTCTTGCCGTGTTCGCCGTGCCGTTCCTGTGCTCTGTCTTCACCGACCGCGCCGATTTGATTTTCCAACCTGTCTCCCTCGTTTTCGCGGCCGTTTACTTCGTGCTGTGCCTCACGCAGCGCGGTATCCGCCGCATCGATGATTACATCGATGTCAACGCCGCCATGCAGAACATGCCCGCACGCCGCATCGTGCGCATCACCTGTGCGCTTTTGGCCGCCGCAGCCGTGTTCTGTACCGCCGTTTTGCTGCCGCCGCTGCTCACAAACGACATCGGCTACCGCTACACCCCGCGCGAGGCGATCCACGCCGAATACACCCCGCCCGAGCAGACCGAAACATCCTCCGGCGGCGATATGCCGCTTGACGAGATGATTCCCGCCGCAGAGCCGAGTCCCGTGCTCGTCCTCATCATGAAAATCCTCGAGTACATCGTGCTCATCGCGCTTGCGGGCGGCCTCATCTTCGGCGTTATTTACGGCTGCATCCGCATCTCGCGCGGGTTTAAAACCTCGTTTGTCGATCGGCGCGACCTTGTGGAAAACCTGCCCGAGGACGAACGCACCACCGTGCGGGAACGCGCCCAAAAGCGCGACCGTCCCGGCTTCCTTGACCGCTCCCCGACCGCTGCGGTGCGCCGCAAATACCGCAAAACGCTGCTGCATGCCGCAAAAGAGCCGCCCGCGCGTTGGATGTCCCCCGCCGAAGCGGAAGCCCACACGAAGCTCCAAAACGATGCCCTGCACATCGTCTACGAAAAAGCCCGGTACAGCGAAAAAGGCTGTACAAAAGACGACCTCACCGCAATATAAGCTGTACAAAGCGAACAGCCCATGGCACACGGAAAACCGCAGCCATGGGCTGTTTTATTTTATATATTTCTGTACAAGCGGGTGCAGTCTGCGAATATACAGGACGATCAGTCCGTTCATCGAGTAATCGTACAGTACAAACACCACATTCAGCATCACCGCCAAAATCGGGATGGACCATTTGCCGAACACTTCCATTTCGGAAAGCGGGATCTGCAAAACCCAAACCGCCATCACCGTTTCCAGCGCCATCGCCAGATTAAACACGCCAAATTTCGCAAGCACACGCAAAGGCTTACGCTTAATGCGCATCAAAAGTCCGTACAGCGTCGGGTAGTAACCGAAAAATAAAATGTAAAACAAAATCGCTTCTCTGTCCGGTGTCAGCAAAATTGCCAGCACGCTCACAACGCAATACACCGCAAAGCCGTAGCGCACATTTGTCTCCGCCACAATGGCAATCGTCAAACAGCCCGCCAATGCAGGCAGTGCAATCGTCGCAATGGGCACAATGCCGGTCATCAGCATCAGCACCACGGAAAGCGCAGAAACCACACCGCACAGCGCGACCTTCGCCGCTTTAGAGCGCATGAAAACGCCTCCTTAGCAGCAGGGGATCAGGTCGCCGCCCATGCACTCGCAACAGCAGTCCGCGCAAATCAGACCGTTGCAGATGTCACAGGCGTTGCACCCACCCGCATTGTTCATGTTCATATTCGGATTGTAGCCGCCGTAAACGCCGCTGCGCTGGTTCATGGCCTGGTTCAGCGCCGCCTGATACTCCGGGTTGCCCGGGTCCATCTGGCACGCGCGCGTGAAGTGCTCCTTCGCTTCCTCCAGCCAGCCGCGACGGTATAAAACCGTACCTTTTAAGAAATACCACTCGGCGTTACGGCTTTCCACCGGCACGCCGTTTAAGATCTGCTCCGCGTCTGCAATGCGCCCCGCCATAATGAAACGGCGTACATCGTTAAAGCCGGAGGCACTGCTGCCACCCGCATACCCGGCGTTATAACCCGCATTGTACGTGTTATAGTTGTTGTAGCCGTAACCGTTATTGTTCGCACCGCGGTTTTTGCGCTGCGAAACAATGGTGTCGTACGCCTCGTTGATCTCTTTCATCTTCTCGCCCGCAAGCTCGGAGAGCGGGCTGTCGCCGTATTGATCCGGGTGGTACTTTTTTGCAAGCTTTCTGTATGCGTCTTTAATTTCTTCATCCGTCGCCGAGGGCGACACCCCGAGGACCTTATACGGATCAGTCATGTCGTTTCTCCTTCTTTATATGCAGGAAAAGGATCTCCCTTTGCATTTCCGGGAGCCCTTTTTCAAAAATATTCTCCAAAATTCGGGTAAATTTGCCGCTCGGCAATAGGTTCACCGCCGGCAGCAGCCGTGCAAGCGAGCCGTTTAATACCGCATTGCACTCTTCGTCGGCCCTTTTGCGTTCTTCGGGCAATAAATGTAACCCGCGCGAGCTTTCCAGCCCCAGCTTTTGAATAAACGGGTTGAATTTCTGCTGCAAAAGGTCGTCCGTGAGGTCGTCCGCTGCATCCATAATGTAGATCCAGCGCCCGAGGAAATACCCCACCTCGCTCAAAACGGCCTTTTCGTCCGCATTGCTGCCAAGCTCCGCGCAGATCGTCTGCAGCATCTCCGCCGTCGGCGCACTGCATCGGTCAATGGAAATTTCCTTCGCGTGTTCGGCATCGGCCTGGTCGTCCATCATTTTCTGCACGGCGTCCGCCATAAACGGATAATCATTGCTCGCCTTTTTCATCGCGCGTCGCGTAAACAAGCGCAAAACGCGCGCACCGAACGCTTTCAGCCCGTCTTCATCCGCGGCAGTGTCGCGCAACTTGTGCACTGTCATAATGATGCTCAGTGCCGCCGCCTTATGGAACGCCTCTTCGGCAAACACATCCTCGTTCGCGGGGCACACATACGTGCACTTTTTCATCGGGTTGCAGCAGCATCGCTTTTTCTCCGCCTTTACATCGGCATCGCGCTGATTTAGTGCCAGCAACGCATACAGCGTGCAGTCGTAGCTCAGCGTCAGCCGCATCGGAAAACCGTAGTATTTTCCGAGCGCCCGGCAAAGCTGACAGTAAACGCCTTTATATGCGTCATATTCTTTCACGAGCATCTCGCCCTTGAACGGACGCACATAGCCAAACATACCGCAAACCTCTCCTTTCCGTTCTTCATTCTACCCGATTCACACGCAAATGTGTTGAACAAAATGTAAATATGAACCGCCCGCACCCCTGAAAGACGCAAAATTTCCGGCTTTATATCTTGGACAGATTCTTTTTCCGTGTCAATCCGTTTAAAGCCGCAAAAACGCCGCGCACCCGAAAACCGGGCCCGCAGCGTCATACGTCACTTTGAATTTGTCAGGCTTTCAGATCCGCCCTGCGCTTTTTGTCACGCTCCAGCATCATTTTGATATACTCTCCGGTGTAGGAACCCTTCGTTACCGCCACTTGCTCCGGCGTGCCCTCCGCGATGATCATGCCGCCCTTGTCGCCGCCCTCTGGGCCGAGGTCGATGATATGGTCGGCCGTCTTGATGAGGTCGAGGTTGTGCTCGATGACGATGACCGTGTTGCCGCCGTCCACGAGCTTTTGTAAAACCTCCACAAGCTTGTGCACGTCCGCAATGTGCAGACCGGTCGTCGGCTCGTCGAGAATATACACCGTCTTGCCGGTCGGGCGTCGGCTCAGCTCCGTTGCAAGCTTCACGCGCTGCGCCTCGCCGCCCGAAAGCGTCGTTGCCGGCTGACCGATCTTGATGTACCCCAGTCCCACGTCGCACAGCGTGCGCAGCTTGCGCGCGATTTTCGGGTGGTCCTTGAAGAACGCAAGGCCCTCCTCCACCGTCATTTCCAGCACGTCGTAAATGCTTTTGCCTTTGTATTTCACTTCCAGCGTCTCACGGTTGTAGCGCTTGCCCTTGCATACATCGCACGCAACGTAAACGTCGGGCAAAAAGTGCATCTCGATTTTAATAATGCCATCGCCCTGACACGCCTCGCAGCGGCCGCCCTTAATGTTGAACGAAAAGCGCCCGGAGGTAAAGCCGTGCATTTTTGCTTCCGGCGTGCTGGCGTACAGCTCGCGGATATCCGTAAACACGCCCGTATACGTCGCCGGGTTTGAGCGCGGTGTACGGCCGATCGGTGACTGGTTGATCTGAATGACCTTGTCGAGGTTCTCCATGCCGCGAATTTCCTTATGCTTGCCCGGAACCGTGCGCGCGCCGTTCAGCTCGCCCGCCAAACGTTTATACAGCACCTCGTTGATGAGCGACGATTTGCCCGAGCCCGAAACGCCCGTGATGCACACGAGCTTGCCGAGCGGAATGTCCACCGTCACGTTTTTCAGGTTGTTCTGCTGCGCGCCGACAATGGTGATTTTTTTTCCGTTTCCTTCGCGTCTGGTCTGCGGCACGGGGATGAACCGCTGCCCGCTCAAATACTGGCCGGTGATGGACTCCAGGCACTTCAAAATACCCTGCACGTCGCCGCTGTAAATCACGTTGCCGCCGTGAATGCCTGCACCGGGGCCGATGTCCACAATGTGGTCAGCTGCAAGCATCGTGTCCTCGTCGTGCTCCACGACAATGACCGTATTGCCAAGGTCGCGCAGACGCATCAAGGTCGATAGCAGCTTGTGGTTGTCGCGCTGGTGCAGGCCGATGCTCGGCTCATCGAGGATATACAAAACGCCCATGAGAGACGAGCCGATGTTCGTCGCCAAGCGAATACGCTGGCTTTCACCGCCGGAAAGCGTCGCCGCCGCACGGGAAAGCGTCAGATATTCGAGACCCACGTTGCGCAAAAAGCCGAGGCGTGAACGAATTTCCTTCAAAACCGCCGCCGCGATCATCTCTTCGCGCGGGGTCAGCGTCAACGTATCGAGGAACGCCAGCGCGTCCACAACGGAAAGGTCGCAAAAATCACTGATATTCTTACCGCCCACCGTCACGGCAAGACTCTCCTTGGAAAGGCGCTTGCCGCCGCATGCGTCACACGGCACCGCACTCATGTACGACTCGATTTCCTCCTTGATCCACGAGGAGGACGTGTCGCGAAAACGGCGCTCAAGGTTGTTGATGATGCCCTCAAACTCTGTCTCATACGTGCCGCGGCCGTACTCGCTTTTGCGGTGCACCTTAATCTTCTCGCCCTTCGTGCCGTAAAGCAGAATGTCTACAAGCTCCGGTGAGAGGTCGCGGATCGGCGTATCAAGCGAAAAATGGTAGTGCTCTGCGAGCGCTTCCATGTACATCGTCGCAATGGTGCTGCCCTCCATCGCCCAACCGCTGCCCTTCAAACCGCCCTTACGAATCGATAAGCGGTCGTCCGGGATGATGAGCGCCGGATCAATGCGCATGAAAACGCCGAGACCCGTGCACTTCGGGCACGCGCCCGCAGGGTTATTGAACGAGAACATGCGCGGCGAAAGTTCCTCCATGCTGACGCCGTGCTCCGGGCAAGCGTAGTTTTGAGAGAACAGCGTGTCCTCGCCGTCCACCACGTTTACGATAACAAGCCCGCCGGAAAGTCCTGTCGCCGTCTCTACGGAATCCGCCAAGCGCGAACGGATGTCCGGCTTGATGACAAGACGGTCAACGACAATTTCAATGTTGTGCTTCTTATTCTTCTCAAGCTTGATGCTCTCGGAAAGATCATAAATGATGCCGTCAGCACGCACACGGACAAAGCCGCCCTTGCGCGCCGCCTCAAACTCCTTTTGGTGCTCGCCTTTCCTGCCGCGCACCACCGGCGCCAAAACCTGAATTTTCGTGCGCTCCGGCATCTCCATCACCCGGTCGACGATCTGGTCGACGGTCTGCTGGCGGATCTCTCTGCCGCAGACCGGGCAGTGCGGCACACCGATGCGCGCGTACAAAAGACGCAGATAATCGTAAATTTCCGTCACCGTGCCTACCGTGGAACGCGGGTTTTTGGAGGTTGTTTTCTGGTCGATGGAAATGGCCGGCGAAAGGCCGTCAATGTTATCGACATCCGGTTTTTCCATCTGCCCGAGGAACATACGGGCATAGCTTGAAAGCGACTCTACATAGCGGCGCTGGCCCTCGGCGTAGATGGTATCAAACGCCAAGGAGGACTTGCCGGAGCCGGAAAGTCCCGTCAGCACGACCAGTCGATCACGCGGCAGCTTTACATTGATATTTTTTAAGTTGTGTTCTCTTGCACCGGTCACGGTGATGTACTTTGAACTCATTTCGGTTTACCCTTTCGTTTCTTCCTTTTTGAAGCTCGATATTTCCACCCACGCGGGGTAAAAGCCCGTGTTGAGGGCGATGTTCTGCGAATGTAAATTGGCAAGCACTGTGCCGTAAAACGGCGTTTTGCCGAGCGCTTCGATGCGATCACACAGCAGACTTACAAGTGTTGTGCCGAGTCCATGTCCGCGGTACCGTTCTTTTACGTCGATGCCGACCTGCCACAGTGCGTCCGTGTCTGCCGAAGCACCCGCCAGCGCCGCGATCTCGTCGCCGTCATACGTCGCGAGTGCGATGACGTCCGGGCGGTCGGGGTTTTCTTTTTCACTTAACGCATTCGGAAAATCCGTGTTCGGGTACAACGTTTTCACGCTCGTTTTGTCGAACCATTTTAGTGTAAAGGCGTCCGGCGTTACACATACTTTGTGCGGCTTGCCGGGCAAAAACATGTGGAAGGTCGACGACAATGTGTAGTCGTATTTGTTCAGCTCGCGTTCGATGCACAGCAAATGCGGAAGCTCGAACAACCAATACGGGTGCTTGAAGCGCTCGGTATCGCCCGTAAACTCCTTTAAAAACGGATGCAAAACCTCGTTCGCCGTGATAACCACGCCACTGCCGGTTGATGCCATTTGGAAGAACGGCAGCTCATGCGAATAGAGCCGCACGCCATCGGGCTTCGCCGGCGTCGTGACAGTCACTTGATTCGCTGTAAAGCCTTCTGGCTTTGCATTGTATTCCAGAGCCAGTTGACGCATTGCCTCCGTAAAGCATTTTGCCTTGTCAATCATGTTGAACCCCCTATTTTTCCAGCTCCTTGATGCGGTCACGCAGGTAGGCTGCGTGCTCGAACTCAAGCAGCTTTGCTGCCGCCTTCATCTCCTTTGTGAGCTTGTCAATCATCACGCGCTTTTCGGCGGCCGTATACTTCTTCTTTTTCTTCGATTTACCGCCCGCTTCCTCCGCCTTTGTGGAGATCTCCAAAATTTCGGAGACCTTTTTCACGATGGTCTGCGGCACGATGCCGTGTTCTTCGTTGTATTTTTCCTGAATGGCGCGGCGGCGCTCCGTCTCGCGTATCGCGTATTCCATCGACGGCGTGACGAAATCGGCATACATAATGACCTCGCCATGTGCATTTCTCGCAGCACGGCCAATGGTCTGGATGAGGCTGCGTCCGCTGCGCAGGAAGCCCTCTTTATCGGCGTCCAGAATTGCGACGAGTGACACCTCCGGGATATCAAGGCCCTCTCTCAACAGGTTGATGCCGACAAGCACGTCAAACTCGCCGAGACGCAGGTCACGGATGATTTCCATGCGCTCCACCGTATCGATGTCGTGGTGCATGTAGCGCACGCGGATGCTGTAATTTTCAAGGAAGCCCGTGAGGTCTTCCGCCATTTTTTTCGTGAGCGTTGTCACGAGAATACGCTCGCCGCGCGCGGTACGCACGTTGATCTCCGAAATAAGATCGTCAATCTGCCCGTCGGTCGGCTTTACCGTGATGCGCGGGTCTAAAAGTCCCGTCGGGCGAATGACCTGCTCCACGACCGCTGCGGATTTTTCCAGCTCCAAGTCGCCCGGCGTGGCGCTGACGAAGACCGCCTGATTGACGTGCGCATAGAACTCATCAAAATTCAACGGGCGGTTGTCATACGCCGAGGGCAAACGGAAGCCGTAATCCACAAGGCTCTGTTTACGCGCGCGGTCTCCGGCGTACATGGAGCGCACCTGCGGCAACGTCACGTGCGATTCATCAACGAACAGCAGAAAATCATCCGGGAAATAATCGAGCAGTGTGCACGGCTGGCTGCCGGGCTTACGGCCCGAAAGCACGCGCGAATAGTTTTCGATGCCCTTGCACATGCCGATCTCGCTGAGCATTTCAATATCATAGCGTGTACGCTGCTCGATGCGCTGCGCTTCGATGAGCTTATCTTCGGACTTAAAGAACTTGACGCGTTCTTCCATTTCGGCCTCGATTTCCTTGAGCGCGACCGCCATTTTTTCGCGCGGAACGATGTAATGCGACGCCGGGTAGATGGCGACATGCTTTAAATCGCTGACGATCTCACCCGTAAGCGGCATAACCTCGCTGATGCGTTCGATCTCATCGCCGAAAAATTCGACGCGGATCGCCTTTTCGCTCGATTCCGCCGGGAAAATTTCCACTACATCGCCGCGCACGCGGAACTTATTGCGCGTAAAGTTGATGTCGTTGCGCTCGTACTGGATTTCGACGAGCTTCTGCAAAAGCGCATCGCGGCTTTTTTCCATGCCGGGGCGCAGTGAAATGACCATCGTGCGGTAATCGATTGGGTCGCCTAAGCTGTAAATGCACGAAACGGACGCGACGATAATGACGTCCCGCCGCTCAGAAAGCGCACTGGTGGCGCTGTGGCGCAGCTTATCGATCTCCTCGTTGATGGCGCTGTCTTTTTCAATATAGGTATCCGTCTGCGCAATGTACGCTTCCGGCTGGTAATAATCGTAGTAGGAAACGAAGTATTCCACGGCGTTTTCCGGGAAAAACTCGCGGAACTCACTGCAAAGCTGCGCGGCAAGCGTTTTGTTGTGTGCCAAAACAAGCGTGGGACGATTCAATTCCGCAATGACGTTCGCCATGGTAAACGTTTTGCCGCTGCCCGTAACGCCGAGCAGCGTCTGCTCCTTATGCCCCGCGCGGATGGACTCCACAAGCTCTTTGATCGCCTTCGGCTGGTCGCCTGTCGGCTGATATTTTGACTTCAGTACAAATTTATCCCGCTCCTGCATGGCTTTGCTCCCTCACTGAACTTTTAGAACATACGTTTCGCTATGACTTAGTATAACACACGAACACCCGTTTGTCAATGCGTCCCGCCATTTATGTCCGCCGACGTCCTGTGATGTTCGGCTTTTACGTGATGATCTGCCGTTTTAGGGCGGCGATGTCGTGGCGGAGCTTTTGGAGGACGCCGGTCGCGCGCATGGAGAGATAATCCTCGTCCGTAAAAATGAAGTGGTCGGAGAGGATGACGTCTATGCCGGAGAGTGCGAGCTCGATCTCCTTGGTTGTTTGGATGTCCTGCCGTGAGGGCGTGCAGTTGCCACTTGGGTGGTTGTGCGCGAGGTAAACGGCATCGGCGTCGTACAAAAGGCACAGCCGGGCAATCTGGCGGATATAAATAGGCACGCCGTGCACGGAGCCCTCGTTGACAATGCCCATGTATTTTAAATACCCCTTGCTGTCCAAAATGAGCAGCACGACGATCTCCGTTTTTCTGCCGAAAAATTTGTTCTGCACGGCGGCAAAGGCGGTTTTGGTATCGACAATACGGGTGCGCGCCTGATTTTTCGACTCCATATAGGCACGGAACAAGTCCGGGTAAGCGGCGAGCGCACTTGCAAGGCGCGGGCCGATGCCGGGGCACTCCGCCAAAATCTGCGCGGGGGTATCAAACACGTCACTGAGTTTTCCGTGTCGCTCCAAAAGTGCGGCCGCCGTTGTTTGTGCGGGGCAGCTCGGGTCCAAAAGGTGCAGCGCAAACGTCAAAATATCGAGCTCCGTAGGGTTAGACGTGGTATTCAGCTTTAAAAACTCCGCTTCCTCTTCCCTTTTTCGTCTTGCGGCCATGGTTTTCATTCCTTTCAAATGCTTGAAAAAGGGCAGCACCGCCTATGGGTGCCGCCCGGTTTTCAGCGGTCGATATAACGTTCAATAAAGCTGCGCACAGCGCTCCAATAGAGCTTTGGCGCGACGGAGGCGGAAAGGCAGTGGCCTGCACCCGGCACGGTAAGCAGCTGCTTGTCGCAGTTTGCGGCTTCGTAAAGGCGATACACCATGGCGCACGGCACGAGGGCATCAGCCTCGCCGTGAATGAACAGCACGGGAATTTTACAGCGACGAATCTGATTAAGCGCACTCGCTTCGCGGAAGCTGTACCCGAACTTCACTTTGGACGCAAGCGACACCGCCGGGATAAACACACCCATTGCGCCGCCGTACAGATCTTTGACAGCGGCTTTGGCCTGATCCCACACGGAGGTGTAGCCACAGTCTTCAATGGCGAGCTTCACCTGCGGCGGCAGCTGCTCGCCCGCCGTCATCATGACGGTGGCAGCGCCCATGGATTCGCCGTAGAGAAGGATCTGCGCGTCTTTGTCGCGGCGAATAATCTCGTAGATCCAGCCGATGATATCCTTACGCTCCGGCCAGCCCATGCCAATCCAGTCGCCGGCGCTGTCGCCGTGGGCGCGGGCGTTCGGCATTAAAATGTTAAAGTCGAGGTCATAAAACGACTTGCCGCGGTGGCGCATGCACTCTGCGCGGCCGCCGTAGCCGTGGCAGATGATGGCATAGCGGTGGCCTTTGTGCGGAATGAACCATGCAGTGAGGCGCATATTTTCGGGGTTGCGGTACGTGACGCGCTTGGCATATTTCTTGAACCATACTGTTGCCGCACGGGTTTCTTCATCGTCCGGCAGCGGGTCTTTGTTCGGCGGGCGGCGGCGCAGGGTATCGTTTAAAACGGCGTTGGAGACAACCGCGGCCGCACCTGCAGCCAATGCTGCGGCGAATAGTGCTTTTTTACCCATAAACACGCACTCCTTTTGGTTTACTTTGTGTGGACAGCGATGACGGTATCGATGTCATCGGGCAGTTTTACAGTGTTGGAAACCTGCACGAACACGACGTCCGGGTAGTTTTCAACGATCCAGTTTTTAAGGGGCTTTATCTCGGTGCCGTCGGAGATGAGACGGATAGACTCAACCTCATCGAGCGAAATGCCCTGCAACGGGATACCGCCGATGGAGCTTTCCATAATGTGATAATAGAGCGTTTTGCCGTTTTTGGTGATGCGACCGTTTTCGGGCTTCGGCAGGTCGCAGCCGCCGCAGCCGTAAATGGAATCGGAATTCTTCTGCATCCACGCGCCGATTTTTTCCAGAATCTCGACGGACTCTGCGGGGATATTGCCTCTGGCATCCGGGCCGACATTTAAGAGCATATTGCCGTTTTTGCTGACGCACTCAACGAGCTTTTTGATAATCATTTCGGCGGGCTTAAAGTTCTTATCCTTTGCGCAGTAGCCCCAGTTGTCGTTCATCGTGATGCAGGCTTCCCAACAGATATTGCGGCCGCGGCTGTCCTTAAAGCCGGTCTGCGGGATGATCTGCTCCGGGCTGACATAGTCGCCGCTGTACTCAAGCGGTTCGTCCGTTGCGATGGAGCCGAAGCCACTGCCGCTGACCTCCAGACGGTTATCGATAATGATGTCCGGCTGCAGGGAGCGCACCATACGCACGAGCTCCGACGCACGCCACGCTTCGCCGGTGAGGTCGTCGTAGGAAAAGTCGAACCACATCATATCGAGCTTGCCGTAGTTTGTGCAGAGCTCGCGCACCTGACCATGCATGTAATCAAGGTAGTTATCAAAGTTATAGGGCTTATCTTTATAGGCAATGTTGTTGCGCATAGGGTGCTGGCGGTCGCCGTAGGCGGGGTAATCCGGGTGGTGCCAATCGAGCAGCGAATAATAAAGACCGACCTTGATGCCCTCTGCGCGGAACGCGTCGAGGTACTCACGCACGATGTCTTTGCCGTAAGGCGTGTTCGTGACTTTCCAATCGGTGAGAGCGGAATCAAACAGGCAGAAGCCGTCGTGGTGCTTTGCAGTGAGCACGGCGTACTTCATGCCGGCCTGCTTTGCAAGGCGCGCCCACTTTTTCGGGTCAAAATCTTTCGGATTAAACTCGTTGAAAAACGGGATGTAGTCCTCCTCCGGAATCTCTTCCGTGGAGCGCACCCACTCGCCGCGCGCAGGAATGGCGTAAAGGCCCCAATGGATAAACATGCCGAAGCGGTCGTGGGTAAACCACTGCATACGCTTATCATATTTTTCTCTATCAAATTTATACATACAAACTCCGTCCTTTCGCCCGCCATTTCGGGGATTCTTACTGTGATTGTATCATTTTGCCCGGCTTTTGTAAATAGATATTCGCGCGAAAAAAGGAAAGAAAACGCCGCGCAAACAGCACGGTAAATACGCGTGAGCGCGACGCCCTATCCCCCTGCAATTATAGAGCAACCCCGTTGCCTCTTTTAAATCGGGCAGCAACGTTGTTGTGTGTAAAGGCGTATAGCTTTATATCTATGTAAAGCTATACAGCTGCACAGATATGCAAAAACGCTCGTCCGCTGATAAACCGGGACGAGCGTTTTGTTCACTTATTTAAGCGGATTTCCGATCAATCAGAAGTTGCCGTTGGTGAGATCCTCGACGTAGAGGGTCTTCGGGCCGTTGTTGGCCGGTGCTGCGGGCTTTGAAGCCGGTGCGGCTTCTGCGGCAGGTGCTTCATCCTTATGCGGATTGTCGCGCCACTCAAAGAACTTTGTAGCAACAGCCGGGAACAGTGCGTAGGAGAGGACATCCTCTTCGCTCTTTGCTCTGTCGCCGATCTCTGCTCTGTACTTCTCAAGCTCCGGCTCGATGAGGTCGGCAGGACGGCAGGTGATGACCTTGTCATCGCCGATGCACTTCTTGCGGACTTCCTCGTTCACCTCACCCGGCAGCTTGCCGTATTCGCCGCGCAGCATGCCCTTGCTCTCTTTGGTGACCATCTTATAGCGCTCACCGACAAGAACGTTCATAACAGCCTGCGTACCGACGATCTGGCTGGTCGGGGTAACGAGCGGCGGGGAACCGAAGTCAGCACGGCACTTCTGCGAGCACATCATAGTACTTGTCTTCTGCGTTTGCCTGCTTGAGCTGAGAGATAAGGTTCGAAAGCATGCCGCCCGGAACCTGATACAGCAGCGTGTTGGTATCGACCTTAAGGACCTTCGGGTTGATGTTCAGCTTATCGGCAACCGTACGGAAGTGTGCGGCAACCTCGCTGAGCTTCTCAAGATCAAGGCCGGTATCACGGCTGGTGCCCTGCAGCGTGGCAACGAGGGACTCGGTTGCCGGCTGAGAGGTGCCGTTTGCGAGCGGGGACAGTGCGCAGTCCACGATGTCAACGCCTGCCTGTGCAGCCATCAGGTTGACCATGTCGCCTGTACCGGTGGTGTTGTGGGTATGCAGATGGATCGGCACGCTGACGTTTTCCTTCAGCTTCTTTACGAGCGAATATGCGTCGTACGGAAGGAGCAGGTTTGCCATATCCTTAATGCAGATGGTATCTGCACCCATCTTTTCAAGCTGCATAGCGAGCTTTACGAAGTAATCCTCGCTGTGCACGGGGCTCTTTGTATAGCTGATGGCAGCCTCTGCCTTGCCGCCATATTCCTTGACGTACTTCATAGCGGTCTCCATGTTGCGGGGATCGTTCAGTGCGTCGAAGATACGGACGACATCGATGCCGTTTTCGATGGACTTTTTGCAGAACTCTGCAACCACGTCATCGGCATAGTGCTTGTAGCCGAGGAGGTTCTGGCCGCGCAGGAGCATCTGCAGCGGGGTCTTCGGCATTGCCTTTTTGAGCGTTCTGAGACGCTCCCACGGGTCTTCGTTCAGGAAACGCATGCAGACGTCGAACGTTGCGCCGCCCCAGCACTCCAGAGACCAGTAACCCATGTTGTCCAGCTTTTCGCAAGCCGGAAGCATATCCTCGATACGCATGCGCGTTGCGGCCTGAGACTGGTGCGCGTCACGCAGGATGGTATCGGTAATTCTAAGGGGATTCTTAGCCATAATAACTGTTACTTCCTTTCCTAAGCGTTATCAAACGCCGAACAGAGCCAGGAACACACCGGCTGCAACAGCAGAACCGATGACGCCTGCGACGTTCGGACCCATAGCGTGCATGAGCAGGAAGTTGCGCGGATTCTCTTTCTGGCCGACGACCTGCGATACACGAGCCGCCATAGGAACGGCGGAAACACCGGCGGAGCCGATGAGCGGATTGATCTTATCCTTAAGGAAGACGTTCATGAGCTTTGCGAGCAGAACGCCGCCTGCGGTGCCGAGACCGAATGCAACAACGCCGAGGACGAGAATCTTAAGCGTCTGCGGATTGAGGAAGTTTGCAGCGGTAGCTGTTGCACCGACAGAGGTGCCGAGGAAGATCGTAACGATGTTCATCAGCTCGTTCTGTGCGGTCTTGTTCAGACGCTCTGTTACGCCGCTCTCACGGAGAAGGTTGCCGAGCATGAGGCAGCCGACAAGCGATGCAGCGGACGGCAGCATGAGGGAAACAAAGATGGTAACCACGATCGGGAACAGAATCTTCTCGGTCTTTGTAACCTGACGGAGCTGCTTCATCTGGATCATACGCTCTTTCTTTGTGGTGAGCGCCTTCATGATCGGCGGCTGAATAACCGGAACGAGCGCCATGTAGGAATATGCGGCAACGGCGATCGGGCCAAGGAGTTCAGGTGCGAGCTTGGAGGTGACAAAGATGGCCGTAGGGCCGTCTGCACCGCCGATGATGCCGATGGAGCCGGCCTGTGCCGGGGTGAAGCCGAGCAGGACAGCGCCGACATAGGTGACGAAGATGCCGAGCTGTGCGGCAGCGCCGAGCAGCAGGCTCTTCGGGTTTGCAATCAGCGGACCGAAGTCTGTCATGCAGCCGACGCCGATGAAGATGAGACACGGATAAACACCGAGCTTAACGCCGAGATAGAGGACGTCGAGCAGACCGGCAGCTTCCGTGGAACCGTTTGCGAGCGGGATACCTTCTGCAAACATCTCCCAATGCACATGGCCGCCTTCAAACAGTGCGGCATGGTAAATGCCTGCACCGGGTAGGTTTGTCAAAAGCATACCGAATGCGATCGGCAGAAGGAGCAGCGGCTCGAACTTCTTGACGATAGCAAGGTACAGAAGAACACAGGAAACAGCGAGCATAACGAGCTGCAGCGGGTTTTCACCGAGCTGCGCGAAGCCTGTGCTATTCAGAAAATTAGTTATCGCTTCCATGAATAATTTAACACTCCTTATTTTAGTAGTATGTGCGTAGGCTTAAGTTTAACTTAGCCAACAACGCAGAGGAGTGTGCCGCTCTCAACGGTTGCGCCCTTCTGGACGTTCACGCTGGTGACCTTGCCGGCCTTCGGTGCCATAATCTCGTTTTCCATCTTCATGGCTTCGAGGATCATGAGAACCTGACCTTCAGCAACGGTATCGCCAACATTGACGTTGACGGAAAGGATGTTGCCGGGCATCGGGCTCTTGACCTGCTCGCCAGCGCCTGCCGGTGCTGCGACCGGGGCCGGAGCGGGTGCTGCTGCCGGAGCTGCTGCAACCGGAGCCGGTGCTGCGCCGCCGACGACTTCTTCTACTGTTACTTCATAAGCTGTGCCGTTAACATTGACATTATACTTTTTCATTGAACTTACCTCTCATCTGTTAGATTTCGCGCTTTGCGCATTTCAGACTCTTTTGATGGAATGGATGCGGATGTGCGAAACGTCCGTGCCCATCTCCTCGGCGATCGCGACTGCGATAGCGGCAACGATCTGCTGGTTGTTTTGGGCGGATACCGCCGGGGCGGGTGCTGCAGCAGGTGCTGCGGCGGCCGGGGCTGCTGCCGGAGTCGGCTGCTTTTTAGCGACCTTCTCCATGATGAGGCCGAGGATCTTGATGATAACGATCAAGCAGATCAGGACCACAAACACGGTAATAAGGCCCATCAGAACAACCTGAACGGTGCTGATGTTGGTCTCCATAATCTTACCTCCTTTCACCGAAGCGTTATGGAAATAAAAATAGAAAATGTAATTTGCATTCTGAAAAAAACACCACATTCCCGCATTTTATCAGAATGGTTATATCTTAACACGGAATTCAAAATTTCGCAATGCTTAATTCAACTTTTTTAACCGATATTTTCGGAACGAAAGTCTGTTTGGAGTAATTCCCGTTTGAACGCCTAAAATCAGCAAGAACACGCCGTTTCTCTCCGATTCAAAATATTGACGAAAAACTTTCTTTTATCCCGTTGCATTTTAGTAGAAAACATAGTAAAATTAAGTTATCTGTTATTTAGCATGGGCTTTCTTCCCAAAAAAGCGAATAGACTGCCCAAAGTATTGAAATGAGGCGAAGACGTGTTTTCAAACAAAGATCTGCGGAAGCTCATCATACCCCTTGTTATTGAGCAGCTTCTGGCCGTAACCATCGGTATGGCGGATACCGTAATGGTCTCCTCCTGCGGCGAAGCGGCGGTTTCCGG
>OMNT01001410.1_pt1 | contig 22432 bp, 16 predicted proteins | sample 1672551 | NCBI WGS metagenome assembly OMNT01 (sample SAMEA3136698, study PRJEB25190) | human gut metagenome
GCAGCCGACACCGGCTGATTTTAAAGTCCTGAATCCAGGGATCGCTCAGGGAAAAGCCGACCACAAAAGCTCCTATATAATCATGCTTCAGCATGAAAACATCATAATGCTGGCTTCTTTGGGTCTTAATATCAACAGGCACAATTTCAACATCAAATCCGGCCGGTTCTGCCATCTGACGAAAACCCACCAGGATATCATAGGCAAAATGATGCGGTTCCTGATACCGCATATTCTCTTTTTCTATTATAATACAGACTTTTTTTGTCGGTTTCTTATAACGCCGCAGCTTCGTATAACCCAGAGCTACGGCAGTTTCCAAAACCTGTTTCCGTAAAGCTTCGCTGATATCAGGCGCGTCATTGAGCGCTTTGGATACCGTGCTCTTGGAAACTCCCATTTTATCAGCAATATCCTGAATGGTAGTCATAATCGGCAATCCTTTCACAAAACAAAAAATGTAAACTCCCAGCTATCATAGGTGTTAAAAGACCTTTTGATCCCGGTATCATTATATAAAATCATAAGATAAAAAGCAATCAATACCTTGAAAAAGAAATGTTTCGTTAAGTTTCGAAGAAAGCATCCTGCACAAAAATCATCCTGAAAATTATCTGAATTTTACGAAAGCGCAGGGAAAAATGGAAATTGATTGACGAAGAAATAAAAAAGGCTTATAGTAAAGCTACGAAACAATACGAAACAAAAAAGTGATCGTGTTTCTTACAAGGATGCAAAAAACAGCTTTAGAGCTATGCGGGAGGAAAATGAGATGGAATTTAGTGGTGTATACCATAAAACTTCAGAACAGATGAGTTATGCCCTGGATGAGGACAGACTGATTGTCAATATCAAGACAGGATATGATGTAAAACAGGTTTTTATCCATTACGGAGATCCTTATGAAGCCGGAATTTTGGGCGGAAAAGAAAAGTGGATCGGAAAAAGAGAGGAAATGATATATAAAAAACGTCTGCCTTATCAGATCTGGTGGACAACAACGCTTCTTCCGGAATACAAAAGATGCAAATATTATTTCGAGCTGCGGACGGAAAAGGAAGTCTGGTATTATTTTGAGGATGGTTTCCTGACAGAAGAACAGCTCCGGATGGATGGCCGTATGCAGCAGTGCTTTATTGTGCCCTGGATGAACCCGGCAGATATCAATCGCACACCGGCATGGGTAAACGAAACGATCTGGTATCAGATTTTCCCGGATCGGTTCTGCAACGGGACACCGGAAAAAAACGGAGATGATATCACACCCTGGAGAAATCACGGAACCGTAACAAACGAAGAAAAATTCGGAGGAAATCTGGAAGGGATCCGTCAGAGATTATCGTATCTGCAGGAACTTGGGATTACCGGTATTTATCTGAATCCGATCATGAAAGCAGAGTCCAACCACAAATATGACACGACCGATTATACAAAAATAGATCCGTTTTTTGGCGATGCGGATACAATGAAAGCGCTTTGCAAAGAAGCACATGAAAAAGGAATCCGCATTATGGTAGATGCAGTGTTTAATCATAGTGGAAGAAAATTTGAGCCGTGGATAGATATCCTGGAGCATGGAAAAGAGTCTCGTTATGCGGACTGGTTTATGGTAGAGGACTGGGAACAGGTTCAAAAAAGGGGAGACACCAGAGACCGACGGTTCTATTCCTTTGCATTTACAGACGGGATGCCAAAGCTGAATACAAACAATGAAGAGGTGATACAGTATTTCTGTAAAATCTGTGAGGACTGGGTACGGGAGTTTGATATCGACGGAATTCGTTTCGATGTAGGAAACGAAGTGGCGCACAGGTTCTTAAAGCGGATAAGAGAGCATTTAAAAACGATAAAGCCGGATATTTATCTTCTGGGGGAAATCTGGCATGATGCAAGCCAGTGGCTGCAGGGAGATGAATATGATTCTGTCATGAACTACCCGCTGCTGAGTGGAATCCATGATTTCTTTCTTGATAAAACAATGAAAAAAGAACAATTTGAATATATGGTAAACCGTTGCTATACCATGTATATGCAGCAGAATAACGATGTACTTTTTAATCTCCTGGATTCCCACGATACCGAGAGGCTGATGAACCGTTTTCACGATCTGGACAAGTTCTACCAGCAGCTTGCAATCCTTTTTACGCTTCCGGGAAGCCCCTGTATTTATTATGGAACGGAGATCGCAATGGAAGGCGCTCATGATCCGGACTGCAGAAGATGTATGCCTTGGAGTGAAATTGAAAGCGAAGAGAATCAGAAAAAAATTGCAACGATGCGGAAACTGATCATGCTTCGAAGAAATGAAAAAGTGTGCAGAAGCCTGCATTTCCATTTTCCGAATGGTTATGAAAATGATCGGTGTGTAGAGTATATTAAACTAGACGAAGAGGGAAATAAAATCGAAGTTCTGCTCAACGCATCGGATGAGGAGATAAAAGTAAAAGGAGACGGGGAAGTACTTTTTGCCCGGGAATTTGATGGAGAGATACTTGGTGTAAATGGAACGTTAATTCGCAGGATGTAAGGGTTTCACCTGTTAGAAATATGTGCAGACAGGCACAAAAAAAGCATGTTTTCTGGAAAAGCCACCGGAAAACATGCTTTTTTGATCTCTTGACTCGCCAAAAACATAAGTAAGGAGCCATTTTTCGAAGGAAAATGAGCGGATTACGAATGTTTTTGAAGATTGCGAGAGTGCAAAGCACATAGCAATCTGGTATCGCAGTGATCAGACGTTTAAAATACCGAACGACTGCAGCAGCAGTGCGGCAAGGAGCACGGGTGCAATAAACTTCACCATGACGATATACAGCCTCTTTCGACCGAACTTATATCCTCCCAGCGTCACCTCATCGATGATGACCTGCGGCTTTACAACCCATCCGATCAGAATACAGGAGAGAAGTGCAACAAGCGGCATCAGAAGGTTATTGCTGATAAAATCCATGACATCCAGGATCTGAGCCGTTGCGCCATTTGGAAGCTTCAGTTCAAAATAAAGCGCATTGTAGCCGAGGCATACGATGATACCGACGAGACATGCATAAACGGTTACAATAACCGTGCTTTTCTTTCTGCTGATGTGAAATTTGTCGATCATACAGGAAACAATGGACTCCATGACCGATACGGAAGATGTAATGGCTGCAAAGGAGACCATAAGAAAGAAAATGGTTCCGATTACGCCGCCTGCTGCTCCCATGGACTGAAAGACCTTCGGCAGGGAGACAAACATCAGACCAGGGCCGGCGGACATACCCTCTGCTCCCATAAAGGTAAATACAGCAGGAACGATCATCAAACCGGCAAGCAGCGCAACGATGGTGTCAAAAATCTCAATCTGATTGATCGATTTCATCAGGTTTGTTTCTTTTTTTACGTAGGAACCGTAGGCAACCATGATACCCATCGCAACGCTGATCGAAAAGAAAAGCTGTCCGAGTGCATCGACAAAGACGGTGAAAAATTTCTGCGGCGTCATTCCTTTAAAATTTGGAACAAGATAAATTTTCATACCCTGCAGTCCCGTACGGACGACACCGTCTGCGTCGGTATGGGTCAGGGTCAGAGAAAAAACAGAAATTCCGATGATTAAAATCAGAAGGATCGGCATCAGAATTTTGCTGTAGTTTTCAATTCCCTTATTGACACCACGATATACAACGAATGCGGTAAGAAAAAGATAGATTCCCAACCACACAATCGGCTGCCATGTACCGGTAATATAGCCGGTAAAGTAACCATCCTCGGCAGCAGCAGTGCCATGTCCGGTGAGAAACACAGACAGGTATTTTAATACCCAGCCGCCAATGGAGCAGTAGTAAGGCAGGATGACAACCGGCACGATACTGGCGAGAAGGCCAAGACCGTTCCAGCCCGGGTGAATCTTACCGTAAGCGACAAGCGGACTTTGTCCGGTTTTTCTTCCGATGGCAATATCAGTTGTCAGCAGGGTAAATCCAAAGGTCAGAGCCAGTACGATATAAACTAAAATAAAGGTTCCGCCTCCGTCTTTTGCGGCAAGATAAGGGAAACGCCAGATATTTCCCAGTCCAACCGCGCTTCCTGCGGCAGCAAGCACGAAGCCGATCGATCCGGTAAAGCTGCCGCGCGTATGTTTCTTTTCCATATAAGATACATCTCCTTATTGATAGACTGACTGTTTTTAACAGCCGAATACTTCTATTATAAAGTTCGGACGATACTTCGTCAACCAGAAGATCTATAGATTGACAAATTCGATTAGTTGTACTATCATCTAATTAGTTGTATATGCATCTATTTGAAACAGATCGAGAATGGACAGGAGGAACAGAAAAATGGATCCAACAGAACGGAAAATAACAAAAATAGCGCGGGAAGCCGGGAAATTTACGGTGCAGGCAATGAAAGAAGAAGGCATCGGTACGGCAGAATTTGACTTTATCCATCTGGTGCGCCATCATCCGGGCATCACCCAGACGGAAGTGCGCGAACAGTTAAAGATTGATAAAGGAGCCGCTGCAAGGCGCGCTGCAAGCCTTGAGACAAAGGGATATCTGATCCGGAAACCGAATCCGTGGGACGGCAGAAGCCAGCTTCTGTATGCTACGGAAAAAGCAGAATCCTTGAAAAATTCCAAAGCGGAAATTGAAACATTCTTTTACGAATGGCTGCTTGCAGAGCTTCCGGAAAAAGAGGCAGAGAGCTTCTGCGAAACACTGGACAAGCTGTACTGGAAATCGAAGAGAGAACGGCAGAATCATTTTGCGGAACTTTCAAAAATTTTAAGGGAAAAAGCAGATAAAACAATAAAAGCAACAGCAGAAGGAGGCAGCGGCGATGAAGGATGAATCCTTTCGCCCGAACCGGATGCTCTCTTACTTTCAGGAAGAATGGAAAATTCTCTTTTTTGTTACGGTTTCCGGTCTCATCTATAATCTGGGACTTCTTGCAGGCCCCTGGTTTGAGGGAAAAATGACAGGAAAGCTGGTTGATCTCCTCGGCGGCACAGGAACCTTCCACCAGATGCTGATGCTGGTCACGGCCTATGTCGTGAGTATTGGCATTGTGCAGGTTTCCCGCTATTTCAAACGGTTCTATGTCAGAAGATTTGCCAACAACGTCAACCGGCATATGAAGCAGATTCTTTACGGAACGCTGGTTCGCAAAAGCCGTTTGGAGCTGGAAGCGGAAGGTACCGGAAATATACTGACGAAGGCCATTCTCGATGTAGACGATTGCGTAGAAGGAATGCGGAAATTTACAACGGAAATCTTTGATACCGGTGTTGCTCTTCTCGCCTATGCGTGTATGCTGCTCTGGTACGACTGGCGCCTGGCTCTTCTCTGCATGATTTTCCCACCCATTTCCTACGTGATTGCCGAAAAGATGAAGGTCATGGTACAGAAAACGGGCGCTGCCTATAAGGTACAGTCGGGTGCATTAAGTGCTGCAACCCTGGACCGTGCGACAAATGCCATCACGTATCGTGTCTTTGGCTGTGAGGAGGACAGAAAGGCCGCTTATGAGGAGAATCTTTCGGCTTACGAATCTGCCGCTGTGCGCGCCAATATCTGGAACACAGCTATGCCGCCGATTTACCGTATGATCTCGATGACGAGCATTCTGTTTATCCTGTATTTTGGAGGCAGAAACGTCCTGCAGGAGGGATGGACACCGTGGAACATCGCCGTATTTACCACGTTTTTGTCCTGCTACACAAAGCTTGCCACCAAATCATCGAGCGCTGCGAAGCTTTTTAATGCGGTACATAAAGCGCAGGTTTCCTGGAAACGAATCAAACCTTTGCTGCAGAATTCCAAAACAGAACCGGAGCTTCCAGCCGCAGCGCCTGCAGAGCTTAACGTCGATCACCTGCATTTTGCCTATCCAAACGGAAAAGAGATCATCCATGACCTGTCGTTTCAAGCGTCTCCTGGCCAGATCATCGGTGTGACGGGACCTGTCGCATGCGGAAAGTCAACGCTTGGAAAGACTTTTCTCTGCGAGTCGCCGTATGAGGGAAGCATCACCTTCGGCGGAAAAGAACTTGGAAAAATGGAAAAAGCAGACCGGAACCGCATGGTCGGTTATCTTGGCCATGACCCGGAGCTGTTCCATGGAAGCGTGGAAGAGAATATCCGTCTCGGGGGAAAAGAGGGCGCAGAGGAGATGATCCGAGTCGTCTGCCTGGAAGATGAAGTGAAAGCAATGGAAAACGGAATCCATACCCTGGTCGGAACGGGCGGTGTCCGCCTCTCTGGTGGTCAGGCGCAGCGCCTTGCCCTTGCGCGAACCCTGTACCACAAACGGCCGGTTCTGGTTCTCGACGATCCGTTTTCGGCACTCGACAAAGAGACGGAAGTACAAATTTTTTTAAATTTAAAGGAGCTGGCAAAAGACTCTATTATAATCCTCATTTCCCATCGCCTCTATCTGTTCGACCAGATGGATCAGGTCATCTGGATGGATGAGTGCCATACGAAGGTCGGCACACATGAGGAACTCCTTGCAACGGTTCCGTCCTACGCAGAGCTCTGCAGCAATCAGACGAAGGGAGGCAGCTTTTGATGCAAAAGAAAGAATCTGTATTGCGGGTAATCAAAGAAACCGTTCGAAAACACGGCGTTTTATCAGCCGCACTTTTGGGAGTCGTCTGCGGTGCGGTTATTTTCGCACTGCTCCCGCCTCTTGTGCTGGCACAGCTGATTGACCTTTTGACAAAGAAGCATACCCTCTGGATGGAAGGAATTCTGCTGTATTTCGGACTTCTTGCCCTGACGGGTCTTCTGGAGTCGGCACGAGAGAGTCTTCTGACGGTATTCGGCCAGAAAATTACACATGCACTCCGAAGCAGTCTGATGGAAAAGTTCGGACGCCTTTCCGCCAACGAGCTGAACCGCCAGGAGCCGGGCGCTCTCGTATCAAGATTTGTCGGTGACGTCGACACAGTGGAAAACCTGTTTACCTCCGGGATCATCAGTATGTTTGCCGATGCGTGCAAAATCTTAAGCATTCTTGCCGTCATCTGGGTGACTAATCGTGGACTTACGATTGTTCTGATTATTTTACTCCCTGTTCTGTTCCTCTTTACCCGTTATGTTCAGAAAAACATGCTGGCCTCCCAGATTGCCAACCGCCGTGCAGTCAGCCGTGCTTCGGGTCACGTTCCAGAGACGCTGCACAACATCCGTACCATTCACTGTCTGCAGAAAGAGACGTATATGGAGCAGCAGTATGCGCACTATATTGATGACAGCTACAGCGCAATGGAGAAGACCAATTTTTACGATGCCGTCTATTCTCCGGTCATCCTGATTTTAAATGCCATTGTTGTTGCTGTTGTCATGCTGCTTTCGGCCTCCGGCAATCCGACCGTTTTAAAGCTGTTCTGCATGTCCGCCGGAACCGCCGTTGCTGTTATAAACTATATTTCCCAGATCTTTGCTCCGGTCGAAAGTCTTGGTATGGAAATCCAGACAATTCAGTCTGCGTTTGCCGGTATGGAAAGAATCAATGAATTTTACAGCCTGGAAGAGAAGAAAGAGCCGGCTGCGCTGACTGAAAATACAGATTACGGCATAGCGGCTGAGCTAAAAAATGTGACGTTTGGATATGACGAAAGCCAGGTCATCTTAAACGATGTAAGTCTGCAGATCAAAAAAGGCGAGCAGGTAACACTTTTGGGACGAACGGGTGCCGGAAAGAGTACTATTTTCAAACTGCTGCTCGGTTTATATGAGCCACAGAAAGGAATGGTTCTGATTTGGGGCGTTCCATCTGTCGATCTGCCGGATGCGAAGAAACGAAAGGTTTTCGGCTATGTGGAGCAATCGTTCCACATGGTGCCGGGATCGGTAAAAGACCAGATTACTTTGTATGATGCAAAGATTTCGGATACAGATGTAAAAAAAGCAGCAGAGCTGACCGGACTTGCAAAGACCATCGAGGCGCTTCCGGACCAATATGATACGATCTGTACACAGGATCTCTTCTCACAGGGTCAGTGGCAGCTCCTCTCGATTGCCCGTGCAGCCGCAGCGGAGCCTGAAATTCTGCTCCTCGATGAGATTACCGCAAACCTTGATGCAGAGACGGAAAAAATGGTATTAAATGCATTGCAAAGGGTTTCCAAAAACCGTACCGTAATTTCCATTTCCCACCGAACTATGGCAGAAACGGGACGCGTGATTCCAATTTCATAATTTCTTTTCGTTCATTAAATTTTTGAAACAAAGCGTGCCGGATGCATTCTGACAAAAAAAGATGCGCCGACACGCTTTCTTTGTCCCGCCAGGCAGAACAAAATAGAGCGGAGGAGCGAGTTTCAATTGACACAAAAAAGGGGAGCAAGTACAATAAAAGTAACGAAAAGAGAGGAGGCGGTATTCAGTTGAAAAAGAGAAAATGGAAATTCCGCATCGCAGGCGGCGCTGTCACGCTGCTTGGCATCTATCTGATGGCGGTCGGCTACGGAGAGACGATCACACTCACCATCGCCACGGTTGTCCTGATTTTCGGCATTGCCATCTGGTCCATGGCAACCCCGGAGAACTACAATTCCATGACGGATATGATTGCCATGATCTCCATGGAGAAGCCGCGGAAAATCGAAGAATTTTATGAGGCTTACAAGAACGTCGATACACCGTTCGGTTCTGCATGGCTTGCAAAATTCTACACGATGCGGCAGAAAGCACTCGTTTTCGGACCGGACGCCAAGGGAGAATATCTCTACTTCTGGCTGACTAAAGACGGTCATGTCGGTTATTTGGGATATTCCTTCATCGAAGGCTTTATCAAAAAGAAACTCACCACACCCGTGTATCCGATTCATGAAGATGTTGCAGAGAACCTCGCAGACCATCTAAGCTACCATTCCGATCTGATGATGTTCCAGAGCGAATTAAAAGCGAATCTGGAGCATTTCGTCAAAACCGGAACGGTACAGCCGTTTCAGAAGATTTCGGCGTCCCAGATTTACACTTTCACGGAGGATTACCGCCTGACGGGCCAGCATTTCGATCTGGAGGATACAGACGGAAACCTGGTTTACGAGATCGACAGCACCGTGCCGCTGAAAACATTTTATATCTACGATGCGATGCACACCGAAATCTTCCGTATGACGAAGGAACTGCTCCACGCGCTGCCGACGTACCGTTTTTATCTGTACGGCGAGCCGTATGGTGTGTTGAAAAAGCAGTTTGCACTCGTACGGGATCAGTTCTCGATGGAACTGCCGGAGGGAAAACTGGAACTCCGGGAATACGCTGGCTCCATCGGCCACAATTACTCGGTAAAACTGAACGGAACTATGATCGGCGCCATCGTCGACAATATGGATCTTACCGTCGGAAACATCATGTTCGACAATGCGTTTCTGATTGTCTACGATGCAAAATATCTGCCGCAGCTGACCGCACTCGCTGTGATGGCGGCAAGAGAACTGGCACGCGACAAGGACGGCGGTCTTTCCAATCGGTCCTGACAAAAGAAAGAGAGGGGAATCTATGAGAAAAACGACAAAATTGTTTTTGGGTTTTACAGCAGGACTTCTGCTTCTGTGCGGCTGCTCGGCGGCAGAAGAAAAGTTAGGGTATGAAAACGCGGATGTGGCAAAAGAAGCCCTTGCATCGGCTTCGTCCGTCCGCATGCGCTGTGATCTGGATAACGTTGACGCTTCGGGAAACATTTATGCGGATGAAAAGGCTGCCGCGTATATGAAAAACAGCGGTCTCTTTGATCAGACCTGGACGATCTCTATTTCCGGCGAAGAATGGTTCCATATGAAAATTGTGACGGACGAAGAAATCAATAAGATGACAAAATCCGCTACTACCTATGCATTCTATGATCCGGACAACAACCTGCTTGGCTATGCACAGGAGCGCGTGACGACACCGGATCAGATGCCGGAAGCGTATTACATTATTTTTCTCGATGCAGATCTGAACGAAAAACCATATTACGCATCAGAGGATGGACATACCATTTATACAGAGGGCGGAACGGTGATCGGTTCTGCGAAAAAAGAGATGGACTGGTCCGGTTCACAGTGCAATCTCTATGTGAACCTGGAGGATAACGGTACGCAGGTGATGGATTTCCAGGATAAATACGCCTTGCTCGATATGATGTACGATGAGGCAAATGAGTATTACAAAGATAACAAGTAAGGCGGAGGAAAAAGGCAGTTGAAAAAGAGAATATATACAGCCGCTGGTCTTTTTCTTGCCGCCGCTCTGGTGCTTGGCGGCTGCGGAAAAGAAAAAGTGCCGGAATCTGAGTTTGCAACTGCGGATGAGGCAAAAGAGGCGCTTACATCGGCAGAAACCATAGAAATCTACTTTGACCTGTATGGAAGTAAACGAAAGACGAAGATTGTGGCAGACGGAAAAGTGGCGGGCTATCTTCAGAAGAATACGGTCTATATCAACGAGGAGGAGTGGTTTTCGATTGACTATGTGGAGGATGAGCCCATCAATGACAGAGAAGGCTCCGGCACGACGTACGGCTATTACGACGCATCCGGTACGTGTCTTGGCTATGCGCAGGAGCAGTATGTGGATACCTCCTATGGAAAAGATACAAGACTGATTTTCCTTGATGTAGATGAAACGCCGCTCGATTACCAGAGTTCGAGAAGCGGCAGGATTCTGTATGATGAAAATGACGAGGAGATCGGCAGCGGAAAGATCGGGCGATCAGGGGTCAGTCTTCTTGACCAGTGGTACACGAATCTTTACTGTGCCGTCTTTAAGACCGAGACGGACGGCGCGCGGCAGATTGATTTCATGGACCGGATGGCGATGCTGTGGCGTCTGGAGCGCGATTACCGCTCAATTGACGACAATCCTGTCAACACCGGCGTGCAGATTTATGAAACGGTTGCCGTTGTTTTTGTGCTGATCCTGTTGATTGGTTCGTCTTTCTCAAAATGGAGACAAAAAAAGAAAAATTAAAGGGAATGCTCGCTTCCTGGACGGCTGGTTTTGAGAAAAAACCACTGGCAGGAAGGGGGCATTTTATACGCTTGTGAATCTTGCACAATTTCTGGTTTCATGCTAAAATTGTGCAGGTATAACGTTTGTTATACTTCTTATATTTATTTTTGAGAAAAGGTATGAAATACAAATGAACGATACAGAAACAAAAAACACAGCGGTAAAAGCGCCGGCACTGATGTCCACGCGGCCTGTGACAGCACAGGATGCGCTGGATCAGTGTGAGAAGCTTTCGCCTATGATGGTACATTATTGCCAGACGAAGACGGGCTTGACTGACCCGGCTAATACCATTTTGTTTTACCGCTTAGGTGATTTCTACGAAATGTTCTTCGAGGATGCCACCCTGGTATCCAAAGAACTTGAGCTTACGCTGACCGGAAAGGACTGCGGCATGGAGGAGCGCGCTCCGATGTGCGGTATCCCGTATCACGCTGCAGAAGGGTATATCAACCGTCTTGTAGAGAACGGCCATAAGGTTGCGATCTGCGAGCAGATGGAGGACCCGAAACAGGCAAAGGGCATGGTAAAGCGCGAAGTCATCCGCGTTGTCACACCGGGTACGACGCTGATCCCGCAGGGACTTGATGAGACGAAGAACAACTACATCATGTCGATCGTCTGCATGGAGGGATGCTTCGGTATCTCTACAGCAGATATCTCGACCGGCCAGTGCTTCGTCACGGAAATGGACAAGCCGCGCCGCCTTGTGGATGAGATCACGAAGTTTATGCCGGCGGAAATCATCTGCAATCAGTCGTTCCTGCTCTGCGGGATTGATGTGGAGGATCTCCGGACCCGCCTTCATATCTGCGTGAATGCATTGGAAGACTGGTATTTCGACGATGACATCTGCCGCCGTACACTGCAGGAACAGTTCCATGCTGCTACGATGGAAGGCCTTGGCATCGCCGATTACAACTGCGGAACAATTGCAGCCGGTGCGCTGTTCCAATATCTGCATGAGACACAGAAATCGGATCTGTCTCACATGAATTCGATTACACCGTATGTGACAGACAAATATATGCTGATCGACAGCTCCAGCCGCCGGAATCTGGAACTGGTGGAAACGCTGCGTGAGAAGCAGAAACGCGGCTCCCTGCTCTGGGTTCTCGACAAAACCCGCACGGCGATGGGCGCGCGTCTTCTGCGAAGCTACGTGGAGCAGCCATTGATCGACGAGGATGAAATCAATGCAAGACTCGATGCTGTAGAGGCTCTAACGGGGCAGGCGATGCTACGCGAGGAAATCCGTGAATACCTCCGTCCGGTTTATGACCTTGAGCGTCTCGTCGGAAGAATCAGCTACCAGTCCGCGAATCCGCGTGACCTGATCGCCTTTAAATCGTCGCTGCAGATGCTGCCTTACATCAAGCAGCTCTTAAACTCGTTTGACGGCGGCGCTTTGGCGCAGATTCAGGAGGATCTCGACCCGCTGGAAGACCTCTATCAGCTTGTCGATGCGGCAATCGTGGATGATCCACCGTATCTGATGCGCGACGGCGGTATGATCAAGGACGGCTACAACGAGATGGTCGATAATTACCGTCACGCCAAGACCGAGGGCAAACAGTGGCTGAGTGAGCTTGAGGCAAGTGAGCGCGAGAAAACCGGCATCAAAAATATGAAGGTCAAATACAACAAGGTATTCGGCTATTATCTGGAGGTCACGAACTCGTTTAAAGATCTTGTCCCGGATTACTATACGAGAAAACAGACATTGACGAATGCGGAGCGCTACATTACCCCGCGTCTGAAGGAACTCGAGGATACGATTCTCGGTGCGGAGGATAAACTGTATGCGCTGGAATACGATCTTTTCTGTACGGTGCGCGATACGGTTGCCGGTGAGGCGGAGCGGATTCAGCGCACGGCGCAGGCTCTGGCACGGCTCGATGTGTATGCATCACTTTCCTACGTTGCCGAGCACAACCACTATGTGCGTCCGAAGCTGAACAGCCGAGGAAAGATTGATATCAAGGATGGCCGTCACCCAGTGGTCGAGAAGATGATTCCAAACGATATGTTTATCGCAAACGATACCCTGCTTGACAACGGTGACCACCGCGTTTCCGTCATCACCGGACCGAACATGGCCGGTAAATCGACGTATATGCGCCAGACGGCCCTCATTGTGCTGATGGCACAGATCGGTTCGTTTGTTCCGGCTTCGAAGGCAAACATCGGTATTGTGGACCGGATCTTTACCCGTGTCGGCGCATCCGATGACCTGGCAAGCGGCCAGAGTACGTTTATGGTTGAGATGACGGAGGTGGCGAATATTCTTCGGAATGCAACCTCGAACAGTCTGCTGATTCTCGATGAGATCGGAAGAGGAACGAGTACGTTCGACGGTCTTTCGATCGCCTGGGCGGTGATTGAGCATGTGGCGAATCCGAAGCTGCTCGGCGCAAAGACACTGTTCGCTACGCATTACCATGAGCTGACTGAGCTTGAAGGAAAGCTTCCGGGCGTGCACAACTACTGTATTGCCGTTAAGGAAAAGGGCGACGATATCGTATTCCTGCGTAAAATTGTACAGGGCGGCGCAGATAAGAGCTACGGTATCCAGGTAGCGCGTCTTGCGGGAGTGCCGGAGTCAGTGCTCTCCCGGGCGCAGGAGCTGGTGGAGCAGCTGAGCGATGCCGATATCACTGCTGCGGTCAAGGATCTGACCATGCAGAAAAAACCGAAGGCAAAGCCGGTTCACTACGACGAGGTCGATATGGCACAGATGTCGCTGTTCGATACGGTGCAGGACGATGATATCATCAAAGAGCTCTCGGAGCTTGATATCTCGAATATGACACCGATGGATGCTTTAAATACCCTGTACCGTTTCCAGGGAAAGGTGAAAAACCGCTGGAAATAGGGGAATACTGGATCAGAACATAAGTTAGAATCAATCCGAAACAGAAAGGAACAACATGGCTACCATAGCAGTACTGGATCAGAATACGATCGATAAAATTGCGGCCGGTGAGGTCGTGGAACGGCCGGCTTCCGTGGTAAAGGAGCTGGTGGAAAATGCAATGGACGCCGGTGCGACGGCGATCACCGTGGAAATCCGCGACGGCGGTATCTCGCTGGTGCGGATCACGGACAATGGAAGCGGCATTCCGGCCGAACAGGTGCCGCTCGCTTTTCTGCGCCACGCGACGAGCAAGATCCGTTCCGTGGAAGAACTCGTGCAGATTGCATCTCTTGGCTTCCGCGGCGAGGCGCTCTCGAGTATCTCGGCGGTTGCGCAGATCGAGATGATTACGAAAACGCCGGATGCGCTGACGGGAACGCGGTATGTGATTGAGGGCGGCGCGGAGAAGGCCAATGAGGAGGTCGGTGCCCCGACCGGAACAACCTTTCTGGTCCGGAATCTTTTTTACAACACGCCGGCTCGTCAGAAATTCTTAAAAACGCCGGTTACGGAGGCGAATGCGGTGACTTCTGTGGTGGAGCAGCTTGCGCTGTCGCATCCGGGGATTTCGTTTAAATATATGGTGAATTCACAGGTGAAGCTCCATACGAGCGGCAACCGGAATTTAAAAGAACTGGTCTATAATATTTACGGCCGCGACATTGCGCGGGAGCTGATCGAGATTCACTCGGAAAGCCCGCTGATGACGATCGACGGCTTTATCGGAAAACCGGTGATCTCGAGGGGAAACCGGAATTTTGAAAATTATTACGTGAATGGACGGTATGTGCGGAGCAAGCTGCTCGCCCGTGCGATTGAGGACGGATATCAAACATCGATGATGCAGCATAAATATCCGTTTACGCTGTTCTATGTCCAGATGGATGGAGAGGCGGTGGATGTCAATGTGCATCCGACGAAGATGGAACTTCGTTTTTCTCATCAGGAGGAGATTTACCGTCAGATGCGCGATATGATCTCAGGTGCGCTGAATCACAGGGAGCAGATTGTGAATGTTTCGCTTTCTTCCGACAGGGAACGGAAAGCAGAGGAAAAAGCGGCACGGAAAGAACAGATTGTTGTTCCGGAACCGTTCGAGCAGAAACGGCAGGTAAAAGAAGGCTTTGCACGGCAGTCCCTTCCGGTGGAGCCGGTTTCCAGCCAGAGCAGAAGAATGCCAATTTTCCCGGAGGTGGAACGAAATGGATACCGCGCAGCGAAAACGTATGTGCCGGTTCAGCAGATGACGGGAATGACGCGGGAAGAGGAAGAACTGTTTGAGCCGGGTGCAGGAAACGTGCCAAAGACGGCAGACCTCTCAAACGCGGACGCAATACAGCATCAGCAGGAGCCAGATGCAGCTCCAACGGTATCTTCCATGCCGGAAGAATCCTCATCTGCATCTGCTTCGCCTGAGCCAGAAGGCCAGATGCAGCTCTTTGATGAGCAGTTTCTTACCCCGGAGGCAGAGAAATCGCACCGCATCATCGGCCAGGTTTTCGATACGTACTGGCTGATTCAGTACGGCGAGAATCTCTACATCATCGATCAGCATGCCGCGCACGAAAAGGTACTGTTCGAGCGGATGATGAAAAATTACCGGGAAAAGAACGTCACCTCCCAGATGGTGAGTCCTCCGCTGATCGTCTCCTTAACGCCGCAGGAAGCAGATCTTGTGACCCGTTACATGGACGTTTTCCAGTCCTTCGGCTACGAAATTTCCCCGTTCGGCGGAAAAGACTATGCGATCAACGCCGTGCCGCACAACCTGTACGGTATTGCGACGGAGGAGCTGTTTATCGAGATTCTCGACAATCTTGAGGAGGTCCGCGAAAAGCCGCTGGAGATTTTAAAAGACCGTCTGGCGACGATGTCGTGCAAGGCCGCCGTAAAGGGCAACAATCATCTTTCCTATGCAGAGGCGGAGCAGCTCATTGCCGAGCTTTTGACGCTCGAAGATCCGTATCACTGCCCGCACGGCCGGCCGACGATCATTTCCCTCTCGAAACGGGAACTGGAAAAGAAATTTAAGAGAATTGTGTAGGTGATTTTTTTGAAAAAACCTTTTACGGTCCGATCTGGAAGCAGGTTCGGGATGTCCTTGATTATATCAATACAAATATCATCGAAGAAAAAGTCGTCAAAATACAGGGACAGGCAGAATCAGAGCGATACGTTAATTATCCCTATAATGCACTGGAAGAAGCCATCGTGAATGCAGTATTTCATAAATCCTACCGTGAACCGGAACCTGTAGAAATCCGGATTTATGTGGACTGTATCAGAATCATCAATTTTCCAGGCGTGGAAAAGCACATCAGTCTGGAGAAATTTAAAACCGGAAAGGGTCGAGCACGTAAATACCGCAATAGGAGGATCGGAGAGCTTTTTAAGGAAATTGATCTGTCTGAAAAGCAGGGGACTGGAATCACAAAGATACTCAGAGAGCTGAAAAAGAATGGTTCACCGGAACCGTTTTTTGACATGGACGAAGACAGAAGCTATCTCGAAACTACTATTTTTATAAGAGATGGATTCAATCAGCCCCCAATGTCCGAAAATGTGTCCGAAATAATGTCCGAAAAAATAACGGACAGATGGGTGATTTCCAGAAATGATAATGCAGATATGATGTCAGGTGAAGAAAAGCGATTTCTCATGGAATCTACAATATTTACTGATCTGGAGAAAACTCGTCTGAATCGGCTTATACAGTATATGATAAAGTTTCAGAGCATAAACAGTGCAAAAGCAGCAGACATCCTTGATATCCAGCAGAAGACAGCTTCGCGGCTGCTGGCAAAAGCAGAAAAGAACCATTTGATGGAAAGTGAGGGCAGGACAAAGAACAAAATTTACAGATTAAAGCATGTTTTCTGAAGTATTTTATAGCGGCCACATACTGACGGATGATTTTTTACTGTAAAATTTTCCTCCACGAAAGTTTTCTTCATTTATCTATTGTATTTTTGCATGCATTCGTGTAAAATAAATTACAATTTAGTCTGGTAAAGCACGAATATGTATTATAACAGACCATTGAATAATAGAAAATTTTTATTATCATACCAGTACAAGAAATACACAGATGAAGGAGAGAGAACAAATGGCAGATCATGAAATGATGAATCTTGATGAGATGGGCAGCCTCAGAGAAAGTATGGAGCTGCTGGGGGAAGAACTGATGAATGGCCATCGGATCAACCCGAATCTTTATGTGGAATACGATGTAAAAAGAGGACTGCGTGACTCTGCAGGTAAGGGTGTCCTGACCGGACTTACCGAGATTTCTGATGTTACAGGTTACGACCTGATCAACGGGCGCAAGATCCCTGCACACGGCAGACTGTACTATCAGGGATATAATGTAAACGATATCGTAGACGGCCTTAAAGGACGTAAATTCGGTTTTGAGGAAACCATTTACCTCCTTCTGTTCGGCAGACTTCCATCCGATAAGGACATGGAAATCTTCAAAAACATCATGGCAAACTTCGAGACTTTGTCCGGTCGTTTTGTCCGTGACGTTGTCATGAAAGCTTCCAACGGCGATATCATGAACGCAATGCAGAGATGCATTCTCACTCTGTACACCTACGACTCCAAACCAGAGGACACCTCCGCAGAAAACGTTCTCCGTCAGAGTATCGAAATGATCGCGAAACTGCCTCTGATCGCAGTATATTCCTATCATTCCTACAGACATTTCCGTAAAGATGAGACCCTGTTCATCCGCAACCCACAGAAGGACCTTTCCCTCGCAGAAAACATCCTTCTGATGCTCCGTCCGGACGGCAAATACACAGAACTGGAAGCCAAAGTTCTCGACATCGCACTGATTCTTCATGCAGAGCACGGCGGTGGTAACAACTCTACATTCACCACACACGTAGTTACCTCATCAGGAACAGACACCTATTCTTCCGTTGCAGCATCCATCGGTTCCCTCAAGGGACCTCGTCATGGTGGTGCAAACCTCAAAGTCCAGAACATGTTCGAGGATATCAAGGCAAACGTCAAAGACTGGACCGATGAGAAAGAAGTGGAAAGCTATCTCCGCAAGATCCTCAACAAAGAAGTCTTCGACCACAGCGGTCTGATCTACGGTATGGGACATGCCGTTTATACCCTTTCTGACCCACGTGAAGTCATCTTGAAACGCTTCGCCAAAGACCTCGCAATGGAGAAGGGCATGATGAAGGAATTTGCCCTCTACGAACTCGTAGAACGTCTTGCCGGAAGACTGGTCATGGAACAGAGAAGACTTTTCAAAAATGTCTGCGCAAACGTAGACTTTTACAGCGGTTTCGTATATACTATGCTTGGAATCCCGAAAGAGCTGTTCACGCCGATTTTCGCGATCGCACGTATCCCGGGATGGAGCGCGCATCGTCTTGAAGAGATCCTCAACGCAAGCAAGATCATCCGTCCGGCATACAAATATGTGGGACATCATTCAAGCTTTGTTCCGTTTGACGAGAGAGCGTCGGAGGAAGGCTGCGAGGAAGTACTGAGAGAATTAGAAAAGGAAGAAGCAGGACAGCCGGAAGAAAAGGCAGAAACTATAGAAAAAGAGGCACCGCAGGATTCGAAGAAGTGCCCTGAGGAGAAGAAGAATAAATGAAACAGGTTATTTTAACAGGTGACCGTCCTACCGGAAGACTTCATGTAGGACATTATGTAGGATCACTGAAGGAGCGTGTCAAACTCCAGAATTCCGGTGATTACGATGAAGTTTATATCATGATCGCAGATGCACAGGCACTGACAGACAATGCCGAGCATCCGGAGAAAGTACGTCAGAACATCATCCAGGTTGCACTGGATTACCTCGCATGCGGTATCGACCCGGCGAAGTCCACGATCTTTATCCAGTCTATGGTACCGGAACTGACAGAACTGACATTTTATTATATGAACCTTGTTACTGTTGCACGTGTGCAGCGTAACCCTACCGTTAAATCCGAGATCCAGATGCGTAACTTCGAAGCAAGCATCCCGGTTGGATTTTTCTGTTATCCGATCAGCCAGGCAGCAGATATCACTGCTTTCCGTGCAACACATGTGCCGGTTGGCGAGGACCAGATGCCGATGATCGAGCAGTGCAAGGAGATCGTGCACAAATTCAATACCGTATACGGTGAGACTTTGACCGATCCTAAGATCGTTCTGCCGTCCAACAAGGCATGCTTACGTCTGCCAGGTATCGATGGCAAGGCCAAAATGAGCAAGTCCCTTGGCAACTGCATCTACCTCTCTGACGAAGAAGCAGATGTCAAGAAAAAGATCATGTCCATGTTCACAGACCCGAATCATCTTCGTGTACAGGACCCAGGCCGCGTAGAGGGCAATCCGGTATTCATCTACCTGGAAGCATTCTGCAAGGATGAGTATTTCCCGGAATTCCTGCCGGAATACCAGAACCTCGAAGAGCTCGAGGATCACTACCGCAGAGGCGGTCTTGGCGATGTCAAGGTTAAGAAATTCCTGAACAACGTTATGCAGGCAGAACTTTCACCGATCCGTGCAAGAAGAAAAGAATGGGAGCAGCGCATCCCGGATGTTATGGATATCCTCAGAGAAGGCAGCAGGGTAGCGGAAGCCAAAGCAGCCGAGACCCTGAATGACGTCAAAGCATCCATGAGGATCAACTACTTTGACAGCGACCAGTCTGATATGTATCAGAAATGATCAGCCTGCAACGGCTATATGTAATAATCACAACTGCAAGTGGTATGACCAACAATAAAAAATAGTATTGACAATTGTCGAAAATCAATGCTATAATACCGCATATTCCGAGAGGAACTAAGCAGACGAAGAAGTCTAGGAGACTTTTTCGTTTGCTTTTTTTTATTTTCTAAATACCCATAAAGGAGGAAATGTAATGCGTTTAAATCCAAAGGAACAGGAAAAGCTTATGCTCCATATGGCAGGAAATCTGGCAAAAGAGCGGAAGGAACGAGGCGTGAAACTGAATTATGTGGAAGCAGTTGCCTATATCAGCTCAGAACTTCTTGAACTTGCAAGAGACGGCAAAGAAGTAGTCGAACTGATGCAGCTTGGTACCAAAATGCTGACAAAAGACGACGTTATGGACGGTGTCGCAGACATGGTACATGAAGTACAGGTAGAGGCAACATTTCCAGATGGAACCAAACTTGTAACAGTACACAATCCGATTCAGTAAAGGAGGACAACTATGAAAATTGGCGAAATCATTCCATTGGACAGAGAGATTACATTAAACGAGGGCAAACCTACCGTCACAGTCAAAGTGGCAAACACCGGCGACCGTCCGATCCAGGTTGGCTCACATTTCCATTTTTTTGAGGTAAACCGTTACCTTAAATTCGACAGAGAAAAAGCATATGGTTTTCATCTGGACATCCCTTCCGGAACTTCTGTCCGCTTTGAACCAGGTGAAGAAAAAGAAGTCCAGCTTACCGCGATCGGCGGAACAAAGAGAGTCTTCGGTCTGAACGACCTGACCTGCGCGCAGATTTCAGAAGTCAACAAAGAAGCAGCTCTTAATAACGCCCGCACCAAAGGCTTCATGCCAAAAGAGTAAGTAGATTCTGACAGAAAAAAGGAGGAAACAGATTCATGAGTGTAAAAATTTCCGGTGAAAAATATGCAATGATGTACGGCCCGACAACTGGAGATAAAGTACGTCTGGCAGATACAGATCTGATCATTGAGGTAGAAAAAGACTACACCACTTATGGTGATGAAATTAAATTCGGCGGCGGCAAGACGATCCGTGACGGTATGGGACAGTCCGTCAAGACAACCAGCGCAGACGGCGACCTGGATCTTGTTATCACAAACGCTCTGATCCTCGACTACACAGGCATCTACAAGGCAGATATCGGTATCCGTGACGGTTTGATCGCTGGTATTGGTAAGGCTGGTAACCCAGACATCATGGATGGCGTTACCCCAGGCATGGTTGTTGGCGCTTCCACAGAGGCTCTGGCAGCTGAAGGCCTGATCGTTACCGCTGGTGGTATCGATACTCACATTCACTGGATCTGCCCACAGCAGGTTGACACAGCTCTGTTCTCCGGTATCACCACAATGGCTGGTGGCGGTACAGGCCCTGCAGATGGTACAAACGCTACTACCTGTACTCCTGGCCCATGGAACATCTCCGAGATGCTGAAGGCTTCCGAAGAGTTCCCAATGAACATCCTCATGTATGGTAAGGGCAACTGCTCTGCATACGGCCCTCTGGCTGAGCAGATCGTAGCAGGTGCTGCCGGCATGAAGATTCACGAAGACTGGGGTTCCACACCTGCAGCTATCGATTCCTGCCTGACAGTTGCTGACGACTATGATGTTATGGTTGCAGTTCACACTGACACACTGAACGAGGCTGGCTGTGTTGAAGATACTCTGGATGCTATCGCAGGTCGTGTAATGCACACATTCCACACCGAAGGCGCAGGCGGCGGTCACGCACCTGACATCATCAAGATTGCTGGTTTCCCGAACATCCTGCCAGCTTCTACAAACCCAACCATGCCATACACCATCAACACAATTGATGAGCACCTTGACATGCTGATGGTTTGCCACCACTTGGATAACAGAATTCCTGAAGACGTTGCTTTCGCAGACTCCAGAATTCGTCCAGAAACAATCGCAGCTGAGGACGTTCTGCATGACATGGGCGTATTCTCCATCATGTCTTCTGACTCCCAGGCTATGGGTCGTCCTTCCGAGGTTATCACACGTACATGGCAGTGCGCTCACAAGATGAAAGAGCAGCGCGGCAAGCTCCCAGAAGATGCTGAGGGCAACGATAACTTCCGTGCAAAGAGATATGTTTCTAAGTACACAATCAACCCAGCTATCGCTTGCGGTATCGGCCACATTGTTGGTTCCGTTGAAGTTGGCAAGTTTGCAGACCTGGTTCTGTGGAACCCAGCATTCTTCGGCATTAAGCCAAACATGGTTATCAAGGGCGGTATGATCACAGCTGCTAACATGGGTGATGCTAACGCTTCTATCCCAACTGTACAGCCAATGATCTACAAGCACATGTTCGGTGCTTTGGGCAAGGCTAAGTATGATACCTGCATCACATTCGTATCCAAGGCTTCCTTGGTTGACGGTATCAAAGAGAAGCTCGGTCTCCAGAAGAGACTCGAGGCTGTTAAGGGCTGCCGTGACATCGGTAAGGCTGACATGAAGTTCAACGATGCAACTCCAGAGATCACTGTTGATCCTGAGACATATGTTGTTAAGGTTGATGGCGTTGTTGCAACTTGCGAAATCGCAACTGCTCTGCCACTGACTCAGATCTACAACCTGTTCTAATTTTAACCTTAGGACACTTTGTGAATTTACCTCATTTCAAGTGAATAGCAGCGTCTCATGAGCTGTTGTTATGCGTTATAACTAACGGATATGGGGGTTATTCGACTCGCTTTGCGAGGAGAATCTTAACTGGCAGGCTTATGTTTGCCATGGATCCACTAGTGGCAGTATGAGTAGGGGAAGAATTCTCTTCCTTCAT
>OMNT01001411.1_pt1 | contig 22430 bp, 10 predicted proteins | sample 1672551 | NCBI WGS metagenome assembly OMNT01 (sample SAMEA3136698, study PRJEB25190) | human gut metagenome
TTCGGCAAAACCTGATCCAGTGCTGTTATGCTGTAAACCCTGTCAAATCCTTCCGTTACCGTGCTTACTACCAATAAATCCTCTTATACGGTAAAGAAAGGGAAAAAAATAACCATTAAAGTTAAGGTTAAGAATGCGGCAGGAAAGAAAGTGACTTTCAAATCTTCTGCGAAGAGAGTTGCAAAAGTAACTTCCAAAGGTGTTATAAAAGGCATGAAAAAGGGAAAGGCAACCATTACGATTCAGTGTAATGGTGTGACAAAAAAAGTAAAAGTAACTGTAAAATAAAAATTAAGGAAAGAGAAAGGGATATTCCAATGCACGATTTTGGAATGTCCCTTCATTTTTTATAGCTGGAATGCGGCCGCGGGGGCGCCGGAATAGAAAAGAACGGGCAGTTTTTGTGAAAAAAGGATTGAATAAACAGAGGGCAGATAGTAGAATATGAGTAAGAAATTTATTTTGCATAAGGAGATGAGAGAATGAAAAAGCGTGTATTAGCCTCCCTGCTGGCGTTTACCCTGGCAGTTTCCGGGTTGAGTGTGGGGAATGGAAAAGTACAAGCAGAAGACGTGCCTGTGGCGTCGACAGCTTTGCAGGAAGAACAGACGAGGGAAACCATTTCTTTTAACACGGACTGGCGTTATAAGAAAGGTGACGTGCAGGATGCGGACAAAAAGGAATTTGAAGATCGGAAATGGGGATATGTAAATCTTCCGCATTCTACTACCTTCTACACGGCGGAAAATAAGGATGCGTATCTCGGAATCAGTTGGTATCGGAAACATTTTTCAATAGACGAAAACCTGAGAGGGAAAAAGCTGTTTCTGACTTTTGAAGGAATTATGCAGAAAGCGGATGTGTATATCAATGGGGCTCTTGTATGGACCCATGAGGGAGGCTACATTCCTTTTGTGATTGATATTAGCGAGAAGGTTCGGTATGGAGAGGAGAATGTGATTGCAGTCAAGGCAGACAGCCGTGCGAACCAATCCTTTGCGCCAGGAAAGGACGTGCCGGATTTTCAGTATTTTGGGGGAATCTATGGAAATTCTTATCTGACAGTGACGGACGGACTGCATATCACGGATGCGGTAGAAGCTGACGTCACGGCGGGCGGCGGCGTATTCATTACTGCGCCCGGCGTCAGCAGGGAGGAAGCGACGCTGAAGGTAAAGACGCATGTGGAAAATGAAACGAGTGGAAAAGAAGAAGTGACGCTTCTGACGGAGCTTCTGGATGCGGATGGAACGGTAGCGGCACAAAAAGAGGACCGGATGGAGCTTGGAGCCGGACGCGCGGAAACCTTTGAACAGTCCATGACGGTATCGAATCCAAGACTGTGGTCGCCGAACACACCGAATTTGTATACGGTACGTTCCACGGTCAGGGCAGGAGGCGCCGTAAAAGATGTACAGGAGACTTCTTACGGAATCCGGAAAGTGGAGTGGAAGAGAGACGGCATTTATATCAATGATGAAAAGATGGATGTAAGCGGCGCAAATCTCCATGAAGAAACGTATATGTTTGGAAATGCGGCGCCGGATAATGCAATCTATGAGGAAGTGAAGCGCTTTAAAGAAAATGGCTTTGATTTTATGCGTATGTCGCATTACCCGCATCGGCAGGCTTATTACGACGCCTGTGATAAATATGGCGTCATGGTTCTGGAATGTGCTTCCGGCTGGCAGTATTTCAACAATACGGACGCATTTAAGGAGAGTACGTACCGGGAACTGCGGACGGACATCCGGCATAAGAGAAACCATCCATGTATCGTGGCATGGGAGACAAGCCTGAATGAGAGCCATTATACTTCGGCGTGGGCGTCAGAGATGAACCGCATCGCCAAGGAGGAGTATCCCGCAGATGGACAGAGCTATGCGTATACGGCGGGATGTATAAGCTGGGAAGCGTGGGATATCGGACTTTCCACACCGCAGGCGGGAATTTTCAGAAACAGCGGTTATGGCGCAGAAAATCCGGCGTATGCCAATAAACCGATGATTATCGCGGAGTATGGGGACTGGAATTATGGCGGTTCCTCCTCTACTACCCGTGTTACCAGAGAAGCAGAAAATAATTTCAGAGTAAGAGGCGGCGACGAGGGAATGCTGGTGCAGGCCGACAATATACAGGAGAGCGTGCAGACAAACCGCTCGCGGGGGGCACAGTGGCTTGCGGCGTCCATGTACTGGGATTATGCGGATTATGCCGGGTTTGACAGCGGAATCCTGACATGCTGCGGCGTGGTAGATCTTTACCGGATTCCAAAGTATGGGGCATATTTCTTCCGGAGTCAGAGAAGCGCGGACACAGATTTGACGGAATATGGTCTGGAGAGCGGCCCTATGGTATTTATCGCGAACGCATGGGACGACAAGGCAGATACGGAAGTACGTATTTTTAGTAACTGTGATACGGTAGAGCTGTTTTTAAATGGAAAATCACTGGGCGAAAAGGGACACGATACGACGATCTGGGGACCGCATGGCGATGTAGATCCGATGAATTATCCAAACGGGAAAGGAAAAGAAATCAGCGCCGACAGCCTTCAGAACGCCCCGATTACATTTGAACTGGATCAGTATGAAGCAGGCGAGCTCAGGGCAGTCGGAAAAATTAATGGAAAAGAAGCGGCAGAGTATATCAGAAGGACGCCGGGACAGGCGAGTACCGTGGCGCTCCGGCCGGAGAGCGATGCTGCGGTTCCGCTGGATGGAAGCAGTGCGAAACTGGTCTGGATCGATATTACAGACGAGGCCGGTACGGTAGTGACAGATGCTTATATGGATGTAGACTTGGAAACGGAAGGCCCTGGCCTGGTAGTGGGACCCAAGACGATCACGACAAAAGGCGGGCAGCTTGCGGTCTGGGTAAAGAGTAAGCGTGGAAGCGGAGATATCCGTCTGAGAGCTTCGGCTGACGGGCTGCGCACGGCGGAGATCGTGATTCCGACAGAGCCGGTAAGTGGTCTGGATGAAGCGCCGGAAGGCGGAGATGCGGATGAATATGCAGAGTCCGGAAAAGAAGCGGTGAATATTTTCCGGGGAAAAGCTTCCAGAGCAAGCACAGAAAACATATCGGGAAGCACCGTAGAGCAGAAGGAAAATGCGAATGACGGGGATGAAAATACAAAGTGGTGCGCTTCCAGCGGCAGCTATCCGCAGTGGTGGGAAGCTGACCTGGGGGATGAGCATACGCTGGAAAGCATGAGCCTGTCTTTTGAAACACCGGGAGCAAATTATTATTATACCGTTGCGGTTTCAGATGAACCGATGACGGACGCCAATTATACAGAGCATATCGTTGCAGACCGCAGCATGGGAAGCGCGGATACCGATCTCTTTTTTGACGAGCCGGTAAAGGGACGTTATGTCAGAATCAGCTTTACACAGGCGTCTAACGGAGAATGGGCGGTATTGCGTGAGGTTTCCGGAACCGGAGATGCGAAAAACGTTGCCATGAATAAGCCGGTGTCGGCAAGCTCGGTCAATACCGGAGGAAACGGGCAGGAAAAAGCAGAATATGCAGTAGACGGAAATACGGATACTCTCTGGTGCGCACGGGGAGGAGCAGGAACAACAGGACACTGGATTCAGGTGGATTTAAAGGGAACCTACCATCTTTCCGATGTGAATGTGCTGTTTGAAAAAGCGGATGCAGAATATAAATTTGTCTTACAGGGCTCTATCGATGGAAAGCATTACAGAGACATTCAGGATTTCAGGCAAGGAGCAGGTTTTGGCCAGCTTGCCGAAATCAGTCTGGACGAGATTGTACAGTACTTGAGAATTTATGATATTTCAACAAAGAATCCTGCAAGCCAATGGCCGGCAATCCGGGAAATCGCGGCTTATGGAGAAAAAACGGAGTATCATCTGACGAACACAGCCAGGGAGAAGGCGGCGTTCGCTTCCTCAAGCAAGGCCGGATCGAAACCCGAAGACGGAAACAATGGAGTGCCGGGATGGTACTGGTATCCGGAAGGCCAGGGGGAAGCCTGGTGGTATGTGGATATGAACGGGCTTTATGATCTGGACAATGTGCAGATGACCTGGAATGCCCTGGAGGAGCACAGATACCGGATTGATATTTCCGTGGATGGAAAGACATGGGAGACAGTCGTAGACAGAAGCGCAGAAGGAAACAGTGAGATTCAGCCTTATGAAATGGTGGAAGGTACGGCAAGATATGTGCGCGTGACCTTGCCGGCAGGACATGCCGAAGGACAGGGATTCGGGCTGTTCAGCGTTTATGGTACGGAGACAGAGCCGAGAGAGATAAAGACAATCATTCAGCCGGAAGGCATTCAGGCTGCGGCAGGTACTGCGTTTGAAAATTTAAAACTGCCGGGAGAAGTTATGGTTCAGTTACAGGATGGAACATCTATGACGCTTCCTGTGACCTGGAATCGTAAGGATTACAACAGTGCGAAGGCGGGAACGATAGTTCTCACCGGAGAAGTGGCACAGATTCCCGGCATTGCGTTTGGCGCTGCGCAGAAAGCGCAGATTACAGTTACGCTTTACGAAAAGAACAGCGGAACGGAGGAACCGCATGATCCGCCGAGAGTGCAGGTACCGGCGGAAGGTTCGGTCTGGAAGGACGGAAAACTGGTTTACCGTGTGACGAAAGCCTCTGCGGCAGGAGGGACGGTGGCAGTCGTAAAAGCTGCGAAAAAGAATCCGGTTTCTGTGAAGATTCCGGCGACCGTGAAGTTAAATGGTTATGTCTTTAAAGTCACGTCGGTGTCTGCGAAAGCGTTCCAGAAGAATGCGAAGCTGAAAACCCTTGTGATCGGGAAAAATGTTACCACAATCGGACAGAAGAGTTTCTTCCAATGCAAAAAGCTCAAAAAGATAACCTTCCAGGTGATGAAGGCTCCAAAGGCCGGAAAGCAGGCATTCAAAGGAATTTCAGCAAAATGCAGAATCCTAGTGCCGAAAAAAATGGCGAAAAAGCAGGTAAGTAATCTGAAGAAGAGAATGAAGAAAGCCGGCGTCGGAAAAGGCAGCATATATGGTAAAAAATAAAGCAGATAAAAGGAATAGCAGAATGAAAAAAGCAATTGTGAAGTCTATGGCATTGATCTTTCTGGGAGCGGTCTGCCTGACCGGATGCAATCAGAAAGAAAAACTTCCGGATTCTTTTGATGAGGCCGTGGTAAGAGAAGAAGGGGAAAAGCTGGTTGATCTGTTTAATAAGAGAGATTATCAGGGAATCATTGATAAAGGGGATGCGAATCTGAAAGAAAAAAATACGGTGGAACAGTTTGAAGAGAGCTGTGATCCGATTCTGGATGAAAAGGGAGCGTTTCAGGAGATTTCGGATGTAGATATTGTAGGAAATGAGGATAAGGCAACGGGAACCAGGTATGGAGGGGCCATTATCGAAGGGACTTATGCGAACGGGGAAATCGTGTTCAGCATCGCCTTTAATGAAGAGATGGAACTGGTGCAGTTTATGATCCGGTAAATCAGTGGACTGTCGTGGAAGAAGTAAAAAAATTCCGCGGCAGTCTTTTTTCTGCCGCGCATAACCGGAAAACAGGCGGCATATATTTTCTCAAGGGACAAAGAGTGAATGGGAGCGTATCATTATGAATGTAAGCAGATGGAAATTGTCTGCAATCTTGAAATCGTTGGTTCTATCCTGCATAGTTACCGTTGTTTTACTGTTTTTGCTGACGTTTCTTCTCTTTCAGTTTGAGCTGGATGAGGGGAAAGTATCCATAGGCATTATTGCCGTTTATCTGATATCCTGCTTTCTTGGTGGATTTTTCGCGGGGAAACAGTGCGGCAGCAGAAAATTTCTGTGGGGACTCGCAGTCGGAAGCGCTTATTTTGTACTGCTGTTTCTTGTTTCTCTGGCAGTAAAGCATGGAATCACGGTGCAGCCAATGCAGATGGTTACGACATTTCTTCTTTGCGCGGGGGGAGGGATGATTGGAGGAATGCTGTCATAAACAGTTGAACATTTTTCATTCCTTTGTTATACTTAAAACGATAAGCAGAAGAAGAACTTTTCTGCAAAAAACAAATCAAGGGGGTAATTATGGGAAGAAACTTATGGAAACAGGCGATATGCCTTTTGCTGGCTCTTTGTATGGCGCTTTCAGCGGTTCCGGCAACGGCGCTGGCGGCGGACGGCAGGGAATCCAGCTTGCAGAATATCGCCGCGGAATGTACGATTACGGCGCCATCTGCACAGGGCGGAAGAGAAGAAACCAATATGGTAGACGGGAATACCGCTACCATGTGGGTGAATGACGGCGCATTATGGCCGTGTACCGTCGAATTCAAGCTGCCGGCATCGAATACAAAATGCGTAAAAAAGGTGGCTCTGAAATTCGAAAATCAGTATGCAAACCGCAGTATGGACGTCGTTCTGAAATACGCACTGAACGGCGTGACGAGCGATCTGATCGTGGTGGACGGTTCTGAAAAAAGAGCAACTTTAAGCGGTGGCTACGAGTATGTGTTTGAGACGCCGCAGGCGATGTCACATCTGTATGTGACACTGACAAATCCGCTGACGGACGGTGCGGCAGGCCAGTTCTGGCCGGCAATTTGCGAAGCGGAAATTTACGTGGACAGCGAGGCGGAGGAGAACGTCGAGCTGGAAAATATCGCTGTGACGAGAGCACAGCAGGTTTTACTGGAAGCAGGCGCTGACGCATCCGCAGATAAGAAGCTGGCGGCGGATAATGATTTTACGACGTCCGTACCGCTGCATACGAAGAATTTCAATCAGATCGCAGCAGAAAGCGGGACGCTTCCGTTTGTGGAAGTGCAGCTCGACACGGATCAGAAGATCCGTCAGTTTGTTCTTGCCATGAAGGAGGATGCTTCCGGGGCCGAGTATGGATATACGATTCTTGGTAAGACCAGATGGGATGCCGAATATGCACAGATTACGTCAGGAAGTATCGGAACAGGCGCCGGAAACAACAAGGCGGAGATTTCCGTGAGTGATCTGGAAGGAATCGAAGGAAAAGAAGCAGAATATCAGAATGTAAAGGTAACGTTTACCGCCGGGAACGATGCGGCAAAGACGTCCATCCCGCAGCTCGCCGAGATACAGATTCTGGCAAACAAAGCTGCGATCGTGGAAGCTGATTCTGAGAATATTGCATGGGGAAGCAAAGACCTTCATGCAAATTACAATCAGGATACCGTGGACAGAGTCGTGGATGGAAATACGGAAAATACCTGGACGGCAAAACAGTATCCGGCTTATGTGGACATCGGCCTGGGCGGTGAATACAGCCTGTCGGAAATAGAAGTGTTTACGCCAGCGGCAGGCTATTCCCAGTATTCCATTTATTACAGCAATGATGGACAGAATTATGCAAAGCTTGCGGAAAAGACGGGCAAAGAATCCTGTCCGGCGGAGGGAGAGTCCTGGCAGGCAGGAGGTGTAAAGGCGAGCAGCGTGCGCGTCCTTCTGGAATATCATTCCCAGAATGCGAATGCGGTTTTAAACGAAGTGCGGGTCAAAGGAACCAGAGTGGGAAATAAAAAAGACGCCGAATTTACCGCTCCTGATCCCTATAAGGAGTCTGAGTATAACATGCCTGTTATCGAAGAGGATACGATTGATGAGGTAAAGGGAATCATCGGGCGAAACATTGGCGAGAAATATATAGAATGGTTTGACTTTGCTCTGGGAGCAGAAGGGGATTACGATTATTATGAGATTGAGGATACTTCGGATGGAAGGATTCTCATTACCGGAAATGACGGTGTTTCTCTGGCTTCCGGTCTGAATTATTATCTGAAATATTTCTGTAACGTGTCCATCACACAGGTGGGCAATCAGGTAAAAATGCCGGAGGGAATCGTTTCGGTAGGAGCGAAAATACATAAAGAGTGCAAGGTTCCGGTGCGTTACGCCTATAACTATTGTACCATGTCCTACTCTATGCCGTTCTGGGGTGAAAACGAGTGGAGAAAAGAGCTTGACTGGCTGGCTTTAAATGGAGTGAATCTGGTTCTCGACATTACCGGGCAGGAAGAGGTATGGAGAGAATTCCTGGGAGCATTGGGTTACAGCCATGAGGAGGCAAAGGATTATATTGCAGGCCCGGCTTATTACGCATGGGCATATATGGCGAATCTGTCCGGCTACGGCGGCCCGGTGCATGATTCCTGGTTTACGAAAAGAACAGAGCTGGCACGAAAGAATCAGCTCATTATGCGCAGGCTTGGTATGCAGCCGATCTTGCAGGGTTACAGCGGTATGGTTCCTGTAGATATTGCGAGCAGAGGAACAGGGCAGTATGCTCTTAGCAGCAGCGATGTGATCGCACAGGGAAACTGGTGTTCTTTCCAGCGCCCCTACATGCTGAGAACGACTTCTGACGCGTATAAAAAGTATGCGGCGCTGTTCTATGAATGCCAGAAAAACGTATATGGCGACGTGACGGATTACTATGCGACAGATCCGTTCCATGAGGGCGGAAATACAGGCGGTATGAATGTGACGGAAATCAGCTCGAACGTACTGGACGCCATGATTGATTTTGATGCAAATGCCGTATGGGTGATTCAGGCATGGCAGGGAAATCCGTCTGCGGCGCTGGTGAACGGCCTGGCAGGAAGAAAAGAACATGCGCTGATTCTGGACCTGTATGCGGAGAAAACGCCGCACTGGAGCGATTCCAGATACTCCGGAGGAAGAGAATTCCAGAGCACGCCGTGGGTTTACTGTATGCTGAATAACTTCGGCGGACGTATGGGTCTGCACGGACATATGGATAACATTGTCAGCGGAGTGGTGACGGCGGCGAACACAGCAGAGAAACTGACCGGTATTGGTATCACGCCGGAAGGTTCGCAGAACAACCCGGTACTATATGACCTTCTGTTTGAGACAGTATGGTGTGATGATGCCAGCCAGCCGCTGACACAGATCAACACGGAGACATGGCTGCGTGATTATGTGACGAGACGTTATGGCGCGGAGAGTGAGAATGCGTACCAGGCGATGCGGATTCTGGAGAATACCGTATATAAGGCGTCTTTGAACAACCTCGGACAGGGAGCGCCGGAGTCCTATATTAATGCAAGACCGAATACGAGCATTAATGCGGCGTCTACCTGGGGAAATGCAGTCATCAGTTACGATATGTCCGAACTGGAGAGAGCGGCAGAGCTTCTTCTGGAGGACTACGATATTTTAAAAGACAGCGACGGTTATCTGTATGATGTGGCCGATATTCTGAAACAGGTGCTTTCCAATCAGTCGCAGAGCCTTCATCGTGATATGGTAAGCGCTCTGAATGCAAGGAACCTGGAACAGTTTACAGCGGCTTCTGATAAGTTCCTCGCCCTGATCGATAAAGTGGAGAAGGTTCTGGGCGCAAGAAAAGAGTTTCTCCTCGGTACATGGGTGGAACAGGCGAAAGCGCTGGCGGATGGAACGGATGATTTTTCGAAAGACCTGTATGAGTTCAATGCGAAATCGCTGATTACGACCTGGGGCGCTTATAACCAGTGTCAATCGGGCGGCCTGAAAGATTATTCAAACCGTCAGTGGGCAGGACTTACGAGGGATTACTATAAAGAGCGGTGGAGCATGTGGATTGCCTATCAGAAGGAAGTGATTGCCGGAACGAGCCCTTCCGGTATCAACTGGTTTGAGTTTGAATATGCGTGGGCGAGAGCAAATACCGAATATACGACAGAGGCGTCAGGAACAGATCTGTGGGTATTGGGTATGGACGTCTTAAATAAGGGCGTTTCCAATCCGTCCAATGAAGTGGAGGAAGCGAAAGAAGAGCTGTGGAATCTTCTCTTTGAAAAGGGCGAAGAAGGCGAAAATGCCTACAGCGCACAGAGCTGGGCTGTTTATGCGGAAGCATTGCAGGAGGTAAGGGATGTTCTGAAAAATGCAAATGTCCAGGCCGCAGAAGTTCTGGCGGCGAAGGACAAACTGGAGAATGCCTTTACGGCTCTGGTGCCGGCAGTTACTGCGGCGAAAGACGATTTGGCGGCATATCTTAAGACACTGGAGGGGAAAGCGGAAAAGGATTATACGCCGGAGAGCTGGAAGAAATATGCAGACGCGCTTGCTCAGGCGCAGGCAATTCTGACAGACGAAAATGCGGATAAAGCGGCAGTTCTGGCGGCAAGGACAAAGCTGGAGCAGGCGTCCCTTGCGCTGGTAAAAGCAGAGCCGCCCAAGAAGCCAATCGAATCAGGCGGGAAAGATAAACCGATCATTCCTGTAGAAAACACTATTCCGGCCTTTTATCAAACAAAGACGTTGAGGTTTAAGGTCACGGCATCCACAAAAACGGTAACCGTTCAAAAGGTAATCAATAAAAAAGCCAAAAAAATCACGATTCCGGAGGCGGTAAAAATCAGCGGATACTCTTACAAGGTGACGGAAATCGCTCCAAAAGCATTTCAAAAGTGTACAAAGCTGACGCAGGTAGTGATTGGAAAGAATGTAAAGAAGATTGGAAAGCAGGCATTCTGGAATTGTAAGAAGCTGAAAAAAGTAACCGTAAAATCCACAGTTTTGAAGAGCGTTGGAAAACAGGCGTTCAAAGGAATTTCTGTGAAAGCGAAAATCACTGTGCCGAAGAAGAAATACAAGGCATATACAAAGCTTTTCCGGAAAGCAAAGACAGGAAAAAGTGTGAAAATCGTGAAAAAATAAGAAATAGAAAGTATGAAAGCATCCGTAAAATGTTTTCCACATTTTACAGATGCTTTCCTTTTTAGTTTCTGGATATGCGGGAGAGTGCATGAGCTTCTGACATATCGTGAAGCAGAAGCTTCCGGTAACGGTTTGGCGTAAGCCCGATGATGCTGCGAAAAAGCTTGGAAAAATGCTGGGAGTCTTTCAGCCCGACCTGGGATGCGATACTGGTCAGACTCAGGTTTGGGTCCGTCATTAGTTCAATGGCCTGATTGATGCGGTAAATATTAATGTAATTCAGGATAGTCAGATTCATATGCTGAGAGAAAAGCTTGCTCAGGTAACGGGAGGAGATATTTAAATGATCCGCAATATCCTGAGTCAGAATTTTTTCGGTATAATTTTCGTGAATATAGGAAAGTGTGTAGGAAACATACCGGATATATTCTGGGGTGCGGCTGTTGCTGTCTGTCATCAGAGATAGATCGAGGTTGGCCAGATTGATCAGATGGAGCATAAGCTCCGCCACGTGCAGCGTGGAGAGAGCGGCGTTTGAGAGTCCGCCTTTCTCTGTCTGTTGAATGATTTTGGAAATCAGCAGAGAGAGAGTATCGTCCACGGGCAGATGAAAGTGGGAGGTACAGGAGAAAATCAGCGCAGTAAGAAGGTCCAGAGGATAAGGCTCCGCCTGATTCAAATACCAGCGGGAAAACAGGGAGGGATCAAAGTGGATATGACGAAACGTGCAGGCGTCCTCTGTTTCCAGATAGAAAGAATGCACAGTGTTCGGCGGAATCAGCACGAAATCTCCCGTTTTGCAGGCGATTTTCTGGTTTGTGATATCCATGCAGCAGCAGCCGGAGGTGATGAGATAGATCTCGATGGACTGGTGGATGTGTTTTGCAAAGGTGTAACGGTGCTCCCGTATCTGGTTCGTCGCACTGATGATGGTCTGTGCGCCGAGAAAAAGCGTATCACTTCCAGAAAAGTTGGCGGATTTCGCATATAAAAGTGTATTCATTGGGGAATTTCTCCTTTCAGTTCCGAATTATATAAAAAATGGGATAAAGTGGACTGCTTTTAACAAGAAAAGAAACTAACAAAATGATATAATGAAAAAGAAAGAAAGTCAATGTTATTATTGTACAAAGTGAATAGGAGAAGTATAAATGAAGAAAAAAATCTGTATAATTATTACAATCGTGTTAGTAGCGATACTTGCTTCTGCCGTTTTTTTTGTGTATAGGAATCAATTTTCTCTGACGATAAATGGAACCAAAATTGACAAAGAGGAATTTCTGGATGCGATGGCGCAGAAGAAATATGAAGTGATCAGCAGTATTTCCGGGAAAACGGCCGCAGGAATGGATGCGGATTTCTGGGAGAGAGAGGTGGACGGAACCCTGCCTTATGAAATGCTGGCGGACGAAGCCCTGGAACAGCTTAAGTACATACATGCCGTCTACAGCCTGGCTGTGGAAAAAGGATATGTTTCGGATGAGAGCTATGAGTCGCTGGTAAAGCGGTGGCAGGAAGAAAACCAGCTCCGCAAAGAGAAGATTGCAAATGGCGAAGTCGTCTATGGGCTTTCGGAATATACTCTGGAGCTTTACCGGGAATATGAAATGGATACCATTCAGAAAAGATACTGCGAAGAGGAAGAGAATGAGGGAATGGACATCAGCGATGAGGAGCGGGAAGCATATTATAAAGAGCATGAAGCTTCTTATCAGCAGGAAGATGACCTTATGCTGGACTACATCATGATTCCTTATGAAAATGAAGGAATGAGTGAGGAAGAGGTGGAAGAATTCAAAAGCCGCATGACAGAATTATACAAAAAAACGGACAAAGAACATTCCCTGGCAGAGCTTGCAGCAGCAGACAAAAAGCTTTCGCCTTATCTGGCGCATGCAGACGTCACGGAAGAAAATCTCCGGGAGTATGCAAGGACGATCAGTGACATTGTGGATTACGGCTATGAACTGAAAGCCGGGGAGAGTACAGGAGTGCTTGACGAGTATGGGTGCCTTTATCTGATCGAGTGTACCGAACGGACGGCCAATGAGGCGACGCCCGTTGAAGAAGTCAAGGATCACATCAATAAAACGCTGAGAGAAGAACATTATGATGAAATTGTTGCCAAACGTGCGGCGGACATGAGCGTTGAATGTGATAAGGAACGTATATACTTTTTTACAAAAAAGAATATAAACAATTAAAACGAAAGGGGCAAAACAATGAAAAAGAGAGCATTGGCATTTTTATGCGGACTGGCTGTTATGGGAACGAGCCAGAATTATCTGCCGGTTTCTCAGGTGAATACTGTATGTGCGGCCGGAAGCGGCACAGTTTATTACATCAGCAGTACGCATGGAAACAACTCCCAGGACGGAACATCAGAAAAGACGGCATGGGAGACACTGGACAAGCTGAAAAAGGTAAAGCTACAGCCGGGAGATCAGGTACTTTTGGAGAGAGGATCGGTATTTAACGGATACATCCACCTTCAGGATGTCCACGGGACGGAGGATGCGCCGATTAAGATTGGCTGCTATGGTTCAGAGACAGCAGGCAGACCGGTCATCAACGGAAATTCGCAGGGAATCTGGTATCAGGATTATAAAGGACAGGTAGATAACCAGAATCACAGGAACAAAGGGTATGTATCTTCGACAATCCTTCTTTACGACGTAGATTTCGTGGAAGTTGAGAATCTGGAGATTACGAATGAATCGGATGATTTTACTTATTTTAAGAGCGCGCTGCCAAATAAGAACGTGCCGGAAACCAGCGGACGTATCGACCGTACCGGCGTGGCAGGTATCGCAAAGGACGGCGGCACGATGCAGCATGTCTACCTGAATAATCTTTATATTCATGATGTAGACGGAAATATTGAAGATAAGCACATGAATAACGGTGGAATTCAGATGAATGTACTGCCGCCGGAAAATGAAGCGGCGACCGGTGTGGCCCGGTATGATGATATTTCAGTTACAAACTGTTATGTCAAAGATGTGTCAAGAGCAGGCATTTGCGTAGGGTATACTTACCAGCATGCAAAATTTAATGGAGCTGCGATTTCTGATGAGAATGCGCAGACTTATGGTCATACAAACGTTTTAATCGAAGGCAATTACGTACAGAACGCAGGAAATGACGCAATCGTGGCGATGTATTCTTATCAGCCGCTGGTACAGAACAACGTAGCGGACAGAGCTGGTGCGGATCTGGCAAAATATGAGTCCTACTGGCAGCATCTCTGTGCAGGCGTATGGCCGTGGAAATGTAAGGACGCCGTATTCCAGTATAATGAGGTATTTGATACGGTGGGTGACGGAAATCAGGATGGCCAGGCATGGGATATTGATTATTCTGACGGAACCATTTATCAGTACAATTACAGCCATAACAATGGCGGCGGATGTCTGATGATCTGTCTCCAGGAGGCATACAACGGCGTATTCCGCTACAACATCAGCCAGAATGATTTAAGAAACCTGATTCATCTGGCAACGAATCCGAATGGAGAGATTTATAACAATGTATTTTATATAGGGAAAAATCTGAGCACGAAAATATTTGAGGGAAGCGGAAAAGCCAACCTGAAAAACAATATTTTCTACAATGTCAGCACGAGTAAAGCATCAGGAGAAACCATTGTGCAGGCAAACCGCACCTTTGCAAACAATATCTTCTATGGATACAACGGCGTGACTCTTCCGACGGGAGCGATCACATCCGATCCGAAATTCGTAGATCCGGGTACAGGACCGACAGAAGCGAACGCAGGCGGAAGCATTCATGAAAGGAGTGCATTTGAGGGATATAAACTTCAGGCAGGATCGCCGGCAATCAATGCAGGAACACCGATCACGGGCGGCACGGACAGAGACTTCTTTGGCAATGCAATCGGCGCTACACCGGACATTGGAGCCCATGAGGCACAGCAGTAAGGAGGAGAGAGCGATGATGAGAAAAAGAATATTGGCAATAATAACTGCGGCAGCTATGTTTTGCTCTGTGCTCCTTCCGGCAGCGGGCACGAAAGCAGAAGCGGCAGACACGTGGGAGGGACGTACCTTTTATGTTAGCTCCATCCACGGAAGCGACCGCAATGACGGAAGGTCGGAGGCGACGCCGTTTTACAGCCTTCAGAAGATTAATGACTTAACATTACAGCCGGGAGACCGAATTCTTCTGGAGAGCGGTTCTGTATTTACGGACGGTTATCTGCATCTGCGCGGACAGAGTGGAAGCGCGGAAGCGCCGATCGTTATCGATCAGTACGGCGGAGGCGCAAAGCCGATCATTGACACGAATGGTCAGGGTGTGTGGTATCAGAATTATGGAAACCAGTTGGATAATCAGGCGCACGTTCATCAGGGCTATGTATCTTCTTCCATCCTGTTGTACGATACGGAATATATCGAGATCAATAATCTGGAGATCGTAAATAAAGCGCCGGCAATCGAAACGGCCTATAATGCGGCCAGCGTGATGGACCGTACCGGTGTGGCGGGCGTTGCACAGAACAAGGGAGCTTTGGAGCATATTTATCTGAACGGCCTGTACATCCATGACGTCATCGGAAATGTTTATAATAAGCATATGGACAATGGCGGAATCTACTTTACGGTGGCGTATCCGACCGATCTGATTGTGGAAAACGGAGTGCCGGTGGTAGATGCGGAGACAGGGCTTGAGAAAACAGAATCAGGACTTGGAATTCCGAAATATGACGATCTGCGTATCGAGAACTGTACGGTGGAGAACGTGAACCGCTGGGGAATTGCAGTGGGCTATACAGCATTCTGGAAGCATTTTCTTCAGGGTGGAACCGGATACATCATTCCGGATGAGGATGCAGAGAGATGGTGTTCTACGAATGTGCTTGTCCGCAACAACTTTGTCAAAGATGCAGGAGGCGATGCAATCACATTCATGTATTGCCATCGTCCGGTAGCGGAATATAATGTGGCGGATGGCTGCGCAAAACAGATTAACACGACAGATTATGTAAATCTCAGGGCAGATGCGACCTCTTATCCGACCACAAACAATGGAACGATACCGAACAGCCGTGGCGGACGTGTGGCGGCGGGTATCTGGCCGTGGGCATGTAAGGACGCACTTTTCCAGTATAATGAGTGTTATGATATGCAGTGTGCCGACCGGGGGAATGACGATGCACAGGCATGGGATGCCGACTCTGGTGACGGTACGATTTACCAGTACAATTACAGCCATAACAATGGCGGCGGATGCGTGATGTTCTGTCTGAATCAGTCTTACCGGAATACCTTCCGTTATAACATCAGCCAGGGCGACTTAAAGGGTATGATGGACATTACGAACAACCGTGACGCACACGTATATAACAACGTATTCATCATTCCGGAAGGCCAGCCGTTCATCCGTATGGCAAATCGTCAGGGACAGGGAAATATGCTGGTAGAGAACAATATTATCTACTATGAAGGAGCATCTCCAAGAGCGGAAATGTGGCAGAAGAATGCGGCAAAACAGCATTACAGCAACAATCTGTATTATAACTATACAGGCGCGCCGGCGGAAGATACGGCAGCCGTAGTGATTGCGAAAGATGCGGCTCAGATTTTCCAGGCGGTGGGTACGGCGCCGACAACGGCCAACAGCGTGGCAGCCCGTCATGACGATCCGAATGTGAGAAGCCCGTTTGACGGTTATAAGCTGGCTGCAAATTCACCGGCAATCGGCAAAGGAAAAGTGGTCGTAGATCAGAACAACAGACGCGAAGAGGAGGCATGTACGAAGGACTTCTTTGGAAATGACATTACAGCAGTGACCACATTTGACATCGGCGCGCATCAGTATCAGCCGGGTCAGGGAGAAGGAGCTCCGGCAGCGCCGCAGAAAGTAGAGACAAAAGAAGTATCTGAGACTTCGGCAACGATCAGTTGGGCAGAAGTACTTGATCCGATGGTTGGAATTGCAGGCTACCGGGTTATGGACGGTACGAAGGTTCTGGTAGATGCAGGAAAGCAGACGTCCGCAGAGCTGACAGGACTGAAAGCAGGAACGGAATACACCGTGAGCGTGGTTGCATATGATGTGAAGGGCGTTGCATCCGCAGAGCAGACGTTCACGTTCAAGACAGCGGGAACAGAAATCATACCGGATACTACAGGCAAAGGAAACCTGGAAGCAAAACTTGCGGAGATTAAGGCATCCTATAAAGCGGCTGATTATACAGCAGAAAGCTGGAACCGTCTCCAGAAGGTGATTCAGGAAGCAGAAGCGGTCCTGAACAACAGCAAGAGCACAAAAGCGGCTGTTGACATAGCGATGTTGAAACTGGGAGCGGCAGTCAAGGGGCTGCAAAAAGCGCAGAGCGGGTCTCTGAGTCTTGACAGGACGAGCGCTACGATCTATACCAAAGGCAAGAAAACTGTGACGCTGAAAGCAACTGGAGTGAGCGGTTCCGTAACGTGGAATTCCTCCAACACAAAGGTAGCGGTTGTGAAGGATGGAAAGGTAACGGCGAAGAAGGCTGGAAAGACCGTCATCACGGCGTCTGCCGGTTCTTACAAAGCGACCTGTACGATTACAGTTAAGAAACCGACGCTGAAAATTTCCGGAAAGAAATCTGTTACGATTAAAAAAGGCAAGAAGTCGAAGATCAAAGTAAAAGCAGTACCGACCGGAAAGATCACTTACAAGAGCAGTAATAAGAAGGTTGCTTCTGTCACCGCAAAAGGCGTCATCAAGGGCGTGAAGGCAGGAAGCTGTAAGATTACGGTGACATGCAATGGCGTTAAGAAAACAGTAAAAGTAAAAGTAAAATAGGAGAGTTTCCATGAAATTTATATATCCCGCAGTGTTTCATAGAACAGAAAAAGGAACGTATAAAGGATATTTTCCGGATTTGGAGTGTTGCTACGGAGAGGGAGATACCCTTGACGAAGCGGTGGAAAATGCAAATGAGGCGGCCTGTGACTGGCTTTTGGTAGAACTGGCTGAGGAAGAACCGGAGCTGCCGCGTATCACGGATGTGAGTGATATTCCACTGAAAGACGGAGAAGTCGTGCGGCAGATTTCAGTCAATATCAGATTTTATGAAGGTTGGGATGAATAGAAATTAGGAAGAAGTGTGTAGGTTTCGGAATCCTGAAATCTACACACTTTATTATCTTACCGGAAACTGCTGTGCAATTTTCCGTAAGACAAAAGCGAAGGTTAAAAAAGAGAATCAGGAAAGGGGGAACAGCCATGAGAAAAAAAATGTCGGCGGCGCTGTGCGCAATGGCGCTGTTCTGTACGGCGGTGATTCCACAAACAGGCGCAAGGGCGGCAGAACCCGTGGGATACACGGCGGGGACAACGTATTATGTCAGTACGCTTCACGGACGGGATGCGAATAATGGCTTATCTGAAAAAACGCCGTTTTACAGTATTCAAAAAATCAACGATCTGACACTGGAACCGGGAGACAGAATTTTGCTGGAGTGCGGTTCCATATTTACAGACGGGTATCTGCACCTTTTCGGGCAGAGCGGAAGCGAAGAACAGCCGATTGTCATCGACAAATACGGGGAAGGAGCGCTGCCAGTCCTTGATACCAACGGAGAAGGTATCTGGTATCAGAATTACGGGTTTAACAGAGGGATTAAGGCACACAAATTCCAGGGATATGTGTCGTCGTCAATCCTTTTATATGACAGTGAATATATTGAAATCAACAATCTGGAACTGGTCAACCGGGCGCCGGATATTGAAAACGTTTACAATGAGCCGGACGTGATGAACCGTACCGGAGTGGCGGCGGTGGCGCAGGATGGGGGGACGCTCCATCACATTTTTTTGAATGGACTGTATGTGCATGATGTCATCGGCAATGTTTATGATAAGCATATGAATAATGGGGGGATCTATTTTACGCAGTTTCAGCCCCATGACTTAACGGAAGAAGGGACGACCGGGACGGGAATTCCACGCTATGACGGTGTACGGATTGAAAACTGCGTGGTAGAGAATGTAAACCGCTGGGGAATTGCGGTGGGATATACGGCTTTTGGCGGGGAATTCGGCGGAGCGGCGATTGATGATGAAGTCGTAGCGGAATACGGATCTGCCAATGTCGTGATCCGAAACAATTATGTGAAAGATCCGGGCGGAGACGCGATTACGACGATGTACTGTGACCGCCCGTTGGTAGAATATAATATTTCTGACGCGGCGGCAAGGCAGATTAACAGCGTTGATTATACGAAGAGTACGAACGGCGGCAAGGTGGCGGCGGCAATCTGGCCCTGGAAGTGCAAGGACGCCGTGTTCCAGTACAACGAGGCGTTTGATACCCATCAGTACGGTGGTGACCGGGACAACGGGGACGGGCAGGCATGGGATGCGGATTATGGTGATGGAACACTTTATCAGTATAATTACAGCCATCATAACGAAGGGGGCTGTATCATGGTCTGCGGAAAGGAAGCATACCGCACCACGTTCCGTTATAATATCAGCCAGAATGACCTGCGGGGAGCTTTGGATATTCCGGACAGCAACCTGGAGGTGCATGTATATAACAATGTGTTTTACATGGCGGAAAACGTACCGTTTATTCGTACCGGGCGTACCAATTATGGGTTTATGATGGTGGAAAATAATATTATCTATTATGCCGGAGATACGCCCAGGACAGAAAAATGGACGTACAATGCGACGCGGGAATTTTATAACAATAATCTGTATTATAATTATGCAAACATACCGGAGAGCGATGAAAATCCGATTGTGGTGGAGGCGGGAACCCCTGTCTTTCAGAATGCCGGAAGCGGGCCGGAAGCGACAACGGGTATCGTGTTCCCACATGGGGATGCACGGGCCAGGAGCGTGTTTGACGGGTATAAGCTGGCAAAAGGTTCTCCGGCGATCGGAGCTGGAATCAGGATTGAGGACAGGAACGGTATGTCAGCAAGTGAGAAGGACTTTTTCGGGAATGATTTATCTGATGTGACAGTTTTTGATGTGGGAGCCCATCAATACCAGGAAAATGAGGAACCAGGGGTCCCGGCAGCTCCGCAGAGAATTTCGGCGGACGCTTCGGAGACGTCCGTAACGCTGCGTTGGACGCCGGTGCAGGATGATACGATTCCGATTGCAGGTTATAGAGTATCGGATGGCGATAAGATTCTGGCAGACGTGCAGGAAGAAACGACAGTAGAAATAGGGGGACTGGAACCTGGAAAAGAGTATACGCTGTCCGTTGTGGCATATGATGTGCAGGGCTATGAGTCAGAGGCGCAGACGATTACGTTCCGGACGGCGGGTATGGCCGGAAAAGAGGAGGAAGTGGGGAAATCCCGCCTCAGAATGCTGCTTGAAACGGCAAAAGGGCTCCGCGCTTCCGATTACACGCCGGAGAGCTGGAAATGGTTCCAGACAGCATGGAAAGATGCGGAAGCTGTTATGGCGAATGGCAACAGTACGAAAACGGCAGTTGACGTTGCGGCGCTGAAGTTTACCGCTGCAATGAAGGGGCTCCAGAAAGTGCAGATGACACTTGACAGGACGAGCGCCGTTCTTTATACGAAGGGCAAAAGAACTCTGACGCTGAAGGTCAAAACGCCACAGGGAAGCGGTACGGTGTCATGGTCATCCTCGAATCCAAAGGCGGCGTCTGTCAAAAATGGAAAGGTGACGGCAAAGAAAGCTGGAAAAACGGTCATTACAGCGAGTGCGGGAGAGAAAAAGGCCGTCTGCACCATTACGGTAAAGAAACCGACGCTGAAGATTACGGGAAGAAAGACGATTACGCTGAAAAAAGGAAAAAAAGTAAAAATAAAAGCCAAAGCGCTTCCGGCCGGGAAGATGACCTGGAAAAGCAGCAATCAAAAGGTTGCCACAGTTACATCAAAAGGCGTTGTAAAGGGCAGAAAAGAAGGCAAGAGCAGAATTACCGTAAGCTGCAATGGCGTGCAGAAAAAAGTGTGGATTAAAGTAAAAATAAGATAGATATTTTAAGGGATTTTTAGTATACTAGAAGGTGCTTTTATGCGGAGATAATATTTTATTTGGAAAGGAGAACAAGATGAAAAAGAGAGTGTTGGCACTTTTATGTGCACTTTCGGTGGCGGGAACGAGTCAGGGCGTTCTTCCTGCCATTTCGGTGAATGCGGCTGAGACGGTTCATACGGGTACGACTTACTATATCAGCAGTCTTCATGGAGATAATTCCAGAGCCGGAACATCGGAGAATACTGCATGGGAGACACTGGATAAGCTGATTGACCTGGAACTTCAGCCGGGAGATCAGGTTTTGCTGGAAAAAGGCTCTGTTTTTAACGATGCGTACATTCATCTTCAGGATGTACATGGAACGGCGGAGGCGCCGATTCGAATCAGCAGCTATGGCGAGGGTACGGAAAAGCCGGTCATTAATGCAAATGCACAGGGAGTTTGGTATCAGGATTATGGCGCTACATTAGATAATGCGAATCACAGACGAACCGGGTATGTGTCATCCACGATTCTGCTCTATGATGTGGACTTTGTAGAAATCAGTGATCTGGAGCTGACAAACAGATCGGATGACTTTAAGTACTTTAAAGGAGCAGTGGTAAGCGTGGATGAGGCGAGCAGCCAGTCAAACGGACCGAACAATCTGCGTATGGACCGTACCGGAGTGGCAGGCGCCGCAAAGGATGGCGGAACAATGGAGCATGTATACCTGGATAATCTGTACATTCATGACGTCGATGGAAACATTGGCGATAAGCATATGGACAACGGCGGAATCCAGATGAATGTTCTGAAGCCGGAGAACGAAGCAGAAACGGGAATCGCCAGATATAATGATATCCGGATTACGAACTGCTATGTGCGGGACGTTTCCAGAGCGGGAATCTGTGTAGGTTATACTTACCAGCATGCAAAATTTAACGGACAGGCGATTTCAGAGGAAGCCGCAAAGACTTACGGGCATACAAACATCGTTTTTGAGAATAACTATGTAAAGGATATCGGAAACGATGGGATTGTGGCGATGTACGCTTATCGTCCTCTGGTTCAGAATAACGTGCTGGACAGAGGCGGCGCCGATATGGATGTGGCGAACGGAGGGTATTCCAGTTATTATGGATATGTCTGCGCGGGAATCTGGCCGTGGAAATGTAAGGACGCTGTTTTCCAGTATAATGAGGCGTTTGATATGGTAGACAACCAGGATGGAATGCCCTGGGACATCGACTCTTCCGATGGAACCATCTATCAGTATAATTACAGCCACAACAATGGCGGCGGATGTATTATGTTCTGTGCAGGCGAGGCATATAACGGAACTTTCCGCTATAATATCAGCCAGAACGACCTGAAGGGACTGCTCATTCTTTCAGGAAACCCGAAGGGAGAGATTTACAATAATGTATTTTATATTGGAGGAGACAACAGTACCAAGATACATAATCCGACCTTCTACTATGGAACGGCAAACATCCGGAACAACATTTTCTACAATGTGAGCACAAATAAAGCGACAGAAGCCAATGTTCCATATAACAAACATACCTACGAAAATAATATCTTTTATGGATACGACGACCGTATGACCGTCCCGGAGGGCAATCTTTCGGCTGATCCGCTCTTTGAGAATGCAGGAACAGCTCCGACAGATGTTCTGGCGGATGGTAAACTGCACGACAGAAGCGTTTATGACGGTTATAAACTGAAAGCGAACTCGCCGGCAATCAATGCGGGAGTCTGGGTGGAAGGCGCTCCGAAATATGATTTCTTTG
>OMNT01001421.1_pt1 | contig 22311 bp, 15 predicted proteins | sample 1672551 | NCBI WGS metagenome assembly OMNT01 (sample SAMEA3136698, study PRJEB25190) | human gut metagenome
CTCCTCCCTCCGCGGGGCGGCCTGCTGCTGTGCCTGGCCGGCGGCGAACAGCTGGCTGGCGTTCATGCCGCCCATGCCACCTGCCATGCCCATGCCCATAAAGCCTGCCATCGCGCCGTTGGGGTTGGCGGCTGCTGCGCGCATCGCATCGCTCTGGGCGCTGGCGATGTTGGCAGCTGCCATGGTGGGATCGCGCATGACCGCGGCTTTCTGCAGGTCCTTGATCATCTGCTCGTCTTCTTGCGAGGCGGCGATGGAGTTGACGCCAAAGCTCACGATCTCGACACCGCGCAGGTCGCGCCAGTCGGCGGAGAGGACCTCGTTGAGCGCGCGGGCGAGCTCGGTGGTGTGGCCGGGGATGGCACTGTAGCGGATGCCCATCTCCGAGATCTTGGCAAAGGCGGGCTGCAGAGCGGTGAGCAGCTCGGACTTAAGCTGGCTGTCGATCTTATCGCGCGTGTAGCTATCGGTCACGTTGCCGCACACATTGGTGTAGAACAGCAGCGGGTTGGTGATACGGTACGAATACTCGCCGTTGCAGCGCACGGAGATGTCGACGTCCAGACCAATGTTGTTGTCGACCACGCGGAAGGGCACGGGCGAGGCGGTGCCGTACTTGTTGCCGATGATCTCCTTGGTGTTGATGAAGTAGACGCGCTGGTCCTTGCCCGCGTCGCCACCAAAGGTAAAGCGGCTGCCGATATTGGCGAACGTCTCCTTGATGGAGTCGCCCAGATTGCCGCTAAAGACGCTCGGCTCGCTGCCGGTGTCAAAGACGAACTCGCCGGGCTCCAGCGCAACCTCGATGATCTTGCCGTTTTGCACCACGAGCATGCCCTGGCCATCGTTGACGGCGATGACGGAGCCGTTGGAGATGACGTTGTCCTCGCCGCGCGTGTTGGAGCTGCGGCCGCCGGTGCGTTTGCTGCCCTTGCAGGCCAAGACGTCAGCAGGCATCGATTCGCAATAGATAAATTCCTTCCACTGGTCGGCCATGACGCCGCCGGCAGCACCCAATCCAGCTTTCAAGAGTCCCATGGTGATCTTCCTTTCTCGTCAAAGGCCGGGTGGTATTGGTCAGGATGGTTAGTCGTCCTTATCGTCCTTCATGACGACGGTGGTCTCGGTGTGGCTGAAGGTGTCGTGCTTCTCGACCAGGTCGAGCTCGCCGCAGTACTCGTCGGCGTGGGTGGCCTCGTTGGCCGTCTTGAGCTGGCCCACCAGCAGCACGTCCGCAATGACCACGATGATCAGCGGCGCGACGATGTTGATGAGGATGCCCTCGATGTCAAAGGCGAGGTAATCCGGATCGAAGGCGTTCTCACCCATGAAGAGGATCTGGGAGAGGACAAATCCGATCACAAAGAACAGCACCGAGGCGATAGCGAGCTTGGGCTTGGAGCAAGGAAGCTCGCCGACCATACGGCCGGTTTGGCCGTTCATGGCAAACAGGTAGCTCTTGCCGTTCCACGAGGTGGAAAGCATCCACACGGGGAACAGGGCACAGTCGCTGTCTTCCCAGGTGTAGTCGAGCTGCTTGCTTTCGACCGTGGCATCGTCATATTCGTCGACGACGGTTTCACGCAGGGCCGAGATCGTGCTTTCCTCCATGCGGCGTTCGGCGCGTGCCTTGCAGGTTTCGCAGTCCTCGTCGTAGCGGTTGGCGATGTAGCCGGGCATATACGCGACCGAAAACGGGCGCAGGGCATCGTAGTCAAACGGCTCGATGGCGTCCATGTGGCCGTCGGGCATCTTGGACGATCCGTCAACGGGCACGCGCTTAAACGAGATGTTTCCCTTGCGGTAGGCGTCGTAGTGGTCGGTGGTCGTGACGGTGCGGTCGGATTCCTCGGTCACGGTCTCGTTGGTCGCATCAAAGTACACTTCGCCGTCCACGCGGGCGCCGTAAAGCCAAAACGGCACGTAAACGCCTTGGACTTCGTCGATGTGGTTGCCGGTGACAAAGCTCTTGGGCAGCAGGATCTTGCCCTTGTAGTGCTCTTTGAGCGCGGCCATAACGTCGTCGCGGCCGAGCTTAAACGGAATCACCAGGTCGGGTGAGAAGTCGCCCGAGAGCTGACCGGGTGCCACGGCGGGGTTGCCGCAGTACGGGCAGGTGGTAACGGCGACGGTGCCATCCGAGATTAGCTCGGCGCCGCACGACGAGCAGATATAGCCGGCGTTTTGGGCGAGCTCCTGCACCGCAGCGTCGGTCGCGGGCTTGGGCGCCGCCGCTGCGGCGTCGGCTTTGGCGTCTGCCTTGTCCTGGCGCTCGCGATAGAGGGCCTCGACCTCTTCGACTTCAAAACGCGAATCGCAGTAGTCGCAGACGAGCTTTTGCTCGGCACTGGCAAAATGCAGGGGGCCGCCACACGCGGGGCACTGATAGTTGACGCTCTCGAAGGCCATGATCGGTCCTTTCGCTGCCGGAGGCTATGCGCCGATGGCGCCGCCGCAGTATTCGCAGCGCCCACTGGCATCGGGAATGGTGGTGGCTCCGCAGAAGGGGCAGGTCACCGCGGTCTTGGGAGCCTTGGCGGCCACGACACTGTCGCGCGTTTCCTGACGCAGCTGCACCAAGGCGTCGCGAACTTCGGTTGCCTGGCGCTTGGCCTCGCGGTATTCGATGGAGCCGCGCTGATCGATGGTGGAGTCGTTTACGCGCAGGTTGATCTCGGTAAAGTACGGCGTGTTGACGTGAATGGTCAGGTTAAAGTCGTAATCCAGGTCGTAGCGCGGCGGGTTGTAGCTCTCGCGCTCGCCATCTTTGGTCTCGCGATAGATCTCGGTGCGATGCTCGTCGATATCCATATCGCAGCCGAGCACCTGTGAGAACTCGATGATGTCGGGATTGGCGTCGCGCCAGCGGCTCTGCGAGGTAATGATCAGCAGACCCGCGTCTTCGTCGAGCATGATGTTGGTGCGCCCAGCAGACAGCGTGCGCGTGGGGTTGAACGAAGCCAGGCGCTCGGCATTGGCCTCGCGGTAGGCGAGTTGCTCGCGAATATCGTCCGCGGTGCTGGAGCGATAGCCGTGGAAGTAGGGGGAGAGCTTACCGGCGCACTCTTTGCACAGGTAGCCTTCGCTAATCTTGGTCTTTCCCAAAAGTCCCAGCTCAGTGCCGCAAATCGCGCACTCTTTCTTCTCGAACATCTTGTCAAAGAAGCCCATAGCTGCCTCCCATCAACTGGTAGCGTGTGTCACTTTTGATGATGGGCGAGCGCGCGATCTTTCACGATACCCAGACGGCTCAACGAGTCTCCACAACTGGGACACATGGCTCATTTTTGACTAGTCGTTGGGGACGTTCTTAAACGACTAGTCAACAAAGCGCCCGGCGAGCATTAACTGCTTGCCGGGCGCTTTGATTGGGACGTTATATAGCAGGATTTGCGAAACGCAGCGATCAGGCCCCAGGTGGTGTAGCCCAGCAGGTCAACGCCGTCCTCGGTCACCGCGTCGCGCATCGCGGCGACATGCTGACGCAGGCCGATACCTCTTTTCGCGCGCAGGCACTCGGCAGCCGCCCCGCCTGACACTTTTTGATACCCGCCCGCCCAACCACCACAAAAGGGACAGGCACCTTTGTGGTGGTTGGGGGCGGTTTGTCTCGATCTGTAACAGGTAGGCAGCCAAAACCGGGCCTGGTGTTACAGATCGAGATTTTCGGTCTGTCCCCTATGGTTTGTCTAAATCTGTAACAAGTAGAGACGATTTAGCCCGCTAGATGTTACAGATCGAGATGGAAAATTCTAGTCGCAGGCGATATCGAGGTTCTTGCCGATGAGGCCTACGTAGCCGCCCTCGGCAGCCTTGGGGCTGTCAGCATGGCAGAGAACCCACTTGTCGGCCTTCCAGTAGCAGTAGCTGTCGCCGGCCGCGGGCATATCGGCCGCAGCCTCGGGGCGCGGACCGTTGGTGCCGGCGGGCAGCGCCACCATCACCTGGAAGCCCCCATCGTCGACCATGCACGGCGTGTAGTGAAGCGTAGTGTTGAAAACCTCAACAAGCGTGCCGGCCGGCACGCGGAACGCCTTGACGCACGCGGTGTCGAGCTTGCCGTCCTCGATCTCCCAGCGATGCGCCACGAGCAGGATAAAATCGCGAGCACCCAGGTTGAACTCGCTCGCGCGGTGGTACTCCAGGCAGTTGAGGCGCGTGTTGTGGCCGTTGCACCAGCCGAGCTGGAAGGGACGGCCGCCAAACATGAGGAAGCCAAGCTTGTCGGCATCCTTGACGCCCTCGAGCTCCGGCGCACTCGCCACGTACTTACTGCCTTCGGGGATGGGCGTGGAGGCAAGCGCCTCGAGCACGGGTGACGTAAGCTCGGACGGAACGTTATCCCAAACGTTGCCATAGGATTTGAACTCGGGATCGTTGACAGAGTAGATATGCATATTCACTCCTGTTCGTTTATGTGACAGTATAAACATTCTAGAACAATCTCTTTATGTTTTGAGCGCTCGGTATAAAAAAGCGCTCCGCAAAGAGCGGGAGCGCTTCTGGTACAAGCGTTATTCCCGCAAGGGCCTTACGCCTGCTGATAGTGCAGGTGCTTCTCGTCGATATCGGCCAGGTCGCGGTCGAGGTAGCGGCGCGCGAGCCAGTTTGCCATGGGGAGGTTCTGGTCCAGGTAGTTACCGCACTCCTCGGGAGCGGCGCCGGGGACATCGCCCTCAAAGCCGGCGACAAACTCAAACAGCTCGCGCACGAGCGGCAAGATTTCCTCGCTCGTCAGCTCACCAAAAACGACGAGGTAAAAGCCCGTGCGGCAGCCCATGGGGCCAAAGTAGACAATGCGGCTCGACCACTCGGCATGATTGCGGAGGAACGTCGCGCCCAGGTGCTCGATAGTGTGGCACTCGGCCGTGTTCATGACCGGCTCCTTGTTGGGCGTGGTCAGGCGCAGGTCAAACGTGGTGACGGCGGCACCGGTCGCCGGATCGCGGTCGATGCGGCTCACATACACGCCGGGCTCAAGTAGCAGATGATCAACGGAAAAGCTGGCGATGCGCTCCATGGCAGATCCTCTCGGTAGTCAAATTGGGACGGGGCTCTTTTAGCTGGTTCGAATGGCCGCACCAATCATACCAGCCAAAAAGCCCCGTCCCAAAAAGACAACTTAGCCCAGAACGCGGGCCATGCGTGCCTTGAACTCGGAAAGGAAGCGCGGGGCATCAACGGTCAGCGCCACAAGCGCGCTCTTGTCGGGATCTGCCACACGGCGCTCATCGCAGATGGTGCGACCGCGGTACTCGCCCAGCAGGTCGACGCGTAGATTGCAGCCGAGCGCACCCACGAGCGTGGGATCGATTGCCACGGCAACAGCCAGCGGATCGTGCAGCGCACAACCACCCAGGTAAGGTGCGTTCATCTCGTACGAGCCAATGTAGTGCTCGACCATGCTCGCAAACGCGCAGCCGGCCATAGTGCCCGAGCCCGTCCAGCCGGCAATATCGCGGCGCGTGAGCACCACGCGATGCGTCACATCCAAACCCACCATGGTGAGCTTGCGGCCCGAGCGCAGCACGGCATCGGCAGCCTCGGGGTCGCTCGCCATGTTGGCCTCGGCGCCCGCGCTCACGTTACCGGGCACGGTCAGGGCGCCGCCCATCACCACCACGCGGCCGATAGACATCACCGCGGCCGCATCGCGCTCCAGGGCGAGCGCCAGATTGGAGAGCGGGCCGGTCGCTACGTAGACCAGATCGGGGCCATAGGTGCGCGCGGCATCGTTCAGATAATCGACTGCAGCGTTGCCGTCGGCAGACGTCGCCCCCACCGGCTCGTAGGGCGACGCGGGCACGCTCGCGCCACCGATGCCGTTCTTGCCGTGGATGAGCGCAGTTGACGCTGGCGGCGTATAGGGCTCGCTCGCCTTAATGGGGCGGTCGGCACCCAGGTACACCGGCACCTCGGGGCGACCCAGCAAGTCAAGCACCGCCAGGCAGTTGTGCGCCGACTGCTCGACGCGCACGTTGCCAAAGCACGTGGTAATGCCGACGAGCTCCACCCCGGGGCTCGCGATGGCATAGGCGAGCGCCATGGCGTCGTCCACACCCATATCCAGATCAAGGATCAGCTTCTTGGTTGCCATTGTTCTACTCCGCTTCTCCGTCTTTATCGTTTAACCAAACCAATGTTCAACTTCGGCACGCGTGGGAATCGATTGCTGAGCACCCAAGCGCGACACCGTCACCGCCGAGGCGCGTGCACCCGCCGCCATGCATTCAAAGAGCGGCAGGCCCTCCAGACGAGCCGCGGCAAGCGCACCGATAAACGTATCGCCGGCCGCCGTGGCGTCGACCACCGAGCTCGAAAGCGCCGGCATGCGCAGCGGCTCGCCGTCATCGCCGAGCGTAACCGATCCGGCGCCGCCCAACGTGATGACCGCAGCTCCGGCACCCTTGCCGAGCAGGGCATTGAGCGCTTCGGCACAACTCGCGTCATCTGCGGGCAGAATGCCCGTCAGCGCCTGGCATTCGGTCTCGTTGGGACAGACCAGGTCGACTGCGGGCCACGCACCCGCCGGCAACTCGCAGGCAGGCGCGGGGTTAAAGACCGTATAGAACCCCAGCTCGTGAGCGCAAACAAGCGCCTCGGCCGTCGCTATCAGGTCGCATTCGCCCTGGGCGATAAAGACGCTGCCGGCCGCGGGGGCGAGCCCACAGGCATCGCGGTCGAGCTCATCGACCACCAGATAGCGCAGCGCACAGGCCACATCATCGCCCGTAAGCGCATGGTTGGCGCCCGGCGACAGCACGATACGATTATCGCTCTCGCAACGGATGATGGTCGCCGTGCCCGTCTCCACGTCGTCGCGCCGTGCTACAAACTCAACGCCCACGCCGGCATCCTGAAGTCCCGCCACCAGCGCATCGCCAAACGCATCGCGCCCGACCGCGCCGATCATGCACGTGCGCGCGCCCATGCGCGCAGCTGCCACGGCCTGGTTGGCGCCTTTGCCGCCAGCGTTGGTGATAAACCCGCTGCCGCCGACGGTCTCGCCCGCACGTGGCATGCGCTCGCACGCCACCGAAAGGTCCATGTTCATACTGCCGAACACCGCAACGATGCCGTTATCTGCCATGGAAACCTCCTCGTCTGCGGGCTTTGCACCCACCGTCGACCGTCGATTGTGCGCCTTCGCACCCCCTATAACTTTAGTTCACTTTGATGTGGACGCGCGCTTGAGGTTGCGCCAGCAGCAAGCATTCACAGGAGCAGGCGGCTACAATGAATATGTGCTGACTATTCTCGTCATTGGATGATTTTTTATGGAACAACTCCCGCAATCGAGCTCACGCGGCCGACGCCGCACGGCCCAGGCGCAGACTCCGCACGAACGTCCGCAGGGCAAACCCCGCACCAACGAGACACACCGTGGCGCGGACTCACGTCGTACGCCCGCGTCCTCCAGCAAGTCCGCGCACGCCAGCGCCAACGACGGTGTCTGCTCACCGGCTGCCGACCATCAGACGCCCGCTCGCCCCAAGTCCCGTTATATCCCCGCCCTCGATGGCCTACGCACACTCGCCGTTGTCGCGGTGGTGCTCTACCACCTCAACCTCACCTGGGCGCAGGGCGGCTTGCTCGGCGTCACGATTTTCTTTGTGCTTTCGGGCTATCTGATCACGCGCCTGCTGCTCAACGAAGTAGCCAAGACCGGCCACATCGACCTCAAGAGCTTCTGGATCCGCCGCATTCGCCGCCTATTCCCCGCCGTGGTAACCGTTGTGGTGGTGACTTGCGCGTTGTGCACCATCTTTAACCACGTGATGCTCACCAAGATGCGCCCCGATATCCTGCCGTCGCTGCTGTTCTTTAACAACTGGTGGCAGATTGCGCAGGATGTTTCGTACTTTAATGCTCTGGGCGACCCCTCGCCGCTCACGCACTTCTGGTCGCTCGCCATCGAAGAGCAGTTCTATTTGATTTGGCCACCGCTGCTGTTTGCCATGGTGTCCATGCATGTGAGCAAACCCAACACGCGCCGTGTGGTCCTGGGGCTCGCAGCGGTATCCGCCCTTGCCATGATGGTGCTCTACAACCCTACCGCCGACCCCAGCCGTGTGTACTACGGCACGGATACCCGCGTGTTCTCGCTGCTGTTGGGTGCATGGATGGCATTTATCCCCGATCGCGACCTAGCGCCGGTTCGCCTTGCCCATCGCCTGGGACTCGACCGCCTAGCGAGCGCTGCCAAGCGCGGTAAGCTCGACAAGAACGCCAAGGATGGGCATGGCGAGAAGACCGATTCCGCAGCCGAGACCGCCCCAGCTCAGCCGAGCGCGCTCGCACGCTTTTGGTCCTCACCTGCGTCCATCGACGTGCTGGGCGTTGTGGGCCTGGTCGGCCTTGCGGCTATGGTCGCGCTCACCAACGGCTACACCGCTTTCCAATATCGCGGAGGCACGCTGCTGTGCTCCATCCTCACGCTCATGGTCATCGCCGCCTGCGTACAGCCCCAGAGCTTGGTCGCGCGCGCTCTTGCCGCCGAGCCGCTCGTGTGGGTCGGCAAGCGCTCGTACAGTATCTATCTGTGGCACTATCCGCTGCTGCTGCTTATGAACCCAGTCGCCAACATCAACGATACGCCCTGGTGGCAGTACATCTTGCAGGTACTTGTGGTGGTCGCCGTGGCAGAGTGCTGCTATCGCTTTATCGAGACTCCGTTTAGGAAAGGCGCCTTTGGGCGCACCGTTTCCGAGTTCCGCGACGGAACCGCCACGCCCGCAAGCTGGGTGCGTGCGCATATTCCCGTGTGCGCCACTTGCGGCGTCGTGCTGATCATTGCCCTAGGAGGCCTCATCTTTGTGCCGGAGGCCTCCGCGTTAAGTGGTGAAGGTGCCGAAATCCTCAACAAAGAAGCCAAGAACACCGCACCCAAAGACCAGCAGGCAGCCGACGACACCGACAAGGACAACGACGGCTTCCCCGACGGATCCTACGACCTGCTGATGATCGGCGACTCCGTGTCGCTGCGCGCCGTCGATTCCTTTGACGGCGTGTTCCCCCACAGTCACATCGATGCCGAAAAGGGCCGCCAGTTTGATGCGGGCCGTGCAACATTTGAGGGCTATCTCCAACAGAACCTTGCCGGCAAGGTCGTGGTCTTTGCACTGGGCACCAATGGCCTGGTAACTGACGACCAGATCGATGCCATCATGGCCGATGCCGGCGACAAGCGTATCGTCGCGTTTGTGAACACACGCAGTCCGCAGCCGTGGGTGGGTTCCACCAACCAGGCTATCGCAAATGCCGCCACGCGCTACAAGAACGTGCGCGTTATCGACTGGTACGGATACAGCGCCAATCGCAACGACTTGTTCGACGGCGACGGCACGCACCTGTCGACTACCGGTGTGACCGAGTACCTCAATCTCATCCACGATGCAGTCAAGAAAGACCTGCCCGTGCACCCCGAGGACCACGTTAACGATCCGCAACCGGCAGCCGTCAAGTCCGCCGGCGACGCGCTCGTCAACGCTCTCGCCTACAAGCCGCACAAGCTCGGCGGCGACAAGTAACGCGCAGCCAAATCTGCTTACACCCGCAGGGGGCGTCGGCCACGGCCGACGCCCCCTGCGGCAGTTAGGGACGCTCCTTATGTGCCGGCACTTAGGGACACTCCTGACACAGCCGAGGAACGCCCTCCTTGTAACCGAATTCTGGACGCCTCGCCGCCCCGAGCGTTGTTTCCAAGCCCCAAAATCGCTCTTTTCGAGCCGGCTCCAAGAGGTCGTGGGCAAAAGGGCAAATATGAGTACTGTTACCATTTTAGTAGCAGGCAAAACCACCCAAAATGACGACCGAGCGACCCCTACAACCCCCGAAAGCAGCCAATCTGACTGGTTTATGGCGTATTGAAGCCAATTTTAATGAACATATTATATGTTATGTTCATTATCTTTTTGAATGTAAATGCTATTCGCTTAGCAGCAGTACTCATATTTGGCATTTTTTGTCCACTGCCATATAACTAACACCCTATAGCAGGCAAAAAACAGGCCGCAGCCCATCGCTGCGGCCTGTTCGGAAGCAAAAGCAGTCGTTAAGCGCTGTAGCCCATCGCTTGCAGGACAAACATGACAACCGTCAGCACCGTAATCACGCCAATGGTCGCCCACGTGAGTACATTCCACACGCGGCCGTTACGGTTGCCGCCCATAATATGGCGATCGGCAGCGATAACCACCTGGAACACCAGCACTACGGGCAGCAGCACACCGTTAATGACCTGCGAGGTCATCATAATCTGGAACAGGTCGACGCCGGGCATAAGCACCAGCACGGCAGAGATGCCAATGATGGCCGTAATGATGCCGCGATAGACCGGAGCCTCGTCCCAGCTGCGGTCGGCGCCGCGCTCCCAGCCAAATGCCTCGCAGATAGCGCTCGACGTAACGCCCGGCAGCACGCAAGCGGCCAAAAAGCTCGCCGCGACCAGACCCGAGGCGAACAGCACCGTGGACCACTGACCGGCGATGGGCTCCAGCGCGCGGGCCGCATCGGCAGCGTCGCTAATCTGGACGCCCGCCGGAAACAATACTGTACCGGTCGTGATGATGATAAAGCCGGCGATGATGTCGGCGGCAATTGAACCGCTCACGGTATCGATGCGCTGCAACACGATATCGTCCTCGCCCGCATTCTTATCGACCACGTTGTTCTGCGCCAAAAAAATCATCCACGGTGCAATGGTGGTGCCGATCGTGGCAACTACCAGCGACACGTAGCTGGGGTCGTTTTGAATATTGGGTACGACCAAGTCGACCGCGACCTCGCCCCAGTTGGGGCCGGCCATAAAGGCGGCAACGATATAGGTCACGAACACGCAGCTCACCAGCAGCAAAATCTTCTCGATGCGCTGGAAACTGCCCGACATGGTAAGCATCCAAACCAGCAGGGCCACCAATGGCACCGAAATACTCGCCGGCACCCCAAACAGGGCCAGGCCGCTCGCGATACCCGCAAACTCCGAAATGGTCACGGCTGTATTGGCGATCAGCAGCGCCGCCATGGCCAGCACGCTCCTGCGCACGCCAAAGCGCTCGCGAATGAGCGACGCCAGGCCCTTGCCTGTGACGCAGCCGCAACGCGCCGCAGTCTCCTGCGTCACGATGAGCAGCACGGTCATGACGGGAAGCATCCAGAGCATCTTGTAGCCATAGCTGGCGCCGGCGCTGGAATACGTGGCGATGCCGCCGGCGTCATTACCCGAAAGCGCCGCCAACAGACCGGGGCCCATGGCGCCAAAGATGGCCGCAATGGTCAGCTTTTGCTTGGTGCTCGCCTTTTGCTTCGTGTTTTGCACGCGACCACCTAACCCATGACTGACATGGTGAGCAGCACCGCGGCGACGCAGTACGCCACACACGAGATCATGACGGCAATGACGTTCATGGCGGTGCCCGACGTGTTGAGATCATGCTCGTCGCGCCAGAACAGCACCATCAGATAAATCACGGCACTCATGTTGCCAACCAGGCAAATAACGGCAGCGATATTAAAGCAGCCGGTAAAGAGCTGATCCTCAAACATGGGGGCGTCGGGGAACGCGGCGGTACGCACCAGTTGCGCGCACAGATAGGTCACGAGCGACAAAATCAGGCCCATACCGGTGCTCTGGAAGAAGAATCCCAAGTAGGGCTTAGGCTCGTCGTCGTGGCCGTCGTACTCCAAGAAGTAGTTCTTGACGAACGACACCATGCGCGAGGCCGCCAGCAGCACGAGCGGCATGGCGCACATGGGAAACACCACCAGATGCGCGGAGCCGATCGCCGTTCCCAGCACGGTTGCCATAAGGCACGAGGCGATGCCCCACACGACAACCCAGTACTGGCGATGCACAAACCAGCTGAGCACGTTGGTCGAGTCATCGGACGCGCTATCGCCCGAGCCGACGCCCGCGATCTGCAGGTCCTCCTGGTGTTCCTCGGCGATAACGTCCATGGCGTCGTCAAAGGTCACAATACCCAAAATGTGACGATTCTCGTCGCAAACGGGGATGGCGACCAGGTCGTACTTGGTCATCTCGTCCGTTACGTCTTCCTGGTCCTCGTCGGGCGACACATAGACCAGATCGCGGTAGGCCAACTGGCCCAGCGTGGCGTCGCGATCGGCCACGATGAGCGTGCGCAGCGAAAGTACACCGGTGAGCATACCGCTCGGATCCACGGTGTATACGTAGTAGACGCTCTCGAAGTCTTCGTCGAGTTTGCGAATCGCGTCAATGGCGTCACCGACCGTCGCCGTGGCGGGCAGGGAGACAAACTCCGAGGTCATGATGCGGCCGGCGGTGTTATCCTCATAGCCCAGCAGGTTACGAATCGCCTTCTCCTCCTTGACGCCCATCAGGCGCAGGAGTTTCTCGGCCTTCTCGTAATCGAGCTCGTCGATCAGGTCGGCGGCGTCGTCCGGATCCATCATGGCCAGCATCGACGACGCGTCCGTGTCGGACAGGCCCTCGAGCATCTCGGTCATAAGCTCGTCATCGTCGAACTCCGAGATGGCCTCGGCGGCCTGGGCGGTGTCGAGCTGCGCAAATACCTGTGCGCGCAGGCGCGGGTCGAGCTGCTCGATAATGTCAGCAATATCGGCAGGGTGCAGCTCACCGAGCGTCTTGTGCGACACCGAAAGCTGAATGTTCTTAGTCGAGCGGTCGAGCAGGTCCATGTAGGACCAAGCGATGATGTCCTCGCCAAGCGGCTTGCCCAGATGCTTCATAAAGCCCTCGACGACATGCTCGAGCGCGGGACTAATCGCACGCAGCAGGCCGCGAGCGCCCACCTCGGCACCCAGCAAACGCAGCTGATTTTCGCCCGACATGGAAAACTTGATGTCGTTTACGCGCACGACCTTCATGCCCTGCGTGTCGACAATCTGCTTGTTGAGCACGTCACGCGCAAGCAGCAGCTCGGTCGGCTGCAGATACGAAAAGCGAATATTGGTCGCAGATGTATTGAGGTACACGCCCGTCTCGTCGATACGGTCGACCCATTTGCGCCAGCTGATCATAAACGGTGTCTTGCCGGGACCGCGGAACGCAAGCGACGTCACGTGCGGAAAAACTTCGCCGGTGGCAATGCCAAAATCGTTCACTACGCCGAGCTTTTCGCCATCGACGTCCAAGACCGGCAACTTGAGCATCTCACTCAGATAATTCAATGGTGCTCCCCATCATTATTCCTTCGGACTGCGACCGTGATGGCACGCACTCCGTGGACTTCTGGATATGTATACGCATGCGCGGGCGGCACGCCGCTCGGCGCTTACACCCCGTGCATGCGCAGAAAGCACCTGCAAGGGGTCATCGACTGTATGGTCGAGGTTTGGATTTCACCTGTAACCTTTCTCTTGACCCTTGTTATCCGCAGTAACTATAGCATCAGCATCGCGCTGCGGCACCGAGTTTATGCGCTGCACATTGCAGGCATACCAGACGCTGACACATCCGTGACATAGTCATTGGGGACGTTCTTAAACGACTATTCCGTGGTGTCGTCATTTTCGGCGAGCTGGGGGAACACGGCGTTTTTGGGCATGGTGACCTTCGTTAACGAGGTGAGCTTTTTGCTCAGCGATGTATCCGTCTTGACCAGATCGCTCAACGTCACGATTTTGTAGCCGTCGGCAATAAGCCCGTCGATAATCTGCGGCAGCGCCTCGAGCGTCTGCTCGGAGCACTCATCGCTATCGGTGAGCAGCACGATATTGCCCGGCGTCACCGAATCCAGCACCGTCGAGACCTGCTCGTCGGCACCGTTGAGCAGCCAATCGCCCGAATCGATATTCCACGAGACCACCGCGGACACCAAATCCATCGAGTCGATCCAGTTTTGCTCGTCAAAAGCGGCGTACGGGGCACGCAGCAGCATCGTCTTCACGCCGGTCGCCGACTTGATGGCGTCGGTGCCCTTCGAAATTTGCTTGCGCACCGTCTCGCGGTCCTCGCCCTTGAGCGAATCGTCGCTGTAGCTGTTGGAACCGACCTCGCATCCGGCATCGACAATCGCCTTGGCCGTAGCGGGGTTGCCCTCCACGCTATCGCCCGAAAGAAAGAACGTCGCGGTGACACCCTTCTCTTTGAGCACCTGCAAAATCTGTTTGGTAGCGCCGCTGGGGCCCTCGTCAAACGTCAGAGCCACGACCTTCTCATTGCCCTTGGGTGCCACGCTGGCACAGGCGACGATGCAATCGGTGGCGGGCACGACCTCGCCGCGGTCCTGCGTCTTGCCCGACTGTTCGCCGACCCACACCTCGGAACGACCCTGGACGCCCCAGGTTTGCACGTACTCGATGGCACCCGTGCCCTCGACTTTGAGCTTGGGCTCGATGGTCGTAGCCTGCACCTCGTGCTTCTCGTAGACGTTGCGGCCATCCTTAATCGTGATCTTCTCGCCGCCGGTAAGCTCGCGGCTATCCCACTTGCCCTGCTTTACACGCTTGCCGTCAACCTTCACCGACAGCTTTTCGCCGCCATGGCGCTTGAGCACGCTGTCGTCGACCGCCAGCAAATCGCCGGCGGAATAGGTGTCGGTCAACTCCTGATCGTCGATAAGCGTCTGCAGCGTAGAGCCCACGCGCACCGCGGTCTGCTCTCCGTTGAGCACGACGTCCACGCTACGGTTGATATAGCCCACAACGGCGGCGACAAACAGTACGAACGCGCAGCCCACGGCGATGAGCGCGTAGGGCAGGCGAGACGAACGGCGGGGCGAACGCCCGTTGCCGATGCGTGCGCTGCGATCGCTAAACCCACGGCTGTGGTTGAGGTACACCGCGCCGGGCTTACGACGACGGCGACGCTGGCCGCTGGGCAGCTGCCCCAAGTCGCGACGCGCCGTCGGGCGCGCACTCGATCGCCCGTCAACATTAGATCCGTTTTGGCGCATGTGCCCTCCCCCATAAACACAGCGAGCCGGAGTTACATGTCTCCGGCTCGCCTCCCATCGTTTGGTATGTCGCTATTTGTTAGCTTTCGACGAGCCCCCGCTCGCCTTTTGATATTCGTCCTTAAAGGCCTTGAACATGCCGCGTGTCTTGCCGAGCTGCTTGCCCAGCGCGCGACTGCCCTTGTCAACGGCAACCGAACCCTTTTCGTCGAGCACCTTGGCACCCTTTTTGACCTTGTCGCCCACCACGACACTCGCCTCGGCAGCCTTGGCGGCCGCACCGCCCGAATACCCGAGCGTCTTGACCTCATCCGAGACGATCATCGCGCCGTTATCGTAGCCGCGCAGCATCGTCGGCGGCACCTGCGTGTCGCCCACCAACATGCTCGATGCGGCGCTGGCGGTCACATAGAACGTCTGCACAATGCCCGAGCGCGGTTTGAACTCAACGTCCGAGCAATAGCCCACGACATCGCCCGATTCCGTGCGCACGTCCATACCGACCCAGATAATGCAGTCGTCCAGGTTGATATCGAGGCGCTTGGCAGCGGCGGCATCGTAGGTGCCCTTGGCGTCATCGACCGCGATGGCACCCTCGTAGACACCGACGGCATCGAGCGCCACAAACCGGTCGGGACGCTCGATCATGCCCGCGATATCGGACTGGCGAACCATAAAACCCACCACGCGCGTGCCGCCCGGCGAAAAGACCGGAAAGTGAATCTTACCGAGCTTTTTGGGGCTACGCGGCGTGCCGTCCTTTTTGGTGCGCTTGTCCTCGGCAGGCTTGCGGTAAACCTTGATGCCGACAAAATCCCCGGTGCGCATTATGCCTCGGTCGAAGGCTCCGCAGCCTCGGTGTCGGCCTCGACGGCGTTCTCGACCACGACATCGGCGGCGGGCGTCACGTTGCCACCCGAGATGGCATCGTTGAGCTGCTCGCGCAGTTGGTCCATGCGCTCGCGGGCCAAGTCGACCTTGGCACGCAGGTCATCGGTCTTAGCGTCAACCATCGGGCCGAAGTCACTGACCGCGGCGCGGGCCTCCTCGGCACCGTGCTCGTAGGTGTCGCGCATGTTATCCCAAGCATCGTTGGCGATATCGGCAGCCATGGCGCGGGTCTCGGCACCCGAACGCGGGGCCAGGGCAACGCCGATGATAGCGCCGGCGGCAGCACCAAAGAGCGCGCCGGAGACAAAGCTGAAAGTCTTTCCCATGATCATTCCTCTCCTGTGGGCACCTCGGTACCCACCGTTTGAATGCTGTCCATTATACCCGCAGCGCAACACTTGCCGCCCCGCTCATCTGCGTACGGTAAAAGCGCAGGTAGACGGCGGCGATAAACGCGTGAGCTTACTCCCGCGGCAGGGCCGGCATGGTCACCGTGGCGGCAGGGTCCTCGCCGGAGCCGTCCACGAGCGGCAGGCTGCCCTCGTGCGCAGCTCCCACCGGAACCGTTGCCGCACCGCCAAAGACGGCAGCGGGGACCTCGTGGCTCTCGACGGTCGCGCCTTCGGTATCAATAGCCGCCTGCGGCTCGTCGTCAAAGCTGGGAACGCCCTGGGGCTCGGCAGGCTCGGACTCAGACTCGGCGGCCGTATCGGAAACGGGCTCGGCGGCGGTTTCACTGTCAGCGGCGGCGTCGCCCTCAACAGCATCCTCTGCCACGTCCTCGCCATTCGCGGCGGCGACGGCCTCGTGCGGGTCCTTGCCCTCGGCCTCGGCACGCATGCCCAATACCAGGTTGCGCAGGCCCGCGACCGTACCGTCCACATCGGGAGCGGGCTGGTCGGCATGCAGGTAAGCCCAGTCCATCATAAAGGTGGCCGAAGACAGCGCACCGATGGCCAGCGCATCATCGGGGCACGAAAGCTCAATCTCAAAGACGCGCTCGTCGTGCTCGCTCACGCGGGTGCGGCCGCACGAAATGCTGCCCGCAAGACCGGTCTCGTTCATGAGCTCGACCGTCACGTGCTCAAGCAGGTGGCAAAGCTCGGTCTGGCCCATGCAGTCCTGGAACTCACGACCGGAATCACCCAGGCACAGGTGCTTGGCAATCGCCGGCACCAGGTAATACACGCGCGCCGTGGCCTCGATATCCTCCGAGGTCATGAGCGGCATGCCGGGGTTCACCAGCACATGCGCGCAAATCTTGTCCTCGCTGACGGTAACCTTAAGGATGTTGAACAGGCCTGCCATAACTCTCCCCTACTCTTCCTTGCCCTACTCGTCGCCATCGTGCGGATCCACAGAGCCCGCACCCGACGCCGCCGGCTTCTCTGCCGAAGACTCGGAATCCTTCTTATCGGTTTCGGCCGGAGCGATCACGCGAATAAGCGAGATGCGCTGGCCACGCATCGACTGCACCTTAAACTTGTACCCCGCAACCTCAAACACCTCTCCGATGTCGGGCACCGAGTCGCAAAGCTCCAAAATCCAGCCGGCGATGGTTTCATAATCATCGCTTTCCTCGAGCGGCCAACCAAGCTCAATCGCGTCATCGCACGAAAAACGCCCATCGACGAGCCACTCGCGGCGCGAAAGGCGCGTAAGGTACTTGTTGTCGGGGTCGAATTCATCCTCGATCTCGCCGACGATCTCCTCGACGATGTCCTCGATGGTGATGATGCCGGCCGTGCCGCCGTACTCGTCCACGACCACTACGATCTGGTCGTGCGAAGTCTGCATCTCGGACAGCAGCGGCAGGATGTCCTTGGTGTCGGGCACGAAGGTGGCATCGCGCAGATAATCGGCGATGGGCTGGTCGCCCTTGCCGTCGAGCGCGGGCTGGATCAGGTCCTTGATGTGTGCGATGCCCGCGACGTTGTCGGGGTCCTCGTGATAGACGGGGATGCGGCTGAAGCCGGTCTGGCGCATGGTGGACAGCACGTCGGCGACCGTCTCGTCGTCCTCGCACATGGTGGTGTCCACGCGCGGCACCATGACCTCGCGAGCCACGGTGTCGCCCAGGTCGAAGATCTCGTGGATCATGCGCTTTTCCTCGTCGAGCAGGTCGTCCTGCTCCGAGACCATGTACTTGATCTCTTCCTCCGAGACGTTCTGGCGATCATCGGCGCTCTTGATGCGCAGGATGCGGGCCAGGCCGTCGGAGCAGGCACCGGTCAGCCACACGAGCGGGCGGGCGATCTTCTGGAACACGGAAAGCGGGCCCACGACCTGCTTGGATACGCCCTCGGCGTTGGCCAGACCAATGCGCTTGGGGACGAGCTCGCCGATCACGATGGATACGAAGGCGACCGCGACGGTGATGATGACCGGCGCCAGGCCACGCGCGATGGCGGAGAGCGGCGCGATGCCAAAACTCATGAGCCACGTGGCGAGCGGGTCGGACAGACTCGTCGAGGCGACGGCGGACGAGGCGAAGCCCACGAGCGTGATGGCGACCTGGATGGTGGCGAGCAGCTGGTCGGAGTCGGCAGCCAGCTTAATGGCACGCTCGGCGCGCTTGTCGCCTTCCTCGGCCTCGTGCTCCAGCACGGCGCGCTTGGCCGTGGTGAGCGCCATCTCGGACATAGAGAAGTAGCCGTTGATGAGGGTCAGGACGAGCGTGGTAATAAGAGAGATGGTTATGTCCATCGGGAGTTTCTCGAACCTCCAAGATTCGGGACGTTAGGTAGTAAGCGTAGGTGACGGATAGGGCAGTTGCGCCCGGCGGCCGCCTGGATAGGTCCGCGGGCACAGACGCGATCGCTAGATTACGAAGAGGATCACCGCCATGAACTGGAAGATGCTGCCGGCGAGTACCCACAGGTGAAACACGCTGTGAAGATAGCGCACGTTTTTGGCGATATAGAACGGCACGCCCGCGGTGTAGCACACGCCGCCGACGGCGAGCAGGGCAAGTGCCACGGGGTTGAGCAGCGCCACAAGTTCGGGCAGCTTAAAGACAACGAGCCAGCCCATCAGCAGGTAGACCAGGCCGCTTACCCAGTGCGGCTGGCGCTCGCGCATAAAGCACTCGAGGGCGATGCCGATGATGGCGATGGCCCATACGGCAAAGAACAGCACAGCGCCGCCGTCGTTTGCGAGCGTGATGAGGCAAAACGGCGTATAACTGCCGGCTATGAGCAGGTAGATGCAGCTGTGGTCGATGATGCGAAACACGCGCTTGGCGCGCGCGGGCTGAATCGCGTGGTAGAGCGTGGAGGCTAGATATTCGAGGATAATGCTGACGCCATAGACGATTGCCGCGGCCATGTGGGCCGGGCCTCCGCCGCGCAGGGCAGCGAATACGATCAGGAGCACCAGGCCCGCGATACCCAGCAGGCAGCCGACACCATGGGTGACGGAGTTCATGATCTCCTCGCCCACCGTGTAGTGTGGAACGGCCGCGGCCCCAGGTCGCGGCTTGGAACTGTCGCTCGAATCGGACATGCCGGTTACATCCTCCAATGTAAATAGTTCTCAACACTATATCAAAGCGTCTAGGTACGTGCGAAATTTGCACCATACGTGACCCTTTGTTTACCCATTCTTTGCCTGTTGACGCATCAACGGCGAACGTCCATAATGCGCTTGCATTAAATGTTGATGTATTAACATCTTATAGGAAAGCTTCTTATGTCTCAAAACGCACGTTCCCATCGAAAGCTCAAGATAGCCGGCATTGTTGCGCTGGCGCTCGCTGTCGCGCTGCTGGGGTTTGCCGGCAACTTTCTGTTTGACTTCGCGCTGAATCCCCGCGCGCCCTACACCATGAAGATGATGCAGGATGGTAAGGCCGACAAAAAAGGTGAGCAGCCGGATGCCGAGGAAACCGAGGCGCGGGCGTGGTTTAAAGAGAACCGCGAGAGCAGCAGCCTCACCGCAGATGACGGAACCGAGCTCGCCGCTTGGTATTTTGCTGCACCGGAGAGCACGCACGACTACGCCGTCTGCCTGCATGGATATACCAACGAGCCTATCGGTATGGCCCGATACGTCAAGCGATTCCACGACCGCGGCATGAACGTACTCGCACCCGCCGCCCGCGCCCACGAGCGCTCCGGCGGCGACTATATCGGCATGGGCTGGCCCGAGCGCCTCGACATCGTCGCATGGATCGAGCAAATCGTTCAGGCTGACCCCGAGGCGCGCATCCTGGTCTTTGGCGAGTCGATGGGTGCGGCAACCGCCATGAACGTCGCGGGGGAATCTCTGCCCGCAAACGTGAAATGCATTATCGAGGACTGCGGTTATACGAGTGTTTGGGACGAGTTTTCCCTGCAGCTCAAGGACGTGTTCGGCCTGCCCAGCTTTCCCTTGCTCGATGTAGCAAACTTGGTGTGCAACGTGCGCGCGGGCTACGACTTTCATAAGGCGAGCAGTGTGGAGCAACTCAAACACGCGACGGTTCCCATGCTGTTTATCCACGGCGACCAAGACACCTTTGTGCCGTACAGCATGCTCGACCAAAACTACGAGGCGTGCGCCAGCAAGGTCAAGCAAAAGCTCACTATCCATGGCGCCACCCACGCCAAGAGTGCGCAAGTTGACCCCGAGCTCTACTGGAATACGGTCGACGACTTCCTCGATAGGAATTTTTAGGGAAAAAGCGGCGTCTGGGGATTTATCTAACCCCCTATTTTCGGAAGTATGCGGCAAAATCCGGAACTGCCAACCGGACCGCAGTTTTACCAACAATTTATCAGGGGTTTTGTTGCCAAAAAACGTCGTGTGCTCGGCAGTCTCAGAATTTGCCGCATACTTCCGAAAAGCCGCCCGTGAGCGCTATGCTCACGGGCGGCTTTTGCTCAACTTGCGCTACAAAGTCGCTTATTTTGTCCAATAGCTAGGCGCTACTTGACCTCGATGAGCTCATACTCGCTCGTGCCCAGGCCAATCTTTTCGGCGTGCGCGATGCACGCGCGCCAGTCGGTGTCAGGATGTGTGATGCAGAAGGGGTCACGCGCCTGCTCGCCCTCCAGATGCTCGTGGTTATGCTCCATCTTGGCCGCGCTATCGGTGAGCTCGGTGTTGGGCAGCGGCTCGGATGCCATGACGGCATCGGCGCAGGCCTGGTCGATGGCGACCGGGTCGAAGCTCGCAAACATACCGATATCGTTGACGATAGGCGTGTCGTTTTCGGGATGGCAATCGCAGTTGGGGCTGATATCCATGGCAAGCGAGATATGGAAGCTCGGGCGGCCGTCGACAACGGCCTTGGTGTACTCGGCGATCTTGCAGTTGAGCACGTCGGCCGCGGCGTCATAGCCGGGCTTGATGCAGTCCTGGTTGCATGCCGCAATGCAGCGCCCGCAGCCCACGCAGCGATTGTGGTCGATAGCGGCGACGTGCACCGTGCGGGTGTTGCCGTTGGCAAGCTCGCGCTCGCGGGTGTCGTCGAACGAGATAGCGTTGTGCGCGCAGATCTTTTCGCAGGCATGGCAGCCAACGCAGTGCTCGGTCGCGACGTTCGGCTTGCCGGCGGCATGCTGCTCCATCTTGCCGGCGCGGCTGCCGCCTCCCATACCCAGGTTCTTCATGGCGCCGCCAAAGCCGGCCTGCTCATGGCCCTTAAAGTGGGTGAGGCTGATCACGATATCGGCATCCATGAGTGCCTGACCGATCTTGGCCTCGTGCACGTACTCGCCGCCCTCGACCGGGACGAGCTCCTCGTCGGTACCCTTGAGGCCGTCGGCGATGATGATCTGGCAACCCGTGGCATACGGGGTAAAGCCGTTCTGGTAGGCGGTGTCGATGTGCTCGAGCGCGTTTTTACGGCTACCGACATAGAGCGTGTTGCAGTCGGTGAGGAAGGGCTTGCCGCCCAGCTCCTTCACGACATCCGCGACGGCGCGAGCGTAGTTGGGGCGCAAAAAGCTCAGGTTGCCCAACTCGCCAAAATGGATCTTGATGGCGACGAACTTGTTCTCAAAGTCAATCTGCTCGATACCGGCGTGACGGATGAGGCGCTTGAGCTTGTCGAGCTGGCTCTCGCGAGCATGCGTGCGTAGGTTGGTGAAGTACACCTTAGCGGGTGCTGCGGGTGCAGTTGCGGTCATAGATCTATCCCCTCGGTCTATATGGCGTTACAGACATAGGAGATGGTACCCGTTGAAGCGGGGTTAATGTCAAGCACGGCGCCCAGTCATTAGGTACTCATTGGGGACAGACTTAAATGACTGAAACCACTCATTGGGGACAGACTTAAATGAGTGCCTCGCCACCTGGCAGCTAGGGACGTTCCTTTTCTGCCGGCAGTTAGGGACAGTCCTTGCCAGCACGGCCGGCGAGCCGGCGAATCGGCAAAGACTGTCCCCGATGACTGGTCGTTTAAGAACGTCCATTACAGTCGAAATTGTCAGCCCGGGACCGTCTCGGGCTACGATTGAGGCGCGCCCAGAACGGGCCGCCGACCGGGCGCCCGCGCACGGCCGAACGTCCCTGCCCCCGAGAGGGCCCGTTGGGTGCT
>OMNT01001433.1_pt1 | contig 22166 bp, 18 predicted proteins | sample 1672551 | NCBI WGS metagenome assembly OMNT01 (sample SAMEA3136698, study PRJEB25190) | human gut metagenome
TACGTCGGGCGGCGGCCCAGGAGGTTCCGCGAGGGGGGCCGCGCGCGCTACGAGACCCTGGCCGAGCACAGGAGGAGGCTCGGGTACCCGGTCCCGCCGTTCGCCGCGCAGCAGGCGCAGTAGAATGGGCTCGCACAGGTGCAAGATTCCTGCCGCAGTCCCTATTGACGATTTTTGTCCAAGACGAGCCAATTTCAAGAAAGAAAGAGGGGCGATCGATTGGCATTAGCCGAAATTTTGAGGAAGTAATCTTGTTCCATGGTGGACGAAGTCCAGAGGCAGGCTTCTTGAGCGCGCGATGGCATCCGAGGGCGAGAACTGCCTATTGCGAAATTCGCGACGCTCGCCGAGATGACCGCGAGCCGCCCACCGCGCAGTCGAGAAGCGCCCGCTGAGCCTTACGATTTACGCGCTCCATGCGCAATCGCACACCAATCCCTCTCGCCACCTGAGATGCTAGTTGGTCCAATCCAGGAATGCTTGTCACCTGGCTCTTTGTAGCCGTGATAACCGTGAAGCCAAGGGACGAAAGGGCATTTCGTTGTCTCGCATCGTGCGCGATCTTCTGCGAACCAGTGTGAAACATGTCGCTATCGTACTCGACGCAAAGACTCGCTGTCGGCCATAGCAAATCGCACCTGAACTGCCGTCCGTATGCAACCCTCCAATCCCCCTTAGGAACTTCGACCGCTGCATTAAGCTGCGGCGACGGTAGTCCATATCCCCCTTTCGCCTTCGGCATTGAAAGCAACATGGCAAGCGCTGTCTCCATCGGCGAGGCGGACCCCGAAGAAACGAAACGCAGGGCATCTTCCGCCTTATTTGCACCGAGAAGATTGCCCTGGGAAGAAACCGAAACCAACGCCGAGTGGGATACAAGCGGTGGCGCCGAAAAAAATCCCTGTTCAGAGTTCGAATCCAAGCGATAGCTGCCCGTTATCTCGTACCCCAGCAGGACCAGCTCGGCGAAATCAAGCTCGACCGCCGAGCGGGTAAATGCGAAAGCTGGCGAGCATGCATACATGTCGTCGCCCAAGAATATAAAAGCCTCGCTTGGGAGAGGCGATCCGGATACGCGGCACTTGACGCCCTGAATTCGGCAGCGCTTAGACTGTTCGCTCACGAGAAGGCGAGGCGAAACGAGGCTTGGGAACGATTCCCGGGCGCTCTTCAGGCTTGCTAGGTTCGGCGAACTTGCCGCAAACTCTCGAGCGTAACGTTTCGGCGCACCGACAGACGCCCCCGCTAGGTTCATCGCGCGGTAGCAATCCAGTGCCGATATGCCATCGAAGAAGAGCGCCATGGGAAGCACCATAACACGCGCACAGCGTGATTTCTAGTAATATTTCTTGGCTTTTACCTGGTGTTATATTCTGCTAGATTCCAGTTAGGAATATGGCAATAGCCGCCGAATTTCCGTCGAGAATCTGCCGGATAATTGCCAGGAAACAGTAGATGGCATGCAGCAAATATGCCAGGAAAAGAAGAAAACGCGGGGATTGTATGGCGGACGCTACAGGGGATTTACAGGGGATGCCTAAGGAGCGGGCGTGGAACACGGGCTAGGTTATATGTAAGGGCAGCGCCGAGAAATGGGCTCGAGGGAGCCGAAGGAGCAGGAAGGAAAGCCGACTTGGGGGAGCCGAAATTGCGAGAGTGCGAAACGGGGCTGGGGCATGGTGAAAGGGCGAGTACTGGGACGAACCGAAGGAACCATACGCCGGACGGGGTCTGGGACGAACCGAGAACGCGAGGGCTCGGAGCGAGCGCTGAGGGTGTACGAAGAAGCGGAGACGAGGATTGTGCGCTGAGGGCAAGCCGAAAACGCGAGGATGCGGAACAGGCGCTGGGATATATGAACAGGCGGGCACTAGGGCGCGGACGAAGGAGCGGGCTGAAGGAGCAGGAGGAAAGCTGGTGTGGGGCTGTTTCGCCTTTTTGATGGGGCTCGAGCATGTGAACGCTACCCCCTCCTCGCGAAAGATCCCCTTCGTGGACATAAATCGCCGATATGTGAGGAGTGTCGGAAGACTAACTTCCTTTTGGAAAATCTGGCCTGGGAAAATGCCGGCAGAAGCGCGAGCGAACGGTTTTCTTCGGATCCGAGGACTCGCATATCGGCGATTTTTGTCCACCGCGCTCTGTTTTTCGAGAAGAAGGGTGGTGGAAAGACGGCGTCTCGGATGTTGGCGAGTCAACCCGTTTCTCGAGGGCGCGTGACGACTTCGGCGATACCCCTGATGTGCCGCGGGATGACGAACCATCGGCACGCGGTTTCGGCGATGCCTCTGACGCATCACAAACCAAAATGCCACGTACCCTGTTTTTTAAGAAGAAAGTCAGTGGGAAAAGGGCGGGTCGGGGGGTGACGCTTCCTCTACACGGGGTATTGCGCCAGGTAGTCGGCTTGATTCTCCTTAAGATACCGATTGAGCAATCTCACGGCGTGCCGCACGCGTGGCTTTTGGCGAATATGCTTGGGGTAAAGAAATCCCACGTAGCTCATCGATTCCGGGGTCGATAGGGGCACGAAGGCGAGGCCGTCTGTCGGCATGGCTGAGTCTTTGAGCGCTAGGTAATAGCTGAACGAGTCAAAAAAAGCCACAGCGTCATCGCGCGAATGGACGAAGCGGATGAGCATGCGCGGGCTTGCGACGCTCATTCTCACATTCTGCAGCGGATAATCGCGAAACAGCCACTCGATCTGCTGCGCCGCTTCTCGTGAAGCGTCTGTCGCGCAGGGTGCGCCCGCCACCTCGCGCCGACGAAGGGACTCTCTTCGGGCGTACGATGACGCCGCATGGCACACGATTCCCAATTGCGTGCGAAGGACGGGGTCGAACGCAAGCTCCGTGCTCGCGATGAGCTCGAGCGCGCTGTTGGCGTGAAGGTCGACAAATCCGAGGTCGGTGCCGTCCGAGAGGCATGTGCGCGAGACGATTTTCTCGAAAGGCTCCTCGATATACGAGCACTGCGCGAGCAGGTCGACGTACGCCTGCGTCGCCGAGGCTATTTGCGCCGAGTAATGCGTGACATGGATATTGAAGGGGTCTTCTTCCCGTTTCTGTTCCTCATCGGGGTTGTAAAGCGCATCGAGAAACTCCCCGTAGTCCGCAGTTACCTTCTGCGCAAACGCGAGAAAGCTTTTCCCCGTTGGCGTTAACGTGACGCCTTTGCGGCTTCGTTCGAGCAGCTTTGTCGATAGCTCGCGCTCAAGCGAGGTAATCGCCTTGTTCAATCCCTGCTGAGACACGGCGAGTCGTTTTGCGGCGCCGTAGAAGGATTCCGCCCGGGCGACCTCTTCGAAGTAGCGGATTGTTTCGATGTTCATGCGTGCTCGCTCTCGTACACAACCAAACGTTGCATAAAAGACAATTATAGGCTTCTTTCGGTTGCTGTAATTCCTTTTCATAATGAACCCAGGGTGAATGAGCGCCGTCCATTCTGCCTGCCGCAAGTTGGGTACATCTTGCGTCGAGCATTTGGGATGGGGCGTCGCCAAGAGGGAGAAAACGAGAGGAGCCTAATCATGACGCAAGGGGAGTCGTTCGTCTACACCTGTTGTCCTGGGTGGGGCGATCATGAATTCTGTGCTATCAAGACGATCGTCAAAGACGGCAAGATCGTGCGCACCGAAAAGCCGAGCTACACCGGTGCGGAGGCGAACGAGGGCTATATCTGCCAGAAGGGCATTATGTCGTGCCGCCAGCCGTACAATCCGAAGCGCCTGCTGCATCCGCTGAAGCGCGCGGGCGAGCGCGGCGAGGGTAAGTGGGAGGAAATCAGCTGGGACCAGGCGCTCGACGAAATCGCCGCGAAGCTTCTGCAATTGCGCGACGATTACGGCCCCGAGTCGCTTGCCATGTGGGACGTGGTGGCGTCGGTGCCGCCCTCGCAGGGACTCGCTGCTGTGTTGAGCTCGCGGTTCATGGGGCTTTGGGGCGCGACCGACCCCATTCAGGGGTACGGCCTCGACAACGGGCCGTTCTACGCGGCGTTCTTCGACATGGGCGATTTCTACAAGTACATGACGACCGATCCGGCAAACTTCGATACGTCGGATTACATCATCGTGTGGGGCGCCAATCCCATCGAAAATCAGCAGCGCATTGCAAAGCACCTGGTGGAAGCGCGTTCGAACGGCGCTAAGATCGTCGACATCGGGCTTCTGTTCGACGGCACGGCGGGCTTTGCCGACGAGTTTATCCCTGTGAAACCGGGCTCCGACCCAGCCCTTTCCCTTACCATGGCAAACCTCATCATTCAGGACAAGCGCTACAACGAGAACTTCCTTTTGTCCTACACGGTGGCGCCGTTCCTCGTGCGCGACGATACGGGCGAGTTCCTTCGCGATGCGGAAGGAAACTACCTGGTGTGGGATGCCGACGCCGAAGCTGCGGCGCCCATGACCCCGGGTGAGCAGGCGTCTCCTGTGGCGCGTATGGAACTCGACGGCGTGCATGAAGTCGGCGGCGTGGCATGCAAGACGGCGTTCGCGTGCCTGCGCGAGCATGTGGCAAGCTATACGCCCGAGTGGCAGGAGGGCGTCACGGGCGTCGCTCCCGAAGTTGTCAGGCGCCTTACCGACGAGTACGTCGCAGCCCCGAATGCCTACATCTTCGGCGCGCTGGGACTTCGCTATCAGAACCAGGGCGAAAGCTACCGCTCGTTCTATCTGCTCGGCATGCTGACGGGCAACTTGGGTCGCCCCGGCGCCGGCGTCACGAGCGAGATGCTGCCGGCCGGCTTCCCGATGATCTTCAACGACACGCCCATCACCATGCCGCTTGGCCGCGAGGGCTACAAGGCGAAGATGCTGCGTCAAAACGAGTTCATCAACCAGGTGAAAAGCCAGGAGCCGTACCCGATCAAAGCGTTTTGGGTGATCGCGGGCAACCCGGTGCACAACTGCCCGAACCGCGGTCTGTGGATCGACGAGATATTCCCGCAGATGGAGCTCATCGTCGACGTGGACATCTGGATGACCGACACAGGCCAGTATGCCGACTACGTGCTGCCCGACTGCATGCCGTTCGAGCGCTATGAGCTGGTGGCGTCGGCGGCGTACAACCACATCGTCTTGCAGGAGCCGGCGATCGAGCCGCAGGGCGAGGCGCGCGACCCCACGTTCCTCTACAGCGAGCTTGCGAAGCGCGTGGGCTTGGGCGAGTACTTTGATAAGACGGCGGAGGAATGGATCGGGGTGCGCATCCAGTCGAAGTGGCCGATGATCGCGGGGATCCAGCCGCCGCTCACCTACGAGCGCCTGAAGAAGGAGAAGCTCGTGCGCGCGGCAACGCCCCCGGTGAACTGGGACCCGTTCATGGGGCTGCAGTTCAACACGCCCTCCAAGCGCCTTGAATTCTACTGCGAGCGACTGCTTCCCGTCGGGGCGCAGATGGCCGAGTATCGCGAGCCGCTTGAGGCTCCCACGCCGATGAGCTTGGGGAACGGAACCGCGAAGGGGAGGTATCACTTCTTCAGCGGCCGCCAGCGCTTTTTCATGCAGTCGATGTTCACCGACGACCCGGTCATGGCCGATCTGTCGGGCGGGTATCCGACGGGCCGCATGAACCCGGCGGACGCGCAGGCGGAAGGCATCAAAGACGGCGACAAGGTGGAAATCTACAACGAGCGCGGGCACGTGACTATCGAGATGAAGCTCGACCAGCAGATTCCCCCGGGAACCGTGCAGTGTTGGTTCGGTTGGCGCCATGACGCGTTCGAGGATGGCATGTACTCCGAGCTTATCCCAGCGCTCGGCAGCGACTATACCCTCAACGATGTGTCCAAACATTGGGACAGCTGCGTGCGAGCGATCGGCGGTTTCCAGCCTGGGTTCGGCACCGGCGGCATCGGCGGCATGGCGGGTGCCTGGGATACGATTTGGGATTGCGCATGCGACGTGCGCAAGGTCGAGGAATAGGGGAGCGACATGGATGAGAAGACGATTCTGGTGAACCTGCAGCGATGCACGGGATGCTGGACCTGCTCCCTTGCTTGCAAGGTGGGAAACGGCCTCCCGGATGAGAAATTCTGGCTGACGGTGCGCACGGAAGGTAGCGGCGAGGGCATCGATCGGCCCGCGGGGGTGTGGCCTGACCTGCACATGAGCTGGATTCCCATCTGGTCGAAGAGCTGCGTGCGCTGCGGCGGGCGGCTGGCGGAGGGCGAGCTTCCCTACTGCGTGAACGCATGCCCGAACGGGGCGCTTTCCGTTGGCGATGCCGCGGCAGGGGAATGCGAGGCGCTGCGGCAGCGGGGCTTCCGCATCTTCAAGCTTCCCGCCTGGGAAAACGCCGCCGATAACGTGGTGTACGCTTCGAAGGGGTAGGCGGCATATAGCTTCGAGGGCGGCGTTTCTTCGGATTAGCCGCCCTCGTCCCATCGGCTGTCCTCGTCTTGTCAATCAGGGAATCTGCCAGCGCGAACAAAAAAACGTGATACGCCTGCTTTCGCAAGTTCGAGGGCGGGCGTTCCCATTGGTGCTGCTATACTTCCGAACCATGAACACATTATCGAACACACACCACGCGCCTGCCCGCAAGCAGCGCATCGCCGTCGTCACCATGGGCGTGAAGCTCGGCGACGAAACGCGCGGCTACACGCGCTTTCGCTTCCTGTCGGAGCTGCTCGTGCGCGAGGGCTTCGACGTGACGCTGTTCACCTCGTCGTTTCAGCATTGGGAGAAGGCCCAGCGCGACATCGAGAAGGCGTGCTATCGCGACCTTCCGTATCGCGTCGTCTTCATCCCCGAGCCCGGCTACAAGAAGAACCTCGACCTCGCGCGCATCATGAGCCACCGTAAGGCTGCGAAGAATCTACGTCGCATGCTCACGGAGCGCTTCGCCGCCGACGCCCGCGCGTTCGATCTCATCTACGCCGAGATTCCGCCCAACGACGTCGCCCGCGTGTGCGCGGAGACGGCGCACGAGCATGGCATTCCCTTCGTTGCCGACGTGAACGATCTGTGGCCCGAGGCCATGCGCATGGTCGTGAACGTGCCGGTTGTGAGCGACATCGCCTTCCGACCGTTCGCGCGCGACGCGCATCGCGTCTACGAGCTGCTCTCGGGCGCGGTGGGAACCTCCGACGAGTACGCCGCGCGCCCCGCCGCCGATCGTGAGGAACCTTATGAGCGCGTGACGGTGTACGTGGGGAACAACCTTGCCGCGTTCGACGAGGGCGTGCGCGAGAACGCAGACGCGGTCGTGAAACCAGCGGGCGAGTTCTGGGTGACCTATGCGGGCACGCTCGGCGCAAGCTACGACCTCTCGACCCTCGTTCAAGCTGCAAAGCTCGCGGAGCCGCAGGTGAGCGGCTTGCGCGTGAAGATCCTGGGCGATGGCCCCGACCGCGATAAGCTCACCGAGCTTGCAAGCTCGATCGGCGCGCCCGTCGATTTCCTTGGTTACACCCCCTACGATCGCATGGCAGCCTGGCTCGCCGCGTCTGACATCACGGTCAACTCGCTTGTACATGGCGCAGCCCAGAGCATCGTCACGAAAATCGGCGATTACCTGGCTGCGGGCATTCCCATGATCAACACGGGGGAGAGCCCCGAGTTCTGCGCGAAGGTGGAGGCGGACGGCTTTGGCGTGAATGTCGCCCCAGGAAACGCGAGCGAGCTCACCCAGGCAATCGTGAAGCTTGCCGCGCACCCCTCGTCGCGCAAGATCATGGGGGCGAAGGCGCGCGACATTGCGTGCCGCCAGTTCGATCAGGCTCATTCTTATCAGGCGATAGTGGAATTGATACGCAATTTGCTCTAAGCGCACATCAAGCGGGTAGGTTCGTTGCACAATTAAGTGCTTGAAGTAACCTGGGCGCACGTGCGCTCAATCTGTTGGCCCATGACCGCGCGCGGCAGAGCGGCGGCGTGCGCGAAGGGGCGACGAAAGGACGGCATGCTCGTGAACGTGAAGCGCAACATTCCCTTTTCCCCTCCCGATATTTCTCAAGCTGAAATCGACGAGGTGGTCGATGCGCTCCGAAGCGGCTGGATCACCACCGGTCCGAAGACCAAGCAGTTCGAGCGCGATTTGGCGGAATTCAGCCACACGACGCGCTTTGCCTGCTTCAACTCCGCGACGGCGGCGCTCGAATGTGCCCTGCGCTCGCTCGGCATCGGGCCAGGTGACGAGGTTATCACGAGCGCTTACACCTACACTGCGTCAGCGAGCCCGATTCTGCACGTGGGCGCGACCCCCGTGCTCTGCGACGTGGCGCCCGGCTCCTTCGAGATTGACTACGACCAGGTGGCGGGCCTCGTCACCGAGAAGACTCGCGCCGTCATCCCCGTCGATGTGGCGGGTGTCATGTGCGACTACGACCGCCTGCGGGCAGCGCTTGAGAGCGTGAGCGGCAAGTGGCGCCCGCGCACGCCCCGTGAGGAGCTCTTCGATCGCGTGCCCATCGTTGCCGACGGCGCGCACTCGCTCGGTGCGGTGCGCCATGGCCTTCATTCGGGACAGGCGGCCGATTTCACGTCGTTCTCCTTTCACGCGGTGAAGAATCTCACCACGGCGGAGGGCGGCGCGCTCACCTGGCGCGATATCCCCGGGCTCGACTCGGAGGAGCTCTATCGCGACCTTATGCTGATGTCGCTTCACGGCCAAACGAAAGATGCGCTCGCGAAAACGCGCGTCGGCGCATGGGAATACGACGTGGCGTTCTGCGGCTGGAAATGCAACATGACCGACTTGCAGGCAGCGCTCGGTTTGGCGCAGTTGCGCCGCTACCCGGGTCTTCTCGTTCGCCGTCGCGAGATTGTCGAGCGCTACGAGCGCGGGCTTGCCGACCTGCCGTTTTCCTTGATCAAGCACTACGGGGATGACTTCGCATCGTCGGGGCACCTCATGCTCGCGCGCATTGAGGGCGCTTCGCAGGAGTTCCGCAACGCGTTCATCAACGAGATGGGGGAGGAAGGCGTCGCCTGCAACGTGCATTACAAGCCGCTGCCCCTGCTCACCGCCTATAAAGACCTCGGCTTCGACATCGCCGACTTCCCGAACGCGCTCGCGCAGTTCTCAAACGAGGTCACGCTGCCCCTGCACACAAAGCTCTCCGACGACGACGTGGACTACGTGATCGCAATGTGCCACGATGTGTTCGCAAGGCTTTCTGCGAAGGGCGTGCGCTAGATGTACCTGCGTTTCGGAAAACGCGTCTGCGACATTGTCGTCGGCTTGATCGCGCTGCCGTTTGTGCTGATTATCGTGGCGATTTGCGCTCCGCTCATCTACTTTGAGGACAAGGGCCCCATCTTCTACAACGCGCCGCGCGTGGGCAAGGACGGCCGCGACTTCACGATGTACAAGCTGCGCTCGATGAAGGTGAACGCGCCTGACCTTGTGATGGAAGACGGGTCGACCTACAACGGCGCGGACGACCCGCGCATGACGCGCATCGGGGCGTTCATGCGAAAGGCGTCGATCGACGAGATGCCTCAGTTCATAAACGTGCTCAAAGGCGACATGAGTGTTGTGGGCCCGCGTCCCGACTTGCGGCGCGAAACCGAGCTCTACGAGGGTGATGACGGGGAGAAACTGCTGGTCAAGCCTGGTATCACGGGCTATGCTGCGGTGTATGGTCGCAACTCGCTGCCCTGGCGCGATCGTCTGAAGCTCGATGTGTACTATGTGCGCCACGTGTCCTTCGCGCTCGACGTGAAGGTGTTCTTTCGCACGTTCTACGTCATCTTCAAGCAGGACGGCGTCTATGTCGAGCCCGAAGACGGGGACGTGAAGGAAGCCTCTAACTAGCTTTTAGCAAAAGCCGGCGCCCCCGGGGCCGACCAATCTTGCGCGCGTGAAGCTTCTCGCGCCTTTGTGGGCTTCATGTCCTCCTCGCCAACCATTTGAAAGGAACTCCTGATGATTCGCTCTATCGTGAAGATGCCTGTGCTGCTTTCGGCGCCGAGCGTCGACGCTACGCCGCTCGATGCTGCCGTGGGGCAGGACTTGCTCGACACGCTTGCTGCGCACGCGCACGAATGCGTGGGGCTTGCGGCGAACATGATCGGTGTGCGCAAGCGCATCATCGTGGCGGCGTGCGCAGGCGGCGCGGTGCTCATGTACAACCCGGAAATCATCGAGGCGTCGGGCGAGTATCAAACCGAGGAGAGCTGTCTGTCGCTAGAGGGCACGCGCCCCTGCGCACGTTTCAAGCGTATAAAGGTCGCCTATCTTGATGCATCGTTCGCACCGCGCGAAAAGTCGTTTTCGGGCTTCGAGGCGCAAATCGTTCAGCATGAGATCGACCACTGCCATGGGGTTGTGATTTAAGGGAGTCAATCGAAGCTTTACCGGGCGAATAGTGGGATGAGCGTCGGACGATCGCAGAAAGATGGTTGAGCCCAGCTGCGTATCTCACAAAACGAAGAAGCCGCCTCCCGAAGGATGCGGCTTCTTTTGATGATGCGTGTCTTTGCTGGCGTGCGTCAGCTGCTCTTGCAGGTTACCTGCGGCGCTTGTCGATCTTGCGCGCGGTCACATCGCCGATCGCCTGGAACACGATGACGAGCACGACGCACAAAAGCACGGCGAAGATCATGACGTCGGTCTGGAAGCGCTGGTAGCCGTAACGGATGGCGATATCGCCCAAGCCGCCGGCGCCCACGGTGCCTGCCATGGCGGAGTACCCGAACAGCGTGACGAACGTGATGGCCGCGCCGCGCACGAGCGAGGGCAGCGTCTCTTTCAGATACACCTTCCACACAATCTGCCAGGTGGAGGCGCCGAAGCTCTGAGCTGCCTCGACAAGTCCGCTGTCGGTCTCCTCAAGGCTCTGCTCGACCATGCGCGCGGCGAAGGGCGCAGCCGTCACCACAAGGGGCACGACGGCTCCCGGCACGCCGAGCGAAGTTCCCACGATAAAGCGTGTGAACGGGATGAGCGCGACGAGCAGAATGATGAAAGGAACCGAGCGGCCGATGTTGACGATCCATCCGACGATGGTCGAGACGATTCGGTTAGGGCGCAGCCCGTTCGGGCTGGTCACCACCAGAAGGATGCCAAGGGGGATTCCGATAACGTATGCCAAGATGGTTGCCACGCACGTCATGATGAGCGTGTCGACGGTGCCCTGCAAAAACAAGTTGCCGTATTGGGCGAAAAAGGCGGAGAAATCGAACATGGCCTACTTCACCTCCAGGCTGTCGAAGGAAACGAGCTCGCGGGCTGCCTCGCTTTGCGGGTTCTCGAGCACTTGACGCGTCGGGCCTTCCTCCACGATGACGCCCTCGTCGATCACAGCGACGCGGTCGCAGATGTGGCGCGCCACGGCGAGGGAGTGGGTGATCACCACGAGCGTCACGCCGAGTTCTTTGTTGATCTTTGCGAGCAGGTTCAAGACCGACACCGTCGTGCGCGTATCGAGTGCGCTTGTGGCTTCGTCGCAGAGCATGATGCGAGGGTTGTTCGCGAGGGCGCGCGCAATTGCCACGCGCTGCTGCTGACCACCGGAGAGCTCGCTTGGGTAACGATGCGCCTTGTCGGCGAGCTCCACCACGTCGAGCAGCTCGAGGGCGCGCTTCTTGGCGGCATCCTTCTGCTCGCCGCGAATGGTGAGCGGGAACATTACGTTGTCGAGGACTGTGCGCTGTTGGAACAGGCTGAAATTCTGGAAGATCATGCCGATTCCCTCGCGCAGACGTCGCAGGTCGCGACCTTGGTAGTTCGTCACATCGACGCCATCGATGAGAATGCGCCCCGACGTGGGACGCTCGAGCAGGTTGATGCAGCGCACAAGCGTGGACTTGCCTGCGCCCGACTGGCCGATGATGCCGAAGATCTCTCCCTCGCCAATGGTAAGGCTCACATCATGCAGGGCACGATGTGAGCCTTCGCGAGCGAGGTAGACCTTTTCCAGATGGTCTAGCTCTATCATTCGCTTTCTAACTCCTTTGTGGGCGTCCCTTAGAACACGGGGACAACAGCGCCGGCGTAGGTGTCGTTGATGTAGGTGCGAACCTCGTCGGACGTGAGTGCTTTCACAAGAGCCTTGATTTTATCAGAATCCTGGTTGCCATCCTTCACGACGAGGACATTCGCATAAGCTTCAGCGGCGAGCGAGGTGGCGGACTCGGTTGCGAGCGCGTCGGTGGTCTTGAAGCCCGCGGGGATGGCGTAGTTACCGTTGATGCAGGCGATGTCGACGTCGGCGACGATGTTGGGAACCGTAGCAGCCTCGACTTCTTTCAGCTGGAGGTTTTTCGGGTTGGAGACGATGTCGTTTGTGGTGGCGTTGATGCCTGCGTCGTCCTTCAGCGTGATGAGGCCGGCATCCTGGAGCAGCAGCAGCGCGCGCGCCTCGTTGGTGGCGTCGTTGGGGACGGCGACGGTCGCGCCGTCAGTCAGGGCGTCGAGGCTCTTGGTCTTGCCCGGGTACAGGCCGAACGGCTCGTAGTGAACGTCAGCGACGCTCACGAGATGCGTGCCCTTCTCCTCGTTGAAGTTGTTGAGGTAGGTGATGTGCTGGAAGTAGTTCGCGTCGACCTCGCCTTCCTCGGTCACCGTGTTGGGCTGCACGTAATCGGTGAACTCCTTCACTTCAAGGGTGTAGCCTTCCTTCTCGAGGAGCGGCTTCACGGCGTTGTTCAGGATTTCCGCATGGGGAGAGGGGGTTGCCGCGACGGTGATGGTCTTGTCGTCGGAAGAGCCCGCCGACTTGTCGGAGCTTGCGCTTTGTGCGCCGCAGCCTGCCAGGCCGAACGCGAGCACTGCGCCGAGGGCGAGCGTTGCGACGAGCGCCGCCTTCTTCTTTTTGAAATTGATTGCCATTGATGATGTCCTTTCTTGTGACGCGTTGCCTCGGGGGAACGCGTTTGCTTCCATTGGATGTTCCCCATAGTATCGCGAGCGCGGAATAAGTGGTAGTTCGAAAAACAAATGCCTGGATATCGTAATCCACGATATCCAGGCAATGTCGCCCCGACTAAGCGCCGTTTTCCCGACGCGAAGGGGAGGAGCCGAAGCTTTACAAAGCTGTTAACCCCATCGAAACATGGGTCGATATAATAGGAGGATATTCACTGGGCGTGGCCTGCTGTGCGGCTGCGCTTGAGCGGTGCGGGGCACACCGCGAAGAACGACCGAACGCAAGGAGCATATGCCATGTCATCGAATCCGGAACAAGATTTCGTGCTCAAGACCATCAAGGGCCGCGATGTCCACTTCGTTCGCTTCTGGTTTACCGATGTTCTCGGCAACATGAAGTCGTTCGCCGTCATCCCGAGCGAGCTCGAGAACGCCTTCGATGACGGCATGGGCTTCGACGGCAGCTGCGTCGAGGGCTTTTGCCGCACGCGGGAAAGCGACATGCTCGCCTTCCCCGACGCTTCGACCTTCCAGGTGCTTCCGTGGCGCCCCGAAAGCAACGCCGTCGGTCGCATGTTCTGCGACATCCGCACACCCGATGGCAAGCCCTTCGAGGGCGATCCGCGCCAGGTGCTCGCGCGCGAGGTCCAGCGCGCGCTCGACATGGGCTATGTGCTCAACGTCGGGCCCGAGCTCGAGTTCTTTTACTTCAAGGACCAGCATTCCACCGAGGTGCTCGACCGCGGCGGGTATTTCGATCTGACGAGCCTCGACTACGCCTCCGACCTGCGCCGCGACACGGTGCTCACCCTGGAGAAGATGGGCATTCCGGTGGAGTACTCCCACCACGAGAACGGTCCTTCCCAGCACGAGATCGACCTGCGTTTCACCGACGCGCTCTCCATGGCCGACGCCGTGATGACCTATAAGCTGGTCGTGAAGGAAATCGCCATGAAGCACGGCGTGTACGCGTCGTTCATGCCCAAGCCCTTAGCCGATGCCCCCGGGTCGGGCATGCACGTGCACCAGAGCCTGTTTGACCTCGATGGCAACAATGCCTTCTTCGATCCGAACGATCCGCTCGGCTACAACCTTTCCGATTTGGCGAAACGCTACATCGCCGGTCTTTTGAAGTACGCTCCCGAGTTCTGCTGCATCACCAATCAGTACGTGAACTCCTACAAGCGCTTGGTTTCCGGCGGGGAGGCGCCCACCTACATTTCCTGGGGAGCCCGCAACCGCTCGACGCTCGTGCGCATCCCCGCATATCGTCCGAACCGCGAAGTCGCGTGCCGCGTGGAGCTGCGCAACCCCGATCCGGCGGCAAACCCGTATCTTGCATTCGCCTGCATGCTTGCCGCAGGCCTTGCCGGCATTGAAGAGGAGCTGCCCTTGCAAGATCCGACCGAGGGTCTCGACCTCTTTGAGCTTTCGCGTCAGGACTTGCGCAAGCAGGGTGTCCGCACGCTGCCTGAGAGCCTGGGCGAGGCGGTGGAGCTCTTCGCCGAGTCCGAGCTCATGAAGAAGACGCTCGGCGAGCATATCCACGGCTATCTGGTGGAGACGAAGCGCGCCGAATGGAACGAATACCAGGGCACCGTTTCCGAATGGGAGCGCAATCGCTACCTCGAGGTCCTCTAGATGTGCGCCCTGCATGCGGGAAAGGTTGAGCCATGATGCAAAGGAAGACGGTTCTTTTCATCGCCGACAGTCTCGACAATGCCCATAAGTTCCAGTCCGTGCTCTCGGGACTCGATGTTGACGTGGTGGCGGGTTCGTCTGCGCAGTTCAAGAAGCTGCTCGCCCAGCATCCCTCGCACGACCTCGTGATCTACGAGGCTCGCGGTGATGCGCTCGACACGGTGGCGCAGGCCGAGTCGCTTTTGGTGGAAGACGGCTCCACGTCGATGCTCGTCATCGTGAACGAGGCGCAGCTGTCCGAGTTCCGCCTTCCCGTGCAGATCAAGGCGGACTTCGTGGTGCATGGCGCATCCGCCGAGGAATGCGCTGCCCGCATCCGCCAGCTTTTGTGGCCCGGCAACGAGAGCTCTACCTCGGATTACATCTCCGTCGACAACATGACGATCAATTTGGCGACCTATCAGGTGAAGGTGAACGGTGAGCCGCTCGACTTCACGTATTTGGAGTATGCGCTGCTCGCGTTTTTGGTGACGCATCCTGGCCGCACGTATTCCCGCGATGCGCTCCTGCGCCGCGTGTGGGGCTTCGATTACTACGGCGGCAGCCGCACGGTCGATGTCCACGTGAGGCGCGTGCGCGCGAAGCTTGGTCCTGAGCTGGCACAACGTCTGGAAACCGTGCGCGGCGTCGGCTACCTCTGGAGCGCATAGGCGCTTGCGCTCCAGAGGCGAAAGCGCCTAGCGGCGTTTGCTGTGCTGGCGAGCCACCTCGGCGCGGTGTGCGCGGCCGGGGCGGAAGTCTCCCTTCGGCTTCGTGGCGCCTGCTTGCTTGCGTGTGGCTCCACCCTGCGGCTTGCGCGAGTGTTCATTCTGAGCCTGTGCGCTCTTGCGCGAACGCTCGGCCTGCGCCTTCGCGCCCTTGGCGGGCCTGCTCGTCTCAGGCGAGCTCTTGCGGGTGCGCTGCCCGTCAGCATGCGACGCCTTCTTGCTGTTGTGAGTTTTGGCGCCCTTGCCCGATGCCTTCCCGCTGCGTCCGCCGTTCCCGTTGCGTGCTTCCTCTCGCTCCTCGGCGGCGCGGGCCTGCGCCTTCTTCTTTTTCTTCTCGCGCTTGTCCATCTCGCGCTTCGCCTCGGCGATGTCGGGGTCGCGTTTCGCTGCGGCCTTCGTGGCGCGCTCGGCGGCGGCCACGGCGCACGCTTCCTCGTCAAAACCCTCGATGCGCACCTCGGGAATCTCGCGCTTCGTGAACTTCTCGATGTCGGCGAGCGCTTCCTGCGTCTCGGGCGTGACGAAGGAAATCGCGCGGCCCTTCGCGCCTGCGCGTCCCGTGCGCCCGATGCGGTGCACGTAATCCTCCGCCTGCATGGGCAAATCGTAGTTCACGACGTAGTTCACCTCGTCGACATCGATGCCGCGGGCGAGCACGTCGGTGGCCACCAGGATGTCGGTCGTCCCAGCTGCGAAGTTCTCGAGCGCGCGTCGGCGCTGGTTCTGCGTGCGGCTCGAGTGGATGGCCTCCACCGAGTACCCAGCGCGCTTCAGGCGGCGACACGTCGCGTCAGCGCGGCTGCGCGTGCGGGCGAACACGATGACGCGCTCGTGCCCCCATGCAGCGATCGTCGCGCGCAGGAGATCGGCCTTGAGCACCTGCGGCACATGCACGATGCACTGGTCGACCGTGTCGGCGGTCTCGCCCTTGTGCGCGATCTCCACCACTTCGGGGTCGCGCAAGAACGTGCCCGCAACCCCCTCGATCGAGCGGTCGATGGTGGCGGAGAACAAAAGCGTTTGGCGCGTTTTCGGCGTGGCGGCGACGATCTTTTTCACCGACGGCAGAAAGCCCATGTCGAGCATGCGGTCGGCCTCGTCGAGCACGAGCACCTCCACGCGATCGAGATGCGCAGCCTTCTGCTCCATGAGGTCGATCAGGCGCCCCGGCGTGGCGATGAGCACGTCGGTTCCGCGTTTCAGGGCGCTGATCTGCGGGTTGTACGACACGCCGCCCACGACGGAAAGCACGCGGTGGTGGGTCGATTTCGCCACGGCCGCACAGGCCTCTGCGATCTGTGCGGCGAGCTCGCGCGTCGGGGTGACGACGAGCATGAGCGGCCCGCGCTCACCCTTCGCGTGTCCGAGCTTATCCATCGAGGGAAGCGAGAAAGCGGCGGTTTTTCCTGTTCCCGTCTTCGCGGCGGCAATGATGTCGTGTCCTTCGAGGACAAGCGGAATCGCACGTTCTTGCACGGGGGTCGGCTCTTCGTAGCCGAGGGACGCGACGGCGGCAAGCGCCTTGGGGCTAAGCCCCAGATCGTCGAATGAAGCCATAATCGTTCGGTTGTTCCTTTCCATCTCGGCGCGATGCCGAGTGCATTAGCGGATGTGTGCGGGGGTGTGCCCCCAGTAGAAGTGGAGGAAATGCTTCTTGCGCATGCGCGCATCAGTGCTCGGCTCGGCTGCGGCCAGACGCAACGCGTTGCGAGCGATGTCGATCGCCGCGTTCGGGCGGCGCAGGAAGGAGCCCTGCGTGAGCATCGCCTCCATGATGGCGGGGTTCGCATCGACATGCCCCATCGCTCCGACGAGCTCGCGGGCGGTCGTCACGTGCAGGGCGGCACCGAGCGAGGTTAGCATGCGTACGTTGATGTTCTCCTGGCCATAGGCGCGTCCGAGCAGGATCATGGGCGCTTTCGCGCAGAGGCACTCGGTCACGGTGAGCCCGCCCGGCTTGCAAATCACAAGATCGCTCGCGGCCATGAGCTCGGCCATGCCTTCCACGTACTCGAGCACCGTGGCGTTTAAAATTCCCAGATCCTCGCATTCCCGTCGCAGATGGGCGGCGTATTCCGCGTCGGCGCCCGCCACGATCACGAGGTGGGTGTTCTTGAAACGGTGCAGGTAGGGAAGCATCTTGTCAAGCGCCTCTCGAAAGCGCACGTAGGGCGTGGGGAGATACGCGCCCGCGAGCGCCAGTACGATGCGCTTGTCCTGCGGCAGTCCGAACTTCTCGCGCCCTGCGGCCTTGTCGTAGGTCTTGCGGAACGCGGGCCGCGCGGGGATGCCCGTGATTGTGATGCGTTCTTCGGGCACTTTGCGCGGGCGCAAGGTCTCGGCCATCGACTCGTTCGCGACGCAGAAAAGGTCGCTGTGCAGATGGGGCCACATGCCCTCCGTCTCGTAATCGGTGGGGACGCATACGATGGGGAAGGACTGCCCGGTGATCATGCGCGCGCCGACGGCGACGTTGGCGGCGGTGATGTGCGTGCAGACGATGGCGAGGGGTTTGGTTTTGCGCACGTGCTCGGTGAAACGGGGGAACATGATGCGCGACCAGGCGGTGCCGCCTGCCCACAGAAGGCGCCCCGTGAGGGTGTAGCGCCAGGTGAGGTCGTAGATGGGGCGCGTTGGGCCGGTGAACATCGACGCCATCTTGTCGCCGTTCATGCGCATGCGGCCGAAGTCGAGCACGTCGAGCACTTCGACATTCAGGTCCTCGGGGCAGGGGACACCATCGCGAAGGGACGGGTCGTCGCGCAAAAGCTCGAGCGCCTGCGCGACAGCGTTCGCCGCACTGCGATGGCCCGAGCCGACGGAGGCGTGCATTACGATGACCGTCGGGCGCGTTGCGTCGCCGGGGGCGCTGGCCCCGGGCTGCTGCTCGGGTGCGTCGTCGGGCGTGCTCTCGTTTGTGTCGGCAAGCACCTGCTCAGGAGCATCTTTGCGCGCAACCCCCGATGCCCCTTCGGGCGTGGTAGGCTGCTGCGCGAGCTCGTTGTCCATTTCGCCAGTGTGTTCCATAGCTTCCATCGTAAACGCTGTGGCCTAGCTCTCGCTCGGCGTTTCGGCGGGCGCGTCTCCGCCATCGAGGAAGATCTTCCTCGTGACGAAGTTCCACACCATGACGATGAACGTGGCGCCGATTTTGGTGATGAGGTAGTGGATATGCGCGAGCTCGACGCCTGCCCACATGCAGAGGTTGTTGATGATAAGGCCGATCACCGACAAGGTCACGAAGATGATGAACTCGCGGCGCCGGCTCATCCCCTCTTTGTGGGTAAAAACGTAGCGCATCGAGGCCAGGTAGTTGAAGATGACGGACGCGGTGAAAGAAATCGTGGCGCTCACCAGGTAGTTCACGCCGAAGACTTCCGTCAAAAGAGCGAGCAGGCCGTAGTCGATGATGAAGGCGATAACGCCGACGACGCCGAATTTCATAAGCTGTGCGATAAGTTTCTTCACGATATCCGAGTGCCTTTCGAGCGCGCGTCTCAAGCGTGCGCCCCCTATGCGGTCCCAATAAGCGCGCTCAAGTCTCGCGCGCAGGCGGTTTCAGCCCGCGTGAACTCTATCACAGCGAGCTGCTCGCGGCGCGTTCTCCTCTGATTCCCTGTTTTTCCCTTGACGCCGCCTCGGTTCGGGCTTTCATCCCCTAGCATTCACTGGTTAGAAGTTTTGAGTTGCGCGCTTCGGCGCGGCTGATTGCACATATTTGCGAGGAGCACCTACATGAGCCTTGAGGCTGCTGATAATACTACCGATCGCACGGGGAAGCCCTCCGTCGCCGTCATTATTCCCTGCTACAACGAAGCGCTCACTATCGCGAAGGTGGTCGACGACTTCAAGCGCGTCTTGCCCGACGCTTCAATCTACGTCTACGACAACAACTCCACCGACGGCACGGGCGACATCGCGCGCGAGCATGGTGCGCAGGTTCGCGTCGAGCGTCGCCAGGGGAAGGGCAACGTCGTGCGTCAGATGATGCGCGATATCGACGCCGACTACTACATTATGGTTGACGGCGACGACACCTATCCCGCCGAGGCCGCGCCCGAGCTTTTGGCGCCGCTTATGAACGACGAGGCCGACATGGTGGTGGGCGACCGCCTGTCAAACGGCACTTACGGCGAGGAAAACGATCGTGCCTTCCACGGCTTTGGAAACAATCTCGTCCGCTTCCTCATCAAGGCGATCTACGGGTTCGAGTTCTCCGACGTCATGACGGGGTATCGCGCCTACAACGAGGTGTTCGCGAAGTCGATGCCGGTGCTCTCGCCGGGATTCGAGATCGAGACGGAGCTGTCGATCCACGCGGTCGACAAGCGCTGGCGCATTGCTGAAGTTCCTATCGATTATCGCGACCGTCCCGAGGGCTCCGAAAGCAAGCTCAATACCTTCTCCGACGGCATGAAAGTGCTCATGATGATCCTCTCGCTGTTCAAGGATTACCGCCCGCTGGCGCTCTTCTCGCTTCTGGGTCTTCTGTTGTGCGTGGTCGGTCTTTTGTTCGGCGTGCCTGTGATCTGGGAGTTCGCTCATACGGGGCTCGTCCCGAAGCTGCCGACTGCGCTTTTGGCCGTGGCGTTCATCTTCTTGGGGATGCTGTCGTTCTCGTGCGGCCTGATCCTGGACACGGTGGTGAAGGGAGCGCGCAAGCAATACGAGCTCGAGGTCACGCGCATTTACGAGGAATGCGGCAAGACTACGCACGCATAGCTGCGGAATAAGTTGGTGGCAGCGTCCCGCCGCGCCCGCAGCCTCAGGTGACGGCGTCGAGCGTGCCCAGGCGGTCCCGCGCCGTGTGCTCGCTCAGCGTGCGGCGGCTTCAACCCTCTTTGTGTATCGGGACGCGGCGGCATATGCGATTGCAGGCGAGCTGCGGCTTTCCGAACAGGTGTTTTGTGCCGCCTGAGTAGTCTTTCCGCCTTTCTCTCCCCAAAAAGTATCTCGTGGGTTACCATTAGCCACGTATAACTTTCAAGCTTCGCATGAATGAAAACGGGGAAGACGTGTTCGATAAACGTTTGCTTTCGATGGTGCCGGGCGCTGTCAAGTTCATCGTCGCCGACGTGGCGCTTCAATGGGTGGCCCTTGCGTGCAATATCGCGCTGTTCGTGGTCATCGGCCTGTTCTTGCAGGCGACGCTCGAGGGCGCGGCTGACGCGGGCATGGCAATCGGTGTGTTTACGGTGTCGGCGGCGGCAATTGTGGTGCGCATGATATGCCAGACGGCGGCGCAGCGCATGGGCCGTAAGGCCGCTTCTTGCGCGAAATGTTCCATCCGCCAGCAGGTCTACGACAAGCTCGCAGCGCTCGGGCCCGCTTACAGCGAGACTGTGGCGACGGCCGTCGCCGTGCAGGTGAGCGTCGAGGGCACCGAGCAGCTCGAGAGCTACTTCGGCCAATACTTGCCGCAGCTCTTCTACGCCCTGCTCGCGCCCTTGACGCTGTTCGTGGCGCTTTCGCCCCTGTCGCTTCCCGCCGCCGTGGCGCTGCTCGTGTGCGTGCCGCTCATTCCCGCATCCATCGTCTGCGTGCAGAAAATTGCGCGCCGCACCATGCGCAACTACTGGGGCAGCTACACCGATCTGGGCAGCATGTTCCTCGAAGCGATCCAAGGCCTCACGACCCTCAAGATCTATTCCGCCGACGCGCGCAAGCACGAGGAGATGAACGGGGCGGCAGAGAGCTTCCGCAAGGCGACGATGCGCCTGCTCACGATGCAGTTGAACTCGATTACCGTCATGGATCTCTTCGCGTTCGGCGGCGCGGCGGTGGGAATGATCGCCGTGCTGTGGCAGTTCTCGTGCGGCGCGGCGACGTTCGCGGCGGCCTTCTCCATCGTGTTTTTGTCGAGCGAGTTCTTTATTCCCATGCGCACGCTGGGCTCGTTCTTCCACACGGCCATGGGCGGCATGGCTGCGGCGGAGAAGATGTATGCAATCCTCGATGCGTCCCTGCCCGTCGACGGCGCCTGCGAGGTCGATCCGCACGATGCGCGCGTGGAATGCCGCGGTGTCGGGTACTCCTACGACGGGAAGCGCCAGGTGCTTGAGGGGGTTGACTTCTCGGTGCCGTGCGGCAGCTTCATCGGCGTGACGGGCGAAAGCGGTTCGGGCAAGTCGACGCTTGCGGGTATTTTGTCGGGCGCGTACGCGCGCTATGCGGGCGAGGTCAGCATTGGTGGGATCGATTTGCGCGATATCTCGGCCGAGTCGCTGCGCAAGACCATCACCACGGTGCCGTTTTCGAGCTACGTGTTCAAGGGAACGCTTCGCTCGAACTTGCTGCTTGCCAAGCCCGACGCGGGCGACGAGGAGCTGTGGGGGGCCCTCGCGAAGTGCCGGCTGGCGGGCTTCGTGCGCGAATCGGGTGGGCTCGACATGGAGATTGCAGCCGAGGGCGCGAACCTTTCGGGCGGCCAGCGTCAGCGCCTGGCGTTCGCTCGGGCCCTGCTGCACGACTCGCCCATCTACATCTTCGACGAGGCCACGAGCAATATCGATGCCGAAAGCGAGGCCGCTATCATCTCAGCCGCGCGCGAACTTGCGGGCAGGCACACGGTCATCATGATCTCGCACCGCTTGTCGGCAATCGAGCAAGCCGATGCGATTTATGTCCTTGAGCGGGGAAAACTCGCGGAGCATGGCACGCACTCCCAACTGCTCGCACGGGAAGGCGCCTATGCGCGGCTGTGGGAGAGCCAGTCGCAGTTGGAGGCGTTCGCGCAGAGCGACGGGGATACCGTCTCGGGCGCGGTGACCCCGGGCGCGGTTTCGGGCGTGGACGCTCTGGAGATGCCAGGCGAAGCCGGTGAGCCGGTTTGCGCCGCGGGTACCGACCGACGTGGGGCATCGGGCACCGCAGCGCCGCGCTGCCGCTCCAATTTCTCCATCATGGCGCGGCTTGTGGGGCTTACGCGCCCTCTTCTTCC
>OMNT01001442.1_pt1 | contig 22122 bp, 14 predicted proteins | sample 1672551 | NCBI WGS metagenome assembly OMNT01 (sample SAMEA3136698, study PRJEB25190) | human gut metagenome
CAGCTCCGGTGATCATGTTCTTTACGTAGTCGGCGTGTCCCGGGCAGTCTACGTGAGCGTAGTGTCTGTTCGGAGTCTCATACTCTACGTGTGCGGAAGAAATCGTGATTCCTCTTGCCTTTTCTTCCGGCGCCTTATCGATTTCGTCGAATGCTACGTCAGCACCCAGACCGTATCTTGCGTGCAGTGTCTTAGTGATTGCTGCAGTCAGAGTGGTCTTACCGTGGTCAACGTGGCCAATTGTACCGATATTAATATGCGGTTTGGTTCTCTCATATTTCTGCTTAGCCATATCTTTCCTCCTAATATGGTAAAAATAATTTTTTTATACTACTTCGTTACCTTTTCCAGCAGGCTCTCCGGGAGCTTGTCGAAATGGTCGAACTGCATTACATAGGTACCTCTTCCCTGTGTCTTGGAACGCAGGTCGGTAGCGTAACCGAACATCTCGGACAGCGGAACGAATCCACGTACGATTGCGGCACCGCCTCTGATGTCAGATCCTTCGATTCTTCCTCTTCTGGAACTGATATCACCGATGATGTCACCCATGTTGTTCTCCGGAACGGTTACCTCAACCTTGAAGATCGGCTCCAGAAGAACCGGTGCTGCCTTCTTGCAGGCATCCTTGAATCCCATGGTTGCTGCAATCTTGAAGGCCATCTCAGAAGAGTCGACTTCGTGGTAAGAACCGTCATACAGCTCGATACCGATGTCTACCATCTGATAGCCTGCAACCGGACCGGTTTCCATTGCGCTGACGAATCCTTCCTCGATCTTCGGGATGTATTCCTTCGGAATCGCACCACCCACGATGGAGTTCTTGAATTCGAATCCGGAACCGGCTTCTCTCGGATACATCTTGAAACGAACGTGTCCGTACTGTCCGGAACCACCGGTCTGTTTCTTGTGCTTGTAATCCTCGTCCACTTCCTTGGTGATAGTCTCCTTGTAGGATACCTGAGGCTTACCAACGTTTGCTTCTACCTTGAACTCTCTCAGCAGTCTGTCGACGATGATTTCCAGGTGAAGCTCACCCATGCCGGCGATGATGGTCTGACCGGTGTCGGCGTTGGTGTAGGTCTTGAAGGTTGGGTCTTCTTCTGCCAGTTTTGCCAGAGCAATACCCATCTTTTCCTGACCTGCCTTGGTCTTCGGCTCAATGGCGATCTCGATTACCGGATCCGGGAATTCCATGGATTCCAGAATAATCGGATGATCCTCGTCACACAGAGTGTCACCGGTGGTGGTCTGCTTCAGACCAACAGCGGCAGCCAGGTCACCGGAGTATACCATCTCGATTTCCTGTCTGTGGTTCGCATGCATCTGCATGATACGGCCGATTCTCTCCTTCTTGCCCTTGGTTGCGTTGTATACGTAGGAACCTGCCTTCAGAGTTCCGGAGTATACACGGAAGAATGCCAGCTTACCAACAAACGGGTCAGCAACAATCTTGAATGCAAGTGCGGCAAACGGAGCCTTATCGCTGGAGTGTCTTTCATCCTCTTCTCCGGTATCCGGGTCAATACCCTTGATAGCCGGAATGTCCAGTGGGGATGGCATGTAGTCTACGATACCGTCCAGCATCATCTGAACACCCTTGTTCTTGTATGCGGATCCGCAGAACATCGGGAACATCTCGCCCTTCAGTGTCTCTTTACGGATTGTGGTCTTGATCTCGTCGATGGTGAGTTCTTCACCCTCAAGATACTTCATCATGAGTTCCTCGTCGCACTCTGCAACAGACTCAACCAGCTTATCGTGCCATACCTGAGCCTCTTCCAGCATGTCTTCCGGAATATCTACGATATCAAATTCGGTTCCAAGAACGTCCCTGTCATATACCTCTGCCTTCATGGTGATCAGGTCGATGATACCTACGAACTGGTTCTCTGCACCGATTGGCATCTGAACCGGAACGGCATTCGCTCTTAATCTATCATGAATTGTGTCGAGAACGTGGAAGAAATCCGCACCCAGAACGTCCATCTTGTTAACGAAGATCATTCTCGGTACGTTATACTTCTCAGCCTGTCTCCAAACTGTTTCTGACTGAGGCTCTACACCCTCTTTCGCACTGAGTACCATTACCGCACCGTCCAGTACACGAAGAGATCTCTCTACCTCAACGGTAAAGTCCACGTGTCCCGGGGTGTCGATAATATTGATACGAGTGTCTTTCCACTGAGCGGTAGTAGCCGCAGAGGTGATGGTAATACCACGTTCCTGCTCCTGGGCCATGTAGTCCATGGTAGCTGCACCATCGTGTGTTTCACCGATCTTGTGCGTTTTTCCTGTGTAAAACAGAATACGTTCTGTTGTTGTGGTCTTACCGGCATCGATATGAGCCATGATACCAACGTTTCTTGTTTTCTCCAAAGAAAATTCTCTTGGCATTCTATCTCCTCTCTATAATACTCGTTTTCTCTTTCTGTTTCTTTCAGATTACCATCTGAAGTGTGCAAACGCCTTGTTTGCCTCAGCCATCTTATGCGTATCTTCCTTCTTCTTTACAGACGCACCTGTATTGTTGGACGCATCGATGAGCTCTTTTGCCAGTCTCTCTGCCATGGTCTTCTCTCCTCTGTTTCTTGTGTACAGAGTGAGCCAACGCAGAGCCAGAGTCTGACGTCTTTCTGGTCTTACTTCAATCGGAACCTGGTAGTTCGCACCACCGATTCTTCTTGCTTTAACTTCCAGTTTCGGCATGATGTTGTTCATTGCCTCTTCAAATACTTCCAGTGGTTCATTGCCGGTAGCTTCCTGAATCTGGTCGAAAGCATCATATACGATGCTCTGAGCAACGCCCTTCTTACCATCCAGCATGATGCTGTTGATGAGCTTTGCAACTACGACACTACCGTATACTGGATCTGGAAGTACATCTCTCTTTGGTGTGTTACCTTTTCTTGGCACTTCTCTTCCCTCCTTGTTACCACGGGGTACTCGACCGAACTTCTAACGCCGGCCGCGGCGCCTTAATATATTACAATATTAAGACAATATCCCGAATCAACTACTTCTTCTTAGGTCTCTTTGCTCCGTACTTGGAACGCGCCTGACCACGGTCGGATACGCCAGCTGTATCCAGGGTACCTCTTACGATGTGATATCTAACACCCGGGAGGTCCTTAACTCTTCCGCCTCTGATCAGAACAACGGAGTGCTCCTGCAGATTGTGGCCGATACCCGGAATGTAAGCGGTAACTTCGATTCCGTTAGTCAAACGAACTCTTGCAACTTTTCTCAGAGCTGAATTTGGCTTCTTAGGAGTAACAGTCTTAACCGCTACGCACACGCCTCTCTTCTGTGGTGAGTTAACGTTGGTAAGACTCTTCTTCAGTGTGTTCATGTTCTTACCGAGCGCAGGTGCATTAGACTTCTTTACCGAGCTGGTTCTACCCTGACGAACTAATTGGTTAATAGTAGGCATTATTGTCTCCTTTCCTCTAGAATTTATGCCACCGCAGCGATAGGCTGCAGCATTTATCGTAAATCAAACTGAAAGACCTGGTGCGCCAGGTCTTTCAGTGATAACGAACATTGATGATTATATCAGCAATACTGATATTTTGTCAATGCTAAATTACTAATTTGCGAGACTTTCCAGATCTTCGTTCAAACCTTCCATCTTCGAACTCTTGTCGGAAGCGGTTTCGGAAGCATTTCCTTCTTCGTTTTCTTCGTAGGAGCTTCTCATTAAAGGTTCGTTTTCTCCGTAGTCTACCTCGATGTTACGATACTGCTTCATGCCGGTACCTGCCGGAATGAGCTTTCCGATCATAACGTTCTCCTTCAGACCTCTCAGGTGGTCGGTCTTTCCCTTTACCGCTGCATCGGTCAGGACACGTGTGGTCTCCTGGAAAGATGCCGCAGACAGGAAGGAGTTGGTTGCCAGCGCAGCCTTGGTGATACCCAGCAGCTGACGTTCTGCCGTTGCCGGCTCGCCGTCTTTCTCTGCCGCAGCCTCGTTGGCCTTCTCCAGTTCGAAGCGGCTGTACATTCCGCCCGGCAGCAAGTCGGTGTCACCGGACTTCTCAATCTTGTACTTGGACAGCATCTGGCTTACGATAACTTCGATGTGCTTATCGTTGATATCTACACCCTGCTGTCTGTATACTCTCTGTACCTCGGACAGGAGATATTCGTATACTCCGGATACACCCAGAATTCTCATGATATCCTTCGGATCCAGCGGTCCCTTGGTGAGCTGGTGACCGGCATGGACTTCATCGCCCTCGCTAACCAGCAAACGTGCACCGTATGGGATGATGTATTCTCGATTTCCGCCTTCCTCGCGAACGATAACCTCAGTCTTGTTGTCGTCTCGGAGCGCGATGCTTTCCACTACGCCGTCTGCCTCGCAGATTTCTGCAAGACCCTTTGGCTTTCTAGCTTCGAACAGCTCCTCGACTCTCGGAAGACCCTGTGTGATATCGCTTCCTGCGACACCACCGGTATGGAACGTTCTCATGGTCAGCTGAGTACCCGGTTCTCCGATGGACTGTGCGGCGATAATACCAACCGCTTCGCCCGGAAGCACCCGAGTTCCCGTTGCCAGGTTTCTGCCGTAGCACTTTACGCAGACACCTCTCTCCGCACGGCAGGTCATTACGGAACGGATCTTGACGGTTTCGATACCGATTGCTTCGATATGCTCTGCCATCGCGTCGGAAATCTCGTCGTTTGTTTTTACCAGAACTTCACCGGTCGTCGGATCTACGATATCCTCCGCCGCGAAGCGTCCTGCGATACGCTGGTTCAGCGGCTCGATGACGTCCTTGCCATCCTTGAATGCCTGAACCTCTACGCCTTCGGTAGAACCGCAATCCCAGTCGTTTACAATAACGCTGTGGGAAATATCTACCAGACGACGGGTCAGGTATCCGGAATCGGCCGTACGCAGCGCAGTATCCGTCAGACCCTTACGCGCACCGTTGGATGAAATGAAGTACTCCAGTATGGACAGACCTTCACGGAAGTTGGACTTGATTGGAATCTCTACCGTATGTCCGGCAGCGTTGGCCATCAGTCCACGCATTCCGCCGACCTGACTGATCTGGCTCTTGTTACCTCTGGCTCCGGAGTTGGCCATGATGAACAGGTTGTTCAAGGATCCCAAGGATTCCATCAGGGCGTCCGCTACCTTTCCGGTTGCCTCTCTCCATACGCTGATAACACGGTCATATCTCTCACGGTCGGACATCAGTCCACGTCTGTAGTAGGTTTCGAATTTATCTACGTCACGCTCTGCCGCAGCAACGATTTCTGCCTTCTCTTCCGGAATTTCCATGTCGGAGATGGAGATGGTTACTGCACCGATGGTGGAGTAGTGATAGCCAATGCTCTTCACGTAGTCCAGCATCAGAACGGTCTCTGTATTTCCGTGCTTCTTGAAGCATTTGTCGATAATCGTACCCAGCTGTTTCTTTCCGCACAGGAAGTCTACTTCCAGTGAATACGGATCCTTCTCACGATCGACAAAACCCATATCCTGCGGCAGGCCCTGGTTGAAGATGAATCGGCCAACGGTGGATTCTACCAGCTTGCCCGGATCTTCCGGATATGCTTTCATCCGTACCTTGACCTTCGCATGAATGCCAATGGTGCCGTTTTGATATGCCATCATCATCTCGTCCATATCCGTGAAGCACTTGCCGTCGCCCTTCTCGTTGTCCAGGTTTCTCTCTTCGGTACCCGGGTGAGTCAGGTAATAGCTTCCCAGAATCATATCCTGTGTCGGGATGGTAATTGGAGAACCATCCTTTGGTGCCAGGATGTTGTTCACGGACAGCATCAGGAATCTGGCTTCTGCCTGAGCTTCTACGGACAGCGGTACGTGAACCGCCATCTGGTCTCCGTCGAAGTCGGCGTTGAACGCGGTACAAACCAGCGGGTGCAGCTTAATGGCTTTACCTTCTACCAGTACCGGCTCGAATGCCTGAATTCCCAGTCTGTGCAGTGTCGGGGCACGGTTCAGAAGAACCGGATGATCCTTGATCACGTAGTCCAGGACATCCCAGACTTCCGGCTTCATCTTCTCTACCATGGTCTTTGCGCTCTTGATGTTGTGTGCCTTCTCCTGTGCTACCAGTTCCTTCATGATGAACGGCTTGAACAGTTCCAGCGCCATGGTCTTTGGCAGACCGCACTGATAGAACTTCAGTCCCGGACCGACAACGATTACGGAACGGCCGGAGTAGTCAACACGCTTGCCCAGCAGGTTCTGACGGAAACGTCCCTGCTTACCCTTGAGCATATCCGACAGAGATTTCAGCGCTCTTCCGGCAACGCCTGTTACCGGTCTGCCTCTTCTGCCGTTGTCAATCAGAGAGTCTACAGATTCCTGCAGCATTCTCTTTTCGTTTCGAACGATAATGTCCGGAGCACCCAGTTCCAACAGCTTCTTCAGTCTGTTGTTTCTGTTGATTACCCGGCGGTACAGGTCGTTCAGGTCGGAAGTTGCGAAACGTCCGCCTTCCAACTGTACCATCGGACGGAGATCCGGCGGAATTACCGGAACAACGTCCAGAATCATCCACTCCGGTCTATTGCCGGACTGTTTGAAGGCCTCGATGACTTCCAGTCTTTTTACCAGACGAATCCGCTTCTGACCGGACGCCTTCGTGAGCTGTTCCCGAAGTTCTTCGGCCAGCTCGTCTACGTCGATATCCATCAGCAGCTGCTTGATTGCCTCCGCACCCATTGCTGCCTTAAAATTCTTGCCGTAGATTTCTCTTGCCTCATTGTACTGGGTTTCCTCGATAATCTGCTTGTATTCAAACGGAGTATCTCCCGGATCCGTTACGATATAGGAAGCAAAGTAGAGCACTCTCTCCAGATTCTTCGGGGTAATGTCCAGAACCAGACCGATTCTGGACGGGATTCCCTTGAAGTACCAGATGTGGGACACCGGTGCAACCAGCTCGATATGTCCCATTCTCTCTCTACGAACCTTGGATTTGGTAACCTCAACGCCGCAGCTCGGACAAATCTGTCCTTTGAAACGGATTTTGTTGAACTTACCGCAGCTGCAGGTCCAGTCCTTGGTCGGTCCAAAAATTCTTTCGCAGAACAGTCCGTCTCTTTCCGGCTTCAGGGTTCTGTAGTTGATGGTCTCCGGCTTGGTAACCTCGCCGTAAGACCATTCCTTCATTTTCTCTGTGGATGCCAGTTTGATCTGCAGGGATTCAAAATTTCTAAGTTCGTAATTATTCTCGTTATTCATATTTCCTCCCTTACCTCTTAAATCTCGTAACCGGCCTCGTCATCGTTTCCGAGAAGACTGTTGATGTCGCTGTTATCCGACATGTCATCGTCATCCTCGAACGAGTCGTCTGCCTCTGCCTCGATTCCGGCAGCTGCTTGTGCTTCCGCTTCTGCCGCAAAAGCATCATCATCCATCTCTTCATCGTCCGGGTCCTGCAAGCCGAATGCGTCGTCCGATTCCTCTTCCATTCTCATTCTTTCCCGCTTGCGCTCTTCCCGTTCGTGTTCTGCTTCTGACTTCCGGTCTGCCTGCTTCAGCATGCTGTCTACCGTTGCCGGATCATCGTATTCGGATGTATTCTTCAGCTTGATTTCCTTATTGTCACCGGTCATCGCGCGAACATCCAGTGCCAGAGCCTGGAGTTCCTTAATCAATACCTTGAAGGATTCCGGAATTCCCGGTTCCGGAATGTTCTCGCCCTTGACGATCGCTTCGTAGGTCTTTACACGACCGATGATATCATCGGACTTCACGGTGAGGATTTCCTGCAATGTGTAAGCGGCACCGTATGCTTCCAGTGCCCATACTTCCATCTCTCCGAAACGCTGTCCGCCGAACTGCGCTTTCCCGCCCAGCGGCTGCTGCGTTACCAGGGAGTACGGGCCGGTGGAACGCGCGTGTATCTTGTCGTCTACCAGATGGTGCAGCTTCAGGTAGTGCATGTGCCCGATCGTAACCGGACTGTCAAAGTATTCTCCGGTACGTCCGTCACGCAGTCTTACCTTACCATCTCTGGAGAGAGGAACGCCCTTCCACAACGCTCTGTGCGCCCTGTTTTTTTCCAGATATTCCATGACTTCCTCATCCAGGATGTCTTTATATTTTTCATAGAAGGTTCCTTCTCCGGCTGTATAACCGTTGTCATAATCCCAGTTCTCTTTCTCCTCTTCATCGAACGGAAGATTTACATAATCATTTGCCAGATCGAGGGTATCCATGATATCCTGCTCATTCGCCCCGTCAAAGACCGGAGTGGAAATATTAAATCCGAGGGCTTTCGCAGCCAGGCTCAGATGAATCTCCAGCACCTGTCCGATATTCATACGGGAAGGCACGCCCAGCGGGTTCAGCACAATATCCAGCGGCCGTCCGTTTGGCAGGAACGGCATATCCTCGACCGGAAGCACACGGGAAACGACACCTTTGTTTCCGTGACGTCCCGCCATTTTATCGCCTACCGAAATCTTTCTCTTCTGGGCGATGTAGATGCGGACTGCCTGATTCACGCCCGGAGACAGCTCGTCTCCATTCTCTCTGGTGAACACACGGGCGTCTACCACGATACCATACTCGCCGTGCGGCACCTTCAGGGAGGTATCTCTTACCTCACGTGCCTTCTCACCGAAGATGGCTCTCAGAAGTCTTTCCTCAGCCGTCAGCTCTGTCTCCCCTTTTGGAGTAACCTTTCCGACCAGAATGTCGCCGGCGCGAACCTCTGCGCCAATCCGGATGATACCTCTCTCATCCAGGTCTTTCAGCGCGTCGTCGCCAACGCCCGGCACGTCTCTTGTAATCTCTTCCGGCCCAAGCTTCGTATCCCTCGCCTCAGCCTCATATTCTTCAATGTGAACGGATGTATAGACATCGTTCATCACCAGTCTTTCACTTAAGAGCACGGCATCCTCGTAATTGTATCCCTCCCAGGTCATAAAACCGATCAGCGGATTTTTCCCCAGGGCAATCTCGCCGTTTGATGTGGATGGTCCATCTGCGATCACCTGTCCCGCCGCCACACGGTCGCCCTTGTATACGATCGGTCTCTGGTTATAGCAGTTGCTCTGATTACTTCTCGCAAATTTTGTCAGATGGTATACATCCTTCGTTCCATCATCATTCTTTACGATAATCTCTTTGGAAGTGGAACGCTCGATCGTGCCGTTCTTTTTCGCAACCACGCACACGCCGGAGTCAACCGCCGTCTTTACCTCCATACCGGTTCCTACGACAGGCGCTTCCGTCGTCAGAAGCGGCACCGCCTGACGCTGCATGTTCGAACCCATCAGCGCACGGTTCGCGTCGTCGTTCTCCAGGAACGGAATCAGTGCGGTAGCCACAGAGAATACCATCTTCGGAGAAACGTCCATATAGTCAAACATACGTCTCTCGTACTCCTGTGTCTCCTCTCTGTAACGTCCGGAAACATTTTTGTGAATAAAATGTCCGTTTTCATCTAACGGCTCATTCGCCTGTGCTACATGATAATTATCCTCTTCGTCCGCCGTCATGTAAACGACCTCGTCGGTTACGCGCGGATTTTTCGGGTCTGTCTTGTCGATCTTACGGTACGGCGCTTCTACAAACCCGTATTCATTGATTCTGGCATAAGTCGCCAGAGAGTTGATCAGACCGATGTTCGGTCCCTCAGGAGTCTCGATCGGACACATTCTTCCATAATGGGAATAGTGCACGTCACGCACCTCGAATCCCGCTCTGTCCCTTGACAGACCGCCGGGACCCAGGGCGGAAAGACGTCTCTTATGTGTCAGCTCGCCCAGAGGATTATTCTGATCCATGAACTGGGACAACTGGGAAGAACCGAAGAACTCCTTTACTGCCGCAGTTACCGGTTTTATATTAATCAGGGACTGCGGGGAAATCCCCTCCAGATCCTGTGTCGTCATTCTTTCACGTACCACACGCTCCAGCCTGGAAAGACCGATGCGGTACTGGTTCTGAAGCAGCTCTCCCACCGCGCGGATACGCCGGTTCCCCAGATGGTCGATATCGTCATCGTTTCCAATGCCGTACTCCAGATGAATGTTATAGTTAATGGAAGCCAAGATGTCTTCCTTCGTAATGTGTTTCGGAATCAGGTCGTGGATGTCTCTTTTGATCGCTGCCTTGACGTCTTCAATATCGTCATTTTCTTCCAGTATTTTTTCAAGCACCGGGTAGTATACTAACTCTGTAACACCCAGAGACTTCCGCTCCGCCTTGTCCAGCTCCACGAAATTCGTGATGTCCACCATCATGCTGGAGAGAACCTTTACATTTCTCTCTTCCGTGCGTATCCACACATAAGGAACGGCTGCATTCTGAATCGTGTCAGCCAGCTCACGGGTCACTTCCGTGCCTGCCTCCGCCAGAATCTCTCCGGTCGTGGTGTCTACCACGTCCTCCGCCAGTACATGTCCCGCAATACGGTTGCGGAGCATCAGCTTTTTATTGAATTTATAACGCCCGACCTTCGCCAGATCGTACCTTCTCGGATCGAAGAACATGCTCATAATCAGACTTTCCGCACTCTCTACCGCAAGAGGCTCGCCCGGACGAATCTTCTTATACAGCTCCAAAAGACCTTCCTGGTAGCTCTCGGCAGTATCTTTGGTCAGGCTGGCTAAAATCTTCGGCTCCTCCCCAAACAGCTCGATGATCTCAGCATTCGTTCCAAGTCCCAGCGCACGAATCAAAACGGTTATCGGAACCTTTCTGGTTCTGTCTACGCGAACATAGAAAATGTCATTGGAATCCGTCTCATATTCCAGCCATGCACCACGATTCGGAATGACTGTGGAAGAAAACAGCTTTTTACCTAATTTATCATGGGCAATCGCATAATAAATGCCCGGCGAACGTACGAGCTGGCTGACGATAACACGCTCTGCGCCATTAATCACGAAGGTTCCCGTCGCCGTCATCAGCGGAAGATCACCCATAAAGATCTCATGCTCGTTGATTTCGTCATTTTCTTTGTTATGGAGTCGCACTCTTACTTTTAAAGGAGCCGCGAAGGTTGCGTCGCGCTCTTTGCATTCTTCGATTGAATACTTTACATCGTCTTCACACAAAGTAAAATCCACGAATTCCAGACTAAGCTTTCCACTGTAATCTGTAATCGGAGATATATCATCAAAAACTTCTTTTAGGCCCTCATCCAGAAACCACTGGTAGGAATCCTTCTGAACCTCGATAAGGTTCGGCATCTCAAGCACTTCTTTCTGCCTTGAGTAGCTCATACGGAAGCTTTTGCCGCTTTTGATTGGACGGATTCTGTTTTTCTCCATTGACATTTCACCCCTGTTCTTTCTATCTCAATATGATATGTTTCACCGTTACATCCCACTTGGGGAACTGCAACAATTCTCCTGGGCACTTTTGGGCAGACTAACCCCATATGGGCACAATCCTACACAATAGTGCATCCTCCATGATAGCAAATAGAAAAGTCAATGTCAAGAGCGACATTGACTTTTTTTACCTGTTTTTCGTGTCTTTTTTTCGTGTTTTCCCGTCCTACTCCCGCTCATTCATCGGGACAAAGTCCACATGCTCGCCCACATACTTATATGCGGGACGGATGATCTTTCCTGCGTTCATCAGCTCCTCCAGGCGGTGTGCGCTCCATCCCGGAATACGCGCGATCGCAAAGATCGGCGTAAACAGTTCCTCCGGGATTCCCAGCATCGTATAGACAAATCCACTGTAGAAATCCACGTTCGCACAGACATTTTTAAACATTTTCCGATGCTCCATAATCAGGCGTCCGGCCAGGCGTTCTACCAGCTCATAAAGGGCGAACTCCTCCATTCTTCCCTTTTCCTCCGCCAGCTTTCTGGCAAACTCTTTCAAAATCACCTCGCGGGGGTCGGACAGGGTATAAACCGCATGTCCCATACCATAAATCAGCCCGGCATGGTCAAAGACTTCTTTATTTAAAATTTTTTTCAGATAGGACGCCACTTCATCCTCGTTTGTCCAGTCATTCACATTCGCCTTAATATCATCAAACATGTACTGCACCTTGAGGTTTGCCCCTCCATGTCTCGGTCCTTTCAGCGAGCCAATGGAAGCCGCCACCGCTGAAAAAGTATCCGTGCCTGACGACGTCACCACATGGGTCGTAAAGGAGGAATTATTTCCGCCGCCGTGCTCCGCATGGAGTATCAGGGCAATATCCAGTACCTGTGCCTCCAGCTCCGTGTAGACGCCGTCCGGGCGCAGCGTCAGCAGCATATTTTCCGCCATAGAAAGCCCTCTCTGCGGGTTTCGGATAAACAGCGTCTCATCTTTCCGGAAGTGACGGTAGGAGTGATAGGAATAGACTGCGATCAGCGGCAGCTTTGCAATCAGTTCCAGGCTCTGTCTGAGTACGTTTTCCAGCGAAATATCCTCCGGGTCAGGATCGTAAGTATAAAGGGTCAGGATGCACCGCTGCATGGAATTCATAATGTTCGCATTGGAAGCCTTCATCACCACATCCCGGACAAAACGCCCGCTCAGCGTCTCCAGCTCAAACATCAGATTCACAAAGCAGTCCAGCTCTTTTCTGTTCGGAAGCCTCCCGAACAAAAGAAGATAGATCGTTTCTTCAAATCCGAATTTTCTTCCCTGCAATCCGGCTACCAGCTCCGTAACATTCACTCCCTGATAATACAGCCTTCCTTCTGACGGAATCATACGTCCCCCTTCGAGGCTGTAGGCGCACACGTCTGAAATCTCCGTCAGACCGGTAAGTACGCCTTTTCCTGTCGCGTCACGCAGTCCCCTTTTTACATCGTATTCCAGATACAGGTTCGGATCAATCCTGTGATTCTTCATCAATTCCTTTTCCAGACGGATCATATCCTTCTTAAACGCTCCCATATCTTCCAGATTCATCATTTCATTTGCCATTCGTGCGCCCTCCTCTGCTTGTCAGATTCTTAATCGTCCCCTATTTTACATGAATCCCGAAAACATTACAAGAGCTTTTTCCTACCCTTTCACCTGCTGCTTTCTGAGAATCAGCCAGGTTCCCGCAAGGCATACAAGGCCAAGCCCCGTTCCCGCCAGTATCCAGCCGTTTACAGGAACCGCCCGAAAAAGGCGAAAAGCCCCTCTGCCGATCACGCCAAAAACCGTCTGCGGCGCATCCTCTGCGGCGTCTATGACTCTTGGGCCTCCTATGCACAGAATCATCCAGACCGCCCACTGCACCCAGAAAGCTTTCTGCCCGAAACGCATCACCAAAACCCCGCTAAGTCCTCCGACCGCAGGCATCACAAACGCCGCCGGAATTCCCAGACGCCAAATCCACGCCGTTATATCCATCTCCTCCCCAAGCCCTGGAAACATCCGGGTATATATCTGTCCTTCTGCCACGCCAAGAACCAGAAGAAACAAAACGATCATCACATTTAACACTGCATTTACGATATAAAAAGATACAAAGAAACGAGCTCTGGTACATCCCGCCGCCACTTCAAGATCAAAATAAATCCTGATCTGCATGATTGCCGTCAGAATTCCCACAACTCCTCCCACCATGCCGCCCATCAAGGTCGCAATTCTAAAGTACGAGGTCGATTCCGCCTCGTTCACCGTCAGAATGACGCCAAGAATACATCCCGCCACCCAGAACACGGAAATCAAAAGCACATACCACGCCCAGTCACGCCACATGACCTGAAACTGTTTTTTGATTGTCTGTAACATTCCTTTCACCTCCCTGTTATGCACGCACTTCCAGCTTTCTAAGCGCCAGCATAGCTGCGCCCCCTGCCAGAACATACAGTACGATTCCGCTTACCAGTATCCATGCGGTATTCCTATCCATCAGAAAATGCTGAATCTCCGCAACCGTCTGATGACCGAGAAGCGCCACCCCTGCGCCGAAGATACCTCCCATCAGCGCTGCGACGATTGTCGTCACGATAATTCCTTTTCTCCCCCATCTGGCAGCCACTGCTCCCATAAACATCCCAAATGCCCCGAACATCAGGAGCGCTCCGGCCGTAACGGCCATTCCTTCGGCTACATTCTCCATTTCGGACGCCGGACTCAGCCAGAACAATCCTGCTACCGCCGCAATCGCCAGAACCAGTCCGCCGGTACTGAGAAAGATGCCCGCCGTCACACTCCGCCTGGTCGCGTTCAGGGAAAGCAGCACCGGCACATATGACTGAAATTGTGAGATCGTACCGACTACCATCAGGAAGATACTGACAAGTATCACATAGGCAGGATACAGAACGCACACCGTCTGCAAGATTTCTCTGCCATTTCCTGTAAGCGCCACGTTTCCCCCTCCGAAAAGGATCATCAACCCCATAGCGGAAGCCAGGCTGATCCCTATATATTGCAGCAGAAGTTTTCCCCAGTACTTTACTTTTTTCCCGCACATATTATGCCTCCTCTCCGCAGAGCGCCACAAAGATTTTTTCCAGGGAAGGCTTCTGGATGCTTACCTCATATCCCTTTCGAATCTCTTCGCCAGGCTCCAGAAGTACCGTCACTCCGCGGCTTCGCCCTATTTTTTCCTCATGATGAAGCCGCAGCCCGGCAGTCGCCGCCGCCACTTCCTCCTCATGTCCGCTTACATGAAAGCTCCGTTCCAGCAATTCCTGGGTATTTTCCTTCAGCAGTATCTTCCCTTTATCCAGAATTATGACTTCTTCAAAAATATCCGCCGCTTCTTCAATGATATGTGTGGAAACGACAAAGGTTCTGCCTGTCTCCAGATACTCTTCCATCAGGATTTTATAGAATTTCTCCCTCGCCACCACATCCAGGCCGGAGGTCGGCTCATCCAGGAAGGTAAACCTGGCCTTGCTCGCCAGCGCCACAAGCACCGTCACCATCGACATCATACCTTTGGAAAGCTTTCCGATCCGTTTCTTTATATCCAGATCAAATTCCCGGATCAGACGGTCTGCCATCTTCTGATCCCAGTGCGGCAGAAACGCAGCCGCAATCCGCAGATATTCTTTCACTTTCATCGTGTTCGCTCCGTTGCCTGAAGTCGCCTTCAGTTCTCTGGAAAAGCACAGATTCTCAAGCACAGAAGGATTCTCCCATACCGGCTTTCCACCAAAAACCACGCTTCCTTTTGTCGCCGGGTTCTGCGCCGTCAGAACAGAAAGCAGCGTGGTCTTCCCTGCGCCGTTCCGCCCGATCATCCCATAAATTTTTCCTTCTTCCAGCTCCAGGTTTATATCACAGAGCACATCCTTCCCGCCATATGTTTTCGTAATTCCTTTTCCGATTAACTGACTCATCTTATCTTCCTCCCGTCTCCGAACGCTCAATCATCTCGATCAGTTCCCGTTTTGTGATACCGAGGCTTCCCGCCTCTGCCAACAAGCTTCTTACATAATCATCGTAAAAATTTCTCTTTCGTTTTTCCATGATTTTTTCTTTGGCTCCCTCTGCTACAAACATTCCAATCCCCCGTTTCTTTTGCAGAATCTCCTCATTGACCAGAAGGTTGATACCCTTCGCCGCCGTAGCCGGATTAATGGAGTAAAATTTCGCCAGTTCATTTGTACTGGGAACACGCTCATTTTCCAGCAGAATATCCCGCAGAATATCATTTTCTATCATCTCTTTTATCTGAAGATAAATGGATTTTTCCTGATTCAGTATTTCATTCAACCCCTTTCACCTCCTTTTGTTTATTGGTTCATTACTTATGTAATTAACCATATCACCAAGCAGACTGTTTGTCAATCCTTTTTTTGATCCTTTTAAAAGCGGGCCTCTCCCTTCATTGACATCCCTCCGTTTCCATGCTAATTTATGTTTGACGAACAGATACTGCGGAGGCTCCGGTGGAGTCCTGTTTCGTCATCATTCTTCATTAACCACTGATTTCAGAAAGGACAAACACATGACAAGACAGGAATTTCAGGAACTTATCAACCAGGGGCCTCTGATTTTAGACGGCGCCACCGGCTCGAATCTTATGAAAGCCGGAATGCCAAAAGGCGTCTGCACCGAACAATGGATACTGGAACATAAAAATATCCTGATCGATCTTCAAAAAAAATATATCGAGGCAGGTTCCCGCATCCTCTATGCCCCCACGTTTGCCGCCAACCGGATTTCGCTGGCGGAACATGGCCTGGAGAACGAAATGGAACCTATGATTTCGGAGCTGGTAAATCTTTCAAAATCCTGCGTAAAAGAAGGGTGCTATGTTGCAGGGGATTTGACCACGACAGGAAAGACCGATCTTCCCTACGAAGAGCTGTACGCCGTGTATCAGGAGCAGATTTCCTGCCTGCATAACGCAGGGGTGGATCTTCTCGTGGCGGAAACCATGATGACCTTAGACGAAACGATGGCTGCGGTAGAAGCGGCGCATGCCGTATGCGGCCTGCCGATTCTCTGCTCTTTGACGATTGAATCAGATGGAAGCCTGTTCTTTGGCGGAAATATCTTTGAAACCGCCGCCGCGCTTCAGGAAATCGGCGCCGACGCCGTAGGAATCAACTGTTCTTCCGGACCAGATCAGTTTGAGTCCATCATATCCACCTTAAAAGCCGCTCTGGACATTCCCATCATTGCCAAGCCCAACGCCGGAATGCCCGTCATTGATGAAAAAGGAGAAGCCCACTACAGTATGGAAGCGCCGGAATTCGCACGCCATATGAAACGGCTTGTGGAGCTTGGGGCGGATATTGTCGGCGGGTGCTGCGGCACCACGCCTGCATTTATCAAAGAACTGGTGAACATATTATAGGAAAGACAAAAAGGAGCATCGCGCCCGGTACGCTGCGATGCTCCTTTTCGCCTATTTTATTTTTGCATTTTTTGATAATCCTTTTTTATACAGGAATTTTTTGTACGCCGCCCTTTTTGCTTTCGGCACCTTTACCTTCGCCTTTGCGAATATCTTTGCGAACGCTTTCGCCCCAACGGTCTTTGCCGTCAACTTCTTTGAATTGATTTGAATCGTTTTCAGCTTTTTACATTGGAAGAACGCTTTTTTCCCAATCTTGCTTACATTCTTTCCAATGATGACTTTTTTCAGTCTGGTGTTTTTCTGGAATGCCTTCGCTGCGATCTCCGTAATCTGGAATTGCTTTTCCCCGATCTTAACCGTCGCTTTGATATTCACGGATGCTTTTGGCTTTTTCATGCCGGTCAGCGCCACTGTGCCTGCTGTGACACTGGTAACTTTATAACGGAAATTATTGATTTCCCATGTACTTCCTTCTTTTATGCCGTCATCCTGCTTTTTATCATCCGGAAGCCCCGGTTTATTCTGTTCTTCCAGTCTGGCAAGCGCACGTTCCGCTTCCTCAAGGACTGCCAGAAGCTCCCGGCTCACCATCTGCTTCTGTTCCGGCGTCAGGATATTGTATGCGTTTCTCGCCGCCTCGACCGCAGCTTTGTCCTTTTGCAAGTCGGCAACCGTCCCAATCGCATGGATCTTATCTTCCGCTTCCTTCGCCTTCAAAAGATCCCCTGCGCTCACGATTTTTTCTGTTTTGGGAACAACCGGCTCCTGGAGGGTTCCTTCGGGCGTAAATCCTCCCGCAGATTCCGTAAAGGCTGCGGCAAATTCCTCGTAGGTACCGGAAGCCGCCTCATTCTTCATCTTTTCAGAGGACGAACGCAGGCGTGTATAGAGACTCACCGCCACCTCCTGCTCCGTGCCCTGCGTCGGGTCATCGCACCACAGGAAATAGGTGGAACCGACGACATGCGAATCTTCCACGTTCTGATTTCCAGCAAAGGTATTGTTCTGGAACTGGGCGTAAATCCCGGCCGGGGTCTTTTTCGTTCCCGCGTCTCCTACCGGCTTTTTCCAGTTATCGTCGCCGCCTGTCAGGATATCATAGAAATCTCCATGCCCATTGATCATGCCAAACCCCTGCTCTGCCAGCAATCCCGGCGAAGCATAACGGAAGCTGTTCATGCCGTTATAACACCAGTATTCCGCCTCGTCGATGTTCTGCCAGGTATGCGTCGTCAGGTCCCCATTATAGTACAACGGGTCATTAAAAGAACGCACTTTTTTTATACCGATCTGCTTTAATTCCCCCGCAAGGCTGTCCAGGTAGTCCGCCACTGCCCCATATTTCCCTTCCGTGGAAGCCACCGGCGTCCCCCAGTTATAAGCGCCATGAAGGAATTCGTCTCCCCCTACATGGAAGGTGGTACAGCCCCTCGACACGAAATACGCCGCGTATTTTTTTACAAGCGCCTTCATAAAGGCGGTCGCCTCTTCATTCTCAACATTCAGTTCCCCGTTCGACGAATACTTCTGAAATGGTTCCTTTCCACAAATCCATCCCGTATGCCCCGGCGTATCCAGACATGGTACGATTTCCACGCCATACTCCCCGGCCGTCGCAATGATTTCATCCATATCGCTTTCACCAAGCCAGGAATCCGGATCGGTCACGCCGCCCGGAAGAACGGAAAGGTCCTCATCACTGACCCCGTCTCCGTCGATATCCAATGTCATATCATTTAATGCGAAACGGAAACCTGTCCCATTCGAGAAATCCACCTCAAGCTGATTCATCTGAAGCCAGGACAGCTCTTTGATCAGCGAAATGATCCACTCTTTCGAAAAATATTTTCTGCCGCAGTCCAGATGAAAGATACGCTGCGTCACGTCCGGCGTCTCTGACGCGTCGGTTACCTCTCTCCCAAGCATAAGGCTTTTCAGAATATTCCTCAGTCCGTACATCGCACTGACCGGGCTTTCTGCAATCACGGATACTTTTCCCTCGCCCGAAACGATTTCAAACGAATCTTCTCCGGAGGCGCCGGTCACCTGCACCAGAAGGTCTCCGCTCTGCGCCTGTGACGCCTCTCCATATACGATCTGCATCGAATCACAGATTCCTTTTGCCTCAAACTCCGCGCCAATGAAAGAAACCTTCTGCGCAAGATCCGTTCCATCAGGATTCTCTTCACTGACAATAAAAATCCGCTGTGGGACAAAGGCTTCTTCCTTTCCCTCTTCTTTTGCAGATGCCGAAAACGGAAGCATCACAAACGTCATGCAGACTACAAGCAAAAAAGCCGCTGCCTTTGAAACATAATTCCTTTCCATATACCATCCCTCTTTCTTTTTTTCATATTAAAATTTTAGCATAAGGAAAAAAGAAAATCAATGTAGCAAAAAAATACGTGGAACTTCTTTTTAAGAAGTTCCACGCGGGTGCAATCCCATACCCTTTGCTAAATAATCCGCGCACTTCCCGTCGAATCCTCCTCACGGACGTTACCTCTACAGTTAACTCGGCCCAGGCTGCCTTACGGCACACAGAAGGTTCCGCTTAGTGCTGCTGCATTCCTGCCCTGACACGGTTCACAGAGTTCTGTTGCGTAAGACCCGGACGTCAACGCCACTTATAGAGGGCAGCTCCGCAAGAAAAGACCCTCTGTTCCGTATCACCCCTGCTGTAGCGGATTGCAGGTACAGGGCACCGCTGACTCCCCGGCTGCGCGGAAATGTTATGACATATCCAGGGCGCATCTTCTGATGCGCTTTTTTACTATAACCCGAATCAAAAGGTTTGTCAATCATTTTCAAAGCGCATTCTCGCCTTACAAATTTTTTCTGTCACTCCCCCTATTGACAACCGGGCAATTTCCGTATATTGTATATTCATAAACCTGTTCTGACGCAGACAGGTGTGGATTTTTGGTATTGATTACTTTTTCGCCACACGACGATCCAAGCGGATTATCGTGTGGCTTTTTTCAGGAAAAAATACAGACTTTCAAAAAAGGAGTAAGAAGATGGAACAGACTTTCATGAAAGAAAAACCAATCCTGCCGCTGGTATTATCCATGTCACTGCCTATGATTCTCTCTATGATGGTGACATCCCTTTACAACATCATTGACAGTTTCTTCGTGGCGAAAATCAGCGAGGACGCTATGACTGCCCTGTCCCTTGTTTTCCCCATCCAGAATTTTATTAATGCGGTTACGATTGGGTTCTCCATCGGCATCAATGCCGTCATTTCCTATTATCTGGGCGCGCAGAACAAAAGAGCTGCCGATCATGCGGCAGCTCTTGGGCTGATTCTCAATACCTTTCATGGAATCCTCCTGTCCATTCTGTGTATCTGGATCATGCCGTTTTTTCTTAAGATGTTTACAAAGGATACGACAGTCATAGATCTGGGACTTGGCTATTCCCGCATTGCGTTCTCCTTTGCCGTCATCATTTCTCTGGGCATGACTTTCGAAAAAATCTTCCAGTCTGTCGGGAAAATGTCACTGACCATGTTCTGCATGATGGGCGGCTGTATTACAAATATCCTTTTAGACCCTGTACTGATTTTCGGCTGGGGTCCGGTTCCGAAGCTTGGAATTGAAGGGGCGGCATGGGCCACAGGAATCGGCCAGGCAGTCAGCCTTCTCCTCTATCTTATCTTTTATATCAGAAAACCTCTGCCTGTCACGATTACTTTCCGGCATCTGGCTTTTCAGAAAGATCTGATTTTCCATCTGTATGCCATCGGAGTTCCAGCCACCCTGAATATGGCGCTGCCTTCCCTGCTGATCTCGGCTCTGAATGTCATCCTGTCTGCTTACTCCCAGACTTACGTGGTGGTTCTCGGTATTTATTATAAGCTTCAGACCTTTCTTTATCTCCCGGCAAACGGAATCGTTCAGGGGATGCGCCCTCTCGTCGGCTATAATTACGGGGCCGGGGAATCTGTGCGGGTCAGCAAAATTTACCGTGTCGCACTTCTTCTGGGCGCAGGAATCATGGCGCTTGGAACCCTTCTTTGCCAGACAATCCCTGCGCTTTTGATCGGCATGTTTACCTCAAGCAGTGAAACCATCGAAGCCGGAACGCTGGCTTTGCGAATCATCAGTATCGGCTTTCTGGCCTCCACGGTTTCCGTGATTTCCTCTGGCGCACTGGAAGGGCTTGGCATGGGCGTTCCATCCCTGATGATTTCTCTGCTTCGGTATGTGCTGATCACCATTCCCGCCGCTTTCCTTTTCAGTTTCCTCTTCGGCGCAATTGGCGTCTGGCATGGGTTCTGGTTATCAGAACTGCTCACAGGGCTTATTTCTTACTTTCTTTATCAAAAAATGGTTTCCAAACGCACATAAGCTCTTCTTTACGGCCTGATGCGAAAACTTCCATAAGTGAACCTTACTATCGGAATATAGATCAGTTCCATCAGAAGCGCCAGCAAAAGGCTTCCTGAAACCAACGTAAAATATAAAAACATGGCTATGGGAACCCCCAGATAAAAAATTCCCCAGTAAATTCTGCGGTAGATACTGCTGCGCTCTTTGGGAATGTCGCTGTATTCCTCCTGCGTCAGCTCCGGATGCGTCATTTCACAGTAAATAACCGCCCCATATCTTCCAAACTCACGGTGCGCCTCATATTCGACGCCGTCAATCTCAAATTTAGGATACATGCTTTCTTTCGTGATGACCAGGTTTAAGTTATTTTCATCCCCGTATCTATAGAGCGCTTCCGTAAACTCCTCGCGCGTCAAAGCCATATTACACGGTGAAAAAGAAAACTTTCTTTTCTTTTCTGCTTTTGAAACTTTTTTGTAATCGTTTAAAATATTCATAAAATAGCCTCCCTTTCTTTCCACGTCCTCCATTTCCCGAAGCAGTTCTTCCGTATTCACAGACCCTGCTTCCGTCCGGAGCAGAAAGCGGCAGATCTTAATCGCTGCATCAAGGCTGCTCTTCTTTTCCTCCAGTTCCTTTAGATGCGCCTGAATGAGCGTCTCCTGTTCCTCCCCATTCAGAATCCTCCGAATATCTTCGATGGAAAAATCCAGCTTCCGGTAAATCTTAATTTTCTGTAACGTCTCTACCTCCGCCTCCGTATATTCCCGGTAGCTGTTCTCAGAATTCCGCTGCGGATGCAGCAGCTCCTTCTTCTCATAGAAACGAATATTCTGTTTCGTAATTCCCGTACGCATTTCCACTTCCCTGATGTTCATAGATCATACCTCTCTCTTGTGTTGATATGGCTAATATAAGGGATATACCAGGTATAAGGTCAAGAAAAAGTTATTTTTTCTGCTTCTTTTTCTCGCGAAGCTCCCGGAAAAAGCTGCTCAGCATGTCGCTGCACGTTTCCCGCAGCACGTCTTTTCGCACGATTACCTGATGATTGAATTCTTTCATCTCAA
>OMNT01001446.1_pt1 | contig 22085 bp, 10 predicted proteins | sample 1672551 | NCBI WGS metagenome assembly OMNT01 (sample SAMEA3136698, study PRJEB25190) | human gut metagenome
GCGCATCCGTCACAGGGGTGTTCGTGGCGGTTACGTCATCACGTGGAATGTCGGTCGTCAGTGCGTCAGTTACGGAGGGCGTGGATACTGCCAGGGCATCCGTCGCAGTGGCATTTGCCGTTGGCGCGTCGGTTATCGGCGCATCCGTCGCGGGTGTGTCTGTCGGCATCATCGTCGCGGTGACTACGGGCGGTGCAGCGGTTTGCTGCGATTCCATCTGCCGCTGAATGCGAATCTGCTCCAGCGCCATCAGCGCATCATCCGACTCCTGCTGCGCGCGGCTGGCATCCCACTGGTTGTAGCCCACCAGCGCCAGTGCCGCCAAAATCAGCAGCAGCCCCAGCGTCATCAGCAAATTGCCCTTACGGTTCTTCATGCTCTTGGCTCCATTTCCGGTGCAGAATCCAGCCAATGACGAACAGAATCATGCCCGCACCCGCCAGAATCGGCACCGGCCACCACAGCTGCCCTGTTTCGGGAATCGGAGCGGTCGGGGTCGGCGTGACCGTGCGGCGATTGGTAATCACATACACGCCGTTTTCGATGGAATATTCCGGCTCATAGTACACATCAGACCCCAGAATCTCGTTGAGGGTGTACACATGGTCAGCCGGCAAATCCTTGAAGATATGATGCCAGTTGTTTTCGCTGTTCAGAATCACCGTGTCGATATGCTGACCGTCCTGCATCAGATGAATTTCAATCTGCACAGGGCGATATGTGCCGCGGTTGTCGTCGTCCCACACCTTGACGCACTCAAGGTCAATCAGCGCGGGTGAACGTTCCAGCTTGATGGTGGAGAGGACATCGTACTGCCACTCGTCGTCCACATTGCGCGTCGGCACAGAGGTCAGGAAGGACTGGAAGCTGTACGCCCAGCCGCCGATGATGACCGGCGTGCCAGAAACAAGGTACAGACCGGGGTTCAGGCCCGTAAATGTTACTCTGCCGTTTTCGTCCGTCGTGCCGGTGAAATCAGGCGTTTCGGACGCGGTGAGGGCTTTCATCGCTTCGGACGCGGCTGCCCAGTCCGCCGCATTCTTCAGCGCGTTAATGTCGATATTCAGGGTGCTGTACGGGCTGCGCAGGGCGAACCGAGCGTCCGCATCCATGTCCGCCACCTGATACAGCTGGAAGGTCACGCCGGGCAAGTGCGCATCATCCTCGTTGTCATCCGCCTGAATGGCGAACGTCAAGGGGTGCGTCAAATCCACCCGTTCAAAGGCAAGCGCGCAGGGCGCAAGCAGAAGGCAGCACAATGCTGTCAGCAGGACAAGCGCCAGCAGGCGCGAGGGTTTGCGGCTCATCACGACCGCTCAGCTCCTTTCCGCTTCTTGTGTTTCGGGCTGGTTGTTACCAGCATGAGAATGAGGAGAATCAGCAGCATCGGCGCGGCGACAATCGGCGCGACGATGTAGGGGTCAATCACGAGTGCGTCCGCGGAGATGCGCACGGATAGCTGCGCAAGCGATGTTTCGACCCGGTGTCCACGGACAAGCAGCCGGTGCGAGTTAATGCCGTAGGGCGTGCAGGTGACGAGCGTGCACAAATCCATGCCGTCATAGATTTGCAGTGCGCTGACGTCATGCGGCTCGACAATGAGAATTTGGTCGATTTCGTAAGTCAGCACCTTGTCCAGCACGCGGAGGGTGAAGGTATCGCCGTAGGTGAGCTGGTCAAGGTTGGTAAAGAGCTTGGCGGAGGGCAGCCCTCGATGCGCCGAGAAGGCGGAATGCGTCCCCGGTTCGCCAGTCGGCAGGCTTGTGCCCTCGATGTGACCGACGGCGACCTGAAGCACGTTGGCGTTCGTCGAGTGATACAGCGGCAGCGTCACGGCAATCTGCGGAATCTCAATCACCCCGATGATGCCCGAACCGCCGACATTCATCACCGCGTCGTACTCCTCGCGCTCCTCGTCGGTCATAATCAAGCGATCAACGGTGGACTGTGCGCGGAGTTTTTCGTTATAAGCGTTTGCCGCCGCCCAATCCGCCTCGTAATCCTTCTTGGACTCCTGCTCCACCACCGTGTTGTAGGTGGCTACGGCACGCGACTGGTGGAAGGAATTGTAGAAATCCGACACGGACGGGTACAGAAGGAGCGCCAGACCCACAAACAGCACCACAAACAGAAAAATGGTTGTCATATTGCGCTTCATGAGCCGCCTCCTTTCTGCAAACATGCTTCATTTCCCCATTTGGGAATGCCGGGCGGCGGCATTGCGCGCACCGCCCGGCAGGGGTTTCATCAGAACATGGGGATGTTCAACGAATTGCGGGAGAGAAATCAGATTTCGTCCGCTTCGGCCTTGCGGCGAACGATGAGGATGAGCGCCGCGCCCACGAACATCATACCGCCCAGCACGTAGAAGATGGTCGTGCCGATGCCGCCGGTCTCAGGCAGGGTCGCGCCGGACTTGTTGACGAGCTTGTTGTTCATCGTAGAAGCCGCCGTGAGTTCCATAGCTGCACTTGCACCGCCAGCAGCTTCCTTGTGGTCTGCCGAAATCGTGATGGTGACAGGATCCAGCGGATTATAGGTAGCAGGAACCGTGGTTTCCTTCAGCGTGTACGTGCCGTGATCCAGACCGATGATGTTGAACGTACCATTGGCTTCCGTAATCATTTCATTGTTTGCGACATCCGTATAGGTATCATTCGGCTTCGTGGTGCCTGCGACAACGTAATTGCCAGCGGCATCCTTCCACAGCGGAACAACACGATCATTTTGGTCATAAAGCGTGAAGCCAGCGCCTTCCAGTTCTTTGCCTTCGTCAGCCGTGTTCGCATACTTCGTGTTGTTCACAACATAGGTGAAGAGCCACACATGGTCTTCCGGCGTCTTGCCCATGCCATTAGCATTGGGGTTGTTGGAGTATTCCAAATCGACGCTGTTCTTGTTGTTCGTGCTGTTTGCGCTCGCGTTGAAGACCTGCGCTTCTTCGTTCAGATACGCCGTGTAAACAACCTCAACCGTAATCTTGTCCGTAACAAGGATGCTGGTGTTTTCTTTCATCACCTTCTTCAGGTCTTCGATTGTGAGCGTCCAAGACGGCTTATCCTGATTTTCACCAACCTTGCCTGCGCCCTTCTGACCAGGCGTTGCAGTGCAAACATAATCGGTAGCTTTCAGTGCGATGCCGTTCACCTTCACAGAATCAATCTGAACAAAGGTAATGCCCTTGGACATGGTGTCGTTGAAGACCAGCTTGTACGTCGGATAGTCATTATAATCCGCATTGACCGGAATAGTCGCGACCAGACGGAAATTGAAGTTTTCAAACAGCGCGTGGTCGGCACTCTCGCCCCAGCCTTCCGGATTCACTTCTCCGCCGTTCTTTTCGGCATCAGCAACTTCGTCCTGTACCTGCTTGTCCACAGAGGGCTTTTCAGACTTTGCAGTCGCAACGATGTCCTGATCCAGCACCTTTACAATCAGCAGCGTGGCAGCGCCGTCCTTGCCTTCCAGCTTTGCCTGATTGTCCCGCACAAGGTAATAGCCAGGGGTCAGTTTCTTGCTCTTGCCGGGGGCTGCTTTGGTGGAAGAGAACTTATCAACCGGAGTGGAGTCAGCATACCAATACTTCGTGATTTCAGCCAGCTTTTCCTGATTCGTGCCCGAAACAGTTTTCAGAGCCTCCAGAACAGCGTCCGGCACAGGATCACCAGTCCTGACCGCAGCAGTGTCGTTCTTGGCGTTTGTGCCCCACTTGACGCTCGTCAGCACTTTTTCACCTGCATTTGTCTCAACATCAGCAGTGAAAATCTGGTACACTTCGTATTCGTGTGTCACATCGTCCTTCGGATTTACCTGAATCGTAAAGCCGGTAGCAGTCGGCGTAGTGCCTTCCGCGCCCGTAGACGGATTTTCCACTTCCGTTGCGCCTGCGACAGTGACCATGCTCAGCACGAGCATCATGGCCAGCAGAATTGCCCAAAACTTTTTCATGGTTTTTCTCCTTTTCGTTGTCGTTTTTCATTCATTGGGAAACATTTTTCGGGGATTACCGGGGTTGCCTACGTCGGGAGGTCTCCTGACGTATAGCTGCTATGCTTTTTTCATTCCTCCTCCCGTCGTTTTTTTCCCCATGTTTATACAAGGGCTTTCGCCCGCGTATACGGATTGAGCTGCCCCGGAAGGGGGGCTGCCGACTGCTCAGCAGCCTTCCCTCCGGCGTTTGATTTCCTGCCCCAGCAGCAATGCCGCCGCTGCCATCAGCAGCAGACCACCCAGCGTGAACGGCAGTGTGCCGATGCCGCCCGTCTCGGGCAGCGTGTAGGTAATGGGTGTGTTCGTAATCTGGAAGACGCGATTTTCGCTGTTCGCGGGAATCGGCGCGGTGTTCGTGGCGTTCGGGTCGTCCGTCACCAGCTGCCAGCCGCTGCCCACCGGGGTCTGCTCCTTGGCGTAGTAGCGGTAGATGTTGCCCTCCGCGTCATATGCCGGGAGATTGTACCACTTGTAGCCCCACCAGATGTTCTTGCTGCCTTCCGGCGCGGTGTATTCAACCACTTCGCCAAACTGCCAGCCATCCAGATTCTTCGTGACGACCTTCCCCGCTTCCGCGTCCCAGCCAAGGGTAACGTTCGCGATGATCTTGTCGCCGTCCGCCGCCGCTTCCGCGGTGGTCTGCTTGAGCGTCAGCGTGATGTCCGGGAGGTTCGCGGGATTCAGCGTGAACTGATTGTCCAGCGACGTCCAGACCTTGCGGGCGCTGACGTCGGTCAGGGTGTTGGTGACGGTGAGTGTCTTGACGTTCGGGTTGATTTCCGGCTGTACGCCGTTCGTCGGGTCAGAAGCCGAATGGACTTCGTTGCCTTTCGCGTCCACTTCCTTGACGTAGTAGTACCATTCGCCGCTTGCGCCCGTATCCTTGTCGAACCAGTAGCGCGGCAGGCGTGTCAGCGTCAGCGTTGCGGCGTCGGTCGGCGTATTCGTGCCGACCGTCAGCTTCACGGTGCCGTCCGACAAGAGCGTCGCGTCCATGTTCGCTTCCAGCGCGCCCAGCAAGGGCGTGTAGCGTTCGTGTTGGGGAAGACCAGCGCCGTCACGCTTTTCGCGCCAGATTTGCAGGTACACGACGGTATTGCGGACATTCAGCGGCAGTTCGCTTCCGCTGCCTACGGGGAAATACGCCTGCTTGAACTGCTTGGTGATTTTCAGCTTCGTCGGCGTGTTGGTAATCGTGCCGATTTCGTTGAAGCCCAGCTCCAGCTTGCCGTCCGGCAGGTTGTTCAGGTAGCCCGCCAGCTCCACTTCGCGGATGATGAAGGACGCACTGCCGTAGCCCGGCAGATTCCGGATGGTCACGCGCCACGGTTCATCCGCCTTCGCCAGCCCCGACACATGCAGGTAGGGCGCGCCGTTAATCTGCACCAGCTCCGCCGTGAGCGAACTCGGCGTGCAGATAACGTTCGTCAGGCTGAAGTAGCTCTTTTCCAGCAGGTTTTCCGTTTTCCACTGCGTGGAGTAGACTTCCTGATACTTCATCATGACTTCAAGGTAGATGTCCTGCATCATGCCCTCTTCGCCGAACGTGTCCGCGTCCGCCCATCGCTTGACAATGCTGATGCTCTTGGGCACGTTGGTGATGGTCACGTTGTTTTCCGTCGTATCCTTGAAGGTGATGTAGAGAGTCGAGCCGACGAGTTCGCTTTCATCCGCCGTCATCACCGGCGTGTAGCGGTCCAGCGTGTCGTTGCCGACGCTCGTGCTTTCGAGGATGTAATAGCGGTACTTGCGCAGGCTGCCGTCGGGATTGAGGGTCGTGTCGTACAACGGCAGGTTGTCGATGGTCAGCTTCCAGCCGTTTTCCGCCGACAGGACGTAATTCTGCTGGAAGGGGTCATAGCACCAGTTGTAGTGCACCACGCCGTCCGAATCCGTCCAGTTTTCGCCCCAGACGTTGCGGAAGAGCGAAATCGACACCTGCTTGATGTCCAGCGGGTTCTGTGCGCCGTCGTACTCCACTTCTTCCGCCCACTGCTTCACAATGTTGAGCTTGCCGGTCTGCACGTTGGTGATGGTCGCGCTTGCGTCCGCGATGGTGACTAAGAAGCTTCCTTCCATTTGTGACGAAGAGGCTTTGAACGCATCCTTTGCCTTGATTGGCTCGCCAGCCGAATTGAGTTCAAGGACGTCGCCCACTTCTTTCGGCCAGTTCTCCGAGAAGGTGTAACTGGGAAGCGTACCGCTCACAGGGGCTTCCGTCAGCTCATAGGTGTAAACATGCGCCGTGTAAATAGAACCGTCCGGATTATACTCAACAGAGTACGCTTCCAGCGGTTGCGTTGTCGTCCAGTTTCCATTCGCATCCGGCATTATTTCAACGGTACTCGGATTGGGGTCGTAAGTTATCCACCCTTTTGTTTTATCCCATGAATGCGTTGTCTCAGTCAAGTTGAGCGTAACCTTTTCCGGCTTCTCGTTGACATTGACCCATTCTTTCGTCAAATTGAGGTTGAGATTTCCCACTTCATACCCCGGCAGGTTCTTCGCGTGGATGTTCGCCGTTCCGCCGTCTGCAGGCTGGTTCACCGCACCGGTTGTTTTCTTGACAAGCGTAGCGTCGCCTGTGTAGCTCACCTGATACAGATACGGGTTTAGCGCACCATTAATCGTTTCGTACCCCTCTACGATGTAATAGTAGTACGGCTTCTTCTGCGCTTCGCCGTTCTCATTCACCGTGAAGTAGTACTTCGGCAGGTTGTTGAACTCCCAAACCGGTTCTTCACCGCCCTCCGTCCAGTTTTTCGTGACGTAGGTGTACTGCTGATCAGCCGTCTTGATGGGCTTGCCATTTCTGTCAAAGGTGAGCTGCTTCTTCGCCTGAATCAAGCAGAACGTCAGCTCATCCCTGTCGCGGAAGCGCGCCCAAGTCTTGTCCACCTTGACGTTGAACCGCTCGACGTAGTAGTTCTTTTCGGTCACTTCCGGCAGCGTGTCCGTCAGCGGCTGGCGATAAATCTCCTTGATATCGGTCAGTGCCGCGTCTGTGAAGTAGTCCTCCGGCTTCTGCGGGAAGTCCGCAGGCAGATGCTGCGTGCCGAAGTAGCCGTCAATCGCTGCTTCCGACACCTCGTAGGTGTACGCCCACGCGGATTTCACCGTGCCGTCGGCGTTGTATTGCGCATAAACCGACTGCGTTTCGTTCCATTCTGCCCAAAGCGCCGTGTACGTTGCTGTGGTGTCCAGCTCGATCGTCTTTGCGGTGGGCGTTTCCGCTGTCCAGCCCGTATCCGGGGCATAGACATGGCGGGTGCGCGTCACGGTAATCTTCGCCTTCGTGCCTTCCGGCGTGGGCTTGTCCGCGGGATTGCCGGAAGCATCCAGCCACTGCTTCGCCACGTTGAAGCGGTACAGACCTTCCTTCTCGCTCGTCAGCTTGTTGTTCGTCACGGTGACGGTGGTGCTGGTGTTCGCATCGCCCTCCGTCGTCACGAAACCGTCCGCCGGGCTATAGCTGACGCTGAACGGGAGGGTGGCTTCGTTTTGGTACTTGACCTCCTCCACCTTGTAGCGGTAGCTTTGCCTGATGGGCTGATTCTGCTCGTCGAAGCCCGTCACAGCGTACTTCGGGAAAGTGCCGAACACGACCTTGCTTGTGTTCAGGCTGCTGATGCTCATGACCCTCGTGACCGCTTGGAAGCTGTCGTCCGCGACCCACGCGCCGTTCTCCTGCTTTTCGCGGGTCAGGCGGAAGGTCAGCGTATCCTGCATGTTTTCAGGCTTCGCGCCTTCACCCCAGCGCTTCTCGGCTTCGATGGTCAGCTTTGCGATCTCGTAGTTCCGCAGCGTCGCCGTGCCGCGTGCGTTCTGCGTGTCCGCCTTTGGATTGGCGGGATTCCCGTCCGTGAAGTACTCGCTCGGGTGCTGCGGGAGACCGCTGTATGCCAGCTGGCAGTAGAAGCCGCTCGGCACGTTCAGTTCCCGGAGGCTGTAGGTGTAGGCGCGGGCGTTTTGGACAACGCCGTTTTCCATGGCGACCGTGTAGGTTTCCAGCCCCTCGAACTTGGCGCTCCATTTGTTCGCTTCTGCCAGCGTGACCGTGTCGCGGCGTTCCGTGCTGCCCTTCGTCCACGCGCCGTTGACGTAATCCCAGCGCGTCTTGTAGAGCGCGACCTGCACGCCGCCAAATTCCTCGGTAATCGTGTGCTTTGTGCCATCCGGCGCGTACCATTCCTTGGACAAGTCGATGCTGATTTCGCCGTACTTGTCCTCCGGACGGTAGACGTTGGTCAGCGTCGCCGTGACCGTGCCGGTGGTTTTGCTGGCGTTCGGGTCGATGGTGTAGGTGATGCCGGATGTGGTGTAGCTCGGCACTTTGCCCTCGACGATGTAGTAAATGTAGTAGAGCTTGTTGCCGTTCGCGTCCGCGCCGGTGGATTCCAGCTGCGACCACTGGGTGTGCCAGCCGTTCGCTGCCGTCAGCGTAGCCTCGCGACCGCCGTAAGCGTCGTCCGGGTGCTGGCGAATTTTTGCCCACTGCGCATCGGTGAACTGCGTGACCTGCGTCGGCACTTCGTCAACCGGTGTGCCTTCCGGGGTCATCGTGATGCTCACGTTGTTATAGTAGCGACCGTCCTGCCATTTTCCTTCCCAGTTTTTCCATTGCAAGCAGAAAATTACTTTTTTCTGATGCGTCATCTTGGTGGTGTAAACGAACTGTTTTCTCGACGTATCTTGCGGTTCCAAGACCACTTCTTTTCCGTCTACGCGAGCCACAATACGCGCAGCGTTGTCAAGTGCGCCATCAAGCAAGTTCAGCGTTAGCGTAACGTCCTGATTCTCCGGGAACTGTCGCGCAACCTTCGTGCTATTGTTGACCATTTCCGCAGACAGGATGCATTGCGGATTCTGCGTTGCATCCGTGTTCAGCACGTCGGTATACTGCTCCTGCGTCAGCGCATAGCGGCGAAGCATCACGAGGACGCTGGCAGGGCGCGCATTCTCATGGGCGTCGTCGCCAGCCCAGTTCTTCTGCACCTCCATGTCGTGGCGGTCCTTGCTGTTCTTCACCTGAACGTTGATGCTCGCAGAGCCGTTGACGGTGTGCGGGCCATCCACCACGCCTTTGATGCCGGAAGCAGTCATGAGCTCCTGCAGCCGACTCTTCGAAATCGTGCCGAAGTTGCCATTGTTGAGACCGTCCGGGTATCTCTCCGGATGTGCTTCGGTATCGTCCGCTCGCGGAACGATGTGGAAGACGACCAGCGGGCGATCCTCCAGCACGAGGTGGTACGGCTCGACTGCCTTCGTTTCCGCCAGCATGTACGCGACGTTCGGGTCGAGCGGACGCTCGTTCAGCTTCTCCGAATTGTATTGGTAAGTAATCATACCGCTTTGATCCGTGTAGACCTTACCATTTTCGCCGCCAACCGCCTCGAACTTGTTGGTTTCCGTGTTCCATGCGTAGAGGGTGAACTCCGTCCCCGGCAGCAGCAGCGAGGTGTTCGCGCTGTCCACCTTGCGGATGACCAGATTGTTGTGGATGTAGCCGCCGCCCTGACTGAAGTAGTCGTTATTGCTGTTGTTCAGTTCGGTACTTGAGCCGTCTTTTCCTTCAAGGTTTGCGTGGTTTCTCAACGCCGGACTGATGCCCTTGTGGTTCACGTCGTTGAAGTTGTACTCGTTCGTCACCTCAGGCGGCAGCAGAATGTTCTCCTGCGCCGTGTATTCCAGAATCAGCGCCTTGCCGTCCGGAACGGTGACGGTTATGTTCAGGTAACGTTGAGTGGGAACCGTTCCTTTTACCTTCTCATTGTAATTGTAGTTGGAATTACTGTTGATGTTTTCCGTTTCCGTGAACTCCATCTTCCAGAGATACTTCTCTATCTCTGCGCCGCGCAGCAGATGCCCCTTGCCGCTTTCATCAACGTCCAGAATCGGATTGCCGTTTTCATCCTTCAACGCCTCATAGAGCCTGAAGGAACCTTCATCCAACGTCACATTGCGCAGATAAGGATACACGCCAGCCAATCCAAGAACGTCATAGGTCAGCGTATCCGTCAGCTTGAGCGTGCTGGATGCCGGATTCAGCTTCGCGCCTGCCTGGTTGATGTCGATGGTGTAGGTGATTCGCGCCTGCTGGTCGCCGCCCTTGACGCTGTAGCCCTTCTGGACGTTCACCGCCTCGACCGTCTCTTCCTCGTAGGTCAGCTCGGTCTTCTGCTCCTTGTGATAGAGCGCCCCGTCGTATCTCACGTCCAGCTGGTTGTTCAGCACGCCCAGCGCCAGCTTGCCGTTCACCGCGGTTGCCAGGAAGTCGTCGGCAATCTTGCAGTGAACCTTGACGGTCATATCCGCCTTGCCGTTGAGGACCGTTTCCGGACCGCCGGTATTCTCATTCGGCTTCATGGAGATGTTGATTCTCTGCTGCTGCTGTGCGCCTTCGCCCACCGTCGTCAAATCAGCCTTGATGGAAATGCGCTGCTCGCCCCACTCGTTGCTGACCTCATAGCCATCCGGAATCGTACCGGCATTGTCCAGCTTCTTATTGACAACGGTCATCTTCGTGCTGTCCGTTTCGCTAAGAATCAGCCTCGAGCCGCCGTATTCGATGTACTCCACCACAATGTGCGGCGGGAGCGTTTCGGTCAGGGTGATTTCGTCGTGCGCCACGCCATCATTGCGCAGGAGGATGGTCCAGTACAACTCGTTCTCATGGATGATCTGTCCGTTTAAATCGCCAACGCCATGGTTGCCGAATTTCTTCTCCACCAGGTCGTTCGGGGCGGCCTTGTACCACGCGTCTCCGTTTTTGCCTGCGTTAACAGCCGTGTTCTTGAAGTCAACCCCGCTCGTGCGGGACTCTTCCAAATAGATGGTCGTCTGATACGGGAGCGTAACGCTTGTCGTCGCGTTCACATCCGTATTGGCGTCGTTCAGCACAACGCCTTCGCCCGTCGTTTCAAACCGGAAACCATAGTAGTAGCCTTCCGTCAGCGTCGTTTCCGCAGACACCACCATCGTGCCTTCATTTTTGCCCTGACTGTCGCAGGTCAGCAGCGTAATGGTGTACGGCACCTTCTGCGCATCATGCTTTTTCACAACATCGAGGTCTTTGATGGCGTTGAGCAATGTCTGCGCCTGAGCCGCCGTCATGTAGTGCTGCATGATTTCTATTCCGTTTTTCCATTCCACCTTCTTGTCAAGCGTATCGCCGAAGTTCAGCTTATACTGAACATCCTTCGTCGCCGGGAAGGTGTACGTCGCATTCCACGCTACCGGATACAGACCATCGGTGTATTCGCCGTTCTTCGTCGGATCCGCCGGCATACTTGCGTCAACCGACTTCACCACATTGTAACGCTTGTCCTGCCCTACATTCGCGGTGCTTGTCTTTTGTTCGCCGTCGAATTCCGCCGTGTTTGTAATCTGTTGATCCTGCGCGGTTGCTTCCACCGGCGTTTTGTATTGGATTACGATCTTAGCGGTGGTGTCCTTGAATTTCAGCTGCGGTTTGCCATCCGCGCCGGTTTCCACGGTGAAGTAATCCGTGTAGTTTTCAGCGGTGATAGGTGTGTTATTCGCCGTGATTTGCGACACATAGCCCTTGCCGTCCGTCTTCGAAAACAGCAGACTGCCGTTTTCGTCCACAAGCTGGTCGAACATCGTGTCCGTCAGCGTCTTGTCCTTGATGTTGAAACGGTTTTCGTTGACGGTGAGCGTCCACTGAATGCAGCCCTCATTGCTGTTGTACCAGTTGCTCTTTTGCAGCTTTTTAATCTGAACGTCAGTAGGGTTGCTGTTAGAGGAATCCTGGGAATGATCCCACTTTCCGCCACTCTGCGCAGTGAAAGTATTTGTCAGCTGATCGTATTCACCGGTCATTCCGTCTTTGTCGAACGTGTATTCATACTTAATTTCGTATGTTTCATTTGCCGAAAGCGGCGGCAGCACATAGTCCGTCGTCATGGTATAGACCTTGCCGCTTTCGTCCGTCGTGTTCGCATAAACGTAGTGAATGTGCGTTCCCGTCGTACCGCAGGCGCATGTACCGTCCGTCTTGATTTCTGTCAAAGCAGAGTCAACAGCGGGCACCTTACTCCAGTTAGAGTGTACTTTAACCTCCGTGACGGTCATGTTTGTCAGGGCCATTTGCTTATTCACAGCCGTCATGACGTCTTTAGCAGTCGCGTTCTTGCCGTTCGTGCCCTTTGTGGATTCAATTTTGGCGGTATACTCAATCGTTCCTTTTTCCCAGTTGACATTAGCCCCGCTTTTCCAAGTTCTCAAATCGCTGAGGAGGGAGTTGTTGCCCCTGTCGATGTCCTCCCACTTCACGGTAGTCGATGCGCCACCGAACTTGATGGTCAGGTCGTCGTTGCCCAGATTCTCAACATCGTCCTTGCGGATTTCGGCGCTCATCTTCATGGTGCCGGTGCGGTCGTCATGGCTGGGGTTGTTCCGGACAAAGTCCATATACTCGTCGGTGAACCACATTTCAACTTGTTTCGTTGTGGGATTATACTGGAACTTAAACGCCGGCTTTTCATTGCTGAATTTGGCGTCCGTGCCCGACCAGACAGAAGTGCTGTCCGTTTTGATATGCGTATTCTCTGCCGGAATAATAATCTTGTTGCCTTCGCCATGGCAAAGAATAGCTGCATCCGAAATCTTGAAGTCCGCCGCGAAGCTATAGTTGTACGCATTGGCATTTTCCGGAAGTATGATGTTCGATACCGTAATATTGGTAATCTGCATGCCGCTCTCGCTGACGGCAGGCGGTTCGTTCGCCATCATCAGGAAGCCCGGGTCGAGTCCAAACGACGGCATCATCATGTCGTCCGGCTTCGCGGCATCAGCGTCCATCGACGGAATCACCGTAAGCGCAGGTGTCAGGGACGGCTCGTCCATCGGGGCAGCAGTTTCGGCGGCGTTTTCCGTCGGCGCAGGCGTTACAGTCGGCGCAAGCGTCGGTTCTTCCGTAGGCGCAGGCGTTGCTGTGGGCGCTTCCGTGGGCGTTGACGTCACTTCGGGGGCTGCCGTCGGCTCATCCGTCACTTCGGGAGCTGCCGTCGGCTCAGCCGTCACTTCGGGAGCTGCCGTCGGCTCAGCTGTCGCTTCGGGGGCTGCCGTCGCATCGGGGTTCGGGGTCGGGTCATAGTAGCAATCCGCCGTGTGCGTGTGCTCTTCTTTGCCGCAGATATAGTGGCGTTCGTAGCAGTCCGCCGTGTGATGATGGCCAGAATCCTCCGCCGTCACCGTCACAATGCATTCATTCGTATGCTGATGCCGCAGCACCTGAATGTAGCCGCAAGTGTAGTAGCCGGTTTTCGCATCGACGCAGGACGCGGAATGCGTGTGCACTTTCGCCGGGTCGGGATAGAGCTTGCATTTCAGGTCGCCGCGCACCATCTCGTAGCAGGAATCATCATGCGTGTGTGCGCCTTCGCTCTCAAACAGACCGCAAGTCGGTTCTTCCGTCGTCGGATAGCAGGCATCCGTATGGTGATGCGCGCCCTCGCCTTCCGTCAGGCCGCAGGTGTACGTACGGGTCACTTCGTAGCAGCTGTCATCATGGACATGCGGCATGTCGGAGTTCGTCGCAACGTCCTCGGTGCAAATCAGCGTGCGCGTTTCCGTCACGCAATCCGCCGTGTGCTGATGGCCTTCACTCTCAAACAGACCGCAAGTCGGTTCTTTCGCCCGATAGCACGCATCCGTGTGGATGTGCCCCTCGCTTTCCGGCAGCGTGCAGATCAGCTGTTTCTCCCAATTGTAGCAGGCATCCGTGTGCTTGTGCATCGGATGCTCCTCCAGTGTGCAGATAAGAACGCCGTTGCTGTCGTAGCACTTCTCGTCATGCTCGTGGATGTAGCCATCCCAGTAGCCGCAGCTGAGTTCGCCCTGCGCATTGTAGCAGTCGGAGGAATGGTGGTGCGGCTCAAAGCTGCATCGCATAATATCGGTAAAGACTGTCTCCGCCTCGCGCTCGGAAATCAGGCAGGTCAGCTCATCCACATAGCAGTCCGCCGTGTGGGTATGCTCCTCCAGCCCGCAGTACGTTTCCGCCGCCATCGTCAGACCCGGCATCATCAGCACATAAGACGTGCAGATGGCGACAACGAGTGCCAGCGCCGTGACCGTCTTGAGCAGACGCATCCGGCGCTTCCGCTGCGCAACGTATTTTTCTGCTAATTCCATGAGTTTGCGGTTCATGTCAGCATCCTCCGATTCTGGAACCTGTGTTCCTCTTCTTACTGTATTGTACTTACGTTATTGCAGGAATCCAATGCGGTTCAGCGGCCAAATGCGGAGCGTTACGCGCCCCATAATCTGCTCTTCGGACACTGGGCCAACCAGTGTGCTTCGGCTGTCGCGCGAGGTGGAGCGGTGATCACCCAGAACAAAATACCGCCCGTCCGGCACTTGGTACGGCAGCGTGATGGAGCAGTCGCCCAGCGCGCGGTCGGTGATGTACGGCTCATCAAGCAGTTCGCCATTGATGTAGACGTTGCCGCTTCCGTCGATGTTGACCCACTCGCCCGGCAGGCCGATAACGCGCTTAATCAGCACCTTATTGTTGTAGTAAAAAGCGATAATATCGCCGCGCTGCGGATTTGACCCGCGCACGACCATTGTGATTTCGCCCTGCCCGACCACTGGCGTCATTGACGTGCCGGTGATTTGCAGGATGGGCATGACCATGGTTGCAATCAGCACCGCGACCGCCGCCACCACCAGCAGCGTATAGAGCGTGCTGCGCAGGGCGCGGTTGTAGCTGTGCTTGCGTTTCTCATGCTTCAGTTCCGTTTCCAATTGTGCGGATGTGGGGTTCATTTGCCGCAGCAGGTGGGCGCGTTCCGCCGCTTCCTGCGTGTCGTTGAGCAGCTGTTTGCCCGTTTTCTGCTGATTCTTGTCTTCTGACACCTGCGCGCCCTCCCTTCTGTCATGTTTCTTTACTGCTGATTGGCGGCTTTCTTTGCGCGCGCGAGGATTTCCTGCGCTTGGCTTTCTGCCGCGCTGATTTTCTCCTGGCAAAGCCGCTCAACGTTCTGCTGATACTGTTCCGCGGCCTTCTGCGCCGCCTCAAACACGCCGTTTAACTTCAGCGATGCCTCCGCAATCGAGCCGCACGTTTCCAGCTGCAGCTGCCGACTTTGCAGCGCCGCTTCTGCCGCATTCAGCCGCTGCTCCAGTGCTTCAAATTCCCGTGCCTGTTCCAGCAGCAGTTCCAGCAGCTCCGCGCGTCCCAGCTTCCGCAGTTCCTTCTCTGTCACAGTTCACGTCTCCTTTGCATGTAACGCATTTATCGTTTCTCGATATGTAATTCGCCAGATTTCCGGCAAATCACAGTTCGAGTTTTTACATGGTTTATTATACCATCAAATCTTCAACTGTCAAGTCGGAAAAATAACATTAATTATGCTCATTTGGTGCATTTTTGTGTGTTTTGCCATGCTTTCGTGCGGTAATTTTGTCATTTTCACCTGTTAACGGCTTGTTAGTTTCCTGAGTATTGTTATTTGCATGTTAAAACTATCGTAATAGGAATATTCTTTTGTCTGTTGCTTTCCTCGACTTTTCGTAATTTTCGTTCAGTGTACGCAAATCTTCGACCGGTTTTTCTTTGTTTCCACGCCATTCGTTCGTCTTTTTCAATGTAACATTCCAAACTTGGTAAACAGAAAACAGCAAAATATTGTTGATTCACAAAAAAAGCAGGAGCAACCCGCAAATCGTGCTGCTCCTGCCAAATATTCTGTTACCCATTCGGGTTTGCGCTGTCGTCATCCTGGCGATACTGATCTGTACGGCGACGATGGCGCGGCGCTTCCTCTGCCGATTTCGCCACCGGGCGCGCATACGGATTCTCCATCGTCGTCGTGCTCTTCGGCGCGGCAGTGGACGGGGTCTCCTGCGGCTTCGTCAGGGGCTGAATCGGCGTGCGATAACCGACTTGCGGTCGGTTCTGCATGTCCTGCGTCTGCGGAACGGGTGTCGCCGGGCGCACCTGCACAGGCGAAACGCCATTGCTCGTCTGCGGACGCTGCTGCGGGGTCGTGTACGCGCCGGTGCGCATCTGCTGCGGCTGACCCGCCTGACGCGCAACCGGACGATCCGCATTGCGCGCTGCCTGTGCGCGGCGCTGTGCCGCCTTCATGGCAACTTCACGCTGTTTCTTCTGGTATTGCATGAAGGCGAATCCGCCGCCGCCAAGCAGCAGCACGACCGCAATCACGATGAAGATAACCAGCCCGCTGTTGCCGCTCTCGTTCACCACAGGGTACGTCGCGGCTGCGGTGGGCAGCGGTTCGAGCGTCGGTGTGGGCGAAGCGGAAGGCGTCGGCGTGGCGGTTTCCTGCGCGGTGGCAGTTGTGGGCGAAGTCAGCGGACCGGGCGTTGAAAAGCCCTGCCACGGCACATAGCTGACCGTTGCGCCGCTACCCTTCCAGTCGTTAATGGTCTTGTCTTCTTCCGGAATCAGACCGCTGGTCGGTTTTGCAGTGGCATTCCCCGTCGTGTTGTTCTGGATGCCCTGAATGTACTCGCTGCTTTGCAGGAACTCTTCCAGCTCCTCCACTGTCATCCAATGGAAGTATTTTCCGTTGACGTAACCTTCCTGGTCATTGTAGCGGATGTGATACCACGTTTCGCCGTCCGTGCCGGTCGTTGTGCCGAGGACAAAGCAGAAAGCGTAGTTGTACAGCTTTCTGATACGGCTCGCGTTCATGCTGGGCTGCTGACGGAAGTTGACCGAGGTCGTCGTGGTCACATAGCCGTAGCTGGAGTAGTTCGTCGGGTCGTAGGGCTGGGGCGTGGTGACAAGCGTGGGTGCGGGCGTGGCGTTCAGGTTGTTCAGATACGCCTCGATTTCCGCCTGCGTCATGAAGCGGAGCATGTCATAGCGCACATAGCCCCACTGCCCATTATACTGCACGCGGTGCCACGGCATACTGCCCAGATAATCCTGCCCGGAGACGTAGACAACTTCGCCCTGCATCAGGTACGCCTCAATCGCGCTGAAGTCGCCCGCCATCTGCCGCAGCGGCACGTTGTTGCCCACGGCGTAGGCGTAGCCCATCTCCTGTGCGGGAACAGGCGTCAGGTACGGCGTGGGGCTGGGCGTGGGCGTGCTGCGGGACTGATTCCACTGCTGAATGTACACCTGCGCCTGCGCGTCGGTGACGTAGCGGAGGTTCGCGTCCGGCACATAACCAGACGTCCCTTCCAGCGTGGTCACAATGTCCCACGTTTCGCCTGCCGTGTTCAGCTGGCTATTCACATACACCAGCACATTCGCCTGCAGCGTCGCCATGACGTAGTTGCCCGTGCCGATGCCGGTGCGCATTTCGGTTTCGCGTGTAGTGACGGCATAGCCCTCGTACGGCACAGCGGTCGGCGTCGGGGTCGGAGCCTCGGTCGGGGTCTGCGTCGGCGCGGCGGTCGCCACCTGACGATACCAGAAGGCAATATCCGCCGCATCCATGCTCAGCGTGCCGTCTTGGAAAACAGTCAGGGTGATTTGCTCGCTGCCGGGAATCAGCTCATAGCCATCCCGCAAATTCGTCGGCATCGGGCGCAGGGTGTATGTGCCGGGGGCGAGCGTCATCGACTGCGCGTTCGCCACCGGGCTGCCGTAGCTGTCCAGATACTGGATGATGATGGTCGCGTTCTGTGGCGCGGCGGTCGGATTGGCCGTCGGCACTTCCGTTGGAATTTCGGTCGGAATCGCCGTCGGGGTCTCGGTCGGAACCGGCGTGCCGGTAGGAATCTGCGTTGCCGTCGGCACAGGTGTTGCGCCGGTGGATGCGGCATACGCGTCGCTTTCCGCCTGCGTCATGATGGTCAGGAATTCGCTCATGATGTAGCCGCTCTGTCCATCCACCATGACGACGCTCCACCGTTCGCCCTTGTCGTTCAGCATTTCGTTGACGACGTAGACGTTCGAGCCATTCGCCAAGCGCTTGATGATCGTGTTGCTCTTGCTGGTCGAAGCCTCGCTGCGGAACGCCACTCGATTGCCGTTGATGGTCGCGTAGCGGTTGACCGGCTGCCCGACGGGAATCGGCGCTTCAGTGGGCGCAGTGGTCGGCGTTTCGGTCGGAATCGGCGTATTCGTGGGCGCTTCGGTCACGGGAACATCCGTCGCAGCGCTTTGAACCGGGCGGTAATAGAACGCAAGGTCTTCCGCCGTCGCTTCGTCACCGTTGATGGCAATGGTGCCGTCCGCATAAATCGTCAGGTCGAACGACGTCCAGCTGCTTTCCAGCTCGTAGCCGGGAATGCTGTCATACGCGGGCGTGACGTGGTACGTTCCCGGCATCAGCTCCGCCACGCTTGCGTCGGCAATCTCCTCGCCAAGCGTGTTGTAGTAGCGGATGGTGACGGTCACGAACTGCTGCGCGGGCGCGGGGGTATCGGTCGGCGCGTCCGTCGCCGGAATGTCCGTTGCAGGCACATCCGTCGCGGGTGCAGGCGTGTCCGTCGGCGCTTCCGTCGCGGGAACTTCCGTCGGGGTCTGCACCGGGTGGTAGTAGAATCCGACCGCATCCGCCGGAATTTCTTCGCCATCCATGTACAGCGTGCCGTTCGCATCCACCGTCAGGTCAAACTGCGTCAGCGTGCTGTCCAGCTCGTAACCGGGGATTTCGCGCTCCGGAATCATCGGATACGTCCCCGGCAGCAGTTCCTTCACCACCGGGTCGGCAATTTCCACGCCGCTCATGTCGAAGTAGTGAATCGCCACCGGCATCGTCTGCGGGGCGGGGGTGTCCGTCGGCGCGGGCGTATCCGTCGGCGCTTCGGTTGCGGGTGCTTCCGTCGTGGGAATATAATAGTAGAAATACACCTCGCTCGGCGTCGCGATACCGCCGGAAACGTTCACTTCCACCGTGCTTTCCGTGCCGGGCATCGGCACATAGCCGTCCGCCATGCCCTGCGGATTCGCCGTCACAAGGTGCGTCCCCTCGCCCAGCGTCAGCGTGTCGTCCATTGCGACAGGCTCACCCTCAGAGTTGAGGTAGTGCACGGGCACGTCCACTTCGGTCGGCTGCGGGTCAGCATAGAAGAAGGACACACTCGCCAAGTCGGTCGTGCCATCAGGACGCAGCGTGACCGTCTGCGGATTTTCGCTGATGAGGTCGTACCCGCCCACGCGGTCGCTGGCGGCATAGATGTAGTTCACGCCCTCGGTCAGCGGCTGCGACTGCTGATCCAGCAGCGTGCCGTTCTCGTGATAGTAGAACACGTCGATGTTGGATGTTACCGGCTGCGGCGTGGCATAGTGGAACACAACGGGATTTACGCTCGCCGTGCCGCCGTTGTCCACCCACACATGCACCGTGTCCTCGCCGACAAGCTGATACCCAGCAGTCATCGCGCTATTGGCGGTGACATAGTTGTCGCCCTGATTCAGCGTCACATACTGCGTGTCCAGAATCGTGCCGTTGTCATCCAGCTGATACAGCACGGTCACTTCCGCCTGAATGACGGGCGGCTCGGTCGGGGCTTCGGTTGGTACTTCCGTCGGCGCTTCGGTCGGCTGCTCCGGCACGGCGTAGACAAAGCGCACCTCGCTCGGCGACGCGTTGCCCATGCTGTCCACAAACACATCCACCACACCGGACGCAGGTTTGACAAGCAGATAATTCCACGGCACAACACTGGAATTGGCGTACACTTGGGTAGTCGCGTTCGTCAGGCAGCTTGCGTACTGGAAATCCAGCTGCTGGCCATCCTCCGTCACATAGTACACCGGCACGTTGACACTCTCCTGCGCGGGCGTTTCGGGCATTCCCTGCGACGAGAGGTACAGCGGGAACATCCCTTCATAGACGCTGTTGCAGTAATAATCCACTTCATACGAATACATCGGGTCAAGGGCAGTCGCATCCTGCGTCCACATGATTTCCGACGCATAATCTTTCAAGTAGAAGGTATACGCCGGGTCAGACGATACAACCTGCACCTGAACCGTGCTGAAAAGAGCGGACGCATCCAGCGTCGCCCAATACGCATGTTCCGCGCTGTCAGGCACGGGGAACGCCTGCGTTGTCTGCTGCTGACCCTGCGAATCCGTCCAAATGACGGACACGACGACGTCCTCCCAGCGATCCAGCGCCAGCGCCGGAACCATCGCGGTTGTCATCAGCAGCGCCGCCACCATCAGCACAGACAGCAGACGGCCAAGACCTTTGACGCCGGATTTTCTCATGTTGGGTTTCCTCCTTGCTCCTGCCCTTTGCGGGCCTGATGCCATTCTATTATACCGCAGCGGCGCGGTTTGTCAATCTTCCGCACCCTGCCGCATTTTTCCTTGCGATTCGCAGGATTTTTTGCGTCTCTTGTCGAATCACTATGGCGAAAATCATCCTATTATTGAGGAGGACATTGACCATGATGGACGACAAGCAGCTGACGGAAGAGTATTTGGATGGGAAAGTCGTTTTCCCCGGCAAGATTATCCGCGTTGAGCATTGGCATGTGCGCCTGCCCAACGGCGAAACCGCCCTGCGCGAGGTGGCGTGCCATCCGGGCGCGGCGGGCATTGTCGCGCTGGATGATGACGGGAACGTGATTCTCGTCCGCCAGCATCGCATCGCCGTTGGCCGCTTGACGCTGGAAATTCCGGCGGGCAAACTTGACGGGGCGGATGAAGACCCGTTCGTCTGCGCCCAGCGCGAGCTGAGCGAGGAAACCGGGCTGACCGCCGACCACTGGCGCAAGCTGACCGTGCTGGAGACGACCCCCGGCTTCTGCAACGAGCGCATCCACCTCTACTTGGCGACGGGGCTGCACGCTGGAAAGACGCATCCGGATGAGGATGAGTTCGTCTGCACACTGCGGATGCCGCTTTCCGACGCGGTACAGAAGGTGATGGACGGCACGTTCCGCGACGGCAAGACCGCGCTGGCGCTCCTGATGGTACAGCAGCTGCTGTCCGCCCCCTGCAAACAATAAACGTGCGAAACGCGCGTTCTGTTCCATCCACGCTTATTGTAACAAATATTTCATCAAAATGCAATCGTGTGGACGGATTTTTGCGCGTTTTTTCGGAAAATTTCGCTGACGGAGGTGCTTTATGGCTGGAAAAAAGCAGCGTCATCCCCTGTATGTTCTCTTTCTGCTGCTGATGCTGCTCATGCTGGCGCTGGGTGTGTATCTGCTTGTTGTCGGCTGTCAGCAATGGAATCGCCCTGTGCCGCTTGCGCCGTTTTCGCCGCATATCATCGGAGGTTTCTTCCGCCATGTATGAAAAGCTGGGGCAATGGCTCTCCCACCGCAATCCGCCGAATGAGCCGATTCCCGCAGCGGATTACTTCGCGTCCCTGCCGCGCCTGACGACCGACCGGCTGCTCCTGCGTCCGCTGACGATGCGCGATGCGGCGGATATGTTCGCTTACTCCCGCGACCCCGAAGTCGCTCGGCATGTTCTCTGGGATGCGCACAAGTCGATGGCGGATACGCGCGGCTGCCTGCGCTACATCATCAGCCAGTACCACAGCGGCGCGCCATCCAGTTGGGGCATCGTGCTGCGCGAAACGAACCGCGTCGTCGGCACGATTGGCTTCATGAGTTACAGCGACGCGGATAGCGTGGTGGAACTCGGCTATTCGCTCGCCCGCTCCTGCTGGAACGGCGGACTGATGACCGAAGCGCTGGCAGCGGTGCTGCGCGAATGCTTCACCGTTCTGCGCATCCACCGCGTCGAGGCGATGCACGAGTGCGACAACCCCGCCAGCGGGCGCGTGATGGAAAAATGCGGTATGCGCCACGAAGGGACACTGCGCGGCAAGGTGTTCAACAAGGGCAATTTCCACGACGTGGAGCTGTGGGCGATGCTGCGGGAGGACTGGGACGCGCGCCATTGAGCGAATTTCTTCCTACTTATATGCTGGAGGATACGCTAATGCAGTTTGACATGATTTCTGGGCTGCGGTGGATTCACTCATCTCGTCCAACGAAGCGGCGGCGCGCGGAATAAGCGCATCAAAAAAGAGGGCTTCCGCCCCCTTTGAATTGGATTTATACTAATTCGATTCTAAAACATGACATCGAGCATAGCAGTTTTTTCGTTCCGGCAAAGCTGAGTGAAGCGAGGCGTACTGGAGGTACGCGCGAGCGGAACGAAGCAAAGC
>OMNT01001452.1_pt1 | contig 22005 bp, 18 predicted proteins | sample 1672551 | NCBI WGS metagenome assembly OMNT01 (sample SAMEA3136698, study PRJEB25190) | human gut metagenome
CTACTACCGCACCAAGGAGCAGTTCCAGCAGCTCATCGATCAGGATGAGGTCGTGGAACACAACTTCTTCAACGGAAACTACTACGGCACCCTGAAGGAAGAGGTCAACAAGCGGCTGAACGCGGGCAAGCTGGTGGTCATGGTCATCGATGTGCATGGCGCAGCCAATATCCGCCGCATGTATCCCGGTGCCACCACCATCTTCCTGCTGCCCCCCTCCACCCAGGAGCTGGAGCGCCGCCTGCGCGGCCGCGGCACCGAGACCGAGGAGAGCATCCGGGAGCGCCTGGAGATCGCCCGCAATGAGCTGGCCCAGCAGGATAAATTCACCCTCAAGCTGGTCAACGACGAGGTGGATGCCTGCGCCGCCAGACTCTATGATGTCATCTGCCAGCGTGCGGGCCTGACCCGCTAAATCGCTTTGAAGGAGCTGCCTGAATGCCCAAAACGGTAGGCGTTGCAGTGAGCAACGCGACCTTTCATTTCGACAAACTCTATACCTATGCCGTCATGCCCGACCAGCAGGATACTGTCCGGCTGGGCAGCATGGTGCTGGTGCCCTTCGGGCGGGGGAGCCGTGCCCGGATGGGTGTGGTGCTGGCCTGCGATGCCGAATCGGAGAGCGCAAAGCTCAAGTTCCTGTTCGATGTGGCCCCGGCCTCTGCCTGCCTCACCCCGGAGCTGCTGCGGCTGGTGCACTTTTTGAAGGAGCGCACCTTCTGCACCTACTACGAGGCCGTCAAGGCGGTCATCCCCTACGGCGCGCAGTACAAGCCCACCGTGGCGGAGGACGGCGTGACCCCGGTGCTTCAAAAGCAGCTCGTCCGCCACACGGAAAATGCCTATAAGCTGGTGGGCACGCTGCCTCCAAAGCCCAGACCGACCGCCAAGCAGCTGGCCGCAGTGGCCCTGCTGGCCGGGGGAGAGCGCACCCTGTCTGCATTGGAGGAAAAGGGCATCAGCCGGGCGGTGCTGGACAACCTCTGCGCCAAGGGTGTGCTGGAATGCAGCAAGGTGAACAAATCCATCGACCTGTATTCTTCCATCCCGCTGAAGAACGAGCCCATCCTTCTCACGGAGGAGCAGCAGGCCGCCTATAACGCGCTGCTGCCCGGGCTGGAGGATGCTGCCCCGCACTCGGCGCTGCTCTACGGCGTGACCGGCAGCGGCAAAACGCTGGTGTTCCTGAAACTCATCGAGCACTGCCTGCAGATGGGCCGCCGGGCGCTGGTGCTGGTGCCTGAGATCAGCCTGACCCCTCAGATGATCCTGCGGCTGAAAAGCCAATTTGGCAAGCGGGTGGCCGTGCAGCATTCCGCTCTCAACCATACCGAGCGCCTGCTCCAATGGCAGATGATCCAGGACGGCGGCGCAGATATCGTGGTGGGCACCCGCAGCGCGATCTTCTCCCCGCTGGAAAACATCGGCCTTGTCATCATTGATGAGGAGCAGGAGCACACCTACCGTTCCGAATCCGCGCCCCGCTACTCGGCCCACGAGGTGGCCCGGCAGCGCGCGGCGGAGAACGGGGCCCTGCTCCTGCTGGCCAGCGCCACCCCCAGCACCGAGAGCTATTATGCCGCCCAGCATGGCCGCACCCAGCTGGTGCGCCTGACCAAACGCTATGGCGGCAACCCGCTGCCCAAAGTCCAGATCGTGGATATGCGGGCCGAGCTTGCCTCCGGCAACCCTCGGGAGATCAGCCTTGCCATGGAGGATGCCATCCGGCACAACCTTGAGGCAGGCAAGCAGACCATCCTGCTGCTCAACCGCCGGGGTTACCAGACCGTGGCTCAGTGCGAGGACTGCCGCGAGGTGCTCAAGTGCCAGAAGTGCAGCGTGCCCATGGTCTACCACAAATCGGCCCACAAGCTGCTCTGCCATTACTGCGGCAGCCAGCTGGACCCGCCCCCTGCCAGATGCCCCGCCTGCGGCGGAAAACTGCAGTACCGGGGCTTTGGCACCCAGAAGGCCGAGGAGGAGCTGGCAAAGCTCTTTCCGGAGGCCCGCATCCTGCGGATGGATCAGGATACCACCGCCGCCAAGGATGCCCACGAAAAGCTGCTGGCAAAGTTTGCCCGGCATGAATATGACATTATGGTGGGCACCCAGATGGTGGCCAAGGGACTGGATTTCGAGGATGTGACGCTGGTGGGCGTGCTGGGCATCGATTCGCTCCTGTTCGCCCAGGGTTTCCGGGCTTATGAGACCGTGTTCAGCCTCGTCACGCAGGTGGTGGGCCGGAGCGGCCGGGCAAAAGACCCCGGCTTTGCCATTATCCAGACCACCGACCCGGACAACCCGGTGCTCAACCTTGCCGCCGCGCAGGACTACGACGCGTTCTTCGAGCAGGAGATCGCCTACCGGAAGCTGGGGCTCTACCCGCCCTTCTGCGGGCTGTGCGTCGTGGGGTTTGCAGGCCCGAAGGAGATCGAGGTGGCCCGCGCCGCCGCCCGGTTTGCCGCCTTACTGGGGCAGCAGGCGGCCAAGCAGCCGGGCCTGCCCCTCCGCGTTCTCGGCCCCACCCCCGGCAACATCGAAAAGATCAACGAAGCCTACCGCTATAAACTCACCGTCAAGTGCCGCAACGACCGCCGTTTCCGGGACCTCATCCGGGAAACGCTGACCCTCTACGAGCAGGAAAAACTGCCCGGCAAGGCCACCGTTGTGGTCGATCTGCACTCGGACGGGGATATCTGATACAACACAACAAATTTTGGAGGTACCACTATGGCTATCCGCAATATCGTAAAAGAGGGCGACCCCATCCTGAACAAGGTCTGCCGCCCCGTGACCAACTTTGACGACCGCCTTGCCACCCTGCTGGATGACATGCGGGAGACGATGATCGCCGCCGACGGCGTGGGTCTGGCAGGCCCTCAGGTGGGCATGCTGCGCCGCGTCTTCGTGGTGTGGGACACCACCGATGCCCCCGAGGAGATCCCCGAGGATTATGAGTACAAGTTCATCGATTTCGTCAACCCCGAGATCCTGGCTGTTTCTGAGGATGAGGAGACCGCCTACGAGGGCTGCCTGTCCTTCCCCGGCCACAACGGTGCCGTGACCCGTCCCGTTGCCGTCAAGGTGCGTGCACAGGACCGCAACGGCAACTGGTTCGAGCTGGAGGCTGAGAACCTGCTGGCCCGCTGCATCCAGCACGAGAATGACCATCTGGACGGCATTACCATCATGGAGTCCAGCGAGTATTTCTACGAGGACACCGAGGAGGGCAAAAAGGCTGCCCGTGAAGCGAAAGGAAACAACTGATGCGCATTCTGTTCATGGGAACCCCGGATATCGCCGCGGAGTGCCTGAAGGCCCTGTATGCCGCCGGTCACGAGATCTGCGGCGTGTACACCCGGCGGGATAAGCCGGTGGGCCGCAAGCAGGTGCTCACCGCGCCCCCGGTCAAGGAAGTTGCTCTGGAGCATGGGACCCCCGTGTTCCAGCCCCGCACCCTGCGGGACGGCAGTGAGGATGCCGACATCCGGGCGCTGGCCCCTGACCTCATCGTGGTGGTGGCCTACGGCTGCATCCTGCCCAAGTCCGTGCTGGAAGCTCCGAAGTATGGCTGCATCAACCTGCATGTGTCCCTGCTGCCCAAGTACCGCGGCAGCGCCCCCGTGCAGTGGGCTGTTCTGAACGGCGACACCGAGACCGGCGTTTCCATCATGCAGATGGACGAGGGGCTGGACACCGGCGATGTGCTGGTCTGCGAGAAGATCGCCATCGGCCCGGAGGAGACCAGCGGCGAGCTGTTCGACCGGGTCACCGCTGTGGGTGCCCGCGTCCTCTGTGAGGCGGTGCCCGCTATGGAAGCTGGCACCCTCCAGCCCCAGCCCCAGCAGCATGAGAATGCCACCCTGGCCCCTATGCTGGACAAGGAGCTGGCAGAGTTCAGGCTGACCGATACTGCTGCGCACATCCACAACTGGGTGCGCGGCATGAACCCCTGGCCCATGGCCTGGTTCGTGACCGCAGGCGGCAAAAAGGTCAAGGTGACCGAGTGCCGCGTGGCTGCCTCCAACGGTGAGGCTCCCGGCACGGTGCTTTCCACAAAGCCCCTGACGGTGGCCTGTGCCGATGGCGCGGTCCAGCTGCTCCATGTGGTGCCTGAGGGCAAAAAGCCGATGGATGGCACCTCCTTTGCGGCCGGTCTGCGTCTCAAAGCGGGGGATACCCTCTGATGGCGGCCAATCCACGGGCAGCGGCAGTGGCTGCACTGGTCCGGCAGGAGCAGGACGGCTTCTCAAACCTTGTGCTGGATGCCGAACTCCGCCGCCAGAAACTGGAGGGCCGGGATAAGGCCTTTGCCGGTGCCATCTTCTACACCGTGCTGGAACATCAGGGCACGCTGGATTTCATTCTGGAACAGTTCCTGCCCAAGGGCCTTGCCAGGCTGGACCCGCAGGTGCGCGAGATCCTGCGGGCCGCACTGGCGCAGGCCCGCTATATGCAGGTGCCGGTGTCGGCGGCGGTGAACGAGGCCGTCAAGCTGACCCGCACCTTCAAAAAGGCGAGTGCGTCCGGGCTGGTCAATGCCGTTCTGCGCAAGGCCTGCAATTATGATCTGGAAACTGCCCGTTTCCGGAACGAGACCCAGCGCCTCATGGTGCTGGGCTCTGCGGGGCAGGATGTGGCAGAGTTTCTGCGCACCCATTACCCCGAGGAGGCGCTGGGCATCCTGACCCACACCGCCGACGGCGGCTGCACCAGCCTGCGGGCCAACTGCCTGAAAATGGATGCCGCGGCCCTCTGCGAAAAGCTGCTGGAAAGCGGCGTGAAGAGCGCACAGCCCGGCCTTGTGCCCGGCAGCGTGCTGGCAAAGTTCGAGGGCAGCCCGGCGGAGCACCCGCTCTTCAAGGAGGGCTGTTTCCATGTGGAGGGGCAGGCCAGCCAGCTGGCAGCCCTCTGTGTGGAGGCAAAGCCCGGCGATACTGTGATCGACCTCTGCGCGGCACCCGGCGGCAAAACGCTGCTGCTGGCCGAGGAGATGCAGGGGCAGGGCGCACTGTACAGCTGCGATGTGGCAGAGCACCGGGTCGGGCTCATCCGGAGCGCTGTGGAACGGATGGGCTTTGCCCATGTCACCGCCCTCTGCAATGATGCCACCCGCCCCAACCCAAAGCTGCCCGCCGCAGACCGCATTCTGGTGGATGCCCCCTGCAGCGGCCTGGGCATTCTGGCAAAAAAGCCGGATATCCGCTATAAGACGCTGGAAAAAGCACGCCACGATGAATTATTGGCCACCCAGTCGTCCATTCTGGACACAGCAGCTGCTCTGCTGAAAGCGGGCGGGCGGCTGGTTTACTCCACCTGTACCATCGACCCCGCCGAGAACGAGGAGCAGGTGGCGGCATTCCTTGCCCGCCACCCGGAGTTCCGGGTGGTCCGGCCCGCTGTGGCGTTCCCTGACGGAATGACAGTGGGGGAGCACGGGGCGCTCTCGGTGCCCACCCGCACCGGGATGGACGGCTTTTTCCTCTGCGCCATGCAGAAAACGCAATGAACCCGCCGTCCGGTTCGTATTGATTCATAGGAGAATACCATGGAACAAAAACGCTGTATCTCTTCCCTGACGCTGGCCGAGCTGACCGCTGCGCTGAAAGCCATGGGTCAGCCGGGCTTCCGGGCAAAGCAGATCTTCCACTGGGTGCACCAGAAGCTGGTCACCGAGTTTTCTGCCATGACCGACCAGCCCAAGACCCTGCTGGCAAAGCTGGAAGAGCAGTTTTACATTGCTGCCCCCAAGATCGAGCGCCGGCAGGAAGCCAAGGACGGCACCGTGAAATATCTGCTGCGGATGGCCGATGGCAACTGCATCGAGACCGTTGTCATGCGCTACCACTACGGCAACACGGTCTGCGTCTCCACGCAGGTGGGCTGCCGGATGGGCTGCCGCTTCTGCGCCTCCACCCAGGCAGGCCGGGTGCGCAACCTGGAAGCCGGTGAGATCTGCTCTGAGATCTATACCGCCCAGAAGGACATCGGGGAGCGCATCTCCCACATCGTCCTCATGGGCATCGGGGAACCGCTGGATAATTTTGACGAGGTCATGCGCTTCCTTGAGAATATCTCCTCCCCGGAGGGTGTGAACATCGGAATGCGCAACATCAGCCTTTCCACCTGCGGTCTGGTGCCCAAGATCGACCAGCTGGCTGAGAAAAAGCTGCAGCTGACCCTTTCGGTCTCCCTGCACGCCCCCAACAACGAGATCCGCAGCGGCATGATGCCGGTCAATGATGCCTACCCCGTGGAGGTGCTGATGCCCGCCGTCCGCCGCTATCAGGAGACCACGGGCCGCCGGGTCAGCTTTGAGTATTCGATGGTGCGCGGTGTCAATGATTCCGATGCCTGTGCCAGACAGCTGGCCGACCTCATCCGGGGTATGGGTGCTCATGTGAACCTCATTCCCATCAACCCGGTGGACGGCAGCCCCTACTCAGCTACCGATGCCGCCAATGTCCAGCGCTTCCAGAAAAAGCTGGAGAGCCTGGGGGTCAACGCCACGGTACGCCGCCGTCTTGGCAGCGAGATCAGCGCCGCCTGCGGCCAGCTGCGCCGGGACGAAATGAATGGTAAGGCGTAAATCGCAAGAGGAGAAGCCTATGAAACTAGCAGGAAAAACGGATGTGGGCCGCGTCCGGCAGGAAAATCAGGATGATTACCGTGCCGGGGAGCTGCCTGGTGGTGCTGTCTGGGCACTGGTGTGTGATGGTATGGGCGGTGCCAAAGGCGGCCGCGAGGCCTCACAGGGGGCCTGCAATGTCATCGAACAGGTGTTTCAGGAGCAGTACGCCCAGTGCGGAGCAGGGCAGGAGGGAGCTTTTTTGAAAAAGGCCCTCATCAGCGCCAACCGCTATGTGTTCAACAAAGCCGCCCACGAGGAATCGCTGGCCGGTATGGGCACCACGGCGGTCTGTGCCCTGGTGCGGGGCGGGGAAGCCACCCTCTGCCACGCGGGCGATTCCCGTGCCTACCTCTGCCGGGGCGGTAAACTGACCCAGCTCACCCACGACCACTCCTATGTGCAGGAGCTGGTGGACTGCGGCACCATCACGGAGGAGGAGGCCGAGCACCATCCCCAGAAGAACATCATCACCAGGGCGCTGGGCGTGGATTACCGGCTGGAGCCGGAGGTCACTTCGGTGCAGCTGCAGGCAAAGGATCTGCTGCTGCTCTGCTCGGACGGCCTGACCAACATGGTGCCGGTGGAGCAGATGGAGCAGCTGCTGGCGCAGGGCCCGTTCTACGACCTGCCCGACCGGCTGGTGGATGCCGCCAACGAGAACGGCGGCTCCGACAACATTACCGCCCTGCTGCTGGCTGTGGAACCTACGGAGGTGCACCATGGATAACCTGATCGGCAAAACGCTGGATGGTCTGTACACGGTGCGGGAGCTCATCGGCACCGGCGGCATGGCCAATGTCTACAAGGCCGTTGTGGGGCCGGGGGGCCCGGTGCCGGAGGGCACGGTCGTGGCCGTTAAGGTGCTGCGGCAGGAGCTTATGCACGACCCCGACCTTGTGCGCCGTTTCAAGAACGAGTCCAAGGCCATCTCGCTGCTCAACCACCCCAACATCGTCAAGGTGTATGATGTCTCGGTGAGCGACCATCTGCAGTATATCGTCATGGAATATGTGGACGGCATGACCCTGCGCGAGTATCTGAACGAGCGGGGCGGCAAGCTGACCAGCCGGGAGACCGTCCACTTTATCTCTCAGATCCTGAAAGCGCTGGACCATGCCCACCACAACGGCGTGGTGCACCGGGACATCAAGCCCCAGAACATCATGCTGCTGGACAACGGCCAGCTGCGGATGATGGATTTTGGCATTGCCCGCATCTCCCGGGCCGAGAACCAGCTCTCGGGCGGCAAGGCCATGGGCAGCGTCCACTATATCAGCCCGGAGCAGGCCAAGGGCGATGAGACCGACTTCACCAGCGACCTCTATTCGGTGGGCGTGATGATGTACGAGATGCTCTCGGGGCATCTGCCCTTCGATGCCGATGACGTGGTGGAGGTGGCCATCAAGCAGATCTCGGATCAGCCCAGGAGCCTGCGAGAACTGGCTCCCTGGGTGCCGGTGGGGCTGGTGGAGATCACCGAGCGTGCCATGGCAAAGCGGCCCGAAAACCGCTACAAGAGTGCCGCTGAGATGCTGGAAGCTCTCAACGCCTATGTAGAGAACCCGGCCATCGTGTTCAACTACACCTATCTCCCCGATGAAATTCCTGAAAAGGTGGTGGAACCCCCTATGCCCAGAAAAGAATCCCGTCCGGAGCGCGGCAGTGCCCCGGCAAAAGGCAGAAAAAAGAAAAAGCGCACTGTGTTCCTGCCGGTGCTGTTCGGCATCACCGTGGCCTTTGCACTGGCCTGCGCGGCCCTGTGCTGGATGATCCTGAATGATTCCAGCTCCCTGATGGGGGAAAAGGCCGATGTGGTGCTGGCAGATTACAGCGGCATGACCCAGGATGAAGTCAACGCTTCCCAGCAGGTGGCATCCGGCCAGATCGTCATCAACTGGGAGCAGGCCTACAGCAACGATTACGCCGCCGGTTACGTCTACCGGCAGTCCCCGGTGGCGGGCCGAACCGTCCGCGAGGGCCAGAGCGTGACCCTGACCGTCAGCCTGGGCATCCAGTATGTCACCGTGCCGGATGTCTCCAATTATGTGCAGGCAGATGGTGAGCAGCAGCTCAAGGATCTGGGGGTCTCTGTTTTGATCACCCAGGCGGTGGAACCCAGCGTGGCCGCAGGCTCCATCATCCGCACCGAACCTGCTGCGGGCAGTCAGGTGGCTGCAGGCTCTACGGTGGTGGTCTATGTCAGCCGCCCGCAGGTCAACACCACGGCCAAGGTGCCTGCCCTGACCGGTCTCAAGAGCGTGAACGATGCCCGCTCTGTGCTGGTGCAGAACAAGCTGGGCCTTGGCAGCACCACCGAGCAGTACAGCGACCAGCCCGCAGGTACCATCATCGGCCAGAGCCCGGCGGCAGGATCTACCGTCAAGGTGAACAGCCGTGTCAGCATTACCGTGAGCGCAGGCCCCGAGCCGGTGCCTGAGACCCCGGCTGAACAGCCGGGCAGCTCCTCCAGCGATTGGTGGAGCGGCCTGATCGGGGGCAGCTCTTCCAGCAGCGGCGATTCTTCCAGCAGTGAGGGCGCCGGCCTGGGCGACTGGTGGAGTGCGCTGCTGTCCTGAGGGAGGAACGGATGAAGGGATATATCGTAAAAGGAATTGGCGGATTTTACTACGTCAAGACCGAAGAGGGTGTGATCGAGTGCAAGCCCCGGGGCATCTTCCGCAAACAGAAGATCACCCCCGTGGCGGGCGATGAGGTGACGCTGGAGACCGAGAACGGCGCGGCAGTCATTGCCGAGATCGCACCCCGCAAAAACGTGTTTGTCCGGCCGCCTGTGGCCAATCTGGATGTGTTGTTCCTTGTGGCCAGCACCACCCAGCCTACCCCCAGCACGCTGGTGCTGGACAAGCTCTCGGCCATCGCCGTGGACAAGGGAGTGCAGCCCGTCATCGTCTGCACCAAGGCTGACCTCGGCGAGGTGGAGTTCCTGCGCAGCGCCTATGAAAGATCCACTCTGCCCTTCATTGCCATCCGCTACGACAGCGGGGAAGGGCTGGACGAGGTCAGGCAGTGGATCAGCGGGCGGCTTTGCGCCTTCTGCGGCAACTCCGGTGTAGGCAAATCGACCCTGCTCAACACCCTGCTGCCTCAGGCCGAGCGGGAGACCAGTGCCATCAGCCAGAAGCTGGGGCGCGGCCGCCACACCACCCGCGAGGTGACCATCTTTGAGGCCTTTGGGGGCCGCATTGCGGATACCCCCGGCTTTGCCAGCCTGGAAGCCAACCGCGCCGGGTTCATCCCCAAGGAGAATCTGGAGCACGCATTCCCGGAGTTCGGGCCCTACCTTGGGCAGTGCCAGTTCACCGGCTGCTCCCACCGCACGGAAAAGGGCTGTGCCATCCGTGCCGCTCTGGCCGAGGGAAAACTCTCCCAGACCCGGTACGACAGCTACTGTGCCATGTATGAGGAAGTCAAGGATGTCAAGGACTGGCAGAGGAGGGGAATGTGATGCGCTGCGTGATCCTCTCGGCCTGCCCGGTCTCGCCGGAGCTGAAGCGTCTGCTCCGCCCCGATGACTTCATCATCGCCTGTGATGCTGGCTACCGCAACTGCGCGCCGCTGGGCTGCAAGCCCAATATCATCCTGGGAGACTTCGATACCGCGCCCTGTCCGGTGCAGCAGAACGACGATATCATCGTCCTGCCTCACGTCAAGGACGACACCGACACCGAATATGCCGCTAAGCTTGCCAGTGAGAAGGGCTTTACTGAGGTGCTTCTTCTGGGGGCGCTGGGCGGCAGGCGGATCGAGCATACCCTCTCGAATCTTGCCACCGGCCTTGGGCTGGAAGAACGGGGGGTGCGGGCAACGCTTCAGGATGAGCGCAGCCGCGTCACCTTTGTCCGCTCCGGCGAAACCCGCGCCTACCCGAAGGAGGAATTTTTCTATTTCTCCGCTTTCCCCATGGAGGGCAGGGCGGAGGGCGTGTGTGAGCGCGGTTCCTACTATGAGCTCACCGATGATGTGCTGGTGGCCGGTTACCCGCTGGGGGTCAGCAATGAGTATGCCGAAGGCTCAGACTGCATCACCATCTCCACCCGCAAGGGGGCGCTGGTGGTCGTGGAAACGGTGCCGGATACACCGATCCTGACCGGGAACAAGGCCTGAGCCGCACACTTTGCCGTCCTGCCGCTTATATTGTGGTATCACACCACGAAAGGCGGGAGAGCGATGCAGGTGGTCGTTATCAAAAGCCCGAAGTGTCTGCGCGGCGTTCTGCGCAGGCTGTTCGGCATCAAAAAAGGATAAGAAAAATACCGGGGCAGGCGGCTGCTCCGGTATTTTTTGTGGCACATCATTCTTTTGTGGTATAGGTCAGATCCAGCACCGGGCCAAAGGGGTCAAAGATGAGGTTCTGAATGCCGGGTGCGATCAGCAGGCGCTTCTGCTGGGCAAACAGAGGGACCGCCACGGCATCGCTGAGCAGCTGGCGCTCACAATCGCCCAGCAGGCGGCAGCGGGAGCTTCCGGTGGCCTGGGTGCTGGCCTGCAGCTGGGTGGCATACAGGGAATCTGCATAGCCGGTCAGGCCGCCGCCCGCTGCGGTGAACTGGTTCAGCATGTTGTACACACTGCCGCCCTCGGCGCTGATGGGGGCCAAGGCGATGGTGTAGTTCCCCTCGGCCAGCCGTTTCGCAAAGGTCTCCTCGTCCACTTCCTCTACGGAGAAGAAGAGGGAAAACTCCTTTTGCCACACGCCATTGATCTCCTCAGCGGCGCTGGTCATGCCGGAACCGGCAGGCACCATCAGGCTGACCTTGCTGAAGTCGGAGGTGGTCAGCGTCTGCCGCGCCGTGAGGTAGAGCGCCCGGGCATCCACCGCGGCGGGAGTCACATCCCCGGCGGTATCCCGGTAGTTCATGCCGTCCACAGTCAGGCCATCCGGTACCAGACCGTTGGCGGCGGCATAGAGCCCGCCGTCCGGCACCTCGGCTGCACCCAGCGCGGCGGAGGCCAGTGCCTGCCGCAGCTCAGTGGAAGCAAACACGCTGCTGCAGTTGAACAGCAGGCTCCATGTGGTATCGGAGTAGGAGAGGGAAGTCAGGGTAGTGGGCGCGGCGGTGTCGTCCGGGGCGGCAGAGCACTTCTCGTTGGCAATCAGCTCTGCGGCGGACTGCCCGGCGCTGTTGGTGTTCTGCACCAGCCGCAGGCTGTCGATGAGGCTGTCCGAGGGGGCACGCCGCAGGAACAGGCCGCTGGCTGTCCAGTTGTAGATGTAAAAGCTGCCGCTGGAAAGGGTGGACGAAGCATTCAGACCGTAGGTGCCCCGGGTGGAATTGAAAAATTCCTCATCGCAGGGCATGGCACCGGGCAGGGTGAGCTTCTCGAGGAAGTTGTCATCGGCACTGCTCAGGTGGAACACCAGCGTCAGCGGCCCGGAAGCCGTGACCCCCAGTGCGCTCTCGGGCATCTGCCCGGCCAGCACGGCGGCGCTGTTTTCAAGGGCCGCAAACTCCACCGCGTAGGGGGAGTTGGTCTCCGCCCGGAACAAGCGCCGGAAAGCGAACACAAAATCCTCGGCGGTGATGGCGTAGTCAGTGGCGTTGCCCTTGGCAGCGGTGTAAGTCAGGCCGTCCTTGAGGTAGAAGGTGTAGGTGAGGCCGTCGGAGGACTTCTCCCACCGTTCGCAGAGGGCAGGCTCATATTTGCCGCTGGGATTTTTGCGGACAAGGCCGCTGTACAGGTTCTCGCAGGCGATGACATCCGCAGAAGCCGAGGCTACCTGCGGGTCAAGGTTGGCCGGGATGCTGTCCACGAACCAGGTGAAGCTGTTGGAGCCCGAACCACAGCCGGTCAGGGCAAAAACAAACGCAATGGTCAGCACCACTGCGGAAAAGTGAATCAGGGAATGTTTCAAGAAAATGCGCTCCTTGTAAAATGATACAATTAAAGTATAGCGGAAACGGTCGGAAAAGACAATCGACATTTTGTGAATTCAGATAGGATTTCGGTGCATTCGGGGCCAGAACAAGGTTTGGCGTTGCCAATTGGCTGGAAAAGGTGTAAAATGGAGCAGTGAATCAATTTCAGCCTGAATTTTCATAGAGGAGGTTCTTTCTTTATGCAGAAAGATCAGCAGAAGCTTGCAGAACTCATCCGGGGCAAAAAGGTGGCGTTCATCGGTGCCGGTGTCAGCCACAAGACCCTTATCAAGGAGTTTGTGGAGCTGGGGGCCCATGTGACCCTGTGCGACCAGAAAAAGAGCGTGGAGGAGTTTGGCGATTATGCCGCTACCATCCGGGAACTGGGCATTGACCTGAGCCTGGGCGAACACTATCTGGACGGCTTCAAGGGCCAGGATATCATCATGCGCACCCCCGGCTTTGTGGGCTACTTTGAAAAGCCCCTGCAGGATGCCATGGCGGCGGGCACCATGGTCACCAGCGAGGTCGAGCTTTTCTTCGATTTCTGCCCCTGCGAGATCGTGGCCGTGACCGGCTCTGACGGCAAGACCACCACCACCACCCTCATCTCCAAGTTCTACGAGGCCGCAGGCCGCAAGGTGCATCTGGGCGGCAACATCGGTGCGGCCCTGCTGCCCATGCTGCCCGAGGTCCGGCCGGAGGATGTGGCTGTGGTGGAGCTGTCCAGCTTCCAGCTCATCAGCATGCACCAGAGCCCGAAGATCGCGGTGGTGACCAACGTCACCCCCAACCACCTCGATCACCATAAGGATATGCAGGAGTACATCGACGCAAAACGCAACATCCTGCTCTACCAGAACCCGCCCTGCCGTGCCGTGCTGGGCTACGAGAACGAGATCAGCCGCTCCATGCAGAAGGACTGCAAGGGCAGGCAGGTCTGGTTCACCCGCCTGCACGATACCGACAACGGTGCATTCCTGCGCAAAGAGGACAACATGCTCTGCATGGCCGAGGACGGCGTGGTAACGCCCTTCCTGGCCCAGAAGGACATCAAGCTGCGGGGCCTGCACAATATCGAGAATCTGCTGGCCGCTGCCGCCGCAGTCTGGGGAGAGGTGCCCGTAGAGGCCATCCAGAAGGTGGGCAGCACCTTTACCGGCGTGGAGCACCGCATTGAGCCGGTGCGCACGCTGGACGGCGTGCTCTACTACAACGATTCCATCGGCACCAGCCCCACCCGCACCATTGCGGGCCTGCGCAGCTTTGACCAGAAGGTCATCCTCATTGCGGGCGGCTACGATAAGCACATTCCCTATGAGCCGCTGGCCCCCGAGATCGTGGCCCACGTCAAGGATCTGGTGCTGATGGGTGCCACCGGCCCCCGCATTGAAAAAGCCCTGCGGGAGGACCCCGGCTTCAACGAGGCCGCACTGCCCATCCAGCACGCGGACAATATGCAGCACGCTGTGGAGCTGGCCCGTGCCGCCGCAAAGCCCGGCGATATCATCATCCTGTCTCCCGCCAGCGCCTCCTTCGACCTCTACCCCAACTTTGAGGTGCGCGGCCGCGAGTTCAAGAACATCGTCAACGCACTGAAATGATCACGCAGGTCAGAACGCCCCGCCAGAGGCAGCGGTTCCGCAGCGCCTGCCGCGGAAAGCTCTGCCTTGGGGTCACGATGCCGCAGGCGCTGGAGCTTTTCGGCAAAAGCCAGCCGGGCCGGTTCTTCGCCGGGCCAACGCTGGCGCTGGATGTGGGCGGCAGCACCGCCTGGCTGGCGGGCCATGCCAACCCGGACGAACTGGCCAGCTTCCTGCATTTCTGCGGCTGTAGGGCGGTCATCCTGGACGAAGCCGAGTGCCTGCCGCCCACCGGCTGGGCCCGTGCAAAGTCCCATTTTGTCTTTGGCCTGGCGCCGGGAAAGCAGCTGCCGGAACCCGCTGTGGAAGAAACGCTCTGGGCCTCCCTGCATTTTGACCCGGAGCCCCCGGCGGGCCCCGTTGCACAGATGTTGTTTCCGGACCGCCCCACGCGGCGGGATGATTTTTACTCTGAGCTCTGCTCAAAGCGCGCCCGCGGCAGGGCTGTGGTCTGGGCTCTGGAACAGGGCGGGGAGCTTGCCTGCACCGTGGGCGCTTACGCCATTGGAACGGAGCAGGCTTACATGGCCTGCGGCGAGACTGCGGAGCCCCTGCGGGGGCGCGGCATCGGCGGGCGGCTTATCGTCCGGCTGGCCAACACCCTCTCGGCGCAGGGCCTGCAGCCCCTTTTCCTCTGCTCCCCGGAACGGGTGCACTTTTATACCCGCCTCGGCTTTGAAAAGCTGGGAGAGTATGCCCGATATGAAAATAAAGATCAAGGATAGATTATGTCAATGTTGAACCACTTTTTTGATTACAAACCCGAAGTCCTGGCGCTGGACGAAAAAGCAATGGAGCTCTGCCAGCCCTATTTCCGTCACATGGAGGAGATCCGGGACTACAACCAGCTGAAAATGCTCAAGGCCTTTGCCGATACCCAGATGTCCTCCACCGATATGCTGGGCACCACCGGCTACGGCCTGTGGGATTCCGGCCGCGCCAAGCTCGAGCAGATCTTTGCCGAGGTGATGGGCGCGGAGGATGCCCTTGTGCGCAGTCAGTTCCAGAGCGGCACCCATACGCTGGCAGTGGCCCTGTTCGGCCTGCTGCGGGCAGGGGATACCCTGCTGGCTGCTACCGGCCGCCCCTACGATACGCTGGAGGGCGTGATCGGTCTGGACGGCAAGGGCAAGGGCACCGGCACCCTGATGGACTACGGCATCCGGTACGACGAAGCCCCCCTCAAAGCCGATTTCACCCCGGATTACGCGCTGATCGCTCAAAAGGCCCCGGGGGCAAAGGTCTGCCATATCCAGCGCAGCCGCGGCTACCTGCAGCGCAATGCCTTTGATCTGGATACCATTCAGAAGATCGCCGACACGGCCCGTGCCGCCAACCCCGAGATCATCATCTTTGTGGACAACTGCTATGGTGAGTTCACCCAGATGAAGGAGCCCTGCCAGGCCGGTGCCGACCTTGTGGTGGGCAGCCTCATCAAGAACCCGGGCGGCGGCATCGCCCCCACCGGCGGCTATATCGCTGGCCGGAAGGATCTGGTGGAGCTGTGTGCCTACCGCCTGAACGCCCCCGGACTGGGCAAGGAGCTGGGCTGTACGCTGGAAACGCCCCGTGATATGTATCTTGGCTTCTACTATGCCCCCGGCGTGGTGTGTGAGGCCATCAAGACCGCCATCTATGCCCAGTGCCTGCTGGAACTGGTGGGCAAAAAGCCCATCCCGCGCTACTGCGAGGACCACAACGATATCGTGACCTGCTTCGATGCCGATACCGCCGATGCCCTCATCGGCTTCTGCCGCGGCATTCAGGCCGCCAGCCCCGTGGACAGCTATGCCGCACCGGAACCCTCTCCGGAACCGGGCTATACCGATGAGGTCATCATGGCAAGCGGCAGCTTTACTCAGGGCAGCACCATCGAGCTCTCCTGCGACGGCCCCCTGCGTGAGCCTTACACCTGCTACCTGCAGGGCGGCCTGAACTTTGCCGCAAGCCGTGCCGGTGTCCTGCTGGCCGTGCAGAATGCTTATTTCAAGGATTGAACTTTTCAGAAAGAAAGCGTGAATCAAATGAATCGTGTTACTTCCATTGATGCCCGGATGCTGGAACGCTTTGAGCAGGGCTATGCTGCCCGCCCGGAGCTGAATGTAATGTCCAATGCAGTTTCCCGCACGGCTCTGCCGGACGCGGCCTTTGTGCCCGCCGCCGCTGCCAAGCTGCGGATGGACTTCTCTGTGCTGGTCAAGACCAATAACATCACCAACCAGAAGCAGAGCGGCCGCTGCTGGATGTTCTCCACCCTGAACGTCCTGCGCCAGCGGGTGATCGCCAAGTGCGATCTGGAGGATTTCTCCTTCTCTCCCACCTATCTGGCGTTCTACGATAAGCTGGAAAAGGCAAATCTCTTCCTTGAGAACATCCTTCACTTTGCGGATCAGGACCTGACCGACCGTGAGACCTACACCCTGCTGGGCAACCCGCTGCCCGACGGCGGCCAGTGGGATATGGCCATCAGCCTGATCAAAAAGTACGGCGTGGTGCCCTCTTGGGTCATGCCGGAAACTGTCCACTCCACCGGCACGGCCAAGTATCTGCCTATCCTGACCCGCAAGATGCGGGAGGATGCGCTGGAACTGCGCGCCCTCGTCCGCGCGGGCAAGGACCCCGCTGCCCGCCGCGAGGAGATGCTGGCGGAGATCTACAACGCCCTGCGCATCCTCTACGGTCAGCCGCCCAAGACCTTCGACTTTGAGTACACCGATACCGACAAAGTTTACCACTGCGACCGCGGTCTGACTCCGAAGAGCTTCCTTGAAAAGTACGTGGGCAACGATTTTGACGATTACGTCGTCATCATCTCTTCGCCCATCCACGAGATCAACCGCACCTACTGCCAGCCGTTCATGGGCGACGTGGTGGAGGACAACATGTTCTGGCTCAACCTGTCGCAGAAAGAGCTGGAAGACCTGACCATCCGCCAGCTTCAGGCCGGGGAGGGCGTCATGTTCAGCTGCGACTGCCACCCGGACGGCGACCGTGCCAACGGCTATTGGGACCCCGACTGCTTCCAGTACGGCGAAGTGCTGGGCGGCCTGACCTTCCATATGACCAAGGCCGAGCGGCTGCTCACCCGCGATAGCACCATGAACCACTGCATGATGTTCTGCGGCGTTAATCTGGAGGAGAACGGCACCGCGAACCGCTGGAAGATCGAGAACAGCTGGGGCGACGCCTCCGGCCAGAAGGGCTACTTCATCGGCAGCGAGAAGTGGTTCAAGGCCAACGTCTATCAGGTCACGGTCCGCAAGAGCCTGCTGAGCGATGCCCAGCGCGCCCTGCTGGATCAGGAGCCTCTGCCCATGAAGCTGTGGGACCCGCTGGCATAAACTTACGTATGAAAAAATGCTCTGCCATTTCTGCGTGGCAGAGCATTTTTTGTGTCCTCAATCTTCCAGCAGGGGCAGCGCCAAGGTAAAACAGCTCCCTTTGCCCACTTCGCTTTCCAGCGTGATCTCGCCGTGGTGCAAGTGGGCCAGCTCCTGCGCGATGGTCAGGCCAAGGCCGGTGGAATCGTGCTTGGTGTCAGCAGTGGTGTGGAAGTAGCGGTCAAAGACGGCGGCTTGATCTTCGGGAGCGATGCCGCAGCCGGTGTCCTGCACAAGGACGAGGGCGCGGCCCTCCGCAGCGAAGCTGTGGACCGTGATCGTGCCGCCGGCGGGGGTGTAGTGGATGGCGTTGGTCACGAGGTTCTGGACGATCTGCTGCAGCCGCATGGCGTCGCCCCAGACGGGCAGCTCGGCGTCGAACCGGGTCGTCAGCGTGACGCCTTTTTTCGCGGCCTCGTTTTGGAAGCTCTCACAGACGGCCGCAGCAGCCTCGCTGAGGGAGACGCGGTCTTCGTTGAGCATCACCTGCTTCTGCTCCAGCTTGGCGGCGAGGAACAGGTCCTCCGTCAGCCGCCGCAGAAAGGTCATCCGCTGCTGCATGGCGGGCAGAAGGGCGGGCAGGGCGTCGGGGGCAGCTTCCAGCGTGTCAAGCCCGCTGGACACCGCGAACAGCGGGCTGCGCAAGTCGTGGAAGATGTTCAGCATCATGCTCTTGCGGGCTTCACTCTCCTCGGTCAGGGCGCGGGTGCGCTGGACCACCCGCTCATCCAGCTCCCGCGCCAGATGCTCGGTGCGGTCGAATTGCAATGCGAACCGGCGGCAGACGAAGGTCATGCAGCCCAGCGTGAAGGGAATGTCGTAGATGCGGGCGCAGCGCACCAGATAAAACCGGATGCTCTCCGAAAAGAAGGGAAGATCCAGCCCCGGAAGGATGACCCACATCCGCAGCCCGGCGGTTACCGCGTAGGGGAAGAGCAGCAGCAAAACGGAAGCGGAGCCTTTGGCGTAAGCAAGAAGGAGCAGTCCCATGCAGTAGATCATGCCGCCGAACAGGGCCGCAGCACGCACACGGGCGTCGGAGTGGAGCGCGATCGGGAAATAGCCCATGGTCAATACCAGCACCAGCAGCTTTTGGGTTCGGCTGACGGGGGCGACGCCGGTGAGCGCGGAGCTCAGCAGGATGGGGGCCAGCACGGTCAGCGGGAAAAAACAGCGCTTCAATGCCGCGGCCACAGGGTCAAGGCTGATGGGGAAGAGGATGATCACCGCGCCCCATGCGATGAGCACCGCGAGATAGAGCAGGAAATACCCCAGCTCCCGCTGGTGCTTATAATAGTAGAGCGCCAGCACCACTGCCGCGAGGGTGCAGAAGACCGTGACGGCCAGCCATTGCAATGTGGTGCGCAGGGTGAGCGCAGTCTGCCCCTCCGCCGGGTAACGGTCGGCCCATGTGGTGAACAGGATCTCGGCGTCTTGGGCCGGGGCACCCGGATAGGCCAGCGGCGGCAGCTGTGCATTGTACCAGATGCCCGCCAGCGCGATGCCCACGGCCAACACGACGGCCCCCAGCATTATCAGAACCTTTTTTCTTGTCATGATCGTCCTCCCGAAAAGCCGCAAACTTCCCCGAACCAGTTGAGCCAAAACGGTTGAGAAAGAGTGCGAAATAAGGTATACTAAAATCAGTATATCAAATTTTCGCGAAAAAGGGGAGAGCAAAAGGATGATCCGTGTGCTTTTGGTGGAGGATGACCCGGTGATCCGGGATACGACCTGCTACTTCTTGAAAAGCCGGCAGAATTTTGAGGTCGTCTGTGCCGAGACGGGCGGCGAGGCGCTGAGCCATGCCCGCGAAAACTTCGATGTGATCCTGATGGACATCCTGCTGCCGGATACCAATGGCATGGACCTGTGCCAGCGGCTGCGAAGCTGGCACCACTGCCCCATCATCTTTACTTCCTGCCTTGACGACACGGATACTGTGGTGCGTGCGCTGGAATTGGGCGGCGACGATTTTCTGACCAAACCCTATAACCACAAGGTCCTGCTGGCCCGCATCATGGCGAACATCCGCCGGGTGCAGATGGATGCCGCCGAACCCAGCGTCAACGGCTACCACTGCGCGGCTTTTACGCTGGATTCCAACAGCCACTGTGTCGAAAAGGACGGCCAGAGCGTCCATCTGGCCGATATGGAGTTTCGCATCCTGTCGCTTTTTGTCCGGTACCCGAACAATTTCTTCACAGCCAACGAGCTGTACCAGAAGATCTGGGGCAAGGACAGCCTCGGCGATGTGCGCACGGTGCAGGTGCACATCCACAATCTGCGCAGCAAGATCGAGCCGGACCCGGCCAAACCCATCTATCTGAAAAATGTCTGGGGCAAAGGCTATGTCTTCCGCCCGGATGGGCGGGAAGAATGACGCGGGCTCTTTCTTTTTGCAGGGATATTTGGTATAATGCAATTGGAAGAAATGGCAGGAGGTGTTTGAAAATGCCGGTGCTGTGCATGTTTTATGGGATCATTGTGCGAATGTATAAAGAAATAGGCGGAAAACACAACATGCCGCATATTCATGTCGAATATTCGGGGCAGGAAGCCGTGATTGCATTGGATGGAACCGTGCTGGAAGGAAAACTTCCGAAAGCCCAGATGAAGCTTGTGGATGCTTGGATGGAAATCCATAAAGATGACTTGGCTGCGAACTGGACACTGTTGTCCAACGGCGAACAGTTTTTTCGCATTGACCCGCTGAAGTAAGGAGGAATGGAAATGCTGCAACCGAGACTGGTAAAAGTGGAACCGCTTCCTCAAATGAAACTGCGCCTGTCGTATGAAACCGGGGAAATAAAGGTGTTTGATGTGGAACCCTATGCGATGGGTTCGTGGTTTAGCAAACTGAAGGATGATAACTACTTCAAAACGGTTCAGATGCTGCCCGGCGGAATTGGAATCGAATGGCCGGAAGGACAAGATATTGCCCCGCATGAACTTTATGAAAATAGTATCGCAGTGAAAAAAACTGCCTGATAAATTCGGAAAAAGGAAAGAGCTTGATTTCCAAGGCCAAAGAATCGTTAACGGAAAAGCGCCCACTTCTTAAAGAAATTTAAGCGGTGGGCGCTTTGTTTTCCATGAATTTGACTGTTATTTGACAAACGAAGAGCAAAAACAGCAGTTTGCGGCAAGGAAGCGGTTGAGAAGCTTAAAGATTCTTAAAGGACAAGGGGTAAACTTTGTGTTAAATTATTATCGAACGAAGTGCGCGCGGCCCCACATGCCGCGCGATTCGATTGAAGCAGAAGGTAAACGAAGAACACACGAAGAAGAGAAGAAAGGAACTCCCGCAATGAACAAGATCTCGCGCAAAGGTTTTCTGAAGATCGCGGCCGCTGCGGCCATGTCCGGTGTTACCGCCGGTGCACTGGCTGCCTGCAACTCCGCCAGCTCCTCCACCGTCGCTTCCAGCGCAGCGGCCCCCGCCGGCACCTACATCCCCGGCACCTATGAGGGCACCGCAGAGGGCATTTCCTCCACCGTCAAGGTCACCATGACCTTCTCCGACAGCGCTGTGACCAATGTGGTGGTCGATACCTCCGGCGAGACCGCTTCCTACGGCGCTGCCGCTGCAGACCAGCTCAAGGAGCAGTTGCTGGCTGCCGGTTCTGCCGAGATCGACGGCGTGTCCGGCTCCACCGTGACCTCCGAGGCTGTCATGAAGGCCGCCAAGAGCTGCTTTGCACAGGCCAAGGGCGAAGCCACCGTGTCCAGCGTCCAGCTGCCCACCGGCGACGAGACCGATTGGCTGGGCAAGGAGCCTGATATCGACGAGGCCGCCATCACCGAGACCGTGGACACCGACATCCTCATCGTGGGCGCAGGCAACGGCGGTATGTTTGCTGCCGCTTATGCAGCCGCCAACGGCCTGAACTTCCGCATCATCGAGCAGAATGCTGTAGTGCAGGACACCCGCCACTGGTACGGCGCCATCGACTCCGCTGCTGCCAAAGCCGCCGGTGCCCCCGCGACCGATAAGGCCAAGCTGCTGAGCGAGATCTCCCGCTATGCTTCCGGCAAGTGTGACCAGCGCGTTGTCAAGACTTGGATCAACGAGTCTGCTGCCATGCACGATTTCATGCGCAGCATTCTGGAAGATAAGTTCGGCTGGGAGTGCGAGTTTACTTCTGGTGCTGAGGCTGCTTGGCCCGCCGAGAACGCCGAGCATAACACCGATTATCTCTACCCCGTGCAGGAGCACAACTACCGCGCCAGCGAGTCTGCTGCCGGGCTGCAGCGCAACGAAGCCCTGCAGCAGTACATTGAGGAGCTGGGCTACGGCATCGACTTCAAGACCAGCCTTGCCAAGCTGGAGAAGGATTCCTCCGGCCGCATCACCGGTGTCATCGCCCAGAGCACCGAGGACGACCACTTCATCCGCTACAACGCCAATCAGGGTGTGCTGCTGGCCTGCGGCGGCTTCCCCGGCAACCCCTACATGATGGAGCAGCTGG
>OMNT01001453.1_pt1 | contig 21983 bp, 23 predicted proteins | sample 1672551 | NCBI WGS metagenome assembly OMNT01 (sample SAMEA3136698, study PRJEB25190) | human gut metagenome
TTAAAGAGTTCTGCTGTCTGATACAAGAGGATAAATTGAATTGATAGAACTCACCATAATCGAATTCATTTCAGGATTAAAACGGATCGACGCTCAAATAAGAAAATATGTGGTTGTTGCATGCAAAACTTCTGTTTGTGGCTCCGTGCCGGGATGCTGTCGGATTATCCGTCTGAGAGTCTGTAATATCTGGTTTTGTCGAAACCTATATTCCGTTCCTGTATGCACCAATAATCAATGCTGTCCAAACTGTCATCAGCACTCATTGTTTGCATATCCTTTCTCTCGGGGGATCCCTATGGCACACCCTTCCGGCGGGCTACAGTATGCCGACGGGCCAAAAGTATTACTTTTCGTGCAGAATAACAAATATTTCGGGGCGAAATTCCGAGACGGTGTTCCGAAAACTCCAAAGCGCATCCGTCGGCCGGAGGTGAAACGGCCGGCGGCAGAAAGACCCCACGCGGGCTGTATCCTGCAGGCCTTTCCTATGCGAAAATCCCCGCCGAAGGGCAGGGATTTTGTCGAGCGAAAAACGGGACTCGAACCCGCGACCCTCAGCTTGGGAAGCTGACTTCAAATACAGTGTAATTATTTATTAATCAACAATATAAAGTTTGATAAAAAATAATTTAGCCAACAATTTGCCTTTTTTGCCCCAAAAAATTATATCACATCGAGAGATCTTATACATTCTGTTACTATCTCTGTTCTCGTTTTCCCGGTATATTTTGCGTATTTTGTCAATGTGTCATATGCTGACTCATCAAGACGAAATACAACTGTTCTTTTAGGCTTTTCACTTTTCGGACGCCCGGCGCCTGGCCTTCGGCCTCCGCGGTTATCCTTGCTATTCATGTTTCGTGATTTTTTGAATCAACTCGACCGAATCGCGAGCCGATTTAAGCGCATTGATGAATCTATCGGATCCGGCTTTACCGTTCATGTCTTCAAGGCGGTCCCGTTGCGATTCTGCAATTCGGATCACATCGTCTATTGCGGCGATCTGCTCGTCGAACGGCAATCCATCTCGTTTGATGGCGGACTCCTCGCCGTGCAGATAGGCTTTTAACGCCTTCTTCATCAGCGGTCGTAGACGGTTGATGTGCGCAACTGGCTCGTATAGCATCTTCACAACTTCGAGAACGCAGATCGCTTCCCCTACAACGGCGAATATGTATCGGTTGTCGATCTCCGATTCGGCGAACCCTTCCAGGCTCTTCTCGAACTCCCCTCGTCGAGACTTGGGCAGTTTGTAGATGCGGGCAATGAACCCGACCTCTTTGTCGGGGCAGACAACGAAGTCGTCGGAGAAGCGAGACGCTTCTGACCGACGGCTCCGGTCAATGATGAATGCTGGGTATTCTCGGCTCATATATTGAAGTATTCAGAGTGTTCAAGGGCCACTTCGTCGATGATATCACCATCATCGTCAATGGTCGTTTTCAACAGTTCGATGTGGTACATCGACTTCCATGCCTGATCGTCATACGTCCATCCTGCGACGTCCACAGGCTCTCCGGCAGCTTTGACCTCATCCGCATAGCGTGCCTCCGCGGCGTTCTTGTCCTCGTTTTCAAAGATGGTCTCCGAGTCGCCGTTACCGCAGATTGCAACTACTGCGAACGTCGTCGTCTCCTCTTTAGAAGCCCCGTTATCGGCGACATTGCTGTCAGATGCCTCGCCTTCAACCTCGGCGATGTATGCCTCGTCAGCCTTGCGAATCTCCTCTACCATGGAGACGTTCAGCTTTATGGCTGCGTAAGATACGCACCACCGCTGCTTGTCGGAGAGGATGATGACCTTGCGGCCATCTTTAATAGATTCGAGAACGCGGGCGCAGATGTCGGCAACGAATCCTTCGCCGTTCTTGGCAACGAGTTCGAGAACGATGGTGGCCTCATCGGAGTATTCAAATGAACCCATTCCGAAGAAGTCACCTTCTACCATGTTGAAGATGTTGATGGCTTTGCCAGATTCAATAGCGTTCTTGACGCGATCGTAGGAGTTGATGAAGTTTTTCATATCACCGCTTAAAGCCCGTCGGCTGTATTATTTGTTTTTCTTGTATCGCAAAGATATGCTTTATTTTTGATTTCAGCAAATATTTTTTCAAAAAAAACATTTATTTCCTTTGAATCAAAAATGCCCGACCCCACCTTTGTGTCAGAAGCTGTGATGATGCAGCTCACGGAATATCGGACTATTCATAGGATGGATAGGATTGTGTTTGGGTTTTCGATAAGTCTGTGGTCATCATCCGGCCGCAGACTTATTTTTTATGCCAGTACCTGTTACACCACCTCCTTCGCCGCTGGAATTAAGAGTAAAACCCGGCGATTCTCCCCGCCTCAAAGTGGGGAAGCCTCGTTCGTACTATCCTGAATCCATTCAGGAAGTATTCGAAGAGTATGTCGCATGGGCTGACAACCACCCGATCAACATCAAGAAGATCTCGGCCGGACAAGTATTGGACCTTCCAACGGAGCGCCCGCTCACAATTACTGACTTTTGCCAGTTCGCCGGAATCAGCCGGGAGTGCTTCTACAACTACGGACGGCAGCCCGAATATTCTGACGTTATCACGCGCATTCGTGAATATATCGAGGCCGACCAGCTCCGTGGAGCTATGGTCGGGATGTACGAATCAGCTATTGTTTCCCGTGTCCTTCGCCTTGCTGACCGCCAGGACATCACCACTAACGGCAAAGAGATCCAGTCTGCCGGACCGGCCATTTCCGTAACCATAGACGAGGCAGCCGCTTCCATCATTCAGTCCATCGGAAAACAGAACTACACCGGAAGCGGTAATGAGTGACGTCAAGACATATCGGGGCAAGGTATACAAGATCATGATGTACTTCTTCATGAAGTACCGCGACAGCGGCGTGGTCCTCCGTGTCTTCAACGAGGGGTCCTCCCGTTCCGGCAAGACTTACGACACCTTCGATTTCCTGTACGACATATGCGCGGCCGGGGATCGCTCCTATTCTATATATGTATACCGGGCAACGCTTGCCGACTGCAAGGAGAAGGCCCTCGGTGACTTCAAGAAGAAGTTGCAGCTTCGAGGCGTATATGACCCGGACGCCATGACGGGAGAGAAGATCCTCCCCGAATACAAGATCGGATCCAGCGTCATTCGCTTCCGCGGCCTCGACAAGATGGACGTCAAGGAGGGCCACGATTGCGACATTATCTACTTCAACGAGATGCTGGACGGCGTGTCGAAGGCCCAGTATGAGAATATCACGATGCGATGCACGACGATGGTCATCGGCGACTGGAACCCCAAGTATACCGAGCATTGGGTGTTCGACATGGAGGGACGGCCCGATACGATCTTCACCAAGACGACGTACAAGGATAACCCCTTCTGCCCGGCAGGAGTTCGGGCCACGATCGAATCTTACGAGCCCACCCCGGAGAACATCGCCGCAGGAACGGCCGACGAGTACCGATGGAAGGTATACGGCCTCGGCCAGCGGGCCGCCCAGGAGGGGCTGGTATTCCCAAATATCGACTGGATCAAAGAGTTCCCAGAAGATATCGAATACACGGCATACGGTATGGACTTCGGATTCACGGACGATCCGACGGCCATTGTGCATGTCGGCGCCCGAGGCCATGACCTCTATATCCACGAACGATTCTACGCTCCCGTGGATGATCCGGGAACGCTGTATAAGATCGTCGAGCCTATTGTCGGTCACCGGCACGTCTTCGCCGATTCCTCGGACAAGTACGCCCGCAACCCGCTCGGCATGGTTCAGTCGCTGCAGAGCCACGGGTTAAATGTCTACAAGGTCAAGAAACGCCCGGACAGCATCGTGGACGGCATCACCTACATGAAGAACTTCCGGATTCACTGCGTTCGCACTCGCAATATGCTCAATGAGGCGAACTCCTACGTCTGGGAGACGATCAATGGAATCAAGACGGGACGCCCCGTCGATAAGAACAACCACCTGTGGGATGCGGCTCGCTACGCCGTACTCGCGGTGTTCAAAAAGAATATCGCAGCATGAAGATATTGGGACGTGACATATCATTCGGTGGCAAGAAGGAGTTGAAGACGACCGATCGGTTTATCCCGGCGACTGCGACAACTAAAGACATCCTCCGGCTATTCGGTAGCCAGGCAAAGTATATCGACACATCCACGGTGCTGGGTCAGTCGCTGGCATTTGCCGGATGCTCCATTCTCACCTCCATTGTGACGAAGAAGGTCTCGGCCATCACGTCGGCCCGCTTCTGGGTTGTGGACGAAGAAGGAAACGACGTAAAACGTCCGGAGATCATGGATCGGATGAAACAGCCGAATCCGTATCAGACCCTCTCCCAGTTTGTCGGCATGATCGAGTTCTTCTCGCAGATTTACGGCAAAGCCTATATCTGCAAGGTGCAGGCGCTGGGCATGGAGGACTTCGAGTTGTACGTCGTACCCAACGAGCTGGTCACGGAGAATCTCAAAACAGCCATTATTCCTACGTTCGCGCCGCTTGCCGACGTGGAAAGCTACACGCTGACGCTGAACGGCGTGAACTACACCGTAACCCCGGAGAATATGTTCGTCGTAAACGACGTGACCTATTCGCTCAACCGTATGGGTGGCGCCGTGTCCCGACTTGAATCTTTGGAGAAGCCGGTCAATACCTTCATCGCATCCTACGAGGCGGTCAATGAGCTGCTGTGGAACCGCGGTATGCTGGGCATCATCTCCATGAAGATGAGCAATCCGGACCTCGATACGCAGATGCCCGCCACCAAGAGCGAAAAGGCAGACCTTCGGGAGCAGCTCAATGAATACGGCGTCCTCCGGGGGCAGATGAAGTACGCCATCACCGGATACGATGTGGCTTGCGTTCCGGTGTCGTCTTCCATTGCCGACCTCGGGATTTCGGATATTCAGCGCAACTGCAAGCGGGATATGGCCTATACCTACCAGGTGCCGAGCATCCTGCTCGACGTGGAAGGCAGCACCTACGCCAATATGTCGGAAGCCAAACTCGACTTCTACAACAACGATATTATCCCCGCATCCAAGAACATCATGGAGGTGATGAATGGCATCTACGAGAACGAGCAGTTCACCGTGCAGGCATTCTACGACCACCTCGACCTGTTCCAGGACGCCAAGAAGAAAGAGGCGGAAGGATTCGAACGCCTGCTTTCGTCGCTAAATATCGCCATCCAGTCGGGGCTTATGACGCTCGACGAGGCGAGGGATAGAATGAACAATTACACCGCATAGATATGGATATTTCGCAGAAAATACAGGAACGCAGGCAGTCGATGACCGGAATCGGACGCAAGGAATTCGCGGTTTCGAAGGCCGACATCATGGATGACGAGAAGCACGTCATCCGGGTGAAGTTCGCGTCGTTCGGGAACAAGGATTCCGCGGGCGACATTCTGATCAAAGGGTGCTTCGCCAAGTCCATCAACGATCGGGGACCCGAATCGTCTACCAACCGGAAGATCGCCTTTCTGTGGCAGCACGATATGTCCGACCCGATCGGAAAGGTGCTCTCTATCGAGGAATTGGAGGATGGAGCCTACGCTACGGTACAGCTCTCCAATTTCGACGCCGTGCCCAATGCCAAGCGGGCATGGTATCAGCTCAACGACGGGGACATCAACCAGTTCTCCTTCGGATACCAATACGTGTGGGACAAGATGGAGTACGACGAGAACCTGGACGCCTACATCGTCAAGGAAGTCATCCTGCATGAGATTTCGGTTGTCACGCTCGGGTGCAACGAGAAGACCGAGTACATGGGAGCCATGAAGGCCCTCTTCGACGTATACGACGGCGCCGATGAAAAAGGCAAAGAGCAAATCAAGAAACAGATACTCGAAAGGTTGAAAGCAGCCGAGCCGGTCCAAGAACCACTCACTCACCCCTCAATCATGGAGAGAATCGGGCAAATGTCAAACAATTAAACACACAAACTATGGAGATCAAAGTGAAAGATCTGGAGTTGCCCGCAGGGGTGAATCTGACGGACAACGAGAAGAAGGGCCTCGAAATGATTTGGGGTCAGATCAAGTCGGCCATCGAGGATATGGCCATGAACATGAAGAGCGGCGAGGAGATCACCGCAAACGTCAAATCGGAGCTGGAGAAGGTCGGCATCACCGGCGAGAAGCTGGAGAAGCTGGAGAATGCCCTCAAGGCGCAGGGCGAGGCACTCACGATGATGAAGGGCGCAGGTTCGGCACGCACCGAAACGCTGGATGCGCAGATCAAGTCCTTTGTCGAGGACAAAGCCAACATCGACGCCGCGATGAAGAAGCAGTCGGTAAGCCGGGACATCGTGCTGAAGGACGCCGCGCTGATGACCACGACCAATGCCAAACCGGCCATCGAGGCCTGGAACGTGGAGGTGGATCGAACGATCCACGCTACGCCGGAAGAGGCCAATGCCATCTATCCGCGCCTGGCCAAGGGCAGCACTTCGTCGCCGATCATCAAATGGGTGAACCGCGTGGACAAGGAAGGAGGCGCCGCATTCATCGAGGAGGGTGCTATGAAACCCCTCGAGGACTGGAACTACGAGACCGAAACCTCGGAGGCCAAGAAGATCGCCGTATCGTGCAAGGTATCGACGGAGATGCTGTCGGATGCTCCCTTCATGCGGGCCGAGATCAACCGCCTGCTCCGTGAGGACCTGATGAAGGTTGTCGATGAGAAGTTGCTCACCGGCACCGGATCGAGCGGTGAGATCAAGGGTATCACGGTGGGTGCCGCCGGTTACACCTCCTCTGATCTTGACGACAAGATCACAACGCCGAACTACGCCGACGCCATCCGTGCCGCCATCCTCCAGCTCCGGATGCTCAACTACACGCCGAACATCCTGTTCGTGAATCCGGTGGACAAGGCCATGATCGACCTCACGAAGGACACGACGGGCCGATACATCTCGGCCGAGCTGATGGCCATCATGCGCGGCCTTACGATCATCGAGACCACGCGCATCGAGAAGGGCAAGTTCCTGCTGATGGATTCGTCCAAGTGGACTGTTCGCCCCTACGAAGCCCTGCGCCTGGAGTACGGATGGGAGAACGACGACTTCCGAAAGAACCTCGTCACGGTGATCGCTGAGATGCGCCTGCACTCGTACCACAGCGACGTGGACAACGGCTCGATCGTCTACGCCGAGTTCGCAACGGTTATGGCCGCCCTGGAGAAACCTGCAGCCTAACCTCCCAAAACAGAAGTAAAACTACAAAACATACAAGACTATGGACAAGAAGAAGGTAATTTTGAGCGAACGAGTGAAGGTTGTCGGAACCGGCAAAAGTACGCATATGCCGAAGGGCAATGAGTATGAGGTCCACCCTCTTCACGCCGAGAAACTGATCAAGTCGGGCAAGGCGGCATACGCCTCCGAATCGGCAAAGGGGATCAAATAGTCATAGATCATCAACCGGAGGGGCGTCGCAACCGGCGCCCCTCTTTTTAAAACCAAAGCCATGATTATCGACGAGAGATACTTCACAAATCCGGAGACATTTGTCGCTGGAATAGATGTAATGAGCAGTGGACAGCCTACGGTGAATGCTCAAAAGATCATGACCGAGATAAAGGCCTATATCCGCAAATTCGAGCCTCGCTTCCTTCAGGCTTTGCTGGGGAATGACGTAGCCAATAACATCGACCAATACCCTACTTTGAAGAAGCGCCTTGCCAATCCCAAGGATGGCACGTCGGTAATTGCGAAGTATGTCTACTTCATGTACTCCCGGGATAAGGTTACGTTCAACACGATCGCCGGGGAGAAGGTGAAGAACACCGAGAACAGCACACGGGTATCTGCAGCCCAGCGCCTTGCCCGAGTGTGGAACGATATGAGCGACGAGTGCTGGGATATTATCAATACCACGGAGGACGTAGAGCTCGCTCCGAATATGGGCGACGACATTTTCTGCCGTGTTAATGTGTTCAACTTATGAGAATCCACCCCAAAGATACCGCCAAGGACGTAGTTCTGCGCGACAATGCGCTTTTCCGCCTCGCTGTAAAGGATATTGTCGAGGCTCTCAAAGATGTCCCATCCGTGGACTATGTACGCATGAAAAGGCCATTTTGGTTCGACAAGAAAATCAAGGTCCGCGGTGTTGAAGGGATGACCATGGGAGAACTGAACGCCATAGAGGTCCGCAATCCTTCGTACCAATCATTCTGTATCGTCCTGGGTGTTATGCTTGGGCTTGTGACATTCAAAAGACGCCTTCCTGATGGGAGCCCCGACTGGAGCGAAGGTTTTTCGGTAGATGAAAAGCAGATCGGCCGTCTCCGATTCATCCGAGCACAGAAGTACTTCATGGACGTACAGCTGGGCCTCGAGCAGATAAGCAAGGCATGGAAAAGGCTTGAAATGCCGCTTTCGGCCAACGAACGCAAGGCACAGATCAAACGTCCGAACCGGGGGCTTGTCTCTGTGGTTCGTAAGTATTGCCAGCTCATGAACGGGGCCGTAAACAAGCCTGCCGCCTGGAATACCAAATGGGCTGACGTTTATGAAGCTTTTGAATCATGCAAAAACGACAACTTGGAGCAAAGAAAGCTGCATGAGTTGTCGATGCCCAAAATTAGACGCAGATGAAGGACATAAACGACATACTCAAGGAGTGTGCCGAGGCCGAGGGCCTTTGCACGTATATGTACGCCCGTAAAGGAGAGGCCAATTGTCTTATGGACAATGTTACGCAATATCCCGTACTTCTGCGTCAGTTTGATGAGACCATCGGCGAGACAAGAATAACCGGCGAAAGGACAAGAACTGGGCGCCTGTACTTCATGGATGCCCTTGGAATTCCGGAGCCAAGCACACAGGAGGACGTATTGCCGGTAGTAAGACGGATGGAAGATGCTGCGTTTTCCTTTTTCAATCGGCTGCGAAGCATGGGCGTGAAAGTAGATCGCGTTACGGACATGACTCCTTATTACGCGATATTTGACAGCCTGGCTGCCGGCGTATATGCCACGGTCACCATGACATACAACATTTGCTGATATGAATGACATCCGGCGTATAGAAGATTTCTTCAATCCCGAGGATATCATAGCCATCTGTGAAGACGAATTTCGCCCTTTAGCAGACAAGATCGCCTTCAACATGATGACTAAGACCCGAAACGGCGGCGCCGATGTCAATTCATTGGGTCTTCCCGAGGAGACCACCGGGGAAACGGCCAGGAGCCTGAACACAATATCCGAAGAGGCAAACGGTGCGCTTACCGTGTCATTTGTGGGGCGTGAAGGTATCGCAGGCATAGATGAAGGACAGTCTCCGCAGGATGTGCAGCAGCAATATGGCAGCTTTCAATCTTTTTTGCAGAACATCGAACGATGGGCCCGTGCCAAAGAGACAAGATGGCTTCTTGAAGCCGGGTCTATAGATGCCTGGAGAGTGGCTTCAAATGTATGGGATCACGGCACCGTGCTATACCAGGAAGGGGGAGGAACGGAGATCATGAAGGATCTGCTCCCGGAAGCCGTGCAGCGAGTAGATTTCAGAATCACGGATATGCTCGACAATTCGATATACAATATTTTGAGTAAGAAAATAGAGACACTATGACAACGTCGTCAAACGAAACATTTACCTATACCGGGCCGAATACCTTTTTTGAGACCAGAGGTCGGTTCGCATACTTCAAGGTGGAGGTTAAATCACTCAAAAGCAATGAAGATGTGACCTTGTCGATGTATAATCTTTCTCGACCGGACATATCCGTTGATATGACGCGGAAAACAGACGCCAAAGGTGTCGTGGTGTTCCCTATAGGCTCGGTATGTGAATCGATGATCTCCGGAGTAGATGGAGATGCGGTTGCTGGTAATATCACGGTAGGCGAAACATCCGTGCCATTCTCGAATATATATCCTATTGTGGGGTATGCTAACAGAGAGATCAAGATGTACGACAAAAGCTTGTATCCAGGCATGCCGGTAGTCGTGGTATATCCTAATGCAGGCCTGGAGCAGTCTCTATTCTACCCTACCAATAGTGAAATATATGTAGTGACGCAATCGGGAGAGAGCATCGGTTCCAGCAATAGAGGTCCTATTGTGACCTTTGATCCTGGAATTATTTCGGGGAGCGACCTCGGGAAACCTATTGGCATAGGTGTAAATCCCGACAGCCAGGATTTCGCAATCAAAACCATTTATGATTACTGCGCATCCGGAGTATTTCTTAAATGGAAGGATGCCTCGGGCGTTCCATATATGTACAGATGGACGCAGGAGATAGAAACAGACGAAATGTCTGTAAACTCTACCTACCGGCAACTCGATGAAACCCTTACACCCTTTGATGTCCATAGCAAGACAATAGGTAAAAGATATACCCTTCACAGCCGCATTGTCGAGAAGGACATATACAATATGTGCCGTACAATCATTGGATGCCAGGAACTTTTCATGTACGATCCGGATGTCAAAGACTGGGTCAGATGCTCTATTGAAGACTCGGAGATAGAAGATTCCGGTGTGCCGATGCAGGATGTTGAGATTGAGGTAGTAAAATATGAGTACTTATGACAACATACGAACTATATATTAACGATACGCTGTGTGATCTCAACACGGATGAGGCTATCACGTTGCTGTATCAAAGCCCGATATTTTCAGACCTTGACAGCATCCAGTCAAACCGGTCGTACAACATATCGCTGCCGCTGTCTCCTACCAATATCCGTGCCGTGGAGCAATCGCAGCGGACAGACGTTAATTCAGAGGCACCGTATGTAAAACTTCCGGCGCGCCTCTATCAGAACGGAGTGCCCTTATTCACTAAAGGATTTGCCGTTGTAACCGATATATCCGATGCTATCAACGTCACTCTTACTTGGGGGAACGTCGATAACTTCCAGCCTCTTTTTGATAATAACCTGCAGGATCTCGGCCCGCAACTCGAGGACCTGGGCGCCGGGCATATCGACTGGAACGAAGACAGCACGATATTGGACGGGAATACTCAAAACGAGTACCCCGGCGTGGCATATTGGGGCGTGAACTTTGGTATGGGGCTGAAAGACCCCAAATACATACATCCCAGCGTTCAGGCTATGACTATTTTGGAGGCCATAGAGAAGCAGCACGGAATCACCATTGACGGTAAGGAACGACTTGCTTACAGCCCCAATTTAGGGCCTATTGTGCCGCTATTAGGCAAGAATGGAGACGAAATCAGCGGGAAGGTAGAGGCAGCAACACATCAAACCAGGATCAGTTTGGATGGAAACCACGTTCTGTTGGCATCCAACTCATCAAACATAGAAGGATTAACAAGTGAGGGCGGAGTATTGTTTGATATTAAGGGTGCGAAGCATGTTATAATAAGCATACGTGCAAATTTTGAAACGGTGTACGGATCTCCCGAATTCGCCTTTCAGCCCGTATTCAAAATATGCGCAGACGATTCCGATCATCCCATAAGTGATATATCGGGGGTTACATACTCATTCGAACAGATCACAAGGTTAAAGATGTCGATATCTTTCGATGTAAACCTTTCGTCGATAAGTGAAGGAGGAACAATACCTGACGGCACATCTAACCTGCTTTTCTTCCTATATACCGGAGATAGAAGCGATACTCAATATACTGGAGACAATTACATTAAATTAACTGCATATCCTCGAGAAGATCTTCATTTCCCGAGCAAGTTCCCTGCTGGGGTTAATCTCCCCGATATGTCACAGGGCGATTTTGTCATGGGCCTCATGTCCATGAATGGACTTTTTGCATATCCGGACGCCAAGTTCCCCGATACAATACGGTTTATCAGTATCGACGACATTGCTGATAAGGCAAAGAACTATGAAGTCGTTGATTGGAGCCGCAAAGTGGTTCTCAACGATATGAACCGAGTAGATATGCCCGACACATCGGAGTTTACAATCGGAGAGCTGGCTCAACGCAATACCCTCGACTATGAGAATGACGACGATGTTACATCAGACACCTCCGGAGTTATAGAGATTCGCAATGCGAATATAGACAAGGAGACAGAGTTGGTAACTCTGCCTTTCTCGGCGTCTGAAAACGAATCCACGGACGGAGTAACATGCGCGATGGTTCCGATATACGAGAAGCAGGAAAACGGAGACGTAGATTATTCCGAATGCTCGGCGCGTATTTTGTCGGGGCGTGGCGCTGTAATAGATGGATTTGTCAAGTGCATCGGGTCTTTTGATCCATGGATGAAGTTTGGCGGGGATCAGGGCATTGTAGCCAAGAGATACGCATCCTATAAGGATATTGTGGACCGCGTGCGTGTTATATCTGTCAGGGCCAAATTGTCTCCGCTTGATCTTTACAACCTCGACTATGCCAAACCGGTATTCATAGATCAGTTCGGAGCGTTGTTCGCCATATACTCCGTCGAGACGGGAGAGGACGGGATATGTGACTGCCAACTCATAAAAATCAACGTTGTAGCCAAGATATACGACGTTATCATATACTATTCTTTGGCTGGATCAATGCTTCAGGACGTTCAATTTACGGCATCAGATTATACCGCCACTATATCCTGCCAGTTTACTAATGGCGTGGCCAGAATATCACAGAAAGACATCATGTCGGCATTTGGCCTTGATGGAGACAACCTTTATCCTTTATTGGATGGATATACTCTGACTACCGCTATTGGCCGTGTTTTGTATGAAAAGCAGATTGTCGAGGGCGACATATATATGTCGGAAGCTCCCAAGGAATATTACCTCAAAATTCAAGGTGTAGCCGCAGATATAGACTACTCGTCTATCGAAGCTGCGGGCGGAAGCTACTCCGTTCGTATAGACACGGACGGCACGCCCTATATTATTTCGCAAGACGAAAGACTCCAGGCTTCCATATCAGGAAGCGGACCAATTTATTCCATGACGGTAGTAATACCACAAAATACCAGTATATACCAGGTTTCGTATGAGCCTATTGTGATAGGTATTCGGGAAAGTGTATTGCTTACCCGTCAGATAACATACACACAGCAAGCTGCAGAGCAGATAGATTACTATCTCACCATTAATGGATCGGATGATGATTATACAGTTTCTGTAAATGCTTCCGCTAACAAATTGTCTGTCCCGATTCAAACCAATGGAACGGTGGAGGTGCTGACCAATGGCGCCTCCTTCCTGACGCCCTCTGTGTCGGAGAACAATACGTCCATCTCCATCGCCGTGGCCTCGAACGCCGGGGAGGCCCGAAACGGGACCTTGACCGTCCGACTGGTCGAAGATCCGAGCATCGTTCGGTATATCACCGTGAAGCAGGAGGCGGCCACGGAGTCGTATTACCTGAAGGTGCGAGGCACTATTTATAGTACAAGTATAACTGTTCCATCTAAGGGAGGTGAATATGACTATCCGGTTGAAACCAATGGTACACCATACGTAGTATCAAAGGATGACCGCATAGAAGCGTTTATATCCGAGAATGTGCCTCCTATGTATCGTATTTTTATAACTGTACCAGAAAATACAAGCGCATCTGATATTGAATACGAGGACGTAGTAGTCGGCATCCACGAGGATGACACACTGCGCCGGAGATTGTCAATTGAACAGAAAGCAGCTTCCGAGGAGACGACCTATTATCTTAAGCTGCAAGGAGCGGAGTCCAATGTGGATTATCCATATGTCCCGGCATCCGGAGATACATATAATTGTCCAATAGAAACGAACGGAACACCATACATTGTACTTAAGGACAAGCGAGTCGAAGCTAAATTTACTTATGAAGGATCTGCAATAACAGGCATAGAGTTTACTGTACCTGAAAATACAGAGACTTCAAAGGTGGTATATGTTGGTATTACCATAGGTATAAATGAGGACGATAGCGTTCGACGCACTATATCTATTGAGCAACTCGCGGCCGAGATACAATACTATCTAAAACTTGAAGGATTAGAAGCGGATGTTGATTATACCGACGTGCCGGCCGAAGGCGCCGAGTACCATCCCTCGATCGAAACCAATGGCACGCCCCGTATCGTATCCAAGGACAACAGGCTGGAGGCTGCTTTCCGCCAAGAAGCATCCGACGTTTCCGGAATAGACATTGTAGTCCCCAAAAACGATATGGCTGATCCCGTGACCTATGAGAATATCGTCATTGACCTTGAGGAGGATAATGCCGTGCGTCGCGCAATATCCGTCAGTCAGCTTGCGGCGCCGTATTACCTGCGGTTGAACGGGAGCGAGGATCGATACGAGACGACCGTAAGTTCTGCGGCGCAGTCGTTCACGCTTCCGGTCGAGACCAATGGCACGCCCAAGGTCATGCCTCTGCCGCTCGAATACATCCGGATCGAACTTTCGGCGGACGGCAGGTCCGTGACCTTTACGCTGGACGAGAATACCGCGTCCGAGGACCGCATCATTCAGGCGCTGATCACCCTTGAGGAGGACTCCTCCGTGCAGCGATATGTGACGATTACGCAGCAGAAGGCCGAACCTCCCGTTGAGATCACCTTCTCGAACCTCACCAGCCTAAAGCTGTACTTCAAGAACCCGGATATCACCAGCGCATACGGAACGGTCGATGCCGGCTCGGATGTCCGGATCGTTCCCGAGGGAGATATCGGGTTCTATCAGATGACCACACCGGCACTTATTCTGAAAATAGTGTCTGCGGTATCAGAAGTAGAGTGCGGACACTGGGAATCGGAGGAGCCGCGGAGGTATGTCTTCGAGTACGACCTGTTCAAGAGGGAGGTGTACGACAAGACCGGGGAGACCGAGGTTATTATCAAAAGCGGATTATAAGAAAGCACACCCGCGTGTAGTGAAGCACGCAAAAAAAATAGACGAAAGACATGGCACAAAACACGATCGATAAGATCATTAACATTCAATTCAAGTATGTAGATCTTGTAAACGGATGGGCTGAGGCGTCAAAAGCAATTGATAACGCCAACGCCAAGCTTAAAGAGTTCAAAAAGGAGGGAGATGCCGAGGGGATAGCCAAGCAAACGCAGCTTATCAAGGCGTTGCGCGGCGAGATGAACCAATATACGCGCGAAATTCAAGCCAATGTACGCGAGGAGGTAAAGGCAGAGGGATCTATCAACCAGCTCAACGCAAAGATTTCAAAACTCACGGCCCAATACAACTCGTTATCGGGCGAAGTGCGCAAATCGTCTGTAGGCGAGGCATTGGCGAAAGAGATTGCCGAGGTGCAGACCGAAGTGAACAAGGCCAACGAGGCCGTGCTCAATTTCCGTAATAATGTCGGAAACTACGCAAGCGCCGCAAAGGGATTCTCGGGATTGACTTTTTCCATTCAGCAGGTTGCCCGAGAGCTCCCGTCGCTCACCAATTCTTTGAGTCAGTTTTTTCTGGCCATCTCGAACAACCTGCCTATTCTCGGCGACGACTTGACCCGGGCCAAGGAGGCAAACAAGGCCCTCAAAGCCGAGGGAAAGGCCACGATTCCGGTGTTCAAGCAGGTGGTTTCTGCTATATTCTCGTGGCAGACGGCATTGGTTGTCGGTATTACCCTGCTTACGGCTTACGGAAAGGAAATAGGCAACTGGGTAAAGGGGCTTTTCAGCGCCAAAGAAGCATCTATATCCATGGCCGAAGCCCAGCAAAAGGTTGATGAGGAGCTGAAAGAAAGTGGGTATGGAATTGGAGAGCAAATAGCCAAGTTGAAAACCTTGCAGTCTCAATGGAATGCCCTGGGAGACGATCTCTCCGCACGTAAAAAGTTCATAACCGAGAACAAGGACGCCTTTGACGAACTTGGGGTGAAGGTTACGGATGTGAATGATGCCGAAAACCTTCTTGTGCGCAATACAGACGCCTTTATTGAGGCGCTAAAGGCCAGATCTAAAGCTGCGGCCGGACAAAAACTTGCTGCTGAAACATACGAAAAAGCCATTATTGAAGAACAAAAGGCTCTTGAAAAAATAGCCAAGGGGTTTAATGTTACTTATATATCAGGAGGATCCCCTACTACTGGAGGCGCGCAAATTTCATCAGCAAATAGGCCATATACAGAAGAGGAGAAGGATGCTATAATGGCAAACGTACGGGCATTAGAAGATCAGGCCGCAGCATATATAGAACTATCAAATGCCGAACAAAAAAATGCTGACAATTATATTATTTCCGCTGGATTTAAAACGTCCGCAAATGATAAGCAAGCCGAATCTATCCGGCAGATTATGAGTTTGGAGGAGCTGCAATATAGCATTAGATCAAAAATAATGGAGAAATACCCTCAATATGTGTCTAAATGGGAAAAAGAGATAGGTAAGATTAAAAAATTCATGTCAGACCTTCAAAATGAAATGCAGAGTATAGATAAAAGTATTTCTGAAGATATAAAAAAACAAATTGCAGATCAAGAAAATGTATATAGGGCAAGAATAAATAATGCCATGATGCAAGGAGGAGATCTTGGCGCATCTCAAGAAATGCTTGCTATATATCAGGAGCAAATAGAAAATATAGGCAGAATGGAAGCTGTATACAAGGCTGCCGGAATGACAGATATTGATATACAGAATATGCGTATCGAAGCCAGACAAAAAGTTCAGCAAGCAGAGACGGACATTGCAAATATACAGCTTAAAACCACACAACAAGGATTAAATATGGCCGCTCAGACTGCAGGAGCCATGTCGTCCGCATTTGAGGCTTTGGGTGGAGAAGGAGAGAAATATGCCGCCTTTACTAAATCTTTTGCTGTTATGCAAGTCATATTAACTCAAGCCAATGCTATCGCAGGAGCGGTGCTTGCTGGCACACAGGCTCCTTGGTTCTTACTACCTCTTACAATAGCCACAGCTATTGCATCCGTTACCGCTGCTATTGCTTCGGCAGTAGGTACGGTAGAATCTACAGAGGTACCCAAATACGCGGCTGGAGGACTTGTAAGCGGGCCCGGAACCGGCACGTCGGACAGCATTCCGGCACGTTTGTCCAACGGCGAGGCAGTTATGACTGCCGCTGCTGTGAATGAGTGGGGATCTATGCTCTCGGCCATGAACATATCGAGCGGAGGCAATGCCATTAACGTATCCAATCTGCCCCAGCGTGGCGACGGAATGCGCGGGATGGAGCGCATGATGGAGAGGGTTATGATGAATATGCCGACACCCGTTGTTTCGGTGGTAGACATCAACAAGGGCCAGCGCAGGGTCAAAGTGCAGGATAATATCAGCAAATTGGGCAGAAAAAAGTAGCACAAGGCATTGAAATTAAAATGCCCGGGAACATATTTGTTCCGAAGAATGAGCTTATGACGGAATAAGCAACGCAATTATGAACGAAAAAACGAAACATAAAAGCAGAATGCAAAGGTCTGCCATAGGCTCGATTAGACGTCTAACAACTAATAATCAAGCAAATGGCAGAATTGAATGCTTGCAGTTCGTCGCTGGCTCGCGACATCATGAATGACTGCAACGAACCCCACGCAAAGGGCGTGGAGAAGACTTTCTACTTCATTTCTCGCGATGCGATCGACTGGGGGTCGTCGGTACGCGAGGGACACATCATCTCCGACATCGTGGCGCTTCCGACCAAACGCGGTTACAAGGTGAAGAACCCGTCGAACGAGGCTCCGGCAATCACCATCACGGACACGAATCCCGCATACGACACGGCGTGGGACAAGGTGCTCCCCGTGGTCCTTCTGGCCGACAGCCCGGAGAATGCCGAGGCGATCATGGGCCTCAAGCAGGACAAGTATGTCTGCATCTACGAAAACATGGAGAAAGGCGCAGATGGCAAGCAGGCCTTCGGCGTTATCGGCTGGGAGCAGGGCGCCACTGGCGTGGACCTGAACATGGACAAGAGCGGGGATACCGGCGGCTGGACGGGCAATATCACCGAAACGGCGGCTCCGACGTCGAACATCTTCTTCTGGAAGACGGACTACGAGACATCGAAGGCGGCGTTGGAAACGCTGTGCTCGGCGCAGGAGTAGTCCATGCAATCGGCAAAATGGTATAGGGATCGGGCGTACTCGCCCGCCCTATCCGTGGCCGATAAAGCCACAATCAGGCAGGATTGGGAGGAGATCAAGGGTGTTGCATTCTCTGCGTCGTTCAACGCCAACTGCCCCAACTGCTATCATGACGCGGTAATATTAATACTTCGAACGATGGAAAAGAAAGATAACGGCGGCTACGTCCTCAAGCGTGGCAAGGCCTTCAAATACAAAGGCAAGGTTTACACCAGTCAGAACATCACCCCCGAAGCGGCCGAATGGTGGATCAAGCAGGACTTGAAGCACCGCGACGACTTCCTGGAGCTGGGCAAAGACTATGACAGCTATGGTCGTGCAGGCAAATCCGAAGAGTAGCGGGACCGCGGAAGTTCGCCACGTGAACTATCAAAGCGACTTCCGCGTTGTCTTTTCGTTTCCCGAAAACAAGCTGCCCGAATACCCGTGGCGGCTGGAGCTGTCCACGCCCAACACGGCGGCATATAACGCCTTTATGGCATGGTTTGACGGGACTGAGTACCACAACTGCCTGACTTTGGAGGACGGCACGCTGCTGGTCACCGTGGACAACCACAATCTCGCCCCCGGGCTTCTGTCGTACAAGCTGACGATCGACGCCCCGGACAGTGAGTTTCCCGACGGAGAGATGAATGTCACGACGCCGGGTGATCTCGGCATCGAATTGTGGTATGGCCCGTCGGAGGAGTTGAGCAACGAGGAGCTGAATGTCATCGTAGTGACGCTGAAAGGCGAGAAGGGCGACAAGGGAGATAAAGGCGATACCGGCCCGCAGGGAGAGCAGGGGCCGCAAGGAGAACAGGGAGAGCAAGGCCCTATAGGCTCGGAAGGTCCAATGGGCCCACAAGGCCCGGAAGGTCCCCAAGGTCCGCAGGGCGAGAAGGGTGACACCGGAGAAACGGGGCCGCAGGGCCCCAAGGGCGACACGCCCGTTCTGACGGCGCAGCCGGACGGCACAATCCTATCCGACGGTGTGGTGCTTACGGACGTCCTTAAGGTCGCCGCGGAAAATTCGGGCACGCAAACGGCACGGGTCGAGCAGTTGGCCGACAATCCGCCCAAGATCGTGGAGGTGGACAGCATGCCCTATTGGGCTTTCTATGACCTCGAAACGAAGCAGTACGTCACCTCGGAGTTCCGGGCCGACGACGGCACCATCGTGCAGCAGGTCGAGGGTTCTGCCGTTTCGCTCGATGTCAAGGGCGGGACGATGTACGTCTGCGGAGAACTGACCTCGCTGAATATTGCGAGCGCCGAGAACTCGACGAAGCCGTCGATCATCCGCTTCACGTCGGGAGCTACGGCTACGCAATTCTCATACCCGGAGAATTTCAACATCACAGGCTGGACGAAACCCGAGGAAAACAAGAGTTACACCATCTGCATCCTGTTCGGTGCGGGCAACATGACCTACGATGAATAGCCTTTTGTACTACTACAACAACGTGCAGAAGATGGCCGCCTACCGGCAGGCCAAGAGGATGCAGCGCGGGGCTCTCACGGCGCAGGGCGGATTCTCGACAACGGATCCGGCCTTGAAGCAATCGCCTTTTACGATTCAATGTGTGATACGGCCTACGAAAGTTATATCCACTTTACAAGTAGCGTTTAATACAAAAGGTGATAGCACAAATCCCATAGTGGATTTGGATAAGTCTGGAAATATTGTAATATATGGATGTGGGTCTATATTATATAATAAACCAGCTAATCTGAATAGCATCTATGATATTGTATTTGTGGCCACGGATTCGCAGCTGTCATTATTTGTGGATGGAACTCTTATTACGAGTGCACCTTATGCAAATACTATATCTTTTTATAATATAGGCTTTTATTTCGCTAATAACAGTCTATATTTCCAAGGAGACTACCTCCTGCACCGCCACTTCAACTACGCCATGAGCGCTGACGAGGTGAAGGCCCTTGACAACAACGGCGACCCGATGGGGTACGTCGTGCCGAAGGAGAGTAGGTATTTTGAAAAACGCTATCAAAGTGATTTTGCGGATGGAACTGATGGATGGGGAAGTGCCAATGGTTCTCCTAATCTATCTGTTGTGTCAAATGGTGGCATTTTGGAGTTGTCGGGGAATTATGATGCTTATCAAATTATGAGGACCGTCGGCGATGCTCCAAAGTATGCTTCAAAGTATAAAGTTCGTATTGAACTTGAAGAGCGTATATCACTTTCTTCATTCTTATTCTACCCGTTTTCAACAACGACATTCGTAGTAGGATCTTTTTCAGAACCTACCGATGTTTTAGAAGGTGTTACGAATAAACCGAGTGACATACTTTCCAGAAATTGCTATCTATACATTTATGGATTGAAGCCTAATGATCTTGTCCGGATTAAATCTATTTCGGTAGAGCCCATCGGCCTCATCGCTGAGTACCTGCCGCAGAATCTGATGTATAGTAAGGACGACAAGGCGATCGCAACCTCCTGGCTCGACAGCGCGAAGCAAATGCCTTTGTCGGACGAGTACATGGAGCCGCTGTTCCAGTCGATAGGCGGCTACGACATGGCGGCAAACGGCGCGCCGGAGATCCTCTACAACGAATAACAAACAGCAATAGCTATGCAATACGCAAAACTTGAAAACGGATATTTGATCCCGGCTCCTGGCGAGGTACGGCAAGGCGGGATGGTCATCATGAACCCCGGGCCCGATATCCTCGGTTCGATGGGGTACAAGCCCGTGGAATACACGGATCGCCCGGAGATCACGACGCCGGGCAATGAACTACGGGAAGTTTACGCCGACAGCGGCGACCGCATCACGGTGACGTGGGAGGAGTACACTCCGGAGCCGGCGCCGTATGTCCCCGAGCCGATCCCCGACACGACGATCAGGCAGGTGGCCATGTTCGCCACTATGGCGGTGAATACGATGTCATTATCCGACGAACAGTCGCTGGAGATCAAGGACCTCTATCCCGAATGGGCTTCGTTCATCGGCAAGTCGCTCGACGCCGGATTCAAGGTGCTATACGAAGGGCGGCTCTACAAGGTCCGCCAGCAGATTGCCACGGTGCTGGAGAATCAGGCCCCGTCGGAACTTACCGCTGCGCTCTACGAGGAGATCAACGAGACGGCAGCCGGAACGCAGGAAGACCCGATTCCGTACAACGGGAACATGGAACTTTTTGAGGGCAAATACTACTCGCAGAATGGAGTGACCTACAAGTGCACCCGCTCCACGGGGCAGGCGGTGTACCATGATTTGAGTGCGCTTGTGGGTATCTACGTTGAGAAGGCATGACGACCATGAAGAACATCATCACAAAGATCGTCGGCTGGCTGAATAAGATCGGGGCCGACAAGTACAAGCACTTCGCCGTCGGGGCTGTCATGGCCGCAGTCGTTATCATGGCATTGGCTCTTTTCGTACCCAAGTGGGCAGTACTCGCTGCGTCAGTTGTGGCCGTAGCCGTGGCGGCAATAGGTAAGGAACACATCGACGACGAGGCCGACGATATGGACATCGTGGCAACGTGCCTCGGCGGCCTCATCGTGTGCGTAACGTATTTAATCGGATAGTTGAATGGATTGGAGTGGAATTGTGACGGCATTTATTGCGGCAGCATCATCGAGCGGAGTTTTCATGTCGCTGATTTACTACCGAGAAAACAAGAAAGCCAAGCAGATTGAGAACGAAAAGTCTATCGTGAACGAATGGCAAGGTATAGCACAAGAGCGTAAGAACCGGTGCGACGAGTTGAAGGATTCCTTGGATCACAAAGATAAGAAGATCGACGAACTCTATAAGGAGAACGCCGAACTTCGGAAGCGAAATGACAAGTTGTCGTCGGCAAACACCGCTCTATCTATTCTCAAGTGCAAGATAGTAGGTTGCGACAAGCGCAAACCTCCTATTGATACTGAAACAATGTGTAATTGTGAAACACCAATAAAATAATCCCTATGTTTACAATCAGGGTAAGCCGCGATGATAGCGGATAAATGAAA
>OMNT01001461.1_pt1 | contig 21872 bp, 16 predicted proteins | sample 1672551 | NCBI WGS metagenome assembly OMNT01 (sample SAMEA3136698, study PRJEB25190) | human gut metagenome
GGGGAAATCAGATGATGATTTCAAGGCTGTGATACAGCGGATTGAGGAGAATATCATGGAGCTAAAGAAAAGGTTGAGTGAAAGTGGAGTTTTGCGTGAGTAAACATTAGAAAATACAGATGGTTAAGGTGGTGATCAATGTGGTCATCACTTTTTCTATTTCTGAAAAAAGGTGATTTACAAGATGAAGCTACTGGTGAAAAAGAATACACCATGCTATGGAAACGAAAATAGAAATCGGAATTTGCACAATTCTTGAACTCAACACAAACTGCCATCAGTGTTGTTCCGTTGCTCGTTCTTTGCTGGTATCATAGAACCATCAAATGAAGGAGGCAACAAGCCATGAATACAGATAAAATCTATGCAGAACAACTCGCAAACAAATATGCACCCAAGGACACCACCAAGGTGGTCGCTCTTCGCAAGCTGGATACAAAAGCCAAGCTTCCCGCAACCGTTTTTACCTACACCTTCGGTATTATCACAGCGTTGGTAGCCGGTGTCGGGATGTGCCTTTCCATGAAGGTTATCGGCAGCGGTAGTGCTGCTATGTTTGTTCTCGGCGTGATTGTCGGCATTATCGGGCTGCTGGGTATGGGCGTTAATTACCCCATCTACAAAAAATTGCTGGCTCAGGGCAAGCAGAAATACGCTTTTGAAATCATGGAATTGGCAAAAGAAATCAGCGAGAAGTAAACAACAACACGAAAGAAGGTGAGAACGATTGAATAAATCAGAAAGCAGATATTTTGCTACTGCAGCCAGAATGGACGAAGCCTTTCTGACACTTCTGGCAAAAAAGGATTTTGAGTATATTACAGTCAAAGAAATCTGTGAAGTAGCAGGGGCAATCATTCCACCTTCTACCTGCACTATGAAACGATGTCAGACCTGCTCTTGGAGAGTGTCAGTCGTATGAACGAACAATTTCTTGCTTGCATGGAGAAAGATTCAGATGCCTTTTCTGTAAAGTTGCGGAATTGCCCGAGGAATGAAATATATATAATTACGCCGGATTATTTAACACCTTACCTCAGCTACATTGGGAAAATGCCTTCGGTAATATTCAGCTTTGTTCTCATGATAACTCCTCCTTGTGATCATATTGGGAATGTTAAGATAATTGTTGCTTTGAGAGCAATTCTAATTAACAAATTACCATTTGTCAACTTGCCCTTTGAGAGAGGAGAAATCCCTTTCTCAAAGGGCTTTTTCTATTTATACGGATATTCGCAAACTACAAGATAAAACCAAAACTTCATGGATGACTACCATTTGTACGGCGGGAATTGCTGCTATCCTATATGCGAGTTTGCTGAAAAATGCAAATTTATAAAGGTAAAACAGTGTGAAAAGATTCTGCGGATTTGGCTGCGGGAGCTTTTCGTTTCCGGGTTTGTCACGGACAGGGTGGGAAAGCGGGTTCAAACGCGGCATACCTTTTCGTTATAATAGAACCAAAGAATAATTCTGTAGAGCAAAAGGGGAACGCGTATGAAAAATGGGAAACGGGCGGTAAGCTTTATTTTGGCGGTGGTGCTGTTGTGCACATCGTTTGCAGGATGCGGCATGGTGCAGCAGGACAAGGCGTATTTGGAGCAGGTGGCGGCGGCCGTGACGGAGACGCAGAGCATTTTAAAGGATGTGGAAGCTGCGGCGGACGAGCTTTCCGGGCAGAGCAGCATTGTGTATGAGAATTCTGTGAATGCAGAGGGCTTTGACGTGCTGGACGAGTATTATACTTTGTGCACGGAGAAACTAAACGCGCTTAACGACGCGGTGGGCGCGGTGCGGCAGCAGATGCAGAGCCTCGAGCGCTGCGACGCGCCGAAGACCGAAAAAGGCAAGGCTGTGGAAGCGGAGCAGAAGGCTTACTTTGAGGACGCACTTGAGGTAATCGGCGGCATTCAGGAGGCACTGACATTTTACACGGCGCAGTATGACGCTTTGCAGCCGCTTGTAACGGCTACGGTCGGCGACCGCAGCGACGAGCAGGCGTATCTCATTTCCGTTTACGAGGCGGCGGGCAATGTGAAAACGGCGCTCAGTACGCTGGACACGCCGGAGTGGCTCAATGATCTGTGGCCGAAATACGTTGCGAACCTTGATGTGATGACGAAATACATGGAATCGCGCTCGTGGGGCCTTGCATGGTCGGACGTTTTGAGACTGTATTCCGCAAACCAGCTTATCTCGCGCGTGGGCATTACTTCCGGGCGGCACGAGGAGACGATGTTCGATTTATACAGCCGCGAATATAACCACGCCGCGTTTTTGCTCGATGAGAACCTTGACGCGTATGCGGATGAGATTCTGGCGGCCTGCGAGAGCGGCAAAGATGTTGGCGCGTATGACGTGCAGGCGCCGATCGTGTTCTCGGACTACTCGACCGTGGAGGAGATTTTTCCGAATTTGTACCCCTCGATGGACTCGGCGATCAACCTGCTTTTATATACGGACAAGGGCTACACCGACGTGATGGTGACGGCGGAAATTGCGAGCTTTACGCAGAAATATGAGCAGAAAGTGACACTGACGCCGGAGATGACGTATTTGATGATCAAGCCGCCGGTGCTCACCGATATGCCCGACCTTTCAACGACGAAGGACACACAGATGACGCTGCGTGTGGAAAACACAATCACGGGCGAGGCGATTATTCAGGAGACGAAGAACATTGAGCTGCACAGCGTATACGATTATAAAAATTACAGCGATGAATTCGGCATCATCCAGAACGACAACATCTTGGCGTGGATGACGCCGGAAACGGACGGCATTTTGCAGGTGCGCCGTAATGCGGTATCGTGGCTGGAGCAAAGCTTCGGCACGGAATACGGTATGCTGCCGGGGTATCAGCCGGCGTACGGCTTTACGTCCGACCAAGGCGCGTACATCACGTATTATCAGGTGGCGGCGATACAGAGCGCCATCAGCAACATGGGCGTACGCTACAACATGGGGCCGTATTCGTTCAGTGCGAGCCAGCGCGTTTTGATGCCCGACGCAGTTTTAGAGAATGGCTCCGGAATTTGCATCGAAACGGCGGTTTTAATGGCGAGCGTGCTGGAATCCGCAAGCATGCACGCGATGATTGTGTTCACGCCGGGACACGCGCAGACAGCGGTGGAAACGTGGAGCGGCTCCGGGCAATACTTCCTTATTGAGACGACGATGCTGCCGTTTACGGCGACGCAGGACGCGCTGCAGTCGCTCATTCAGCCACTGAGCGCGGAGGAATGGGCGAACTACTTGTACAACAAGGAGCAGGAGGCGCAGCAATCCGGCGGCATGGTGTATGTGGTGGATTGCGATTTGGCGCCGGTGCTGAACATTCAGGGATTAAACTACTGAGGAGACAAACATGACACGAACGAAACGAATGACGGCGGCTGTGCTGACGCTTGTATTGCTTTTGAATTTTGCGGGCTGCGGCGCGAAAAACGCGCTGTTTGACCGAGTGAGCGGCGCGGGAAAATTTGCGGCGGAAAGCCTGACGATTTACGAAGAAAAAGGAAGCTTTGCGGCGGAACCGAAAACGGTGCGGGACGCAAAGCAAGCGGAAGAAATTTTTGGCGCGTTGAAAGATGTGACGCTCGGCGAAGTTGTAAAGACGGACGACAAATACACGCGGTATATTTTTACATTTTCGGACGCAAACGGCAGCAAAATGAGCTTTACGCTGCGTGAGGACGGGTGTGTTGTATTAGGCGGCAAGACATATGATGCGCTCGGCACGGACACGGTGTTTGAGACAGCGGGGATAGACCCGGACGAGGAGACGGCGGAATCAAAAACGGAAGCGTCCTCCGAAGCTTCAAATGCGCAGACGGAGCTGGAAGTGACGCCCGAGCCGGAAGCGACCGTGACCCCGGAGCCGACGGCGGAACCGACACCTGAAGCGACGTACACGTTGGTTGATTACGACGGCGGGGTGTTCACAATGCAGCTGCCGCAGGGGTGGCAGATTGTGACCGGCGGCGAATACGCGGGCTATTCCATCCGCGCGTGGGACCCGAATGACCCGGATGTGCAGATCTTCTATTACGGTGAGCTTGGCCCGTACTTTAAGAGTGCGGAAGCGAAGGCGCAGTATCAATCGATGAGCACGAGCAATGACCCGCTGACATATTTGCCGGTGCTGGAGGACCCGACGCTTGCGGGGTGCTTAAACGCGATGGATGATTACCAAGACGCTTACGACGGCATCATGCCCCAGAGTTTTGCATTTGCAAAAATTCAAAACATGACAGTTTTGAGCGAAACGCCCATTACGACGCCGCTTGCAAGCTATGCGGTTTCGGAAGCTTCGATCTTAGCGAGCCTTACATCGGAAACAGGGGCGGCCTGCACGGGTATGTTTGAGGGCAGCATTTTAGATGCGGGCGGTTATGAAATCAACGGTGTGGACGTGACGCCCTCACGCAGTGCCGCGAACATTTTCGGCATCATTGCGCCGGAGGGAAAATTTGAGACGGTGGCGCCGATCTTGATACAGTCTTTGACGAGCTTTACGTTTACGGACGAGTACATCCAGGAAGCGATACGGCAGGGAAACATGCAGGCGGAAAACGCGGCCGAGGTTTCGCGCCGGAATAACGAAATGATGGAGCGTGTTGTGAATGATTTTTGCGAATATATTCGGCAATAAACGGCGATTAGCGCCGCGAACGCTGCAAAACTTTTAACCACGTTGACGCGGGTGGCGGTTAATCCTCAACGTAAGGCAAGATCATGTTTTGGAAGGCGCTGAGCATTTTACTGTGGCGAATGACGAAATGGATGGCGGGGGCTTTGCTTTTGGACAGCATGACCCACTCGTTTTCGTGGATTTGAATTTGAATATTGCGGAACGCGGGTTTCTCCGCAAAACGGACGGTGTAGTTTGGGTGCTGTTCAGCGAATATTTTGGTGGCTTTAAGGTGCGCTGTGTATTCTTCATAGGTGTACGTGACGGTGTTTTCGATGAATGCGTTTGAAAGCGAGAGCGTGAGGGGGCTTGCCCGGAACGCTTCTTCGCTTACATGCGGGAGCTCGTCGATGACGGTGTTTGCAGTGAGAATTTGCTCGATATTTTCCGTTTGCCGTTTGAGTGTGGCGTTGATGCTTTCTGCGTCTGCTGCCGACATGCCGCTGCGCTTTAGAATGCGTCCGAGCAGATCTTCCGGCATGGTATAAAGCGGCGGAGCGGAGAGAATGTTTTGCCGTGCGCCGACGGTGGCTGCGTCGTTTTTGAGGAATGCGCGGAACAGCTCGGCCTGTGGGGCTTTATAAATTTCCATTAAGGGCTGCGCTTTTTGCAGCAGGTGGTCTGCGATGCGGCGGCTGTGCTGCACCTCTTCACGGTTATTCGTGAAATGGTAATGGCCGTCTTCGTGAAAGCCGTTTATGCACTCGCCGGTGAGCGCGGCGGCGCCGGAGACGTAATGAAAGTGGCAGTAGACGGTGTTCTGCACGCCTTTTAAGTAGTACGGCGAGACCTGCCCCGTCATGTAAATGGGAATCCAGCTCTCTAACCCGAGCATCATTTCTTCAAACGGGCGGTCTATGTTGTGGATTATATCGAGATGCAGTCCTTTTCGGAGCGCGACGGCGATGCCGAACATCCATTTTTTACCGAAGTCGAGATCTTCCGCCATATCGGCCATGGGCATATCGCTGCACATGAAAACGGGGGCGGCGGATTTGGAAAGCGCGGTCGCCTTGAAAAAATCGAGCTCGCCCTGCTTCATTTCCTCTATGCCGTAGTAATTGCGCGAGGCAGGGAGTCGGAACGGGAGCGAAGGCACCTTAATCTCCCCAAAATGAATGGCTTCGATATATTCATTGAGGTCGAAGGTATCGAGATGCGCGAGAAATTTGGAGACGGACTCGGCATCGCGCTGCTTTGCGGTGCACAGCCACTCCATGAGGAGCGCAGTGTATTGCTCGGGCTTTGTAGGTTGCTCTGCGGGTGTACCGACGAGCGCGCAGAGGGCTTCTTTTTGGTCGTTTTTCAGGCACCGCCTTGTGACATAGCGGCAGACCTGCGTGATGAATTCCTCTGTGTTTGCGGGTCTTCTCTGTCCGGAGCAGACGCGGGAGAGGTAGGATGCGTCGAAATTCATGGCGCGGGAAAGCTCTGCGTAGCTGATGCCGAATGCGGTGAGCAGGTTTTTGAGGTTTTGAACGGCGCTGTCAAAATCGGATTTTTCGGTGTGCAGGGAAGCGCGGAGGGCGCAGAGAACTTCGCCCTCCGAAAAGCCGGGAGAATAATCGCTTTCGGCGGCGATGGCGCAGATGCCCTGTGCGAGCCGCAGAAGTTGTTCGCTGTCCCTGCCGGGTTCGCGCTCGCCGGAGCGGTAGCGGCTGATGGCGGCATCCGATATGCCGGAGGCGGCGGAAAGCGTTTTGGCGGAGCAGCCGAGTGTTTCGATATATAAATTGAGACGGTCACAAAATTTCATGCGGGTTCCCTCCGTATGCTTGATTTAAGGCGATTATACCACGCTTCGACCGAAACCGCCATAAGCGAACGCAATGGGTTTTGACATTTTCCGGTGTGTCAATGACCAAACCGGGAAAACGCTTTTTTCGGTTACGGTCGTTTGGTAGGATAGGGGATAGAAAAGGGGGCGGGAAAATGAAGCGGTGCGGTTTTATTTTGCTGTGTGCGCTGGTCGTTTTGTGCGTGTTGCTTGCGGGCTGCGGAGGAAAGACGGCGGAAAGAAGCGAAGCCGGCGAGGCGTTTACGTTTTGCGGCGGCGAAGCAGAAAATTTCGCAAAGACATTTGACGTGAATGAGATGAACTGCATGGAATATCGCTACACGATGGACGCGCCCGTTTCCTGCCGCATCACGGACAAGGCGGCGATGCAAACGATTTTTGACGCACTTTGCGAGGTGAAAATCGGCGAAAGAACGGACATGCGTGCAACGGACAGCGAGCAGAGTTTGACGTTTGTGAAAACAGACGGCACGACGTGTGTGATACGGTTTGAGCAGCAGAATCTGCTGTATGAAGAAGACGCTTATCAACTGGAAAATGATGCGGCGCTTTGGAAGGCGCTGCGCGAAGCGAAATAGAAATGGGGGAACGACATGAAAGAGTCGAGAGTATTTGAGCTGAACAAAGTGACTGCAGAGCAGGTTTTGGAGGCTGTGACGACGTTTTTGCGCGGAGAAAAGGGCATGGAGGTGCAGAGCGTGGCAACGCCGAACGGATACCTCATTCAGGCGGCGCAGGCCGATACGCTGCGCACGCTTTCCGGCATGAAGCTGGCGACGACGGTGGAACTCACGGTAAGCGGCACGCAGCTCAATGTGACGCTCGGCGAGGGCCAGTGGGCGGACAAGCTGGGCGCGGGCGCCGTGGGGCTTTTTCTGCTGTGGCCGCTGGCGGTAACGGCGGGCATCGGCGCGTATAAGCAGAAAAAGCTGCCGAGCGAGATTTTTGAGGTGGTGTACCGCTGCACGATGGGCGAGCCAACGAGCTTCCGGACGGCGGGCGTACCCGTAAATGCGGCGCCGACAGCTCCGGAGAGGGCAGTCTGTCCGCAGTGCGGGGCGCAGATCTTCGCAAACGCGAGGTTTTGCAGCGCTTGCGGCGTAAAGCTACAAACGGTGTGTCCGGGCTGCGGCGCGCCGGTAAAGCCGGGCAGTAAATTCTGCTCGGAATGCGGGCAGGCGCTCTCCTGATTTATATATCCCAAAACGGCGGCGTGGAGCTTAGGCTTTGCGCCGCCGTTTTTTATGCGCATGTTTTGTACCGAGTGGAGTGAAGCGGTTGAAATCTTCGGCGAATTCTTGTATGATAAGGGAAAAGAAAGGCGGGGATGAAGATGAATATCACGGTTTATCTCGGTGCGAACGCAGGCAATGACCCCAAGCTGCAAGAGGCGGTGGAGGCGCTCGGCAAGTGGATCGGCGAAAACGGGTATGACCTCATTTACGGCGGCTCAAAATGCGGGCTAATGGGGTCGATCGCCGAAAGCGTGCTGCAAAACGGCGGCAAAGTGACCGGCGTGGAGCCGCAGTTTTTTGTGGACTCCGAGCTGCAGCACGACGGGCTGACGGAGCTTATTGTGACAAAGGACATGACGGACAGAAAGACGAAAATGATTGAGCTCGGCGACGCGTTTATCGCGTTCCCGGGCGGCACGGGCACGCTGGAGGAAATTGCGGAAGTGATGTCGAAGGTATCGCTGAAGCATTTAGACGCGCCGTGCATTCTTTATAATCTGAATGGATATTATGACGGGCTGAAGGCGCTTTTAGGCCATATGATCGAGATGGGGCTTTCGACCAAGGAGCGGCAAGAGGGCATTTATTTTGCCGACACATTAGATGAGATCGAACGCATTTTAGCGGAAAAGTGAGGGATATACATGCCGAACATTGCATGGAACGCGAAGGAATATCAGCAGAATTTTTCGTTTGTGCCGTCTTACGGCGAAGCGGTGACAGAGCTTATCACGAAGCCGCGGTGAGCGAAAAAGCGACACCTGACGGTTTCCGGGCTTGTGCGGTGGGGGTTCGTCCGCTATAATAAAAGCAGAACGAGCGCAAAGGAGTGCTGCTTTATGGCAAAGACGAATAAGACACCGAAGGCGGAGGACAACGCCGAGCTGCGGACGATCTCGCTTTTGAAAATTCTGAACACATACAGCGACGAAAACCACGAGCTTTCTACAAAAAACATTATGGATAAGCTCCAAAAGGAATGCGGCGTTACGGTGCACCGCACGACCGTCGGCAAGAACATCAAGCAGCTTGCGGACTGCGGCTTTGATATTTACACGCACAAGACGACGCAGAACCGCTATTACCTTGCGAGCCGCTTATTTGAGATGCCGGAATTGAAGCTGCTTGCGGACGCGGTGGAATCTGCGGGATTCATCACCGAAAAGAAAAGCGAGGAGCTGATTGAAAAGCTTTGCCGGCTGACGAGCGTTTATGAGGCCGAGGCTTTGCAGGAGGGGTTTTGCGCGAACAACGGGAAATCCTGCAACGAGAGCATTTACTATATTGCGGACACAATCAACGCGGCTATTGCAAAGCGGAAGAAAATTGCGTTTTACTATTTTCATTACGGTCCGGGCAAAAACCGTGTGCTGAAAAACGACGGGAAGCCGTATGTTTTCAGCCCATATAAGCTTGTTTGGAATACAGATGAATATTACGTTGTGGGGTATTCCGACAAGCACGAAAAGCTTGTGAGCTTCCGCGTGGACCGCATTGACCGTTGCCCGGAGATTTTAGATGAGGACGCGGAGCCGCGGCCCGAAAAAGAGGAGTTGATGCGGCATATCCGCACGATGACAAGCATGTATGACAGCCGCCGTGAGCGCGTGACGCTTTTGTGTGACAACGCGATGATGAATGCGGTGGTGGACGCATTCGGCGAAGATGTGGAAACAAAGGCCTTTGGCGACGACGCGTTTACCGTGGAAACGGAGACGGCGGCAAGCCCTGTCTTTTACCGCTGGGTGTTCGGCTACGGTGGGAAAATCCGAATCACGGAGCCGGAAAACGTGAAAAAGGAGTATGCCGAAATGGTGAAAAGCGCTTTTGAAAATACGTGCGGCCGGTGCGGCGCGTAAAGTAAACAGCAGTCCGACCTTTGGCAGTTTGATGCACAAAGGTCGGGCCTTTTTTGTGTTGAAGACGGAACATGAATGTGCTATAATGAACCGTAAGATTTTGGGAAAGGGTCCGGCAATGTATAACTCTAAACGATTCGAAACGGTGAAGAATATGAGGGAAAACAAGAAAATATCGAATGCCGTGCAGGCGGCCATCGGCGTGCTGGCCGTGGTTTTGGCGGCGCTGATCGTTTGGATGATGGTGCTGGTCTCGGGCATTCAGGGCACGGCGCGCGTGGTGAACTATGCGGGCCTTGTGCGCGGCGAAACGCAACGCCTTGTCAAAATGGAGATTGCGGGTCAAGCGGAGGACGAGATGATGGAGAGCGTGGAATCGTTTATCAACGGTCTGCGCTTCGGCGATGACGAGCTTACCCTTGTGCGATTGGGCGACAAGAGTTTTCAGACGAAAATGGAAGAGTTGGCTTCTTGCTTTGAAAGCCTGAAGCAGGAGATTTATCTTGTGCGCGAAAAGGGTTTTGAGGAAACCGACATCATCGACAAAAGCGAAAAGTTTTTCGACATTTGCGATGAGGCGACGGGCCTTGCGGAAACCTATTCGCAAAAGCGCACGTCCTCTTTGGCGGTTTTGGAGCGGTACATCACGGCGGACATCGTAGTTTTGATGATGCTGATCGGTTATGAGTTTATCAAGGCGCTGCACTACGCCGCCATGAACCACGCTTTGCAGAAAAAGGTGTACATGGACGAAGCGACGGGGCTGCCGAACAAAAATAAATGTGAGGAGCTATTGAGCGCGCCGGAGATGATCACGATGCCCGTGGGTGTTTGCAGCTTTGACCTCAACAATTTGAGACGCATCAACAACAGCATGGGCCACGAAAAGGGTGACGCGTACATCCGCATTTTTGCGGAGCTGGTGCGCGAGGCGGTGCCGGCGCATTACTTTGTGGGTCGCGCGGGCGGCGACGAATTCATCGCCATTATGGACGGCGCGGACAAGGAAGAAATGCAGCGGTGCTTACAGCTCATCCGCGACCGTGTGGACACGTACAATGCGGCGAACCCCGATTTTCCGGTGAGCTACGCGGTTGGCATTTCGGTCTCCGACGAGAACGAAAACTGCACAATGCGCGATTTGTATATCCTCGCAGACAAAAACATGTATATCAACAAAAACCACGTGAAGCGCGAGGAAGCATTGGCCGAAAAGAAGCTGGATCGCAGGCTGCTGAAAAGCATGAAAAAATACGGCAGCAACTTTTCCGATTGCCTGTACTGCGACGCAAGGCAGGACGCTTACAGGGTAATTCGTGCAAGCGAGGCGTTTTTCCTTGCGGCGGACGGCAGTTATTCCGGCGCGGTGGAGCAGATTGCAGAAGAACGCGTGGCGCAGGAAGACCGCAAGGCGGTGCGCAGCAGATTACAGCTGACGGCGCTGTGCGAGGCGCTTTCCGAAAAGAACCGCGTGGTGGAATTGCAGCACAAGATTTTCGGCGAGAACAGTGCCGACTATGGGCGACTGACGGCGATTTTTGTGGATGCAGACCCGGACGGCATGCTGCACCATTTCTTGCTGGCGTTTGAGACGATCGACAGTGTGCAGCCGGAGACGGACGCCAAGCAGCAACTGACGCAGTATTACGAGCAGCTGAAGCAGTCTATTTTGGAAAACGACAGTTACGTGGATGCGATGCTGGAGACTGCGGATGCGGTATACTCCGTGAATCTGACGGATGATCTGGTGGAGCGCGATTTCCGTCGTGAACGCGGCGCAGACATCTTTATTGAGGACTTGAAAGCACCGTGTCCGTACGGCGAATATTGCCACCGTCATTCTATGCTGATTTTGCCCGAAACGATGGGCAGCTACCGGTTGATCGACACGTCCGAAAAGCTTTTGGAACGCTATGCGAGCGGAGAAAAGCAGGTGACGGTGGAATACTGTGAGCGCGTATCCGGCAGCGAGACACGCTGGATACAGAAAACGGCGCTGATGATGTCTTCACGCGTATACGATGCGAAGAGCGGTGAGGAAAAGCCGATGATCCACAGCCTTGTGCTGCTGAAAAACACCACGGAGTTCCATGCACAGGAGCAGAAGGAGCACGAGCGCTTGCGGGCTGAGGTGGACGAAGCAACGCTGGCGAATAAAGCAAAGACGGAGTTCCTTTCCCGCATGAGCCACGATATCCGCACGCCGATCAACGGTGTGATGGGTATGCTGGAGATTATCAAGAAAAATCGTGAAGATCATGAGCGCGTGGACGACTGCCTTGAAAAGATCCATGTTTCCTCCGAGCATCTGCTGTCGCTCATCAACGATGTTTTGGATATGAGCAAACTGGAATCCGGCCACATGGAGCCGGAGCATGTGCCGTTTGACCTTGACGATTTGATGAAGAACGTCCGCGCACTGAACGAAGCGCAGGTGGCAAAAACGAGTATTGTGTATACCTACAGCAAGATTTCGTTTGCGCACGCAAAGCTTATCGGCAGCCCGCTGCATCTGCGGCAGATCTTATTGAATCTGTTCAGCAACGCGGCAAAATACAATAAAGAAAACGGCACGATTGAAACGTATGCGGAGGAGATTGCCTGTGACGAAAACACGGCGACATTCCGCTTTACAATACGTGATACGGGCATCGGTATGAGCGAAGATTTTGTGAACAACGAACTTTTTGAGCCGTTTACACAGGAAAAGCAGGACGCCCGCACGCAGTATCAGGGCACGGGCCTCGGCATGTCTATCGTGAAGGAGCTCATCGAGAAGATGAACGGCACCATCACGGTGGAAAGCGTGCTCGGCGAAGGCTCTGCGTTTACGGTGACGCTGCCGTTTGAAATCGACAAGCATCCCTCTGCGCAGGCGGCGGCGAATGGCGCGGCGGACGAAACGGCTCTGCACGGGCTGAAAGTGCTGCTGGCCGAAGACAACGAACTCAACATGGAGATTGCGGAATTCTTCCTGAAAGACATGGGTGCCGAAACGATGCAGGCGTGGAACGGCAAAGAGGCCGTGGAGGCATTCCGAAACTCCGCGCCGGGCGAGATCGGCGTGATCTTAATGGACATCATGATGCCGGTGATGGACGGCCTTGAGGCGGTGCAGCGCATTCGTGCGCTGGACCGGCCGGATGCGAAAACGGTGCCGATCATCGCGATGACAGCGAACGCGTTCTCGGAAGATGTGGAGCGCAGCCGCAAAGCCGGTATGACGGAGCATCTCTCGAAGCCGCTGAATGCCGAAACGCTGAAAAAAGCGATCTTACGGAACATATAACCCGTGCGGTAAAGACAAATATTCGTTAAGGGCGGCGAAGAGCTGCCCTTTTTTCGTGTACCGACACTTGATTTTTCTTTTTGTTGTGGTATACTCATTTGGGAATATTAGAATCAATTCTAAAACAGGGAAAAGAGGGGTATAAATGGCAAACCGCAACGAAAAGGAGGCCTCGCGCAAGCGAATTCTTTCTACCTGTGTGCGTCTGTTTTTGGAGCAGGGGTTTAAGCATACGCCGCCGAAGCAGATTTTGACGGAAGCGGATGTTTCCGCGGGCACGTTCTATAATTTGTACCGCACGAAAGCCGGTGTGCTCACCGAGCTGACCGAGTTCATGTTTCAAAATCAGTTTACTATCGCGGGGCAGATTGCACAGGGGGAGACAGACCCCGTAAAGCTCTACGCGGTGGAGACGGCGATTCAGCTGACGCTGGCAGAACTGAACGAGAACCTGCGCCAAATTTACGTGGAAGCGTACACGCTGCCGGAAAATTTGGAAATCATCCACAGGATGACGGCCGAGATGCTGCACCGTATTTTCGGCGCGTATATGCCCGGGTACAGTGTGAGCGATTTTTATGAGTCGGACATCGGTTCGGCGGCGATTATGCGCGGATATATGGCGCGTCCGTGCGACGTGTATTTTACGCTGGAACGCAAGTTAGAGCGCTTTTTGCAGCTGACACTGCGCATTTATTGCGTGCCGGAGGAAAAACAGCGGGAGGTTATGGCACTGATTGCGAGCCTCGACATCCGTGCCATTGCAAACGAAGTGATGCAAAAGCTGTTTGCCGCGCTTGAGATGCACTATGAATTCACGCTCGGCGAAGAGGCAAAGCAAATTTGATTAAAAAAGAGCCGCACAGACGGATATGCACCCGGTTTTCTGGGCACAGGTTCAAAATTGAAAAATGGGTTTCCATCATGGATGATTCCCTGAATGCAGAGAAAAGCGCAGATATTTGTTGAGTGTGCTGTCGAAATTCATTGAAAACAGCAAAATTCTGTGCTAAACTTAGAGCATAAACACCGGGCGGAATATAACGTGCGGAAACCATTGAAAAGGAGCAATTATTTATGGGTCTTATTAAGGCAGCTGTCGGCGCCGCGGGCGGTGTTATGGCGGATCAGTGGAAAGAATTTTTCTATTGCGAATCGATGCCGAAAGAGGTGCTTGTCACAAAGGGTGTAAAGCGCACGAGCGGGCGTTCCTCCAATACGCGCGGCAGTGACAACATCATCACGAGCGGCTCCGGCATTGCGGTGGCAGACGGCCAGTGCATGATGATCGTGGAGCAGGGCAGAGTGGTGGAGCTTTGCGCGGAGCCGGGTGAATTCACCTATGACGCTTCGAGCGAGCCTTCTGTTTTCTCCGGCTCTCTCAGTGCGGGCATTAAAAATACCTTTGCGCAGATCGGCAAGCGTTTTACGTACGGCGGCGACGCCGGCAAAGATCAGCGCGTATATTATTTTAATACAAAGGAACTCATCGACAATAAATTCGGCACACCGAACCCCATTCCGTTCCGCGTGGTTGATAACAAGATCGGGCTGGATGTGGATGTTTCCGTCCGCTGCTCCGGCGTATATTCGTACCGCATTGCGGACCCGCTTTTGTTCTACACGAATGTGTGCGGCAATGTGGAGCAGGAATATACCCGCGACGAATTGGACAGCCAGCTGAAGCACGAGTTCATCAGCGCTTTGCAGCCGGCGTTCGGCAAGCTTTCCGACCTCGGTTTGCGTCCGAACCAGATTGTGGCACACAACACGGAGCTGGAAGACGCCATGAATACGGCGCTTTCCGCGAAATGGGGCGAGCTGCGCGGCTTGACGGTCGTCAGTATTGCGCTTGGCTCTGTGACACTGCCGGACGAGGACGCCGAGATGATCAAACAGGCACAGCGCACGGCGATGATGCGCGACCCGACTATGGCGGCGGCCACGCTCGTCGGCGCACAGTCGGACGCGATGAAAACGGCCGCGGGCAACTCTGCCGGTGCTATGAACGGCTTTATGGGCGTAAATATGGCTATGAATGCGGGCGGCATGAACGCACAGGCGCTGTATGGCATGGGTCAGCAGCAGGCGGCGCAGGCTGCGGACAGCTGGAAGTGCGCGTGCGGCACGGTGGTCAACGGCAATTTCTGCCCGAACTGCGGGGCAAAGAAGCCGGATAACGACGGCTGGACCTGCTCCTGCGGTAAAGTGAACAAGGGCAATTTCTGTGCAAACTGCGGCGCGAAAAAGCCGGAGGGCTTACCGAAGTACCGCTGTGACAAGTGCGGCTGGGAGCCGGAAGACCCCGCGCACCCGCCGAAGTTCTGCCCGCAGTGCGGCGACCCGTTTGATGAAAATGACCGTGCCTAAAGGTTGCGACCTGCGTTGAACTGTGAGGAGATGAGAGCAAATGGCGGCGATTAAAGAATACAAATGTCCTTGCTGCGGCGGCGCTGTGGAATTTGACAGTAAAATTCAGAAGATAAAGTGCCCGTACTGCGACACGGAGTTTGACACCGAAGCGTTTACCGCGCACGAGGAAGAAGTACAAAACGCAAAGCCCGACGAAATGGACTGGGAGACCACGGCCGGCGGCGCGTGGGAGCAGGGCGAAGAAAGCACGCTGCGCAGTTACGTGTGCAACTCCTGCGGCGGAGAGATCGTCTGTGATGAAAACACGGCGGCGACCTCCTGCCCGTACTGCGGCAACCCGGTCGTGATGATGGGGCAGGTGAGCGGCGCTTTGAAGCCCGATTACGTGATTCCGTTCAAGATCGACAAAAAGGCGGCAAAGGAAGCCTTGCAGCGGCATTATAAGGGCAAAAAGCTGCTGCCGAAGATTTTCAAAAAAGAGAACCATATCGATGAGATCAAGGGCGTTTACGTGCCGTTTTGGTTGTTTGATGCCGATGCCGATGCGGATATTCGCTATAAAGCGACGCGTGTGCGCACCTGGAGCGACAGCGATTACGATTACACGGAAACAAGCTACTACTCGATAGGCCGCAGCGGTGATATTGGCTTTGACCGTGTGCCGGTGGATGGTTCCTCCAAGATGCCGGACGATTTGATGGAATCCATTGAGCCGTTCAAGTTTGAGGACGCGGTGGATTTTAAAACGGCGTATCTCGCGGGCTACCTTGCGGACAAGTACGATGTGACGGCCGAGCAGAGCATCGACCGCGCCAACGAGCGCATCAAGCGCTCCACGGAAGACGCATTCGCTTCCACGGTGAAGGGGTATCACTCCGTCACGACGGAGAATTCCTCCATTCGTCTGCACAACGGCAAGGCAAAGTACGCGCTTTACCCCGTGTGGCTTTTGAACACGACGTGGAAGGGCAAAAAGTACCTCTTTGAGATGAACGGGCAGACCGGCAAATTTGTCGGCGATCTGCCGGTGGATAACGGGCTGTACTTTAAGTGGCTTGGCGGGCTTACGGCAGGCTTCGGTGTGATTGCGCTGATTGCCTATTTCCTGTTCTGGCTGTTCTAAGGGGGTGCGGAGAATGAATAAAAAGCTTTTATCGGTATTTTTCGCCGTTCTTTTATGTGTAGTTGTGTCTGTTCCGGCGTTTGCCGATACGGCGGAGGACTACACGCCGCACCTGATCGACAACGCGGACCTTTTGACGGGCGAGGAAGAAAGTAATCTGCTCGCGAAGCTTGATGAGATCAGCGACCGGCTGAGCGTGGACGTTGCCGTTGTGACGGAAGACTCCATCGGCGACAAGACACCGCGTGAATATGCGGACGATTTTTACGATTATAATTCGTATAAGTATAACCCGGACGGCGTTCTGCTGCTCATCAGCATGGAAGAGCGCGACTGGTACATAACGACGACGGGCAGCGCCATTACGGCCATTACGGATGCGCGGCGCGGCAATATGGAGGATGCGTTTTTGAGCGACCTCAGCGGCGGCTACTATTATGACGCGTTTTCAACGTATGCCGATATGTGCGACAACTACATCTCGGGCGTGCAGAGCGGTTACTACGAGGAAGGTGAGGCATACGAGGAGAGCACCGTGGGGAATTTCCCGTGGGGCCCGGCGATTTTGGTTTCGCTTGCCATCGGCCTCGTCGCGGCGCTCGTTGTGACGGGCTTTATGCGCGGGCAGCTCAAAACCGTGCGCCGTAAGGCGGCAGCGTCGGATTATGTGCGCCCCGGCAGCATGAATGTGGCGTATGCAAACGACGTGTTCCTCTACTCGCACGTGAACCGCACGGCAAAGCCGAAGGACAACGATTCTTCCGGCGGCTCCGCAACGCACACGTCCTCCTCCGGCACGACCCACGGCGGTGGCGGCGGAAAGTTCTGATTTTGCCGGCAAGACGATGATTCCGTTTGCGACCTGCGGCGGCAGCGGTATGGGCTAATGCGTTTTAAACCATAGCTAAACCGTATAAGTTCATAGAAATTAAATCCGCATTTCCGCAAACACCGGGAATGCGGATTTTTAATTCTTGTTGTGAATAATAACGTAAAATTTAAGAAAGAAGAAAGGAAAATAGGTTGATTTTTGGCTGAACTTCGTATATGATTAAAATAGAAACAGTATATACGGTACGTTCTGTACGGCGTATACATATAGTAATAGGAGGCCCTATATGAAAAAACGTATATTAGGCATCGCTTTGGCAATCTGCATGATGATTTTCTGCGTGCCGATGGGCGTGTTTGCAGCAGAAGCTCCGCTCTTTAGCGGCGGAACAGGCACACAGGGAGACCCGTGGCTGATTGCTTCGCAAGCGGATTTGACTGCTTTGGCAGAGTTTCTAAACTCCGGCAATGCAGAAACGTTTGATACTGAGAACGCAGGTGTTGGAAACTGCCATGGCTATTACTTCAAGCAAACAGCTGATATTGACCTGGCAGGGGTATCGTGGGAACCGATTGGTTATTCTGGGAGTTACTATTTTGCGGGAAACTACGACGGCGACGGACATAGCATCACAAATGCGGTTTCTACCGGAAAAGTTGACCTGGGCGGTTGTGCTACGGCTGGCATTTTCGGCTGGGTGGCTTTTGGTTCAGTGAAAAACCTTACGGTAAAGAACGCGGATTTTCTGGCGACTGGAAATAATAACTTTGGGTATGCAGGCGGCGTGTTGGCGGTTGCTTATAGCTGCACAGTTGAGAACTGTTCCGTCTACAATTCCAAAATAGAAAGCCAGAGAAAACCCATTAACAGCAACTATGCGGGCGGTATTACCGGCATCGCCTTGGGCTCCAGCTTTGAAAAATGCGCGTCTGTCGAAAACACCATACGGCACGGAAGCTTTGGCGGCGGTTTCATCGGCGCACTAGATAACGAAGATTCCAATTTCACAAATTGCTACGTCGCAAACTGCATTGTGACAGGGTGCAGTGATGCGGGATATAATACTACGCTCAGCGGTGGTTTCCTGAGTGCATCTATGGGTCCCTGCGATGCAATTCTGAACAACTGCTTTGTGTATGATTGCGTTGCACAGCCCGACGAAACCTCGAAAGCAAGCGATTTCTTTGGCGTGTTCGCAGCTAACACGCAATACGGCAAAGTAGTTGCAACGTCTTGCTTTTATTATGATGTAAATGCAAATGATGCTGCCGTGAACGCCGACGGCGCGGAATCAAAGTCAGTCAATGAATTTGCGGATGGCACAGTTGCCGAGTTGCTTGGCAGAGCTTTCGCACAAGGCAAGCTCTATCCGGTATTTACTACTGACCCTGCTGACTATACCGCAGTTGATGCAGCCATCGCAAAGGCGAATGCTCTGAACGAGAACGATTATATAGATTTTTCCGCTGTGAAAGCAGCACTTGAAGCTGTTGTGCGCGGCAAGAATATCACAGAGCAATCCAAAGTGGATGCAATGGCGAAAGCCATTGAAGATGCCATCGCAGCGCTGGTCATAAAGCCTTCTTCCGGCGGCGGTTCTTCTTCCGGCGTTTTCTCCCCGAGCTATCCCGTGATCACACCCAACAAAACGGAGAACGGCACTGTGACCGTCAGCACGAAATATGCTACCAGCGGCAGCACCGTGACGATTACCGTCAAGCCGGACGACGGCTTCAAACTGGATGAACTCACCGTGATTGACAAGAACGGAAACGAACTGAAACTGACCGACAAGGGTAACGGCAAATATACCTTTACCATGCCCGCCAGCAAGGTCGAGGTTAATGCTGCCTTTGTCAAGGAAGTTGAGACAAGCCCGTTCAGCGATGTGTCCACCAGCGCCTACTACTACAAGGCCGTGAAGTGGGCGCAGGAAAAGGGCATTACCGGCGGTATCGGCAACGGTCTCTTTGGGCCGAACCAGCCTTGCACCCGCGCACAAATCGTCACCTTCCTGTGGCGTGCTGCCGGTTCTCCTGTGGTGAACTACGCCATGAACATGAGCGATGTCCCCGAAGGCAGCTACTACGCCGAGGCCGTCCGCTGGGCGCTCAGCGAGGGCATCACCACCGGCACAACGGGGAACACATTCTCTCCCGACAGCGAATGCACCCGCGCTCAAGCCGTCGCGTTTCTGTTCCGCTACGCTGCGTCCGAGGCGGTCACCTTGCAGGAGCTGGTGTCCGGCTTCTCTGACGCCGATTCCGTTCCTGGCTACGCGCTTCCCGCGATGAACTGGGCGCTTGCTGAGGAAATCGTACAGGGCAACGGCAGCAAGCTCATGCCGAACGATTCCTGCACGCGTGCGCAGATTGTCACCTTCCTCTTCCGCGCATATCAGGGCAAATAAGCAATCGCAAAAAAGCAGCGGGGCGGCATAGGTCGCCCCGCTCCGCTCGCCAGCCTGTGAAGCACAGGCTGACGAGCTTATTTTTGGCAGAAAACATCCTTAGCAAATCTCGTCTCCATGCACTGTGCCAGATGGATTTTGATGCGCGTTGTCAAATTCCCGTGATTCATGAACAGCAAACTGAGTTTTTGCTGATATTGCCCAATTTTACATTATAATATTTGTTTATTATTCCAATGCAAAATGTAAAAATAACTTGCAACATCGGTTGCAGGTGCATTTGCGGTGCTTTATACTGGGAGCATGAAAACAAAACAACGGCAGCCTAGAGAAAGCCGCATAACACAGATAAAACACGAGCCGGAAGCAGAAATTTGCTTCCGGCTCTTTCTATATCTTGATGAATTATTGGAATCGTGGGGCAGTCTGTCTTTCAATCTGTTTCTGCTTCCTTACCGACCATGAGCAAGAGTCCAGGGCGCGTTTTGTCTGAATTTACCCGATGCCGAGGATCGCGGTCGCGAAGGCGAAGTAGACGAGCAGAGACAAAAAGTCCACGATCGTCGTGATGATCGGGGAGGCCATGACGGCCGGGTCGAAGCCGAGCTTCTTGGCCAGCAGCGGCAGCGTCGAGCCGACGATCTTGGCCAGACACACCGTCACGGCCATCGTGGCGCAGACGACGAAGGCGACCAGATACGTGACGCTCTCGCTCTTCAGCAGCAGCATGTCGACCACGACGATCTTCGCGAAGCACGCCACCGCCAGGCACACGCCGCAGAGCACGGACACGCGGATCTCCTTCCACACGACCCGGCCAAGGTCGCGGAACTCGATCTCGTTCAGGCTGATGCCGCGGATAATCGACACGCAGGCCTGCGAACCGGAATTACCGCCGGTGTCCATCAGCATCGGGATGAACGCTGTGAGGCACGGGAGGGCAGCCAGCGAATTTTCAAATTTCGTAATGACGATGCCTGTCAGCGTCGCCGAAACCATCAGCAGCAGCAGCCACGGGATGCGGTTTTTCCAGATCTCGATCGGCGTCGACCGCATGTACGGATGCTCGGACGGGAGCATAGCGGCCATTTTTTCCATATCCTCGGTGGCCTCGTCTTCCATGACGTCCATGGCGTCATCGAACGTGACGATACCGACCAGCCGGTCTTCCGTGTCGACGACCGGCAGGGCGAGGAAGTTGTACTTGCTGAACATCTGGGCGACCTGCTCTTTATCGTCGAGCGTGCTGACCGTGATGACGTGCTCCTGCATGATCGACTCGATGGTCGCGTCGTCATCCTCGCACAAAAGCAGGTCCTTGACGCTGGTCAGGCCGATGAGCTTGTGGCCGCGGGTGACGTAGCAGGTGTAGATCGTCTCCTTGTCGATGCCCGTGCGGCGGATGCGCAGGATCGCTTCCTCGACCGTCATGTTCGGGCGCAGGGAGACATATTCGGTGGTCATGATCGAGCCGGCGGAATCCTCGGGATAGCGCAGGATCTCGTTGATCTGCTTGCGCATGTCCGGCTCGGCCTGGGATAAGATTCGCTGCACGACGTTCGCGGGCATTTCCTCCACGATATCGACGGCGTCATCGACGTAGAGCTCGTCGATGACCTCCTTCAGCTCCGAATCCGAGAAGCCGCGGATCAGCAGCTCCTGCGCCTCCGGCTCCATTTCGACGAAGGTCTCCGCGGCCAGCTCCTTCGGCAGCAGCCGAAACAGCAGCGGCAGCCGGTCCTCCGGCAGTGCCTCAAACAGCGCCGCGACGTCCGACGGGTTCATTGTCACGAGGATATCCCGCAGCGTCATATATTTCTTCTCTTCTAATAGTAAGGCGATGGTGCGCTCCATCGTACAGGTGTATTCTGCCATCTCTTCCTCCTGCGTGTTATAAAACTACACGGCAAATTGTTTTATGTCGCAGCGCCGGATAGGCTCCGGCGGGCAGGTCTCAGGTGCAGGGCAGCGCTGGAAACTTTTACAAGGGCCACAGCCGCAGGTGCGGCTCCGGCTCTGCGCTGCTTCGGTCTGCGCCGTTCCGACTGCCTGTGTCCATTGTGTTCCCTCCTTTAAATTTACGCATCTGGGGAAATACCCCAACTATCCTATCATACGCGGATTTTATCCATTTGTCAAAGAAAAAAACCACGCAAAACGATGCCTTTTCAGAAAGCCGCTGATATGGTATAATAAAATACATTAAAAAGCCCCGGCTACCCAAAAGCCTCGCAGAGTTTGCGCCGCGCACGGCGCAAAT
>OMNT01001474.1_pt1 | contig 21764 bp, 18 predicted proteins | sample 1672551 | NCBI WGS metagenome assembly OMNT01 (sample SAMEA3136698, study PRJEB25190) | human gut metagenome
GGTAGCGGCAACTGGATTTGAACCAGTGACACTTCGGGTATGAACCGAATGCTCTAGCCAACTGAGCTATGCCGCCGTGTCCGACCGTCCGTAGCGAACGATGCTTAGTATATCGGACAAAGTCGGATTTGTCAACACCTTTTTTTCATTTTTTTTGGAAATTTCAGTGCTTTTCTATTTTATCAATTCCGGTCACCAAATTCACCAGGGTTTCCGTCATTTTCTCCAAGGACTCCACGGGGATATACTCATAGACCCCATGGAAGTGGTAGCCGCCGGTGGAGAGATTCGGGCAGGGCAGGCCCAGAAAACTCAGCCGCGCCCCGTCCGTGCCGCCCCGGATGGGCACGTCCACCGGCTCCACCCCCGCCTGACGGAAGGCTGCTCTGGCCCAGTCCAGCAGCTCCGGGTGGGGCAGGATCTTTTCCTTCATGTTGTAATAGGAATCCGTGAGGCGGACCTCGACGCTCATGGGGCCGTACTTTCCGTTCAGGTAATCCCCGATGCGCTGCATCGTCTGCTTGCGGGCCTCGAAGCTGTCCCAGTCGTGGTCCCGGAGGATCCAGCTGAGCTTGGCCTCGCTCTCGTCCCCCTCCATGCCACAGAGGTGGTAGAAGCCCTCGTAGCCCTCGGTGTGGGCGGGGCTTTCCGCCGGAGGGACCATGACGATCAGCTCCGCCGCCATCAAACAGGCGTTCTTCATCTTGTTCTTGGCGTCGCCGGGGTGGATGTTGACCCCGTGGATCACGACCTCGGCGCTGGCGGCGTTGAAATTCTCATACTCCAGCGTCCCCAGTGGTCCGCCGTCCACGGTGTAGGCAAAGTCCGCCCCCAGCAGGTCCAGATCAATATAGTCGGCCCCTCGCCCCACTTCCTCGTCGGGGGTGATGCAGACGGCCACCCGGCCGTGAGACAGCTCCGGGTGCTCTGCCAGGTAGGCCACAGCCGAGACGATCTCCGCCACGCCCGCCTTGTCGTCGGCCCCCAGCAGCGTCGTGCCGTCCGTCACGATCAGCTCCTTGCCGACCTGGTCGTTTAAGTCCGGGAAGTTAGTCGGCGTCATCACGATGCCCCGCTCGGCGTTCAGGACCAGATCTCCGCCCTCGTAGCGAACGATCTGCGCCTTCACGTTCTCCCCCGGCACACGGGGCGCGGTGTCCATGTGGGCGATGAGGGCCAGGACGGGCAAGTCCTCCTTCCCTGCCGTGGCGGGCAGCCAACCGTAGACCGCACCGTTCTCGGCCAGATGGGCGTGTTCCAGGCCCAGGTCTTGTAATTCCTGCGCCAGCCGCGCCCCTAATCTCTTCTGCTTGGGGGTGGAGGGGGTCAGGGCAGAGTCCTCGTCGGACTGGGTGTCGTAAGTGATATAGTATAAGAAGCGTTCGATTGGTTTCATGGGTTCGCCTGCTTTCTTCTGTCTTGACGGTGGGCGGCAGCCTGGGGTATGATGCCCTTGTCCCTTATTTAGTGTACCATTTAGTGTACCACACTGCGCCGTGTTTTTCCATCCAAAAAAAGTTCGACCAGGAGGCTTTTATGCACTACCCCAACGTATCCCCCGCCGTCTTTCTCGCCCGGCCTAACCGCTTTGTGGCGGAGGTCCTGCTGGACAGCGTGCCCACCACTGTCCATGTAAAAAACACCGGCCGCTGCCGGGAACTGCTGGTCCCCGGGGCGGCGGTTTGGCTGACCAAGAGCGGGAATCCGAACCGCAAAACGGCCTATGACCTCATCGCCGTTCAGAAGGGAGACCGGCTCATCAACCTGGACGCCCAGGCTCCCAACCAGGTCTTTTTCGAGTGGGCCAGCGCCGGGCACTTTCTGCCGGACCTGACCCTGCTCAAGCCGGAACAAAAGCACGGCGACTCCCGGTTCGACTTCTACTGGGAGACTGCCGCCCGGCGGGGCTTCGTGGAAGTCAAGGGCGTGACCCTGGAGCAGGACAACGCCGTCTACTTCCCCGACGCCCCCACGGAACGCGGGGTGAAGCATCTCCACGGCCTGGCCGCTGCCCAGGCAGAGGGCTATGACTGCACCGTCTGCTTTGTCATCCAAATGGCCCAGGCGGACTTTTTCGCCCCCAACGAAACAACACACCCCGCCTTCGGGCAGGCCTTGCGAGAGGCCGCCCAGGCGGGGGTGCGGGTGTTGGCGTATTGCTGCGATGTGGCACCGGACCGGTTAGAAATGGGGCAAGCGGTGGCGGTGAGGTTGAATGTGGGTGGGAGGTAGTAAGCCACCCCCGTCCCCTGCGAGACCACCCATCAAATCCCTCCGGCTTCGACGGACTCCATCTTTCTCTGTCCCCGGATCACTTTGATCTTTTCCGTCAGCGTCACGACGATGCCGACCCAGATGATGCAAAACGCGATGAGCTGGTCCACGTTCAGCGCTTCCTTAAAGTAAATGAGGCCCACCAGGAATTGCAGCGTCGGGTTAATATACATCAGGATGCCCGAAAAATAATACGGGATCTCTTTCACGCCCAGGTTAAACAGCAGCAGCGGGACCGACGTCACCACGCCGCAGGCGGGCAGGAGCCAGAAGCTCGCCCCGGCCAGCACCCCCGTTGTCCCCCCGTGGCCCGCGCACCACCAGGCAGAAAACGCCAGCGCAAAGGGCGTCATGCACAGCGTCTCCATGAACAGGGAGGTCTGGGCCGTGAGCGGGACCCGTTTTTTCAGCGCCCCGTACACCGTGAAGGGCACGGCAATGGCCAGGGCCAGGATGGGAAACCGCCCCGTGCGCACGGTGAGATAGGCGATGCCCACCCCGGCAATGAGGAAGGTGGCCGTCTCCGCCTTGCTGGGGCGCTCCCGGAAGGCGATGACCCCCATCAGGCCCACCAGCACCGGCTCGATGAAGTAGCCCATGCTGGCCTGGAGCACATGGCCGCTGTTCACGGCGTAGATATAGATGCCCCAGTTTAACGTGATGAGCACGCCGCACAGGAAGCAGTTGCTCATCGTCGCGCGGCTGCGCAGGGCGTCCACAGCCTCTTTCCAGCGGCGGGTCACGAGCAGGTAGGCCGCCATGAACACCAGGGACCAGACGATCCGCTGGGCCAGGATAAAGACGGAGTTCACCTGCCCCAGAAAGCTCCAGTAGATGGCCAGCAGGCCCCACAGGACGTAACCGCTCGTGACGGTCACAAGGCCCATGGTTTGTTTTTCTTTGTTCTCTTGCATGCTTCTCACACTCTCTCTTTTGTGGTATACTGGCCCCATCTTCTCTCGTCAAGAAGGCCATAGTTTTCCCATTGTAGCCCCGGTCAGGCCGGCTGTCAATGGCCGGGGGGGACGACACAAGATTTCAGGAGGTCACCATGAAGAAATCTCTTATGTTTCCGTTTCTTTTCGCGGCCCTGCTGGCACTGTGCGCCTGCACGCAGGGAACAGAGCCCGATGCCCCCACCGCAAACGCCGGCATCATCCTGACGCTCCGCGCCGCAGAGCACCCGGAGCTGGACTTTGGCATGGCGGGAGAGCAGCGTGCGCTCATGGACTTTGCCGTTGGGACGGACGGGCTGGTTTATCTCTTGGGCCAGGACGGGCAGATCCTGGCCTATCGCGCCGACGGGACCCTGGCCGCAGAGTATGACCTGGCCCTGCGCCAGCAGGGCCTCACCGCCTGCCGCATCGCCGCCGGAGACGGCGTACTCTATCTTCTGGACGGGCACAACAACGTCATCCTCACCGTGGAGCAGGGCAAGCTCAAGACGGTGTCGGTCCTGGGCTTTTCAGACGTTGGGATGGTCAAGTCCCTCTATGTCGACCGGGACGGGGTCCTGTGGCTGTCCTTTGCCAACATCGAGGGCGCCTACACCGCCGCCATCGATCCCAGCGGGGACGAAGCCAAGATTGTCGGGGAGACCCAGCCGGGCTATCTGATCGGCCCGGACCTGACCTATCTGCCTGAATTCCTCTCGGAGCAAGACGAGTCGGAGGAAGACGAGGGCAGGCAGCTCGGCATCACGCTGTATCAGAACGGCCAGACCTTGGACCGTTTCTGCATCGGCCCAGCGGACCCCCACCGGAGCATCACCGGTTTGCAGCTGTATGGTCCGACCGACGATGACCGGGACGGCAAGACCAAGTACGCCGGGATGCTGCTGGAATTCGTCAACGAGACGGACGACCCGGCCCAGGAACAGCTGCTCCAGACCCCCGTACTCATCGACCCGGAAGCCGGGACGCTGGAGGCGGCCGATTTATCTCTACCGGACGAGGCGGTGGTCGAACCGTCGTCGGAGGAGACGTATCGCATGGCCTTCTCGGACGAGGCCCTGACGATCCAGCCCATCGGCGCGTATTTTTCCGGCCGGGGGAGCGGCACGGACTATGTTTTGACCCGATGAGAGAGAAACCGCGCGAAGGGCCTTGTGTTTTTCGCGTGGGTTCGATATAATGAAGTGTTCGCTGTTGACCAGCGACCGAAGGTTTCAGAATTTTTAACGTGATACAAAGGAGACTGCCCATGCCTTCCAACCTCTTCTCTGCCGGCCAGATCGGCACCATGACCCTGCCCAACCGGGTCATCCGCTCCGCCACCCAGGACCCCTTCGGCCACCGGGACGGCACCTGCGCCCCCGAACAGGTCGCGCTCTACCGCGACATTGCCGCCGCCGGGACCGGCGCCATCATCACCGCTTACAGCTACATCTCCCCCGAAGCCCGCTCCACCGGCATTCAGGTCGGCTTTGCCACCGAGGAACAGCGGGCCAGCCAGAAGGAAGTGCTGGACGCCGTGCACGAGGCAGGCGGCCGCCTGATCCTCCAGCTCATGCACGCCGGCATGAACGTCTTCATGCCCGAAAAGCACGTGGCCGGCGGCAAGCTCCTGGCCCCCACCGGCGGCCTGAAGGCCCCCAACGACATGGAGACCACCGAGATCACCGCCGAGGACATGGCCAAGATCAAGGCCGACTTCGTGGACGCTGCCAAGGCCGCCAAGGAACTCGGCTTCGACGGCATCCAGCTCCACTGCGCCCACGGCTATCTGCTCAGCCAGTTCCTGGACCCCAACACCAACCAGCGCACCGATGCATACGGCGGCAGCGCCGAGAACCGCTTCCGCTTCCCCGGCGAATGTCTCACCGCCATCCGCGAGGCGGTCGGCAAGGACTACCCCGTCCTCATCAAGGTCAACACCAACTGCGGCGGCGAGTACAAGGCCTCCTACGCCGAGGACATCCTCTACTTCTGCCGTCAGTTCGAGGCCCTGGGTGCCGACGCCATTGAGCTGTCCGGCTACAACTGGCTGGGCCTGGGCAAGAAGCAGGTGCCCACCTTCTACCTGGAGCAGGCCAAGGCCATCCGCCAGGAGGTCAAGATCCCCCTCATCCTGGTCGGCGGCGTGCGCGGGCCGGAGACGGTCCAGGCCATCCTGGACGCCGGCATCGAGTTTGTCTCCGCCTCCCGCCCCTTCATCTGCCAGCCTGACTTTGTCAAACACCTGGAGCAGGGCGAGGATTCTCCCTGCGTCGGCTGCACCAAGTGCCTGGGCAACATCTGGGCCAAGGAGGGCCGCCGCTGCGTGAAGCACCCCATCCCGGCAGAGTTCGCGCAGGAGTAACTTCGCAGCAGGACCGTATGTAGGGGCCGCAGACCCCTGCGGCCCTTTCGTCCAAAGTAGCACGATGTATGCTCAAACGGTACCACACGGCAGGTTTCGGGCCGCAGAGGTCTGCGGCCCCTACGAAATGATACAAACCATGGAACAATGACCTGCCCCTTGACTTTTCTCATGATCTATGATAGGGTAACCCCTGACAAAATGTGCGTGCACAGGACTTCGGTTCTGTGCACGCCCTCTTGTCCCGGTTTTTCTGGGTGGTTTTTCCGTACCAAAGCCTCCTCATTTCTTTGATTCAGGAGGTTCTTATGGCACTCGAACACAACGCCTACCTGGGCCGGGACGACCTGGGAAAACTGCTGCGGTCCTTCTCCCTGCCCTGCATCCTGTCGCTGCTCGTCAGCGCCTTGTACAACATCGTCGATCAGATCTTCATCGGCAACAGTGAGCTGGGGTACCTGGGCAACGCCGCCACGGGGGTGGTCTTCCCCCTGCTGATGGTCGCCATGGCCTTCGGCTGGTGCGTGGGGGACGGCTGCGCGGCCTACCTCAGCCTCTGCCAGGGCAAGGGCGACGCCCAGAGCTCCCACCGGTGCGTCGGCAGTGGGGTCACCATGACCTTTGCCGCCAGCGTCTTTCTGATGATCGTCTGCGGCATCTGGCAGGAGCCGCTGCTCCGCCTCTTTGGTGCCTCGGACACCACCATCGGCATGGCCATGGAGTATTTTACGATCCTGCTGGGGGCCTTCCCCTTCTACATGCTGACGAACTCCACCAACGGGTCGATCCGGGCCGACGGCAGCCCCAAGTACGCCATGCTCTCCACCGTCTCCGGTGCGGTGACGAACATCGTCCTGGACCCCATCTTCATCTTCGGCCTGCACTGGGGCATTAAGGGCGCGGCCTGGGCGACCGTGGCGGGGCAGGTCCTGTCCTTCGTCCTGAACGCCGCTTATCTCCTGCGGAAGACCAAGAGTTTCCAGCTGGAAAAGGCCAGTTTCAAACCCCATTGGCGGGTGTTTTTTGCGTCCGTCCAGCTGGGCATCTCGACCTTTGTGACGCAAATTTCCATCGTGGTCGTCTCCCTGGCCTGCAACCTCATGCTGTCGCACTACGGCACCCTGTCCGTCTACGGGCCGGACATCCCCATCTCCGTCATCAGCATCGAGACGAAGGTCTATACCATCGTCATCAACATCGTCGTCGGCGTGGTCCTGGGCGGCCAGCCCATTTTGGGCTATAACTACGGCGCGGAGAAATACGACCGCGTCCGCAAGACGTACCAGCTGATCCTGGCCACCACCCTGGCCGTGGGCCTTGCCGCCACGCTGGTCTTTGAGCTTTGCCCCCAGCTCGTCGTGGGCATTTTCGGTCAGGGCGACCCGCTGTATTGGGAGTTTGCCATCCAGACCTTCCGCGTCTTCCTCTCCCTCATCACCTTCACCTGCTTTATCAAGATGACCTCCATCTTCTTCCAGGCCGTGGGCGAACCGGGGAAGGCGACCGCCGCCTCGCTCATCCGCGACCTGGCCTGCTTCGTCCCCCTGGCCCTGCTCCTGCCGCACAAGTTCGGCATCCAGGGCGTGCTCTACGCCGGCCCCGCGGCAGACGCCATCGCCATGCTGGTCGCCGTGGTGCTGACGGTCCGGTTCTTCCAACAGATGAACCGGCAGGCGAAGAAAGACTAAGTTTTCAGTTTTTCACACCCATGCGGAAAACGTATCTGCACACCTTCCAGGCGCAAAAAACGAAGGCCACGCCTTGACAGACGCGACCTTCTGGGCTATACTGTATTCAGCAGGAGACAGCTGGCAATGGTTGGCTCCCGAACAGAACTATGTCAAAGACGATAGTAACCGCTTGGTGGCCGCCAGGCGGTTACTTCTCTCTATCGTCCTTGCCCTTCTTTTTCCCGATTCTCTCGGAAACTTCCAGTAAAAGCGCAGAAACTGCAACTCCTGTCTGAATGATCTCGCAAATCACGGAAAGCAAAGACACAAAAACTCCCCCCTCCCTTGGGATCAGGGGTGCTGAGAGGTGCAACCCCCGGAATGAAATATACTTGGGGGAGACACAACCGCCGAACCAGCGTGCCTATCACGCCGTTTACATGGCACAGCTTGATTTGATTATGTCACAAAACGACAAAATTTGCAATATCCATCTTTCTTACTCTGTCAGCCGGTTCTCCGTGCCCCAGGCGAAGAAAGCATAAGTTTTCCACAGGGGTGTGGAAAACTGTTTTACAAAACACAAACCGTCCGTGCGGAGTAGGTTCGCACGGACGGTTTGCGTTTCCGGGGGGCTCTATGGATCAAGTCAGCCGGAGAAGGCACGCTCACAGGCGCTTCTCGATTTCCCGCCAGCTGTGGGTGGTCAGGCAGCTTTTGTCCAGGTCCTTGTGCAGGTTCTCCCATAGCCGGTATGGCAGCGTGAGGGAGAGGCAGTCTTTGAGGGCGGCGCGGCGCTGGGAAATGTCAAACAGGCCCATGATCGCGCAAGGCTCCTCCTGGTCGAGCTGCCCGGCGGCATATAGGATCGACTGGCACGCCGCACCAAAGGGGGCCAGCGTGTTGATCCGTTTTCCGTTGTGAAAGCCCAGCATCGTGACCAGGGCCGAGATCTGGTCCGGGTTGGCGAAGAGGTAGACCAGATCGGGCGTTCCGACCTCGTCCCATCTGTGCAGGGGCGCAAAGACGATGCGGGGATACGCCCTGTCCGAAAAGGGCGTGCTTTCTTTCCATCGCAGCCCGACCTCTTCATCGCAGAAGAAGCGTTCCCCCTCCCGCATCATCTCTTTGGTCTTCTCCGGTAGCCCCTCTGGCACATGCGCCCCCATGCCCTGGGAAAGCAGCCGGTGGATGTTCGGGTTTCCTCTGGTATAGCCATCCCCGAAGCAGGCCCCGACCGCACCGCCCGGACAGGTGCAGCCCGCCTCGTCCATCCCGATGATCTTCCCACGGGAGGCCGACATCAGCAGGGGAAGCACGCAGTTTCGCTTGTTCGGGGACGGGGTAAACTCACACGCAGCCGTCGTGTTCCCCAAAAAGACCCCCACGGGTTCCCAGGTCAAGTGCAGCATGTTGACCAGTTGTGTGTTCATAAGCGGCCCTTCTTTCTATCTTGTGTAGCGGTTCATGTTAAACCAGGATGATCCATCCTGTCACTCTAAACTTTGTCAGAGCCTTGCCAGCAACTCGCTGGGAGTAACGGCGGGGACTTTGCTGATGAGAAAGTCCTTAATATTTCGGGTAACGATGAAATCCGCCTTGATGCGGCTGGCGCAGACCATTTGCAGGGCGTCCTCATAGTCCCGCGGCTGCATGGCCGCAGCCTTTTTCAAGTCCTCTGCTTTTAAGTCCTCTATGCTGAACAGCAGAGAGAGCTGGTCAATGACCTGCTTGGTCTTGACCGGGTCCAGTTCTTTCCGAAGGATATAGACGATGTTCGGAATGGATAGGGCGGAGAGATGGCCGTCCAGCTTCTCCACCTCGCAGAGCTTCCACACCTTGGAAGCGTCCGCAAGAAACGGCTCTCTGGCACAGAGCACATCCAATATAACGTTGGTATCAAGGAGCACTCTCATATTTTGCAGCCCTTTCTGCCCGAATGGCTTTGTCGTCATAGTCCCCTTTCAGCACGCCGGTGAGGGCATCCGTCAGAAAAGAAACGCTGCGCTCCTTGGATATGAGCCGGGCCACCTCGGCCCCGTTCTTGAGCACGATGATCTCATCCCCCAACTGAACGGCTTGCAGGTATTTTCCAAAGTTGTTTTGCAAGTCGGTGGTAGTGACTGCAATCATAGTATGACCTCCTATCCTCATGGTCGTTTATTTATCACTAAAATCATAATACTCTATTTTAGCTAAAATGTCAATTTCCTATTCTAAAAATCGTTCCAACGATCCATTTTTATAACATTAATGTGAATAACTTCTGAAAAACAAAAGTTTTTCACATTGATGTAAATAACTTTACTTCTTGCCGGTGGTGTGCTATCCTAGTTCCATAAGGATGGTGAGCACAGGATGGAACTAAAAAACAGAGCGCAGTATCTCAACAAGCTGATTTCCGTGCAGGATATGGACGTCATCAAGGTCGTGACCGGCATCCGGCGCTGCGGCAAGTCCAGCCTGCTGAAGCTGATGATGGCGCATTTACGGCAGCAGGGCGTCACAGAGGACCAGCTTCTCTCGATGAATTTTGAGTCCATGCGGTTTGCCGACCTGGACGGCAAGGGTCTGTATCAATACGTCATGGAACGCGCCCCCCAGGGTAAACGGTTCTATCTCTTTCTGGACGAGGTGCAGAAGATAACGGATTGGCAGAACGCCGTCAATTCCTTCCGTGTGGACCTGGACTGTGATATTTATGTGACCGGCTCCAACGCCTACCTGCTCTCGTCGGAATTGTCTACCTATCTCTCCGGCCGTTATGTGGAGATCAAGATGCTCCCCCTCTCCTTCCGGGAATTTTTGGACTTTCACGGCTATTCTCTGGAAGCCTACAAAGCCCCCAACGGCACGGTGAAACAGCGGGCCAAGGGGAAAGACGGGGAGGCCTACGCCCTGCGGGACCTCTTTGAAGCCTACGCCCAGTTCGGCGGGATGCCAGGGCTAGCGGGGGCCGAGCTGGAGCAGGAGCGGGCCAACATGCTGCTGGACGGCATCTATTCCGCCGTGGTCGTGCGGGACATTTTAGAGCGCGGCAAACACAAGGAACAGCGGGCCGTCACGGACGCGCTTTTGCTCCGCAAGATCATTCTGTTCCTGGCGGACAACATCGGCAACAACACCTCGGCGGCGTCCATCGGGCGGACACTGGTCAATGAGGGCCTGCTGGACAACGGCAGGAAAAGCAAACCGGCGGTGCAGACGATCTCCGCATATATCAATGCTCTCTTGGAATCCTACATCTTCTATGAGGTCAAACGCTTTGACATCAAGGGGAAAGATTACCTGCGGACGCTGGGGAAATACTACATCGTCGATCCCGGCCTGCGGACCTATCTGCTGGGCAACCGGGGCGGCGACGTGGGACACATCCTGGAAAACATCGTCTACCTGGAGCTGCTGCGGCGGGGCTATGAAGTCGCCATCGGTAAAGTCGGGGACAAAGAGATCGACTTCATCGCCACTAAAATGAACGAGAAAAAATATATCCAAGTGACCGACAACATGAACGCCCCCGAAACCCGTGTGCGGGAGTTGGCCCCCCTGCAAGCCATCCCCGACAACTATGAAAAAATCGTCATTGCCATGGACTGTGACCTCATCCAGGACGTGGACGGCATCCAAATCATCAAAGCGCTGGACTTTTTGCTCAGCGAAACCTAACAAAAGCTCCGCTCGGAACAACCAGGGCGGAGCTTTTTCATCCCGGCCAGCAAATCCTTTTTCCCGTTTTTTCTCTCCCCTCTCCCTTGCAGAGTAGCGCAAGCCATGATAAAATAAAGGGTAAATTATCTCAAAGCACTTCAAAACCCAGAGGAGGACGATCCTTTGTCACAATACGAATCCGAGATCAAAAGAAGAAGAACCTTCGCCATCATCTCCCACCCCGACGCCGGTAAGACCACCCTGACCGAAAAGTTCCTGCTCTACGGCGGGGCCATCGCCCAGGCCGGTCAGGTCAAGGGCAAGAAGAACACCCGCGCCGCCGTGTCGGACTGGATGGAGATCGAGAAGCAGCGCGGCATCTCCGTGACCTCTTCCGTCCTGCAGTTCCAGTATGAGGGCTTCTGCATCAACATCCTGGACACCCCCGGCCACCAGGACTTCTCCGAGGACACCTACCGCACCCTCATGGCCGCCGACTCGGCCGTGATGGTCATCGACGCGGCCAAGGGCGTCGAGGCCCAGACCCGGAAGCTCTTCAAGGTCTGCGTCATGCGGGACATCCCCATCTTTACCTTCATCAACAAGATGGACCGGGAAGCCAGAGACCCCTTCGAGCTGTGCGAGGAGATCGAGAAGGAGCTGGGCATCGACACCTACCCCGTCAACTGGCCCATCGGCTCCGGCAAAGAATTTTTGGGCGTGTACGACCGGAACAAGCAGGAGATCTTACACTTCTCCTCCAACACCAACGCCAAGAAGTCCGGCACCACCCAGATCGATCTGGACGACCCCGTGCTCATCGACATGCTGGGCCAGACCAAGCGGGACCAGCTCATCGAGGACATCGAGCTGCTCGACGGTGCCTCCTGCGACTTCGACCTCGACCGCGTCCGCCACGGCAAGCTCTCCCCCGTCTTCTTCGGCTCGGCCCTGACGACCTTCGGCGTGGAGCCGTTCCTGGAGGACTTTCTGCGCATGACCACTCCGCCCCTGCCGCGCCACAGCAGCATCGGCACCATCGACGCCATGGAGGACGACTTCTTCTCCGCCTTCGTCTTTAAGATCCAGGCCAACATGAACAAGGCCCACCGGGACCGCATCGCGTTCATGCGCGTCGTCTCCGGCCGGTTCGACGCAGACAAAGAGGTCTACCACGTCCAAGGCAAGAAAAAGCTCCGCCTCTCCCGCCCCCAGCAGCTCATGGCCGCCGAGCGGGAGATCATCGAGGAGGCCTATGCCGGGGATATCATCGGCGTGTTCGACCCCGGCATCTTCTCCATCGGCGACACCCTCTGCACCCCCGGCAAGAAGTTCCGCTTTGACCCCATCCCGACCTTTGCGCCGGAGCATTTCGCCCGCGTGCGGCCGGTGGACACCATGAAGCGGAAGCAGTTTTTAAAGGGCGCGGAGCAGATCGCCTTAGAGGGCGCCATCCAGATCTTCAAGATCCCCTACACCGGCATGGAGGAGGTCATCGTGGGCGTCGTGGGTACCCTGCAATTCGACGTCTTCCAGTACCGCCTGCGGAATGAATACAACGTGGAGATCCGCATGGACACCCTGCCCTATGAATACCTGCGCTGGATCAAGGAACCCGTGGAGTTCCACGAGACTGATCTGGTCCTGGGCAACGACACGAAGCTCGTGGAGGACTACAAGGGCAACAAGCTGCTGCTCTTCGGTGCCTTCTGGTCCATCAAGTGGGTGGCCGACCACAACCCCCAGCTGGTGCTGACCGAGTTCAACGAGCGCAGCGAGGAAGAGGAATAACGGCATTTGACAGGAGGGAAAGACATGAGACCCCTGATCATCGGCATCGCCGGGGGCACCGGCTCCGGCAAGACCACCTTAGTGGAAAACCTCAAGGAGCAGTTCGGCGCGGACATCAGCGTCCTGCCCCACGACAACTACTACGCCGCCCACCACGACATGAGCCTGGAGGAGCGTCAGACCCTCAACTACGACCATCCCGCCGCCTTTGACACCGACCGGATGATCCAGGACTTAGAGGACCTGAAGGCGGGCAAGACCGTCCAGTGTCCCGTCTACGACTACGCCATCCACGACCGGACGGAAGAGACGCTGACCCTGGCCCCGAACAAAGTCATTCTCGTGGAGGGCATCCTCATTTTCGAGAACAAGGCCCTGCGGGACCTGATGGACATCAAAATTTTCGTGGATACCGATGCAGACGTGCGTATTCTGCGCCGCATTTTACGGGACGTCAAAGAGCGCGGCCGGACGCTGGAGTCCGTCATGGAGCAGTATCTCACGACGGTCAAGCCCATGCACGAGCAGTTTGTGGAGCCGTCCAAGCGCTACGCGGATGTCATCGTCCCGGAGGGCGGCAAAAATCTCGTCGCCCTTATGATGATCGTCCAGCGCATCGCCTACCACATCGAGCACGGCGACGTAGTAGATGAACAATAACCATTTGCTGAAATCAATCACCTGTTGAAAGGATGTACACCAATATGAAACGGACAGAGATCGCCCGCATCTTTGCGGACATGGACCAGTACGGCGGTCAGGACGTGACCGTCTGCGGGTGGGCCAGAACCATCCGCGACATGAAGAACTTCGGCTTCATCGAGTTAAACGACGGCAGCTGCTTCAAGAGCATCCAGATCGTCTTTGAAGAGGCCACCCTGGAAAACTACAAGGAGATCGCCAAGCAGAACGTGGGCGCGGCCCTCGTCGTCCACGGCAAGGTCGTCCTGACCCCCCAGGCCAAGCAGCCCTTGGAGATCAAGGCCGATTCCATTGAAGTGGAAGGCCCCTCCGCCCCGGAGTATCCCTTGCAGAAGAAGCGCCACGGCGTGGAGTTCCTGCGCTCGGTGGCCCACCTGCGCCCCCGGACGAACCTGTTCTCCGCGGCCTTCCGCGTGCGCTCCGTGGCCGCCTTTGCCATCCATGAGTTCTTCCAGGACCGGGGCTTTGTCTATGTCCACACCCCCATCATCACCGCTTCGGACTGTGAGGGGGCGGGCGAGATGTTCCGCGTGACCACCCTGGACCCCCAGAATCCCCCGCTCACCGAGGACGGGCAGGTCGATTTCAGCCAGGACTTCTTTGGCAAGCCCGCCAGCCTCACCGTCTCCGGCCAGCTCAACGCGGAGAACTTCGCCATGGCCTTCGGCAATGTCTACACCTTCGGCCCCACCTTCCGCGCCGAGAACTCCAACACCCAGCGCCACGCCGCCGAGTTCTGGATGATCGAGCCGGAGATGGCCTTCTGCGACCTGGCCGGGGACATGGACGTGGCCGAGGCCATGATCAAGCACATCATCACCCGGGTGCTGGAGCGCTGCCCGGATGAGATCAACTTCTTCAACAGCTTCGTGGACAAGGGGCTCAAGGCCCGGCTGGAGCATGTGGCCACCTCCGATTTCGCCCGGGTCAGCTATACCGAGGCGGTGGAGATCCTGAAAAAGCACAACGACAGGTTCGAGTACCGGGTGGACTGGGGCACGGACCTGCAAACGGAGCACGAACGGTATCTGACGGAGCAGATCTATCAGCGGCCTGTGTTCGTCACCGACTATCCCAAGGAGATCAAGGCGTTTTATATGCGCCTGAACGACGACGGCAAAACCGTGGCCGCGGCGGACTGCCTGGTGCCCGGCATCGGCGAGATCATCGGCGGCAGTCAGCGCGAGGAGCGGCTGGACATGCTGGAGGCGCGCATCCGGGAGCTGGGCATGAAGCCCGAGGACTACTGGTGGTACTGCGACCTGCGGCGCTATGGCAGCTGCCGTCACGCAGGCTTTGGCCTGGGCTTTGAGCGCATGGTCATGTATCTGACGGGCGTCAGCAACATCCGGGATGTGGAGCTCCACCCCCGCACCGTGGGCAACGCCGAGTTTTAACAAATCAACAGGAAGGAGCCTTCCCGCCGAGGGAGGGCTCCTTTTTTGTATATTCACGCATATTCATAACAAGCGCTAATGCCAGGCAGAAGGAAAAACTGATGAATTGCGGATTGTTTTTCACGCTAATGCGTTATATAATTGGGAAAAATTTGCCGGAGGATTCTGAATATAACCGCGATAATCCGGCGAATTTTCACGACACGCCGTGCTTTTTGCGCAAAGGTGTCTTGGGGCGTGCGCTCCAGCGGGCAAAACAGGCGGCGTGAATTATTATTCAGGAGGAAGATCATGAGAGAAAACACATCCGTACACCGACTGCTCCGGCAGGTATTGTCTCTGTGCCTGGCGGTAGTCCTGGCGGTATCGCTGTGCGTTCCGGCACTGGCCGCCCAGAAGAACTACAGTGCCAGTGACTACGTGCAGCGGCTGAAGGACTCCGTCCGCGGCAGCGCCACGGTGGATCTGGACGCCGGAAAGGACCCCAATGAGGTGGTCCGGGCCATGGTGGTCACCGACGTGCCCACCGCCGTGGAGCAGGCCGGCACCGTGACCTACACCGCCGCCGTGCAGTCCGCCGAGGCCCGGACCCTGCGCTCCCAGGAGAGCGTCATCCGTCAGGTCCGGCGCATTACCGGCAGCTCCGTTATCAACCAGTCCGGCTATCTGGTCAGCGCCTTTTCCATGGACATGACCCGGGCCCAGATGAAGCAGGTGGCTGCCCTGGACGGCGTGGTATCCGTCAGTGAGGTCACCACCTACAAGGCCCGGATGACCTCCGCCAAGGAAATGACCTCCGCCATGGAGCTGTGGAAGGCGGAGAACGGCGGCAGCACCGGCGAGGGGATCGTGGTGGCCGTCATCGACAGCGGCGTCAACTACACCCATCCCGATATGCAGATGCGCCAGGACGCCAGGCTGAAATACACCAAGGCCGACATGGAGGCGAAGATCGCCGCCCTGGGCTACGGCAAGTATTACACCGATAAGGTCCCCTTCGGCTTCAGCTATGTCGACGAGGACGACATCAATAACCGCCAGGTCACCCACGGCCTGCACGTCTCCGGCATCGTGGCCGCCAACGGCGACGAGGAAAACGGCGGCGTGGCGGGCGTTGCCCCCGACGCCCAGCTCTTTGCCATGCAGGTGTTCGGCAGTACCGGCAGCGGCTTTAACGACGATATCATCCGCGCCGTGGAGGATTCCGTAAAGCTGGGCGCGGACATTCTGAACCTGAGCCTGGGCGGCACCGTAGGCTTCTACAGCGATGCGGACTACCTGCAAAAGGCTCTGGCCTATGCCGAGGAGAACGGTGCGGTGGTGTGCGTGGCTGCCGGCAACGACGGCACCTCCGCCTCCGACACGGGCGTCAACACCAACGACTGGGGCGTGATCGATACCGGCGCGGTGTCCAACCCCGCCACCTATCCCGGCGCCCTCAGCGTAGCCTCCGTGGACAACAGCATGCTGCGGGGCAAATCCGTGACCATCACCAGCGGCGAGGACACCGTATACAGCGGCGTGGTCATGGACTTCTCCCAGGGCAACCACACCGACTGGACCTCCCTGGGTGAGGTGCCCATTCTGGAGTTCGGCTACGGCAACCTGTTCGAGGACATTTTCCCCAAGCTGTCCACCCTGCCCGAGGGCCCCTATGTGGCGCTGGTCCAGCGGGGCAAGGACATTAGCTTCGAGGATAAGATCAACTATCTGATGGGCATGTGCCATGCCTCCGCCGTTATCGTGTATAACAACGAGGCCACCGACGAGGTGCCCACCAACGTGTCCGCCGAAAGCGCCGGCCAGTACACGGCCATGATGGTCAGCGGCAACACCGGCGCCAGGCTCATGGAGCTGGTCCAGGCCGGGGCCACCGTGTCCTTCGACGGCCTGCACGACGTGGTGTATCCCAACGAGGCCACCGGCGGCTGCGTATCCACCTTCTCTTCCTGGGGCTCCACCCCCACCCTGGATATCAAGCCTGAGATCTCCGCCCCCGGCGGCAACATTTACTCCGTGTCCAAGGATCAGAAGTACGAGGAGATGAGCGGCACCTCCATGGCCACGCCCTATGTGTCCGGCTGCGCCGCCCTGGTGCTGGAGAGCCTGCAGAAGTCCCTGGCCGACGGCAGCCTGGTGCTGGGCGATACGACCCTGAACACCTTTGTGAAGAATACTCTGATGAACACCGCCGACCCCATTGCGGACGGCAGCGTCATCTATTCCGTGCGTCAGCAGGGCAGCGGCATGGTGGATCCTCTGTCCGCTGCGGAAAACCGTGTCCTGGCCACCTATAACGGCGTGGCCTCCGTGGCGCTGAAGGAGGTGGGCAATACCACCGGCTTCACCGTGACCCTTACCAACTACGGCACCGCCGTCGCCGGCTATACTCTGCCCGCCTCCGTGCCGGTATACACCGACGTTACCGGCCAGGACGGCAGCTACGCCATGGAGTTGTTGTCCGGCGCATCCGTGACCTTTGACAAGACCGCCGTCACCGTCCCCGCAGGCGGTACGGTTCAGGTCACCGGCACCCTGACCATCCCTGCCAATGCCGCCAAGAACCACTATGTGGAGGCATTCCTGCCCTTCGACGGCGATGTGGACCTGTCTCTGCCCCTGATGGGCTTCTACGGCGACTGGTATGGCTGCCAGCGGATCATCGACCTGCCCGCCTGGGACGACGGCAACATCATGACCGACTACTATGAGAATCTGCCTGTGACCACCGTGGCAGCAGGCGATTCCTATGCCGGCTTCGACACCGAGAGCATGACCACCGATCCCGACCACATTGCCTTCTCCCCCAACGGCGACGGTGATTTCGACGCCGCCCAGCCCATTGTGGGCATGCTGCGCAGCGCCGCCGAGGTTACCGTGGACGTGCTGGATGAAAACGGCCAGGTGGTCCGCCAGATCAACCATCGGGAAAATGTAGCCAAGTACGTGGCCATCGACGCCAATGAGAGCCGCTCCCCCATCAGCCTGCTCAGCAGCGGCACTGCCGGCGACGGCACCTGGGACGGTACCCGCTACGACATTGCCACCGGCGAGTATGTCATGTGCGACGAGGGCCAGTACACCCTGCGCATCCGGGCCCGGATGCCCGGCAGTGACCGGGTGGAGACCACTCTGCTGCCGGTGAAGCTGGATCTCACCGCGCCCCAGGTCCATATCACCAGCGCCGCCGTGGATGACGGCATGCTGTACCTGACCTACACCGCCCAGGACTACTCCGGCATTCTCAATACCGCTGCCGTGTTCGTCAACGGCCAGGAGGAGCTGGACTTTGTTCCCGGCAATGACGCCGCTTATAATGAGGAGACCGGCGAATACAGCGTGGTCCTGCCGGTGGAAACCTATCAGGACGGCCAGATGAACGAGATCGCCCTGACCTGCATGGACTACGCCTTCAACGGCACCACCGATATCCTGTACACCAATGCCCGGCTTGACGCCGCCGTGATGTTCTCCAACATCAACAACGACGACAGCCTGACGGTGCTGCGGGACATCAGCTACAGCGCCGACTATGATTATATCGCCGAGAGCTATGTGAACATCACCGACTGCGTGGCCCAGATCCGCGGCATTGCCAGCAGCAGCGTCAGGAGGCTGACCGTCAACGGTCAGGATGCTTCCTTCGATGAGCGCAACGGCTTCCGTCTGGCTCTGAGTGTGGAGGAGCCCGGTCTCATCACCCTGCATGTGGTGGCCTATGACGCCGCCGGCAGCGTGGTGTTCCAGGCGGACAAGCCCGCCCTGTTCGACGTGCAGAGGCCCTCCGTCATGTCCTATGTCTGCGATAAAAACGGCGAGTGGGACAACAGCATGCTGTGGACCAGCGACCACACCATGGACGGCTATCTGCTGGCCACCAAGTATGCCAAGGACGACCTGGTGCCCATGATGATCCAGGTCACCGACGAGTCCCTGACCCGCATCACCGTCAGCTGGCTCACCGGCACCGTGGACGGCGAGACCTTCTCCGACTGGCTCATGGGCGCCGACGCTGCCGACGTGGATGCCGAGGTCCATACCCAGGAGATCTCTCTGGATTCCCGGGACGAGGAGGGCCGCATGTTCATGAGCTTCCCCTTCGCCTATAAGGAGTCCGTGTTCGTAGACGACGAAACCGGCGAGGTCTATGATTACAGCGCCTGGAGCCAGGTAGTCCGTGTGGAGGCCTATGACGCCGCCGGTCACCGCACCCTGCGCAACGCGCTGCTGTACGACACGGTATACGGCGAGAAGATGTATAACGAAGACGGCTTCAACGATGCCCGGTATTCCGACGGCACCATACGGGGCGACATTCTGGACCTGGATCCCCTGTGGAGCAACGAGTTGGGCGGCCTGTCCGATTCCCGCTTCCTCATCACCGATGATATGCTGGATGAAAACGGCAACCTCCATGTAAAGGCCACTCTGGATCGGGATGCCAACGTGCTGATCTTCAACGGCAGCGAGTATTGGCCCGAAGAGGGCAGCCGCCAGGTGGAGTTCGACATTCCCATCCATGCCGGGCTGAATCTGACCTACGTCAAGACCCTCAGCAGCATGTTTGCCGTGAACGACTTCGGCACCCAGTACAAGCTGTATCTGTACTACCTGCCGGATACGGAGCCCACGGCCCTGCGCTTTGACGACGCGCGCATCGCCGACGGCGCGGTGATCTGCACCAACCAGGAGACCTTCCCCATCACCGGCGATGTGACCCATCTGTTCGGCAACATCAGTCTGAAGATCAACGGCGACATTCTGATCTATCCCACCAACGACGTCAACGTTCTGGGCGATCCCATCACCCAGGTGTTCTCCTACGGTGCGCAGCTGCAGGAGGGCAAGAATGTGGTGACGGTGGAGCTCAGCGATGAGGCTACCGGCACCGCCACCACCGTGACCTTCACCGTGGTGCGGGATACTGCGGCCCCCGAGGCTCCCGTCATTGCCCAGGGTGGCGACGGCAAGGTGACGCTGACCGCCGCCGAGGAGCATGTGACCCTGTACTACAGCTATGACGGCACGGAGTGGGTCCTGTACACCGGTCCCTTTGCCCCCACCGCCGCCAAGGTGTATGCCAAGGCCGTGGACCAGGCGGGCAACGAGAGCGCCGTCAGCCAGTTGGCTGTTGCCGTGGCTGCTTCCCAGCCGGTCAAGACCGGTGACGCAGCGCCTCTGGCGGTATATGCAGCCCTGCTGCTGACTGCCGCTGCGGCCCTGACCGCCATGCCCGTCCTGCGCCGCAGACGGGTTAGATAATGCGGCTGCACCCGCAGATACTCTATCCATGCCAAAATACCCGGCCTGAGGGCCGGGTATTTTGTTCTGCATGTACGAGTTGTTTGGTACATTTGGAAACATAAAAGCCTGTCAAAATCACGAAAAACGCTGTTTTATTCTACAAATAAACGTTCTCAGTACAAGTTTTTGTTGCAATCCGTCATGGGATGTGGTACCCTATCCACAGAAAGCAAGGCGCCGCCCGGCGGCGCGAGGATCAATGGAAAATAATAGGAGGTACCCCCATGAGCTATCCCAAAACCGGCGAAGAAGTATATGTCAGTCTGAACCTGTCCAACACCATGCTGACCGGCATCGGCAAGGGCACCATCACCCGCGAGGAGGTCTCTGCCGACTATCTCAAGCGCCTGTTTGCCCGCTACGGTGTCATCGTATCCGCCAAGCCCGAGCAGCGCCGTCTGCTGGAGCTGGTCAATAATAGTTTTGATCTGGGGCTGGAGATCCCCGAGACGCTGAAGCTGTTCCAGCTGTCCGAGCAGCACCGCCGCCTGGTGGTCATCAATGTTCAGGGCCTGCGCCGGAAGAACGGCTCCCTGCTGCCGGAATACACCGAGGAGGAGTTCAACGAGGCCACCTTCATTTTCGTGAAATACTACATCCAGGGCCGTCACTATGACGAACTGGTGGAGGAAAACAAGAAGCTGCAGTTTGAGCTGGACCAGGAGGTTGAATGGCGCAACCGCACCGATAACGGCTGAAGGAATCGCGTATAATCCCGCCCCGGCGGGTCAGAATAAAGTCAGGCTTTGCGGCCTGACTTTATTTTTTGCAAGGAGGACCCTCGCTATGAGCAAGAATTGTACCAACGACGGGTGCAGCTGCACCCCCAACATGTCCATCAAGTGCTCCGTGACCAGCTGCGCCCATCACTGCCAGGACATGGACAACTGCGGCCTGTCCAGCATCCAGGTGGGTACCCATGAGGCCCACCCCTCCATGGACCAGTGCACCGACTGCCAGAGCTTCCGCAAGATCTGACCTCGCTGCCTCTCCTTCGGCAGACCCTGTCCCGGGGTCTGCCGGGGACATACATATCCCAAAGGAGGCGACGCCTGTGAAAAAAGCGCGGATGGGGATCTCCGGCGCTCTGGCCGGGGCCGTCAACGGTCTGTTCGGCGGCGGAGGCGGCATGGTGCTGGCTCCGCTGCTGGAGTCCTGGTGCCGGGTGGAGGAAAAACGTGCCCTGGCCAACTGCGTGGCCACCATCCTGCCCTGCTGTGTGCTGTCCGGCGGGGTATACCTGGTGCGGACGGGACTGGACTGGGGCATGGCGTGGCCATATCTGGCAGGCGGGCTGGCCGGGGGCTTTGTGGGGGGGAAGCTCTTTACCAGGGTGCCCGCCGTGTGGCTGCGGCGTCTGTTTGCGGCGTTTCTGATATACGGTGGGGTGCGGTATCTGCTGTGAAGGACATTGTATTGCCCCTGCTGGCCGGGGTGGGCTGCGGGGTGCTGTCGGCCTGGGGCGTCGGCGGCGGCACCCTTCTGCTGCTGGTGATGACCCTGTTTTTCGGGGTGGACCAGGCGGCGGCTCAGGGGGTAAACCTGCTGTATTTCCTGCCCACTGCTGCCATGGGCCTGATCTGGCACCGGCAGAACGGCCTGCTGGACAAGGCCCTGCTGCGTCCCGGCCGCTTCGACCGGCGCATCACCGTGGACCGGCCCAATCTGGCGGGCAGAC
>OMNT01001475.1_pt1 | contig 21762 bp, 19 predicted proteins | sample 1672551 | NCBI WGS metagenome assembly OMNT01 (sample SAMEA3136698, study PRJEB25190) | human gut metagenome
CTCGACGCCGCGAACGCGAAGGCCGCGCCCGATGCGCGCGCCATCCTGCAGGCGGTCCGCCCCGACGTAGACCCTCACGACCTGGACATCCCCGCGCTCTCCGTGTTCGAGAAGCGCGCCGTGGAAGAGGAGATGGCGCAAAGCATCGCCGGCACCTTCGAGTGCGCCCTAGGCGATGAAGCCGCAGCCTATCTGGAAGAGGTCGGCGGGGCTCGCGAGGGTCGCACCGTGCTCGCCACCAAAGCGGGCGCTACGGAACGCGCCACCATCCGCGTCAACGGCATCGACGGCAAGGCGAACGTGGCCTGCGTCGATATCGTGGCGGCGGAGAACTCCACCATCACGCTCAACGTCGCGTTTGACTCCCCCGACGCCGGTGCGGGCGTCATCGGTCTGTACGCCCGCGTATTCGCCGGCAAGAACGCACGGGTGAACGTGGCGACCATCCACACGCTCGGGCAGAGTTGGCTCGCCCTCGACGGCGAGGGGTACATCGCCTGCGAGGATGCGCACATCCAGGTCGACCACCGCGTGCTCGGCGCTGGGCAGTCCTACACCGGCCTTGCGTGCGACCTACGCGGAGACCGTTCAGACGCCACCATCCGCACGCGCTACCTGGGGCACGGCGATGAGCGCCGCGACTTCAACTACATCGTGCGCCATCGCGGCAAGAAGACCACCTGCAACCTCGATGCCAACGGCGTTTTGGCCGACAGGTCCCGCAAGGTGCTGCGCGGCACGATCGATTTGGTACACGGCTGCAAGGGCGCGGAAGGCACCGAGCGCGAGACGGTGCTCCTTGCCGACGAGAAGGTGGTCAACAAGACGATTCCCACCATCCTGTGCGACGAGGACGACGTAGCAGGCAACCACGGGGCCACCATCGGCCACGTTCGTCCCGAACAGATGAATTACCTGATGACACGCGGCATTTCCCAGGAAGCTGCCGAGCGGCTGTTCGCGAACGCAACCCTTGAGGAAGCGGCCATCAACGCGCCGGACGCCCAGGTGCGCGCCTCGGTTGCGCGCCTTGCCGCAGAACTGAACGTGCCCTTCGAGCTCGTGGGCGCAGACGAAGAGGCGATGTAACATGAGCCAAACCGATTCCCTTATCGCACGCGCCGCCGAACAGGCCGCAAGCGACACCACTGCGTGCGCGATTGCCGACGCCGCGCACGCTGCCGCAACCTCTGCCACGGCGAGCGACATCGTATGCGCCGCCAACATCGCGGAGAACCCCTACAAGCGCGATTTCCCGCTTCTGGCGAATCACCCCGACCTGGCGTTTCTCGACAGCGCCGCCACCGCGCAGCGACCCAAGACTGTGCTCGATGCGCAGCGCCGTTTCTACGAGGAGATGAACGCGAACGCGCTTCGCGGCCTATACCGCCTCTCAGTCGAGGCCACCGAGGCGATCGAGGTGGCGCGCCATCGCGTCGCCAAGTTCATCGGCGCGCCCGACTGGCACGACATCGTGCTCACACGCAACGCATCCGAGTCGCTCAACATCGTTGCGAAGGCCTTCGCCCCCACCGTGCTTGAGCCGGGCGATGAAGTGTGCATCACCATCATGGAGCACCATTCCAACCTCATCCCCTGGCAGCAGGCGTGCCGCGATGCGGGCGCGAAGCTCGTCTACCTCTACCCCGACGAGGACGGCATCATCCAGCCGGAAGAGATGGACAAGAAAATCGGGCCGAAGACGAAGATTCTCTCCGTCGTGCATGTCTCCAATGTGCTTGGCGTGGAAAATCCCGTCGTTGAGCTGGGACGTCGCGTCCATGAGCAGGGTGGTTACTTCGTCGTCGACGGCGCGCAATCCACGCCGCACATTCCCGTGAACGTGGAAGAGATCGGCGCCGACTTCTTCGCGCTTTCCGCGCACAAGATCTTCGGACCCTTCGGTATGGGCGTGCTGTGGGGCAAAGACGAACTGCTGCGCGCCATGCCGCCTTTCCTGACCGGCGGCGAGATGATCGATTCCGTCACCGAGCAGGACGCCACCTGGGCGCCTGTCCCCGAGAAGTTCGAGGCTGGCACGCAGGACGCGGCGGGAATCTACGCCACGGCCGCGGCGATTGCGTACGTGGAGTCGGTCGGACTCGATGTGATCGGCGCCCGCGAAAAGGCGCTCGTGAAATATTGCATGGAAGAGATGGCGCAGCTGCCCTACATCGACATCATCGGCAGCCCGCGCCCCGAAGACCACCATGGGGTCATCAGCTTCAACGTGCGCGGGATTCACCCGCACGACGTGGCGAGCATCCTCGATATGGATCAGGTGGCCATCCGCGCAGGCCATCACTGCGCGCAGCCCCTGCTCACCTGGCTCGGCGTGGAAAACCTGGCATGCTGCCGCACGAGCCTGGCCTTCTACAACGACAAGGGCGACGTGGACAAGCTGATCGCCGGCCTAAAGAACGTTTGGAGTACTTTCAATGGGTAATATCTACACTGCGGCGCTTATGGAACACAATGCGCACCCGGATTACAAATACGACCTGGAAAACGCCACCGACGAGCACGAGGGCGTGAACCCCAGCTGCGGCGATGAGCTGGTCTTGAAGCTACGCGTGGAGAACGGCGTGATCGAGGAGGCCGCTTTCACGGGCCACGGATGCGCTGTCTCGCAGGCATCCGCCGACATGATGGCCGACCTCGTAACGGGCGAGACCGTCGAGGAGGCACGTCGTTTGTGCGGGCTGTTCCTGAAGATGGTGAAGGGCGAAGAGCTTACCGAGGACGAGCGAGAAGATCTCGACGAAGCGGCCGAGCTCGAGAGCATCTCCCGCATGCCCGCCCGCGTGAAGTGCGCCGAGCTCGGTTGGCGCACGCTATCCGAGATGATCGGGGACTAGCAACGGTATCCCCGCCGGGCCCCGCTGGAAGCTCCAAGCTGCCAGCGGGGCTTTTTAGAATCCTATTGAATAAATAGGGTAGTTTTTTCAAATCCATAGTTAACAAATAGGTAACAAAACGCTACACTACCGCCTTGTCCTAGTTTCGAGCCGCATCCCAACCAGGTGCGGCTTGTTTGTTTTCGCAGGAAAGGTTTGGAAATGAAAGTACTTGAGAAAATCAGCGACTTCGCTGGCAAATGGATGGCCATTATTGCACTACTGGTCGCCATCATCGCGCTGGCTGTCCCCGAACCGGTTCATGCGATCCTACCCACAAGCTGGGTGAACCCGCTCCTCGGCATCGTTATGTTTGGCATGGGCATGACGCTCAAGCTCTCCGACTTTAAAGTGGTGTTCACCAAGCCGAAGGCTGTGATCACCGGTATTCTGTCGCAATTCATCATCATGCCGCTCATCGCGTGGGTGCTCTGCCTGGTCTTCCAACTGCCCACCGAGCTCGCCGTGGGCGTCATGCTCGTCGGCTGCTGCCCAGGCGGTACGTCCTCCAACGTCATGACGTACCTGTCCAAGGGCGACGTCGCGCTTTCCGTCGGTATGACCGCGTGCACGACCATCATGGCACCTGTCGTCACTCCGGCACTCGTGCTTCTGCTCGCCGGCCAGGCGGTCGATGTGTCCTACGTGAGCATGCTCATGTCCATCGTGCAGGTCGTGCTCGTGCCGATTGCCTTGGGCTTCATCATTAACGCTGTGGCTTCCAAGGTCGCGCAGACCTGCTCGAAGGTGCTTCCGCTTGTGTCCGTTATCGCGATTTCCCTCATCATCATGGCAGTCGTGTCCGCAAACGCCGCGAAGCTCATGACGGTCGGCTGGCTGATCATCGTGGTCGTCATGCTGCACAACGTGTGCGGTTATGCGCTCGGCTACGGGGTCGGCCGCGCCCTTGGCCTGTCGAAGGCGCAGATGCGCACCTTGTCCATCGAGGTGGGCATGCAGAACTCCGGCCTTGCCACCTCGCTTGCAACCATGCACTTCGCGTCTATGCCGCTTGCTGCCGTGCCTGGCGCCGTGTTCAGCGTGTGGCATAACATCTCCGGCGCGATTTACGCGAACATCCTCGCTCGCACCGCAAGCAACACGAAGGAAGACGCGCCTTCCCCGAAGAAGGCCGCTTCTGGCACAAAGGCGTAAGAGAGCCTACGCGCAGGGGGCACCAGCCCCGACCCGCCTGCCTCGCGTTGAAGCGGTGCGGGCGGCGATACCAAGCAATGAGACGCAAACGCTGGCAACCATTGTGTTGCCGGCGTTTTTTTATCCATCAATCATGTTGCCAGCCGTCCAACTCGACCTCGCAATGGGTGCATTGTCCCACGCCGAAAGACCATCCGCTGCACCATGAAACGGACACCGCTTAGATAGTCTTCCTCACCGCACGAAACTAAGCCTCTCGCGACTTTCCCCTACTCCCAAGGGATGGTTGCGCTAGAGTAGGCGGGAACAACAAGAGCATCTGAAAGAAGCACCACCGTGAACAAGGACATGACGATCCTCTACCGCGTGCACCATGGGCTGTACGTGAACCTGACCAACCGCTGCTCATGCGCGTGCACCTTCTGCGTGCGCGGGCTTTCCGACAGCGTCGGCGAGGCGGAAAGCCTCTGGCTTTCCCGCGAGCCGACCTACGAGGAAGTGATTGCGGCATTCGGGGGGTTTGACATGGGCCAGTTCAACGAAGTCGTGTTCTGCGGTTTCGGTGAGCCAACCGAGGCGTGGGATACACTCACGCGCGTCGCACGTTACGTGAAGGAGACGTTTGGGCTGCCCACGCGCGTGAACACCAACGGCCTAGGGTCGCTCATCTGCGGACGGGACATCGCGCCGGAGTTCGAGGGGATCATCGACACGGTATCCATCAGCCTGAACGCCCCCGATGCGAAAACGTATCAGAAAATCGTGCGCAGCTCGTTCGGCGATAAATCGTTCGACGCTGTGATGGATTTCGCGCGCGAGGTCAAGCACTATGTGCCCAACGTGGTCATGACCACCGTCGAAACCACCATCTCGCACGAAGACGAGGAGAGGTGCCGCGCCATCTGTGAGAAGCTCGGCGTGCGCTACCGTATCCGCGCCTGGGCAGGGTAGCGCGCTTCAAAAGCGCGCCCAAGACGCACATCGCCACACCAGCCGCCCCACCCGCAAGCCGAGCAGCCGACCAATCCCCAAAGCCTTCACACCCCTGGCTCTCGCACCTCCCTGGCCCCCGCCGATCCCGCGACCTCACCCGTACGCCTCTACCCACCATCGCACGACGGGCGGCTTACCAAGCGTCGCGTCGAACACGTGCCGCTCGAGGAAAAGATTGGTCACATGACTCCCGATGCGCACGCGATAGCGCGCGGTCGACACGCCGCGAAAGGCAGGGCCGAAACTCCCCCGGTCGAGCACTTCGGAAATCGGAAACGCCCGCCCATCAGGCCACATGACAATAAGCGGATCAAAGCGCCCCTCGTCGGTAAGGCGCATGAACACATCGACGTAGCGCTTGTGCGCACGCCTTCGACGCCCTTCCCCATCTTTTACCCAATCCTCTTGCATAGTCTGTTATTATCGAACATGGGTTCGAAATTTAACAGCGAACAGACTATGGAGATTGAAGGAGGCGCCTTGGACGGCAGCTCAACCGACGACGACAAGACTTACCTGTGTATCGACTTGAAGTCGTTCTACGCATCGGTCGAATGCGCCGACCGCGGGCTTGACCCCTTCACCACAAACCTCGTGGTGGCCGACCCCACCCGCAGCGCCAACACCATCTGCCTTGCCATCACGCCCGCCTTGAAGGCACGGGGCGTGAAGAACCGCTGCCGCCTCGGCGACATTCCCGACGGCATCGAGTTCACCTGCGCCATGCCGCGCATGAGCCATTACATGGAGGTGTCCGCCAACATTGTAGGCGCCTATCAACGCTACGTTTCCCCCGATGACATGCACGTATACTCAATCGACGAGGCGTTTATCGACGCCACCCCGTACCTGAGGCTCTACGGCCTGAGCGCGAAAGCGTTCGCAAGGACGCTTATGGATGCGGCCTTCGAGTGCGCTGGCGTCACAGCCACGGCGGGCATCGGCCCGAACCTCCTCATGGCGAAGGTGGCGCTCGACGTGTGCGCCAAGCACGCCCCCGACGGCATCGGCGTGCTCGACGACGACTCGTGGAAGCGCGAGATTTGGTTTCACCGCCCCATCACCGACATCTGGGGAATCGGCCCCGGCATCGCGCGACGGCTCGAGCGGCGCGGCGTCTTCGACCTCGCGAGCATATGCACCCTGCCGCAAAAATCGATCGTGAAGGAGTTCGGTAAGAACGGGCTGCTCCTGCTCGACCACGCATGGGGGCAGGAACCTTGCACGATTTCCCAGGCCAGGAACTACAAGCGGCGCGGACATTCCATCTCGAACGGGCAGGTGCTCATGCGCGACTACGGCTTCAGCGAGGCGCGGACGCTCATCCGCGAGATGGCGCTCGCGTCGTGCCTTGAGCTCACCGAGAAGGGGCTCGCTGCGACGGGCGTCGGCCTCTACGTCGGCTACTCGGCGTCGAACTTCAGCCATCACGCGTGGGGCGGCGGACGGGCGCCTTTCATGGGTGCGGGCGGCAGCGCAAAGCTTCCGCAGCCGACCGACTCCGTGTCCCAGGTGACAAGCGCGCTGCTCGCGCTCTATGAGGAGCACGTCAGCCCCCCGCTCGCCATAAGGCGCGTGAACATCTCGCTCGAAGATCTCATCGAGAAGAACAGCGTGCAGCCATCTCTCTTTGGTGAACAGGGAAAAGAAGCCAGAGAAGCCGCTCTCGCCCAGACGATGGTGGCCGTACGGGAGCGGTTTGGAAAGAACGCGGTGCTCGCGGGCACGAGCCTGCTCCCCGAGGCCAACGCGCGGGAGCGAAACCTGCAGATTGGAGGCCATCGCGCATGATGAGAGCGACTTCGAGCGACGAGCGTCGGGCAGAGAGCTGGACAGCGGCACGGGCGGCGCTCCAAGCAGCAATCCAGGCGGCGGGAATCCCCTCACCCGATATCTGGGCCGGCATATCTGCCGATGAGCGCGCCTATCGTAAACGCGTACTCGACGACATCGCACGAAGGGTAGCCGAGGAGGGCGTCCACACTGCCGTCCCCAGCGACGATCGAGGCAGACAGTTCATGCCATTCGCCGCACTCAAAGGCTACGACGACATCGTGAGAGACTCACAGGAACCTATGAGGTAGATGCGCGCATTCAGCCCAATTTGGAAATCGCCCATTTGCTCAGGCTTCGCGTAGCACTGTTTGATTTTTCTGCAGGTGAGCTGATTTTCGCAGACGCACAGTGGCGCGCGAGTATAATGGGGCGGTTAGAGCCAACGCGCGCGGTTCGCGCTCTGCGGCCGTGTGTGCAAAGTATAGTGGGAGGAACTGGCAAAGATGGCAATCTCTACCGCCGATTTCAAGAACGGCATGTGCATCGAGTACAACAACAAGCTTTGGACGATCGCTGAATTCCAGCACGTGAAGCCGGGCAAGGGCGGCGCGTTCGTGCGCACCAAGCTTCGCGACATCAAGACCGGCCGCGTGGTCGACTACACCTTCAACTCTGGCACGAAGTTCGACTCCGTGCGCCTGGAGACCAAGAAGATGCAGTACCTCTACAACGACGGCGCCGACTTCAACTTCATGGACCCCGTCACCTTCGAGCAGATGCCCATCTCCGCGGAGACCGTGGGCGATCAGGCCAAGTGGCTCAAGGAAAACGACGAGGTCAGCCTGCTGTACGCTGGCGAGGAACTCATCTCCATCGAGCCTCAGATGTTCGTCGAGCTCGAAGTGACCGAGACCGAGCCGGGCTTCAAGGGCGACACGGTGCAGGGTTCCACCAAGCCCGCAACGCTCGAGACCGGCGCCACCATCCAGGTCCCGATGTTCGTGAACATCGGCGACGTCCTGCAGGTGGACACCCGCGACGGCCGCTTCATCAAGCGCATGTAGCTTAAAGCAAGCGAACGTATTTTCCAGAAAGCCCGGCAGCTTGAACACTGTCGGGCTTTCTTGTTATGTGGCGGCTGCGGTAACGGCGCGTGTGCCAAAGACGCGCGGCAAAATCAGCCTTACAGCACGATCATCTCGTGCGTTGATTGGGTGAACACCTCGTAGCCGTTTTCGGTGATCACGCCGAAATCCTCCAGACGCATGCCGAAGTCGCCTGCCAGATAGACACCAGGCTCCACCGTGACGACGTTGCCGGGCGCGAGCGGCGCGCCATTGCGCGGCGAAAGCAACGGCTCCTCGTGGATGTCGATCCCGACGCCGTGCCCCAGGCTGTGGCCCATCTTGCCCGCGAAGCCATGCTCGGCAAGCACGTGCTCGGCCAGCTCGTGCGCTTCCTTGCCCGTCATCCCCGGACGAAGCACGGCCTCCACCTGCTCGTTCGCATCGCGAATGGCAGCATATCCCGCGCGAAGGCGCTCCGACGGCTCGCCGAGGAACACCGTGCGCGTCATGTCGGAGCAATACCCCTGCGCCCGTGCGCCAAAGTCCATAACAACGCACTGCCCCGCTTCGAACTTCGTAGCGCCTGGGACAGAATGGGGACTTGCACCGTTCGCGCCGCACGCCACGATCGAGGGGAACGCCAAGCCTTCGGCCCCATGGCGAACCATGAAGTCTTCCAGCTCAATCTGTACCTCGCGCTCGGTCATACCAGGCTTCATGAAAGTGATGATATGGGAAAACGCCGCGTCAGTGATGGCTTGCGCCGCCTTCATACGAGCAATCTCGTCCGCATCCTTCACACCGCGAAGGCTCACAATGAAGTTCGACGTCTCGCGCAGCTGCACATCGGGAAGCGATTCGGCGAAAGCGCGCTCAAGCGAACGGAAGCCCGAAAGCGCAATCGAGTCCTCGACGCCGAGCGAGTACGATTTGCCTCCCGCAAGCTCACATGCATCGCCGAGCGCGGCCGCTGCGAACTTCGCATGCGGAACACGCTCGTCGTTCACCTCCACCACACCGCCATGAATGCCCGCCGCTTTCTTGCAAGCTTCGGAATAGCGCGAGTCAGTGTGCAGCATCGCACCGTCGGGCGTGACGAGCATCGCATGCGCGTCCTCCTCGTCGAACACGCCGTCGAAAGCCGAAAGCCACTGGACGTTCGACGTCTCGCGTACGAAAAACGCGTCGATCTCCGCGTCAGCACATGCCTCACGAAGCTTGTTTATCCTGTTCAAGCTTATGTTTTCCATAGTGCGAAGCCTCCAATGGAAAGAGACGCCCGCAAAGGCGCCCTTTATCGTTCGTTCCTTATTTTAATGGCGCGGCGATAACCTCACCCGTAGGATAGCGCTCTTCGAACCCTTCCCCAAGCCGCTCGCGTGGACCCTCGAGCAGGATATCGATAGCGTCGCAATAGCCTTTGAACCCACGCCCCTTCACCTGCGCCATGCACGCCGGCGCGATGACCGAGATATGGCGGAACGCCTCGCGCGCATCCACATTGGAGATATGCACCTCGACGCACGGCGTGTCGATGCCGCCCACCGCGTCGCGCAGCGCGTAGGAATAGTGCGTATGCGCGCCGGGGTTGTAGACGATACCGTCGTAGGCCGTATGCGCCTCGTGGATCTTGTCGATGAGGCAGCCCTCATGGTTCGATTGATAGCACTCAACGGAGACGCCCTTGGAAGCACCGTAATCGACCACAAGTTTTTCGAGGTCAGCAAGCGTATTACTGCCATATACCGCAGGCTCGCGAACACCCAGCATATCCAAGTTCGGCCCATTCACCAGAAGAATCTTCATGCTCTGCTTCCTTTTTTCCTTTTCCTGAAGAGGAAGACGACGTTGCCGCCCGTCCGCTCCATTCCTTGCGTTGCGAGCTGATTGCGGTCCCTTCAGTCGCTCGGCAGTCCTGCTCGCACAAACAGCCCACTGGGCTGTTTGGCTCGTGCGGAACTCGCTTTGTGAAGGAACCGCAATCAACTTCTCAAGCCCAAAGGCAAACCGACAGTCATATCCCGAAGATCCGTGAAAGGCACCTGGCGACCCCCTCCGACCCCGACGAGCGGAAGGCGTGCGGCGGCGCTCACCAAGCGAGTTCCGCAGCGCAGCGAGGACTGTCTGAGCGACTGAGCGTTGCCGCGCGCCTTTCGCGGACTCACAGGTCGAACGCCTTCCGCGGAACCGCAAGCTACTTGCTCCGCGCCCAAGCAGCGAGATGCTCGAGAATCACGTCGTCTTCCACTTCCCTCAACTCCCATTGCCCGATGTCGAGCGGCAGCACAAACTTCACCACGCCGCCGCGCACCTTCTTGTCGCTCTTCATCACGGCAAGCATGTCCTCAGGCGCCGCCGACCAGGAAAGCGCGGGAAGCCCCAGCTCATCGAGGAGATTGTCCTGCGCACGCACCACATCAATCGAGGTGCCCGCAATCGCCGCGCCCAAACGTGCCGCAAAGCGCATGCCTTCCGCAACCGCCGCACCATGGGAATACGTGCCGTAACCAGCAAGCGACTCCACCGCATGCCCCAGCGTGTGACCGTAGTTCAGGCACTCGCGCACGCCGCGGCTTTCCGTCTTGTCCTGCGCGACGATATCGGCCTTGAACACGACGGAGCGCGCGATAGCCTCGGCGGTCACATCGCGATCGCGCAACGCGAGCGCGGAGGCGTTGTCGCTCAACCAGAAGAAGAACTCGTCGGAATCAATCACCGACGACTTCGCGATTTCCCCGCAGCCGCATGCCCATTCGCGAGAGGGCAACGTGGAGAGCACCTTGGTCGAAGCGCACACGTAGGCGGGCTGCGTGAAGGTGCCTACGAGGTTCTTGCCTGCGGAAAGGTTCACGCCCGTCTTGCCACCGACCGAGGAGTCGACCATGGCGAGCAGCGAGGTGGGTGCCTGCACCACGGTGATGCCGCGCATGAACGTGGATGCGGTGAATCCGGCAAGATCGCCCACCACCCCGCCGCCGAGCGCTACGACAGCGCAGTCGCGACCGAGCTTCAAGCCCGCCATCGCTTCCCAAATCTCACCTGCGACCTCCACAGACTTTGTTTTCTCCCCCGCGGGGACGACAATTTCGCTCACGCGGTAGTCCGCTGCGCGAAGCGACGCCTTCGCCTCCTCGAGATACAGCGGGGCCACGTTGGTGTCGGATAGAACCAGGATGCGCGGCGCGTTTTCCGTCGCATCGACGCGGCGCAGGTAGTTCCCCAGCCCATCGAGCACATCGGCGCCGATGCGCACATCGTAGGGTCGCTCGCCGGGGATGTTCACGATCACTTTCGTCGCTGGCACAATACGCCTTCTTTCTCGAGTACGCGCTGGACCTCGCGCGCGATTCGCGGGACGCTCTTGCCCGCCGTGTCGATTTCCACATCTGCCACACCCGAATACAGCGGGGCCCGCTCCAGACAGCGTTGGCGCGCAGCGTCGATATCCTGGAACAACGGGCGGCTCGACTTGTCGGAGATGCGGCTCGCGGCCTCGTCCACCGTCACCTGAAGGTGCACGACGAACCCCGATTCGGCAAGAATCTCGCGGTTTTCCTCGCGCAGGACGACACCACCCCCGCACGAGATGACGAGCGGCTCCTCCTTCGAGGCAAGCTCGCGCAGAACATCGGTCTCGATGGCGCGGAAAACATCCTCCCCGCCTTCCGCGAAGATTTCCTTCACGCGCTTGCCCTCGCGGCGCTCAAGGTAGGTGTCCATGTCGACCGACGAGATGCCACAGGTGCGCGCAAGGCGGCGCGCGACACTCGTTTTCCCCGCGCCCATGAAGCCCACGAAGAACACGGGGCAGGCGAGTTGCATGAGTTCCGCCGTCATCGGGACATCGTCCTCAGGCGCGCCTTGTACGACTTGAGGTTCGCTTTGATGTCCGCCATGCAGGAGCCGCCAAACATCTCCTGGTATGCGTTGGCCAGCACAAACGCCACCTCGCCTTCCGCAACCACAGCGGCGGCAGGCACGGCGCACACGTCGGAGCGCTCCTTGGATGCATCGGCAACCTCCAGCGTGTCCATGTTCACCGTGGCAAGCGGGCGCATGAGCGTGGGAATGGGCTTCATCGCGACCGTCGCCACAAGCGGCAGCCCCGTCGTCATGCCTCCCTCGAGGCCGCCTGCGTTGTTCGATGTGCGCGTGAAGCAATCGCGCTCGCGGTCGAGCACGATGGGGTCGTGCACCTCGCTCCCCAAGCGGCGAGCGACCTCGAATCCCATCCCGAACTCGACGCCCTTCATCGCCTGGATGGAAAAGAGCGCCTGGCCCAAGCGTGCCGTCAAGCGATCGTCCGCCGTCGCATAGCCGCCAAGCCCGGGAACAAGGCCCGTCGCCACGACGCGGAACGTGCCGCCAATCGTGTCGCGCTCGGCCTTCGCGCGCTCGATTTCTGCAATCATCGCGCGAGTCGCCTGCACGTTCGGACAGCGGACCTCACTCGTCTCGATGTCGAGCGGCGTGTAGTTCACGCAGTTGACGAAGGGGCTCTCCTCGCGAAACTCGGCTTCGCCGATGCGATTCACATACGAGAACACCTCGACGCCCAGATCGGCAAGGAATTCGCGCGCGATACCGGCCGCCGCCACGCGAGCGGCGGTAGAGCGGGCGCTCGAGCGCTCGAGAATGTTGCGGCAATCGTCGGTGTTCGTCTTCAGGGCACCCACCAGATCGGCATGCCCCGGTCGCGGCGTCACTTCACGCACCAACCCCTCAGGCTCCTCACCGAATACGGCCATGCGGTCCGTCCAGTTCTCCCAATCGCGATTGCGGACCGTGAGCGTCACCGGCGAGCCGATGGTCTTCCCGAAACGGATGCCCGACGTGACCTGCACGGTGTCACGCTCGATGGACTGCCTGCCGCCGCGCCCGTAGCCCGATTGGCGGCGAGCCAGGTCGGAGTTGATCTGGGATTCGGAGACCCGCAGGCCCGCAGGCACGTCCTCGACGATGGCGGTAAGGCATGGGCCGTGGCTTTCCCCGGCAAAGACGTAACGCATAGAGAATCGCTTTCCTATCGAGTTCGTATAGTTTCTGGCACATTGTAGCGCATGAGAACACAAGCGCCCTGTTCAGGCGTATATGTGCAGGATGATTCCAATATGGGGAGCGCGAACGGCCTTTTGCATGCGCAATCCAGCGCGAGCGTATCCGACGAGGCTTCGCGCCAGCGCACCGTACGCCGCAGGTCCGTCCTCCGCGCGAGCAGCCCGCTCCTATTTCACGCCAAGTTGCTGGGCGAGCTTGCTCGTTGCCCCCGTGATCTCGCTCGCGTCGCCGCCCGCCTCGATGGTCTGCATCATCGACGCAAGGGCGTTTTCGTCGCAAAACACATACGATGCGCTCTTGTACATGCCGGTGATTGACGGAACCATGCACGATGTCATCGAAAGCTCGCCGCCATCTTGAAACTGGGTGGCCAGACTGTACAGATCGGTGACGGACATGTCGGTGGTGATGCTGCCCGCAGCCGTCTGCACAATGCCCGGAAGCTTTGCCAGCGGCATCGAGAGAATCTTCTCTGCAAGCGCCGCGATGAGCTTGCGCTGGTTCGCCGTGCGCGTGAAGTCTCCATCAGCGTAGGCACGGCTGCGTGCGAACACGAGAGCGGTCTCGCCGTCCATATGCTGCTCGCCGGCCTCGATGATGATCTTCTTCTGGCCGATGACCGACCCGTCGGCATCGGGGTCGTTGATGCGCTGGTCAACCGTCACATCGACCCCGCCCACCGCATCGACAAGGCCAATCAGGCTATCGAAATCAACCTCGGCGTAATGCGAGATGTTCACGCCGAGAAGCTCGCTTGCCTCCTTGATGGCAAGTGCAGCGCCGCCGTAGGAATACGCGGCGTTGAACTTGCAGTAGCCGTAACCGTCGATGTTGATCATCGTGTCGCGGGGAATCGAGACGAGCGTCGCGGAATTGGTCGTCGGGTCTACGCGCACAACGATGTTCGTGTCGGAGCGGGCGCCCATGGACTCGTCGTCCGCACGGGCGTCCGAGCCGATGAGCATCATGTAGAAGGGCTCGTCGAAGCTCGTCGTCTTAACGAGCACGTCGTTAATCTCGTCGAGCTCGGTCGCGCTTTTCTGCCCCTTGGTGAGCGTATCGTTCACGCTGTTCACCCACAGGGCGGCCGCCGTACCCGCCCCAACGAACACCACGAGCACGGCAAGAACGACCGCAATCGCGATCTTCTTCCCGCGCGAGCCCTTTCGATTCTTCTTTTGATAGTTAGGGTTCGAACGGGAGTATTGCGAGGTGGACGATGGGTTATTGCGCTGTGCTCCAGCAGGTTTGGCGGCAGAGTACGCCCCTTGCGGGAAGCTTTGGGGGCTCGCCGTGTGCTCGAGACCCGCCGTGCGCCGCCTTCGCGCTGCGAACCCGACCTTCGCCATGCGCCGCGCTCACGCCATGCGCCGCATTTGCCTGGCCCGCGCCGTTTGTCGACTTCGACGTACGCGGCGTCTTTCCCTGGGGGCTGGGCCCTCGATAGTGCTGCAGCATTTCTTCTCCTTACATCCAGTCCCCAGATTTAATCTTCTATACGTTGAAGCCGGCGGCGTTCGCCATAATCTCGAACAGCTCGTCGAACGAGAGCTCGCAATCGATGCCCGACACGTCGCACACGGCCTGCACGGTAGCGACCGCCTGCGCGACGAGCATTCCGCCGCCGTCCGCGAACGTGCACCCTGCAGCCTTGGCACCCGCCGCGAAAGCGGTTTCCCCATGCGCGTAGACGACGTCGAAGGCGCGCTGGCCCTCGTGGAAAAGCGATACGTCGAACGGCGCCGGATCGCCCTCGCGCATCCCGAGCGGCGTCGCATTGATGACGAGGTCGGCTGCGGCGATAGCCTGGGTCGACGTGGTGTAGCTGCCGAACTTGAACGCGGTCTCATCGTAGGCGGTGAGGAAGCTTCGGTGCCCGTCGACGGCGGCCTGCAGGTCGACCGTCGCATGAGCGAGCGTGCCGAACTCATCCACATACCGGTCGAGAACCTCGCGCGCACGCTCCTTGTCGCGCGAGAGCAAAAGCACCTCGGAAGCGCCCGCAATCGCTGCGGCGTGGAGAATGGCGAGCGCCGTGGGCCCTGTACCGCAAATGGCGACCTTCGCTCCGTCGAAGGAGAAGCCCGTCCGCTCGAGATACCCCACGCAGCCCCGGCCGTCGGTGTTGAAGGCGATGAGCGCGTCACCCTTCTTCACGAGGATGTTCGCACCGTGTGCAAGCTTCGCCGACGCCGCGCGCGCCGTGGCAGCCGCAAGCGCCTCGGGCTTGTACGGTGTCGTGATGTTTACGGAGAGGAAGTCGCGCGCCGCGAGAAACGCCTTCGCTTCAGCGGAGGTCTCGCAATCCATTAGGTCGTATTCCCAGGGAAAGCCCAACTTCGCGTATACCGCGTTGTACATCACGGGTGACTTCGAGTGAGCCACCGGATGTCCGAGCACATAGAGCTTCTGCGGGATGTTGCGAACGTCGTTTTCCATAGCTAGATGCGCACCTCTTCTCCCCGCTCGCATGCGACGGGGGCCTCTGGCTGAGCATCGCCCATAAGCACTCGCTCGAAGTGGCGCAGGAACAGCGTATGAGGCAGGTCCTGCTCAACGAGCGGCTGAATAAGGTACGCCTTGATTCCCACCGTATGGGCACCGAGCACGTCGGTCATAAGCTGGTCGCCGATTGCGACCGTGTTTTTGCGCTTCGCCCCGATCTTGCGCATCGCGGTGAAATACGCGGGAGGGCACGGCTTCATCGCCTTGGCAACGATGGGAAGCCCCACCTCGTCAGCGAAGTCGTACACCACCTTGTGCCAGTTGTTGGACAGCAAACAGATAGCCACACCCGCCTCGCGCGCGCAGCCGAGCCACACGCGAGCATCGCGCGGAATCACCTGCGTGTCGCGGGGGACGAAGGTGTTATCGATGTCGAGCAGCACGTTTTCAAACCCGCATCCAAGGATGTCCTTCTCGATAGAGATCTGGGAAAGACGGGAGAAATATCGATCGGGTTTGAAATATGCCATGGACTTCCTTTGCGTGAACTGCCGCAACAGCGCCTACGAGTGAGCGGCGACGGTCGCCTGGTGCTCGTCGTAGGTCTTGTCGAAGAAATAGTCAATCGTGCCCTGGTCGTTCGGCCAGAACGAGAAGAAGTAGTAGTCGTCGAAATCGGGCGCCGGATTGCATGCCGCCTGAAGACTACCAATGCTCGGGGAGCAGATGGGCGTCGGGGGCAGACCGGCATGGCGGCGCGTGTTGTAGGCGCTGTCTGTGGTCCAATCGTAGTTGTCGGGATCGCCGCCGATCTCGTAGGCGGTCGTGGCGTCCGAGCCCAGAAGGCCGTACGTCGGTGCACCAGTGTTCAGCAAACGGTTGTAGAAGACCGCCGACACCTTCGCACGGATATCGGCGTCGTCGCTCGCTTCCTTCTCGATAATTGAAGCGAGGATGAGCGTCTGGTACGAGTTGAAGTTCTTGCTGGTGGGGTACGAATAATCGAGCGTCGCCACCTCGGTCTGGTACTGCGAGAGCATCGCTCGGATAAGCGAGTCAGCAGTATCGGTTGAGCTCACCGCATATGTTTTCGGGAAGAGGAAGCCCTCGAGCGAGTTCGTGCCCGCATCCTTCAGGAAGGGGAAGTCGCTCGCGTACACGCTCGCATTGGATGCCTGCGCCTTGAAGTCGTCGGCAGAGATGCGTCCATTCGTGGCATCGCTTACGCGACCAGCGATATTCGCCAAGGTAAGGCCTTCGGGGATGGTGACGGAAGGACCCGTCAAGCCAGGGCCCGCGGAGAGCGTCTTCGCGAGGTCCTCAAGCGACATGCCACCTGTCAGCGTGTACGTGCCCGGTTGCAGTGAACCATCGAGGCCGAGGTCGGAGACTTTCTTCGTGAAGTCGCCCGCAGACGAGACAAGGCCCGCCTGTTGTAGCGATTGCGCAATGGAAGACGTCGACTCGCCATCGGCGACCTCGACGGTGACCTGCTGGCCGTCGGCGGCGAGATTGCCAGACGTGCAACCGCGAACAAGCGTGGACACACCGAGGATGAGAAGCAGAGCAACGACAACGATGACCGCGACGAAGGCGATCATCGGCCCCTTCGAACGCTTCGGTTGCAGCGCGCTCGTGTCGTAGGTACGAAACTGGCGATCGCCCATGGAATGCGCAACGCGCGCCCGATGATTTGGACGCGAAGAATAGGTGATTTGGCGTTTGAATGGAGCCATCGGTTACCTTTCGAGATTGCGAGCAGCCCGTTCGTCGAGCCATGCCTGCAGAAACAGACTTGCCGCTATCATATCCACTTTGCCTCGCATGTCCTTCTCGCTGAGGCCCTTTTCACGCAAACTGCGCTTGGCCTCGCGCGAGCTAAGGCGCTCATCTGCGAATTCATGGGGAATGCCACAGTTTTTGGAGATGGCATCGGCCACCTTGCGAATGCGCTTCGCCTGCGGGCCTTCTTCGCCTGCAAGCGTTTTGGGAAGCCCGCACAACAGCAGCTCGGGTTCCCAGTCCTCGAGCACGCGTTTGAACGGCTTCGCGTTGTCCGTCACTTCCCGAGCAGGAAGAACGCAAACGGGGGAAGCCACGCGCTCGCCGGGATCGCACACGGCAATCCCCACGCGGACTTCCCCGATATCGAGAGCAAGTATACGCACAGCTTAGAGCAGCATCTTCCTGGCAGACTCGAGCGCTGCGTCGATGCCAGACACGTCCTTGCCGCCCGCCTGGGCCATTGTGGGCCTTCCGCCGCCGCCACCCTTGACGCACGGGGCGATTTCCTTGATCACCGCACCGGCATTGAAGCCAGCGACCACAGCCTCGTCGGTGCCTGCGGCCAGAAGCGTGGCCTTCCCTTCGTTCTCGGCGATGAGCACGACAGCGCCCGGGGTTTCCATGCGGGCGCGAACGACGTCCCACATGTTGCGCATCGCGCCCGGCTGGGCGATCTTCACGCGGCTGATGATGACGGGATAGCCGCCCTGCGCCTGCTTAACAGCCGAAAGAAGCATGTTCACGCCGTCGTCGGAGATGGCGGTCTTCGCGGCCTTGCGGGTCTTCTGGAATTCCTTCAGCGCCTTCATGTTGGCGGCCGTACGCTCGGAGACGTCGAACAGCGGAACGCGCAGCTCAGCAGCAGTTTCCTTCAGCTCGGCCTCGACCTTGTTCACGTACTCGAGGGCGCCGAAACTCGTCACCGCCTCGATACGGCGCAGGTTCGCGCCGACACCGGTCTCGGAGGTGATCTTCACCAGGCCGATCTCAGCGGTGTTGGCCACATGACAGCCGCCGCACAGCTCGCGGGAGAACTCGCCGCACTCGACAACGCGCACGACGTCGCCATACTTCTCGCCGAAGAGCGCCGTCACGCCGGATTCGCGAGCAGCGTCGAGCGAGGTCTCGTAGATATTGGTGGAGACGGCGGACATGATTTCCTCGTTCGCGACACGCTCGACCTCGGCCAGCTGCTCGGGCGTGGTTGCCTCGAAGTGCGTGAAGTCGAAGCGCAGGCGGTCGGGCCCGACGTAGGAGCCCGCCTGTTTCACGTGGTCGCCCAACACGCGGCGAAGCGCGGCGTGCAGGATATGCGTCGCGGTGTGGTTGCGGGTGATGCGGGCGCGGCGCGCACCGTCGACCGACGCGGTAACCTCATCGCCCACAGCAATGGTGCCGGACGCGACCTTCGCTTTGTGGCACACAAGACCCTTCTCGGGCGCCTTCGTGTCAAGCACGTCGGCTTCGGCGCCAGCGCTGCGAAGCGTGCCAGTATCACCGACCTCGCCGCCCATCTCAGCGTAGAAGGTAGTCGTGTCAAGCACGATTTCGCCTTCCTCACCTGCGGAAAGCTTGTCAGCGCGCTCACCGTTCGCGATGATGGCGACCACCTTCGCCGCGCATTCCAGCTCGCTGTAACCCACGAACTCCGTGGCACCGACTTCCTTCAGCACGTCGGCATGGATGCCGCCGTAGGTGCTCCAAGCCGCCTCGGCGTCCTTCGTGTTGGCGGCGCGGGCGCGCTCGCGCTGCTCGTCCATGCAACGCTCGAAGCCCTCCATATCGACCTTCACGTTGCGATCGGCGCACATCTCCTCAGTCACCTCGACAGGGAAACCGTAGGTATCGTGCAGGGTGAAAGCCTCCTCGCCCGAAAGCGTGTCGCCTTCGAGCTTGTCGAGCGCTTCCGCGAGAAAGACCTGGCCCTGGCGCAGCGTGGCGCCGAAACGCTCCTCCTCGGAAAGGATCACGCGGCGGATGAGCTCGCGGTTTTCCACGACCTCGGGATATACCGAGCCCATGAGTTCCACGATCTCGTCGACGTAGTCGTTCAAGAACGGCCCCTCGATGCCGATCATGTGTGCCTTCTGGATGGCACGACGGAGTAGACGGCGCAGCACGTAGCCACGGCCCTCGTTGGAGGGCAGGATGCCGTCAGCGATCATGAAGGTGACCGAGCGGCTGTGATCGGCGATGATGCGCAACGACTTGTCGACTTCCGCGTCCTGCTTGTAGGTCTTGCCCGAAAGGCGCTCGCCCACACCGACGAGGCTTCGGAGCACGTCGGTATCGTAGTTGTTGGTAACGCCCTGCATGATGGCGGCGATGCGCTCGAGGCCCATTCCTGTATCGATGTTCTTGGTGAGCAGCGGTGCAAGCGTGCCGTCTTCCTGGCCGTCGAACTGGGTGAACACGCAGTTCCAGAACTCGAGGTAGCGGTCGCAATCGCAGCCGGGCTTGCAGTCGGGGCTGCCGCAACCGACTTCGGGACCCTGGTCGAAGTAAATCTCGGAGCAGGGGCCGCAGGGGCCGGTGGGACCGGCACGCCAAAAGTTATCGTCTTCGCCGAGGCGCGAGATATGGTCCTCGGGAACGCCGAGCGACTTCCAGATCTCGATCGTCTCGTCGTCGTCCTCGAACACCGTAAAGTAGAGCTTTTCCGCCGGCAGGCCGAGCACCTCGGTAGAGAACTCGAAGGCCCAGGCGCACATTTCGTTCTTGAAGTACTTGCCGAAGCTAAAGTTGCCCATCATCTCGAAGAACGACAGGTGACGCGCATCACCGATGTTGTCGATGTCGTTGGTACGCACGCACTTCTGCGCGGTCGTGGTGCCGATGTAGGCCGGGTCGAGCTCCTTCTGGTGAAGGAAGTAGGGCTTGAACTGCACCATACCGGCGCTCGTCAAAAGCAGCGACGGATCGTCGGGGATGAGCGAGGAGGACGGCATGCGCTTGCATCCCTTCTCCTCGAAGAAGGCGAGGTACTTCTCGCGGATTTCTGCGGTGGTCATGTACTTCATGGTGGTTGTTCTTCCCTTATCACTCAAGAACGCCCCGCAGGAATGCGAAAGCGTTCGTTTCCACGTTGTCAACGGCGCGAAGCGCCGCTATTTCTTTTCTTCCTTTCCGCGCAGGCGCTCCCTGATTTTGCGCCTGTTCTCGGCATTTTCGGCGCGTTTCTTCTCGGCGCGCTCGAATTCCGCCGATCCGTCGGGGTGCGGGGACGTAGCATCGGCGATAGGATTCGGTGCGTCGCCGTCTTCGCTCGACGAGGGAGTGCCCAAGAAGAACACGCCGTCCTTCGAAACGAGGCGTCGACCCGTTCGCTTCTCGAAATAATACACGAAAACGGATTTCGCGACGGCAACAGCGGGAATAGATGCCAGCATGCCCACAAGCGAGCCGGGAAGTCCGCCCATCGCACCGCCGAGCGCCGAGCCCGCCATGAGGGCGATGAGCGTGAGCGCCGGGTGGATGTCGACCGAGTCGGACATGATCTTCGGCGAGATGAACGTATAGACGAACTGCTGGATCACGATGGTGCCGAGAATGGCGATGACGGCGACGAGCGGGCTTACGAAGATGCCGACGATCGCAGCGAGACCGCCACCCAGCCAAGGGCCGATGATCGGGATGATGTTTAAGATGCCCGTGATGCCGCCCAAGGCCATCGAGTTGGGAATGCCGAGCACAGCAAAGAGGATTCCGCAGGCCACGCCAATGATCGCGCACTGCAGAAGCGTACCCTTGATGTAGCCGCCCATCACGCGCGTGAACGTGATGTGGAGCATCTCGAGGTCCTCGGCGTGCGCGTCGCCCACAAGGCGCTTGCATTCGCGCCCGAGCTGAGGCAGCTGCATGAGAATCCAGAAGGCGACCACGAGGGCGAAGCCGATGGCCATAAACGCGTTGGCGAGCCCCGTGCCGAACGCGATGGCGCCCGAGGCGCTGTTCTTCGCGAAGTCGCCCGCCCAATCCATGGCGGAGGCCTGCACGTCGGTGACGAATGCGCGTACCGACTCGTCCTCGAGCATGTAGGCGTAGCGCGCGTACATGTCGTTTGCCCAGTCGGAGATGCCCTGCACGTAGACGGGGACGTTCTCGATCAAGTTCGCGAACTGGGTGTTCATGCCGACGCCAGGCGAGAACAAAAGGAATGCCACGAGCGCCAGCACCGCGAACATGATCACGTAGCCGATAGCCGTGCCCACCGTTCGGTTGATGCCGATCTCCTCGAGCTTGTTCACCGTGCCGCGCAGGACGAACACGATGATGGTCGTCCAGATGACGATGGCGACAGGCACCGAGAGAATGTTCAATAGCTGCACAACGACCCAGGTGAGCGCGATGGCGCCCACGATAGTCCAAACGTTTAAGAAACGCCTGCGAGCCTTGTCCGTCTTATCCGATTGCTTGTTCTGCGCCACGTCGCTCAAAGCCTACACCTCCGAAGACGCCGTTTTCTCGGCATCAGATGAGGCGGCAGCGCTCGTTTCTGGGGCATAGGTGAAGTATTTGCCCTCGTCGGAAGAGGCGGGCTCGACTACGGGTGCGGGCTCAGGCTGCGCGGCGGTCGCGGCTGCGGG